>Ga0307430_1001951_pt1 | contig 14255 bp, 9 predicted proteins | sample SalMarWE160130MG_FD_202159 | JGI IMG/M metagenome (GOLD analysis project Ga0307430, IMG submission 202159) | Salt marsh sediment microbial communities from the Plum Island Ecosystem LTER, Massachusetts, United States - WE1603-130 | ecosystem: Environmental > Aquatic > Marine > Intertidal zone >... | reverse complement strand
AAGAACTTCTCGTCGCCCTCGCCCCACCAGCCGCCGCGGAAGTTGTCGACAATGAGCAGGTCGCCGACGAAGACGCCGCCGCTCCCCTTGCAGCGGACGAAGGGGTAGTCGAACGTGCTGCTGCGCGGCTCGCGGCGCCACTTGGCGTGGAAATAGCAGGCGTCGTTGCGGATGCGACCGCTCGTATAGACAAACCGGGTCTTCAGAGTGATGAGATCCGGGCCCTGGTTCTCGACGGTGAGCGTGGCGCGCCTGCGGAACGGCATCCGCCAGTAGCAGTAATCCATATCGCCAGCGGACCCTTGGTCCGCCGTCATGCCGAGCGGGAGCGAGGCGTACGGCTTCTGGTCGACGGCGCGGCCAAAGAAGTCGCCGAGCGGCGTGAGGATGCTGGGCGTTCGCTCGCCGTCCCAGTACGCGCGGAGGACGGCGTTCCGCGTCGCGTACGGGTCGTCGGACTCGATCCGCGCGTGGAACTGGCGAATGCCTCCCGGGCCGTTCAGGTCGAGGATCACGGCCGTGTCACCCGGCTCGATCTCGAACGTGGCGTTCTGGACGCCGATGTTGCGCGCGGGTTGCGGGTCCTGGCCGCATGCGTCCCAGGCGCGCGCGACCTTGAGGAGTGCCCCCCGCTGCCTGGGCGTGATCGGCAGGCTGAACGTCTTGAGCTGCCAGTTCTTGGGGTAGAGCTTGTAGCCGATCTGGTAGTAATGGGTCGGCGTTTTACTCGGCCGGCCGTTCTCGTCGAGAATGACGGAGGTAACCTTGCACGACTTGGCGAACGGGATCGGCACGTAGCAGTCCGAAGCCGGGTTCTCGCCCCCGAGCACGACCTTGCGCTGCCACACGAGCGGGCGGCGGAACGGCTCGATGTCGCCGCTGAAGAGCTTGTCGAAGTCGAACTCGTACGTCGGCTTCGTGTCGCCGTCGAGGTACAAGCGGATGACGCCCTGCGGGTTGGCCGACCAGATGCGGAAGATGCAGCCGGGTCCTTTGAGCTCGGCCATGACGCCTTCCTTCGTTTTCTCGTCGACGCGGATGTATTGGCCGGCGTCGCTGTTCGCACCCCAATCGAGGTACTCGCCTGTGTGCGAGTCGTACTTCGAGGCCCGGTCGTAGCTCGAGGCTTGCGCGCAGGTGACGCCCGTCTGGAGCAGGGGCAAGCCATCGAGGTCGATGAGCTCGTACAGGAAGTAGGTCAAATCGCGGACTTCCGCCGCCTCCGCAGCCGCGGCAACAAACAGGACGAGCAGCAGGATGCTCAGCCGCTGCATTCGTCATTCCTCCCGTGATGTGCTGTCACTGCCTGCCTGCTTACAGACCAGACCACGCCAAGCTCGCGTTCCACACCCCTACTCGGTGAACCGGCTCGTCTCGCCGTCCTGGACAGAGCGCAGGAAACCGACGTCGGCCTCGAACGTGCCGAAGACGTTGCACGGGCTGTAGGCGCGCGGCTTTTCGTCGGTGCTCGCCGGCGTCGGGCCGAAGAACAGGGCGATGGCGTTCTGCGCCGGCCAGAAGGTGATCTCGCCGACGGCCATCAGCTCGCGCGCGTCCGGTTCCTGGTCGGCGGCGACGTCGGTGAGGCAGTAGATCTCGTCGCCCCACCGGTGGACGGCCGCCTCGATGGGCAGCGCGCCCTGGACCGCGCGGGCCGTCGGCGTGTCGTGAAGGGTCACCTTGAACGTCCTGCCCTTGACCGACAAGTCCATGGCTTCCTGCCTCCGAATCCGATTCGTGCGCCCGTGACTCGTACCACAGCCACGCTGCGCGAGGCAACAGGCCGCGAGGCGGCAGTTGCCCGGGGCCGCGCATCGGGTGCACAATGAAGCAATGGCCGACAAGACCGACATCAAGACGGCGAGCATCGAGGCAGAGCTCGCGCGGCTCGGCCAGCCGGCGTTCCGTGCGAGGCAGGTGCGTGAGTGGCTCTTCAAGCGCGGGGCGGATTCGTTCGCCCGGATGAGCAACCTGCCCGCCGAGCTGCGCGAGGAACTGGCCCGCCGCTTTGTGGTGCGCACGGCGGCAATTGCCGACCGCATCGAGTCGGCGGACGGCACGCGCCGCTTTGTGATACGGCTCACCGACGGCGAGCTCGTCGAGAGCGTCCTGATCCCGATGCCGAAGGGCGCGACGGCGTGCCTCTCGAGCCAGGTCGGGTGCCGCTGGCGGTGCACGTTCTGCGCGAGCGGCGCGCTCGGCCTCGTGCGAAACCTGACGGCGGGCGAGATCCTCGATCAGGCCCTTTTGCTGCGCGCTGAGTCGCCGAGCGGCCGCGGTGACACCGTGCGCACCGTGGTGTTGATGGGCATCGGCGAGCCGCTCGACAACTACGACAACGTGCTCGCGGCGGTGCGGACGATGGTCGCCGGCGACGGACTCGGCATCGGCGCGCGGCGCGTGACGATCTCGACGTGCGGCGTCGTGCCCGGCATCGAGCAGCTCGCTCGCGAAGGGCTTCAGGTCAAGCTGGCCGTCTCGCTCGGGGCGCCCGACGACGCGCGTCGCTCGAAGCTCATGCCGGTCAACCGCACGTGGCCGCTCGGCAAGCTTCTTGGCGCGTGCCGGCGCTACGTCGACAGCACCGGCCGGCGCGTGACGTTCGAGTACGTGCTGATCGCCGGCCTCAACGACAGCCCCGACGACGCACGCTCACTCGCCAAGCGCCTCAAGGGCTTGCTGTGCACGGTCAACATCCTCTGCCTCAATCCGCACGAGCGGCAGCCGTATCGCACGGTGTCTCGTCGGCACGCGCACCGGTTCCGCGCCGCGCTCGAGAAGGAAGGGATCGAGGCGACCGTGCGCGCCTCCAAGGGGCCCGACGCGCATGCAGCGTGCGGCCAGTTACGACTGAGACGCCGCAGTTGAATGGCGGACGCTGACGGCGCGACGACGAAGTCCGTGCCTGCGCAACCGGTTCCTGGTATCGTGGTGCGCAAGGGGAGAAGGCTGAAATGCTTGTCTTGCTGCTGCCCGTTGCCGCGGTGCTTGTCGGCGGGTGCGCGTATCTGGTCGTGAGCATGGTCGCCCCGCCGACGCGCGTCGGGCGGTGGCTCGCGCTGTGGCTCGCGGTCTGGGCCGAGGTCGTGTTGACCGTCGAGGTTCTGTCGCTCATCGATGCGATCACACCGCTCGGCTTCCTGGTCTGTTACATCGTTGTTGCGGGGATCGCCGTCGCCGTCTGGCTTGCGCGCGGGATGCCGCGCGTGCGGCTGCTCACAGTGCCGTCGGTCAGGGCAGATGATCGACCCGGAGGCAAGCGCCGACGCAAGTCCAAAGCTCGTCGGAAGAAGAAGAGGAAGAAGGGGTTTTGGAGCCTTGTCTTCCAAGCCTTTGGCGAGCATCCGGCGCTCGGCGTGCTGCTCGTCGTGGTGGCGATCTGCGCGCTGGTCAATCTCGTGCTGGCTGTCGGGCTGCCGGTGAACAACTACGACTCGAACACGTACCACCTCTCGCGCGTCGGGTACTGGATTCAGCACGGCACGACCGACCACTACTTGACGCACAACGAGCGGCAGAACTTCATGCCGCCGAACGCCGAGTTCGGCATCCTGAGCCTGATGGTCTTTGCGCGGGCCGAGTGGCCGGCGCCGCTGGGGCAGTACGCCGCGTACTTCATCTGCCTTGCGGCCGTCTACTTGATCGCCCGGCGGCTGGGCGCCTCGAACGCTGCGGCGCTGTTCGCGGCCCTCGTGCTCGGGACGACGACCGAGGTCGTGCTCCAGGCGACCATTCCAAAGAATGGGCTCATCGTAAGCTCGTTCCTGGCGTGCGCGGTCGGGTTTGCGCTCGTCGGGCTCGGTGGCGGCGAGGCCACGCGGGCTCAACGGACGCGAGCGTTGGTGTGGTCGGGCCTGGCGACCGGGCTTGCGGCCGGGACGAAAACAACCGCGCTGCTGTTCCTGCCGGGGCTGGCGATCGCGGGCGTCGTGATCGCGGCAGGGTGCAGGCGTGGCCCCGCGTGGCTGGTGCGGCTCGGCGCGTGGGCGGGGTGTTGTGTGGCCGGCGTCGTGCTGGTTGGCTCGTTGAACTTCATCCACAACAAGGCGTCGTATGGATCGTTCACGGGGCCGCCACGGTTCGCGGCCGACACGCGCATCGCGCGGACGACGGTCCGAAGCCTCGCGAGCAACCTGGCCCGCTATGGGTACCACTTCTGCGATTTCAGCGGCCTGATGCCGCAGTCGATGGCGCGGGCGCTGACCGAGGCACGTGCCAAGGCCGCGCCAGCGGTGTTCGACAGGCTCGGCATCGTGGCGAACGCGCCCGAGTTGAACGTGGCCGGCGCCGCCGGCGGGTTCCCGGTCGACGACGAGACAGGCCGCTTCGACGGCGTGCCGCGCCTTCACGAGGATCGGGCATCGTTCGGCCCGATCGCGTTCTTCGTCGGCCTGCCGCTCGTGCTCGTGCATCTGGTCTACTCGCCCATGCGGCGTCGATGGGCGTGGTTCGGCGTGGCCTTGACGCCGGTTGTGTATTGGGTCGTCGTGTCGGCGCTGCTGCGCTACTCGGCCTGGAACGGCCGGTATTTCGTCACAGCCGTCGTCGCGGGCGCGCCGTTCTTGGCGCTTGCCTACAGGCCCAAAGCGCTCGGTGCAGCGCGCTGGGTCCTGACGTGGTTGCTCGTCCTGGTCGCGGCAAGCACGGCGCTCACGGCGACGTTCTACAACACGGCCAAGCCGATCGTGGCCAAGGCGGCCAACGATGACGTCGTGGCCGAGAAGACGGACGTGCCGGGTGTGCTGACGATTCAGCGTGTCGTGCTCCGATGCCGCTACAATGCGCCCAAGCTTCTGCCCCTGTGCACGCTGCCCGACGAGGCGTTCCCCGAACAAATGACGCTCGGCATCGTGCTGGGCAGCGACGACTGGGACTGGCCGCTGTTCGGGCCGCACTTGCGGCGCGCGGTGGTGCCGCTGCCGCGCGACTCGGAGCGGGTGGCCAAAGCGTTCCGGTCGGGCGAAGTCGACATGGTCCTCATCAGCAAGGCGATCGGGCTGGACACGGTGCCGCCTATTCTCGGCGAGCGTCCGTTCATCGGGCTCCTCCGACCGGAGATGATCCAGGTGGCCCTTGCGCGAATGAACTACTGGAGCTTCGTCGTCCGCAGCGAGGGGGATGACAACGTGCTGTTTCCGGCGCGCGACTGGCTGCCTCTTCCCGAACGCGCGTGGGTCGGCGCGGACCAGCGGTTCGTGCCCGTCCGCACGCTGCCGAAGGGAGACATCGTCCTGATCGTCGAGCCGAACGCGAGTATCCTGGCGTACACGGGCCTCGTCTTCGAGTTCTACGCCGGGGAAACGAGGATTCACAGCGCCCCGGTGGACCAGCCAGGCGCGTGGCGTTTCGTCATCCCCTGGATCCTGGGCCCCGAGGCGGCCGACCAGATCCTGCGGGTGCGCGTGCGCGCGCAGCGTGCGGAGCTCGATCAGGATCTGCAGCGGGTGGCAAACGTGTATGTGCTCGTCGAACTGCCCAAGCACACGGCCGCGTCGGGGGCAGGGCCGGACACCGGCCCCGCAAAAGACACAGCGACGACGGAGGCGCGGGAGTAGCTGGGATGCTCGTCGTGTTGCTGCCGATATCGGCCGCGTTGGTGTTCGGCATTGCGTACATCGTGATGAGCATGGCGCCGCCGCGGAGCCGCGTCGGGCGGTGGCTTGCGCTGTGGCTCGCGGTCTGGGCCGAGGTCGTGCTGGCCGTCGAGATTCTGTCGCTCATCGATGCGATCACGCCCCTCGGCTTCCTGATCTGTTACATCGTTTTTGCGGGGATCGCCGTCGCCGTCTGGCTTGCGCGCGGGATGCCGCGCGTGCGGCTCATGGGCCTGCTGTCCGAGGGAGAGGACGATCGACCTGGAGGCAAGCGCCGACGCAAGTCCAAAGCTCGTCGGAAGAGGAGGAGGAAGAAGGGGTTTTGGACCCTTGTCTTCCAAGCCGTTGGCGAACATCCGGCGCTCGGCGTGCTGCTGGTCGTGGTGGCGATCTGCGCGCTGGTAAACCTGGCGCTCGCCGTCGCGCTGCCGGTCAACAACCACGACGCGAACTCGTACCACCTGTCGCGCGTCGGCTACTGGATCCAGCACGGCACGACGGACCACTACTTCACGCACAACGCGCGGCAGAACCACATGCCTCCGAACGCGGAGTTCGGCATCCTGAGCATGATGATCTTTGCGCGGGCCGAGTGGCCGGCGCCGCTGGGGCAGTACGCCGCGTACTTCATCTGTCTTGCGGCCGTCTACTTCATCGCTCGTGAGCTTGGAGTGTCGAACGCCGCAGCGCTGTTCGCCGCGCTCGTGCTCGGCACGATGACGGAGGTCATCCTGCAATCGACGATTCCCAAGAACGGCCTCGTCGTGAGTTCGTTTTTGGTGTGCGCCGTGGCCTTTGCGCTCGTCGGGCTTGGCCCCGGCGACGCGTCGCGCGCCGACCGGCTCCGGGCGCTCGTGTGGTCGGGCGTGGCAACGGGTCTCGCGGTCGGCACGAAGCTGACCGCGCTGCTGTTCTTGCCGGCGCTCGCGATCGCGGGTGGAGTGGTTGCCGCGGGCGGTGGCCGTCGCTCGACGTGGCTCGGGCGGCTGGCTGCGTGGGCGGGGTGTTGCGTGGTCGGCATCGTGCTGCTTGGTTCGTTCAACTTCATCCGCATCTTCACCCGCGGACCGCGCCCCAGGTCGTCAACGCCGCCGCGCCTGGGCACTGAGGCACAGCGCACCCGCCCGCTGGCGCGCAGCGTCGCGACCAACCTCGCCCGCTTTGGCACGGACGCACGGATCACACGGCCAACGGTCCGGAGCGTGGCGAGCAACCTGGCACGCTACGGGTACCACTTATGCGATTTCGGCGGCGTGCTGCCGCGCTCGCTGGCGTACGGGGCGACGCGGGCTCGTGCGAGGCTTGGGCCGCGGGTGTTCGAGGCGCTTGGAATCGTTGCGAACGCGCCCGAGCTGAACATCCCGGGTGAGGTCGGCGCCTTCCCTGTCGACAACGAGACGGGCTGGTTCGACGATGTGCCGCGTCTCCACGAGGACTGTGCGTGGTTCGGGCCGATCGCATGTTTCGTCGGCCTGCCGCTTGTGCTGGCGCATCTTGTCTGGTCGCCCGTGCGGCGACGGTGGGCGTGGTTCGGCGTGGTGCTAGTGCCGGTGGTCTATTGGCTTGTCGTGTGCGTCGTGTTGCGCTACTCGGTCTGGAACGGGCGGTACTTCGTCACGACCGTCGTTGCGGCCGCGCCGCTGCTGGCCTTCACGTACATGCCTGGCTCGCTCGGTCCGGCGCGGTTCGGTCTGACCTGGCTGCTCGTTGTCGTCGGCGCGAGCACAGCGCTTACGGCGACGTTCTACAACACGGCTAAGCCGATTGTGCCCAAGCCGCCCGCGGACGATCAGGTTTTGTCGATGACAACCACCAAGGGCGTTCTCACGATGCCCCGGGTCGCGATCAGGTGCCGCTACAACGCGCCAATGGGGCTCTCGTTGTGCAGGCTGCCCGAGGAAGCCTTCCCCGCGCGCATGACGCTCGGTCTGGTGCTGGGCGGTGACGACTGCGACTGGCCGCTCTTCGGGCCCGGTCTGCGGCGCAAGCTTGTGCCGCTGCCGCGCAACTCGGCACGAGTGGCCGAGGCGTTTCGAACCGGCCAAGTCGATATGGTCCTCATCCGAAAGACGTACGGCCTCGACAGGATGCCGCCGATCCTCGGCGAGCGCCTGCTTCTCCTGCCGATGGAGACCACGCTTGACGTTGCGCGAGTCAACAGTTGGAGTGCTCTGTTTCACCGCGAGGAAGACGAGGACTTGTTGTTCCCGACGCGGGATTGGCTGCTTCATCCTGACGGGTACTGGGTGGATGCGGACCAGCGCTTTGTGCCTGCCCGCGTGCTGCCGAAGGGGCGGATCGTCGTGGCGATCAAGCCGAACCCGAAGGTCGTGGCGGACACGGGGCTCGTGTTTGAGTTCTACGGCGGCGAGACCAAGCTCGGCGAGCTGGAGGTGATCGAGATGCGCGAGTATTACCTCGCCATCGACTGGGACCGTGGGCCAGCGGCGGCCGACCAGATCCTCCGCATCCGCGTGCGAGCGCAGCGCGCCGAGTTCGATGCGAATCTGCAGCGGGCGACAGATATCTACCTGCTCCTCGGGATGCCCGTGTTTGTGTCAGCGCCGTGAGATGACCCACGGGCGGTCGCCCATCGTGCTCTAGCCGGCTGCTGAAAAAGGCGTTTGACCCCACTTGTGCAGGTCAAGGGCCGAAGGCCCGACCGAGCCTAGCCCGGGGCGCCTGCCCGCCGAAGCCTTGGCGAAGGCGGGTAAGCCCCGGGTTCTCGACGACAAAACAAACCTCAGAGCCCCGAAGGGGCGACAGAAGCATTCCGCAACCGATGGAGATTCTCTGGCGCCGGCAGGGTTTTTCAGCAGCCTGCTAGCGGTGCGCCGTGATCCTCGGGATGTGGTGACGGCGGGGGCCGCGGCGGCCCATGAACCGGAAAACGCCGCACAACATGCCCCATCCGAACGCGGCGTGGTAGGTGAGGAACGTCAGCGGCACCCACAGGTTCGGTCTGAGCCGATAGGCGATGTGCGCCCGGATCGAGAAGTAGACGGCGAACGCAAGGTAGAGGCCGACGAGCGCCCAGGCGATGCCGCGGATGGTCACCAGCGGCGGCACGCGCAGGAAGATGCCGAGCACCGTCGTGACGAACGCAACGATGCCCGAGAGCACGACGATCATCGGCACGAGCTGGGGCCAGTAGCGGAACGTGAAGTGCTTCTGGAACAGCCGGATGCGCCACATGCCGTCGTAGACGGTCCGCTCCCACAGCTTCCCCAGGTTGGAGCGGAAGCGGTGGTAGGCACGCATCTTCGGGTTCATCGTAATCGTGCCGCCGACGTGCCGGAGCCGGCAACTGAGCTCGTCGGTGTGATACTTTTTTAGATCGTCGTCGAACAGGCCGATCTTCTCGAACACCTCGCGCCGATAGGCGCCGCACGGGATACTGTCGACGAACTTCGCCCTGCGGCGGAAGCGGAACGAGCTGATCCCCCACGAGAACGTGCTGCAGATCGCGCCGATCATGGCGCGGTGGAAGGTGCTGTCGGCCCGCGGCAGCACAACGCCGGCGACGCTGTCGGCACCGGTCTCGTCGAGCGAGCGGACCGCCTCGCTGATGCAGTCGGGCGCGACGACCATATCGCCATCGACGCGAACGATGATGTGCCCCCGCGACTCCTTGATCCCGATGTTGAGCCCGTGCGCCGTCGTGCGCCTGTAGTTCTTCAACAGGCGCACGTGCTTGTAGCGCATGCAGAACTCCTTGATGATGCCGCGGGTGCCGTCGTCGCTGCGGCCGTCGACGACGAGGATCTCCATGCCCTCGGCGGGGTAGTCCTGCTCAACCAGTGCCGTCAAGCACTCGCGCAGCCGCGAGCGTTCGTTGCGAACCGGGATGACGACTGAGACTTCGACCGTGCCCATAGGCCCCGTGCGCCTCAGGGGATGGCGCGTTGTGCGTGGATCGGCTTAGGCGCCCATGAAGCTACCACGAAGGCGCGGGGATGGCAAGGGCAGTTGCGCCTCTAGCACGCCGGCCACAACGGGCCGACAACAGGAATCCCGGGGCCCGCGCAGCGGCGTCCGAGGCGCGGCATCGCCGGAAGCCCAGCGCAGCCGTGCCCGGCCCGTGGCGTCGCCGGAAGCCCGCGCAGCGGGCGGCATCATGTAGCCACGGGCGTTAGCCCGTGGTACAAGGGACGGCGTTGTTGCCGAAGCCCCCGCAGGGGGCGGCATCTGGAGCGCCATGGGCCACACGTTCACGAGTCATCTGTATCACGTCGTCTTCAGCACAAAGGGCAGGCTGCCGCTCATCAAGGCCGACGCCCGTGACGAGCTCTACAAGTACGTCTGCGGCGTCGCGAGGAAGCACAACGCGCACGTCATTCGGATCAACGGCACAGCCCGACCACGTCCACCTCTTGGCCATGGTCAAGCCCGCTACACCAGGCGCCGATGTTATTCGGCTCCTGAAGACGAACTCATCGAAGTGGCTGTCGGAGACGTTTGTTCGGATGCGCGCGTTCGAATGGCAGGCGGGCTATTCGTCGTTCACTGTGAGCGAGTCGATGGCAGACGCTGTGAAACGATACATCGACGGTCAGGAGGGGCATCACCGCAGGCGGACGTTTGCTGAGGAGTTGAAGGCCCTCCTCGACAGGCACGGGATCGAATACGATGCGGCACACTTCCTCGATTGATCGGGACGGATGTCGCCCCCTGCGGGGGCTTTGACCTCGTCGTCTCGCCACAATCCACGGGCTGACGCCCGTGGCTACACGATGCCGCCCGCTGCGCGGGCTCTGAGATCGTCGTGCGCCCTTGTCCCACGGGCTGACGCCCGTGGCTACATGATGCCGCCCGCTGCGCGGGCTTCCAGCGAGACGATGCCCTGTCCTCCGTTGCGCGGGTTTTCGGCGAGAAACCAGGCCCCGTGAGTATTCTCACGGGTCTGAGTGTCATTGGCCCACCGGCCTCTACCGGGCGGCGCGCTGGTGGGCGGCGACGTCGTGGATGATGGTCGCCAGGTCGCGCTTGGGCTCGAAGCCGATGAGGCGGCGGACCTTGGAGATGTCGGGCGCGCGGCGACGCATGTCCTCGAAACCCGCTTCGTACGCGTCGTCGTACGGGACCAGGACGATGTCGGACTTCGAGCCGAGCGTCGCCTTGACCTGCTCGGCGAGCGCGCGGATGGTGATCTCGTCGCCTGTCCCGATGTTGAAAACCTGGCCGACGGCGTCGGGATGCTCGACGAGCGCAACGAGGGCGCCGACGACGTCGGCGACGTGGCAGAAGCAGCGCGACTGCTGGCCGTCGCCGTAGACCTGGATCGGCTCGCCCGCGAGCGCGCGGCTCACGAACGAGGGGACGACCATGCCGTACTCGCCCGTCTGGCGCGGGCCGACGGTGTTGAAGAGCCGCGCGATGACCACCGGCAGGCCCTTCTCCTTGTAGTAGGCCATGGCGAGGAACTCGTCGAGCGCCTTCGAGCACGCGTAGCGCCAGCGGGCCGTCGACGGGGGGCCGATGAGCAGGTCGTCCTCCTCGTTGAACCGGTCGCGCACGCTGCGGCCGTACACCTCGGAGGTCGAGGCCAGCAGCACCTTCTTGTGCTTCTTGTTGGCGCACGCGAGGACGTTTTCGGTTCCCTGGACGTTCGTCTCGATCGTGCTGACGGGGCGCTCGACGACGAGCCGGACGCCGACGGCGGCGGCGAGATGGAACACGACGTCGGCGTCGTCGACGAGCTCGGCCAGGACGGGGACGTTCATGACCGACTCGATCGTGTAGCGGAACCGCTTCTGGGCCTTGAGGTGCTCGACGTTGCGGATGCTGCCGGTCGAGAGGTCGTCGATGACGGCGACCGACTCGCCGCGCTCGAGCAGCGCCTCGGCCAGGTGCGAGCCGATGAACCCGGCCCCGCCGGTGATGAGTGCTTTCATCCAGCCTCCGATACCAGTTGCGTGCCTCCAATACGTACACAATCAACGCCTTGAAGTCCAGAGGCAGGGGGTCAGGCGTCGTCGGCAGCTTCCCTATTGGCTATCTACGGGCTCACGGGCCTATTCGAGAAGGCGCTCTATGTAAGCCCCTTGGGCTATGTGGTGGTGTCGTGGCCTTTCCCAACCCAGGGCGTTGCCCTGGGCTGTGCTATGAACCCCCTTTGGGGCAAGGACCGTAAAACCTCTTTCTCAACACGCCCTGCCGCCTCGTGGCAACTCGGGAGAATGGGGATAGGCGCCTGTTCTTCTGCGGACGCGGGACGCATCGAGCATGGCCGTAGGTGAGAAAAACAGGGGGAAATAGGTGCCTGTCCCTATTCTTCCGAGGTGACCGCGGTGTCGGCCGCGCCCGGCACAGGCAACCCGAGCATCCACTGACAGAAGTTGAGTGTCCAGCGGTCGGTATCGCTGCCGTGCGCGGGTTTGGTGATGAAGCAGACGCTACCGCGGCCGTAGTGGACACAACCAGCGACGGCCCCGCCGGCGTCCTTGGTCCCACGCCCGTGGTCGAGCGAGGCGACGACAACGGTGTCCTCCGGCACGTCAGGGAAGAAGAGCTGGTCGAAAGCTCGGACGGAACAACATCAAAGGTGTAGACGTGGCCGCCCTAGTCGGGCGTGCTGTGCAGCGACCAGATCATGTACGGAGGCCCTTGAAGGAGCAAGAACGACGCCACGAAGGAGCGGACGCGCGGCTCAGAACGCCTCGGCCCAGCTCACGCCATCTCGACCAGGTCGACGTGGATGATCTCGTCGGGGCGGCCGCGCAGCGCGGCGAGAAGGGTGTCGCCCGGCTCGCTGTCGACCTTGATCTTGGCGCAGGCGGCCTTGGCGCCGGCGAAGATGATGTTTTCCATCTCCTGGACGTTGATCTGCTGCTCCTTGAGCGTGCTGAGCACGTCGGCCAGGACGCCGACCTTGTCGTAGTGGCGCACGACGAGCTGCCAGCGCGCGGGCGATTTCACCTCGAGGTTGACGCAATTCGGCACGGTGCCGGTCTCGATGAAGCTGCGGACGATGCGGACGACCTCGGCGGCGATGGCGCTCTGGGCCTGGCTGGTCGAGGCGCCGATGTGGTGCGTGCCGTAGACGCCGGGCTGGGCTATGAGCTCGCTGGCAAACTCGGCCTTGGCCGGCTTCGGCTCGTTCTCGTAGACGTCGAGGCCGGCGCGGATGCCCTTGGTCTTGACCGCATCGAGCAGGGCCGCCTCGTCCACGACGCCGCCGCGCGCGGTATGGATAAAGATCGCCTTCGGTTTCATGGCGGCGAAAAACCGCTTGCCGATGATGTGCTGCGTCTCGGGCGTGCGGGCGAGGTGGACGGTGACGATGTCGCTCGACGAGGCAAGCTCCTCGAGCGTCGCGCAGCGGCGGATGCCGAGCTCGCTCGCCCGCTCGGGCCTGAGCGAGCGCGACCAGCCGATCGGCTTGAGGCCGAGCCCCACGGCGCGCTTGAGCACTTCGCGGCCGATGCCGCCGAGGCCGACGATGCCGATCGTCTTACCGAACAGGCCGTCGGCTTTGCCGTACTCCTTCTTGTTCCATGTGCCCGCGCGCAGCTCGGCGACACAATCGGGGATGCGGCGGTCGATGGCCATGATGAGGGCGGTCGCCAGCTCGGCCACGGCGATCGAGTTCTTGCCGGGGCAGTTGGCGACGTAGATGCCGCGCTCAGCCGCGTGGCCGACGTCGATCGTGTCGTAGCCTGCGCCGGCGCGGACGATGAGCATCAAGTTCGCGGCGGCGTCGATGGCCGGCTGGCGCACTTCGGTCGAACGCACGACGATGACGTGCGCCTCCTTGGCAGCCTCGACGAGGTCATCACGCCCAAGCTGGGGGGCGAACGTGACGGCGCATCCGAGCGCCTCGAGCTCCTTGATGCCTTGTTCCGGGAATTTGTCGGCGATCAGGACGTTCATCCTCGCTCCTCCTCCTGCGCATCCACCCAAAACCCTCGCCTACTTCGTCGGACACGCATCATAGCGGCGACGAGGCGCAATGCCAAAGGGAAAGAGGTAGCGCCTTGAGCAAAGAACGGTCGTCGCGCATCGGAATCGGCTCGAGTCTGCCGCAGCGCGCGAATCCAAGCCCCGCCAGGGGCGTCTGGCAGTAGCCTCGGGCGCAAGCCCGTGGGAGGCGGTATCGACGAACGCCCCGAGCCCCTTTAGGGGCGATTGAGAACGCATGCAGTCCAACCTCAATCGCCCCTGAAGGGGCTCGGCTTCTTTCCGAGCTCTCCATTCCACGGGCTGGCGCCTGTCCGACGCGAAGCGTCGGCGGCTACTGCCAATCGCCGCGACGCGGCTCATTGGGCCGGACCCGCGCCGAGAGCTTCTGAGAAAGAGGGGCTAGCGCACGAGGCTGACGGCGTCGACGTAGTAGAGTGTGGCCTGGGAGCCGGCGTTGCTAATGGCGATCTTGGTGATGCTCAGGCCCATGGCCCGCAGGTCCTTGAGTGGGATATAGACCCGTTGCCAGCGATTGGCCTCGACGGCGCCGCCCTGAACGTAGTCCCGGTTGTTGACCTGGACGGTATGTATGAGCTGGCTCTTGTCGTTGTACAGCGCGACGTGGAGCGTTTGGCCCCCGGCGTCGCCGCCATGCACGTAGAACTCGAGCGCCGTGTAGCCGGTGACCGGGAACGCGTCGTGCCGGCCGAAGGCGAGGCCGCCGCCCGGCTCCTGCTGGACGAGGATGGCGTGGCTGCC
>Ga0307430_1001950_pt1 | contig 14255 bp, 10 predicted proteins | sample SalMarWE160130MG_FD_202159 | JGI IMG/M metagenome (GOLD analysis project Ga0307430, IMG submission 202159) | Salt marsh sediment microbial communities from the Plum Island Ecosystem LTER, Massachusetts, United States - WE1603-130 | ecosystem: Environmental > Aquatic > Marine > Intertidal zone >... | reverse complement strand
CCCTTCCTGCTCGTTCTCATCTGATCATCAACCTTCACGAATTCCTCCGTCATCTCAAGTCCCATCTTTCGCGCCATCTCAGTATTTGGATCCGTCCCCACGGAAATCACCACCCAATTAACCGTTATCTCCTCCTCCGTACCAGTTTTGTTGTTAACCAATACTGCTCTTTCAACTTCATCGTCACCTTTAATCTCCTTTACCTCAGTGTTATACCGAACGTCAATCCCTTCTTTTTGCAACCTCTTTACCATTGCCGGATATGCTCTCATCGACTTCCTGCGGTGAACCACAGTGACTTCACTGGCCTTACCTTTAGCGACCAGAGCGCTTTTCGCCGTCGTATTTCCGCCTCCAACCACCAAAACCTTCTTCCCAACGAACTTCTCCGCATCACGAACGGCATAATATGACACTCCTTTTCCCATAAACTTTCTCTCTCCTCGAATGCTCAGACTCCGCATTTTGCTGCCTGTGGCCAGAATGATGGCCTTTCCTTTATATCGGTTTGTCTTGGTAGTAACCATAAGCTCGTCAGGATCGATGTCTATAACCTTCTCATGCTTCAACTCAGCTCCTACGCCGGCGGGTGGAGGCAAGGTCACTTGTTTTTCCATATTCCCAATAAGCACTTTGCCATCGCCGGGCGGAAAACCGGGATAATTGGAAACTGTATAAGCGACGGCTCCCTGTCCACCTACCCAATCGCTCTCCAAGATCAGAGTGCTCCAACCGTCAAGCTGGGTGAAAATCGCCGCCGAAAGCCCAGCAGGCCCTGCACCAACGATAATTACATCCCTTTCTTCTATGTCTTTTCCCATTTTTACCTCATTCCCATCTTGTTCTCCCATTTATAGTGAGTTAGCTTTTAAATAGCTTTCTTCTGGTCTTTGAATTTTCTTCTTGCACCAACCTAACTTTAAATATAGAGATATATTTTCTAATACTTCGCCTCATGCGAATGGCCTCCAGAACTTCCAGGTAGTTCCCTCGTTCTAAGCAGTTTGGACGTAGAGTTCGAAATCCTTAAACTTTCGTTCTCTCTTTAGATGCTTTTTCTAGCTTGGGAGTTCCACGATGAATAGATGATACTGTCTACGGCATTTTATTAGTATGCGCGCCCCCTATGATATTATGCTTCACGTTAACTACTAAGTGTGAAGAATCCGGTGGGATAGAGTGAAGATCGTCTTAAAACAATTAATTTCTCTATAAATCTGGAATCAAATCCTGCAACTATGCCATGAAAGCTTCTCGTCTAACTCGATTCCATGGTCAAGGGCATAATACTGAATGAAGGCGTTCACCGCTTTTTCATCGAGGCTTTCTTTCTTAAGCCTCCCTTTTTGAATTTCCTCCTCAAGTTCTTGTGCAATGTCATTGGCACTATCGTAAAGCTTTCGGTACGCTTTTTGTAGATACTCTTTACCTCTATGATCAATCAGAACCTTTTTGACAAGCTCTTCTAACGCGCTCACCGTCTCCACACTAAAATATTTTGCCAACAACCCTTTAAAATCATCGCTTAATTTACCTTTTTTGGATTTCACTTCATACTTATTCTAATAATATGAGGAAGGAAGATTTAATCGTAGAAAAGGCTGCCGATTTTATGGCCAAGCAAAGAGGGGTTGGTAGCATGCACTGTAACAAACTAGGTTTATTTTTCATTCAATTTCTACCTTAAAAAATTAATAGCATAGTTATATGGAGCCTTTCCAGCTTTTCTGTTCCATAGCTAAAAAGGACTGGAGTTCTTTTTGGTTCATCTGTCCTATTTTAATCTTAACTTCTACGCCTAGCTTCATCACAGCTTCGTGCACGCTATTCACAAGATAATTTTTGATTGGGATGTTCGGGAAAGGTAATAACAAAGTGAGTGCGACCTTATTATTCCTTATAGTTATATTTTTGATTATCCCCAACTCAACCAGAGTGTGATCGATCGCGGGATGTATTACCTCTGCCAGTGCTTGGCGCACTTCTTCCTCTGAAATAGTTTTAGCCACTATTCTTTTCTCCTTCCATTTGATATATTACATGGAACTTTACTTTTTCAAAGGATTTTTCTTCTCACCGGCATGTATCTGCACTTTAAGCCAATTCTCTGGTGGAACAAAGGGGCAAGTATAGTTTTCGCTGTAGGCGCACCATGGGTTGTACGCTTTATTAAAATCAAGAATCCACTTCCCATCGGTGGTGCAATCTCTCGTTGACTCAAGATCGAGATACCGTCCCGCGCCGTATGTCTCCGTACCGCTCGTTGCATCCCTGAAAGGAACGAACAACCGGTCCTCATCAGGACTGCTTTTGTAAGCTTGAAGCACTTGCTCTTCGCCACCTATCTCGAATCGAAATTCACCCCATCTAAGGAACTCCTTCTCCTCACCTCTTGTATAAGACATCTTTATCCTCTTTTTCTCTGAATGTTCATGAAGCTTGAGTTCGAATCTATAATCTAGATTAGGTGGATAATAGTCGAGTACTTTGAACTTTTCGCGCTCTTCCAAAGGTATCGGCGACTGGGGATGTACTGAAAAGAACGTGTTCTTCTGTTCACGTTCCATTTTAAGAAGCTTTTCCCACTCATGATTTTTCACGCAGTTTCACCTCTCTTATTCCTAATCCTCCTTTGCTCGTTCAATTATAGGAGCTCCTTAAAAAGCTATTTTATCCATGAAAATAGACCTGTTCAAACAATAAACAGAAAATCTAAACCATGCGCGTACACGGTTTCAAATACGTTTACTCGTAGTATATCAGCTCTTTTTCCTCGAGGCTTTTATGAAGTTTAGCAACCGCTTCGTAAACGTCTTCTTCTTTAGTGGCTCCTGTGCAAACAAGTTTCCCGCTTGCGAAGAGAAGAATCACAACTTTTGGTTCATCCATTCTGTAGATGAGACCCGGAAACTGTTCAGGTTCATACATGGTTCTTCCGAGAGAGTAAGCGCAATCTTCCAGCTCTATTCTCCCCAAAAGATTCGCTGAGGCAACGATGTTCACTACTTTGATTTCAGGTTTGCCAATGATGATTATTCCGCTTTTTTTCAGTTCCTTTACGACTTTCATAACAGCTCTTTTTGATTCCTTCTCAGACTTGGCTCCGGTGCAAACCATCTTCCCCGTACTGAAGATTAGAATGGCTGTCTTAGGCCTTTTTAACCTGAAAACTAAGCCCGGAAACTTTTCTGGACGATACTCAACCAATGGATTCCCCTTAACAACAGCGTTCAGGTCAATCCTCTGATTCAAAGTAGCAGATGACACTACATTTTCGATTCGTATGGAATCTTTAACATTAGGCATTTTTAATCGCCTTATACCAATCATGATTTTTGTGGAGTTATTTAAAGGGTTCTGGGCGTATTACATCATAAAGGTTGGCACTCACAAAAAAATGTATCCTACGAAATGTTAACAAAACCAAACGAGAAAAAACAACGGAAAAAAGAATTAATCTCCAAAAAGTTGTTTGTGCCAAAAAAGGATTAGTGAAGCGTTTTTAGAAATAGGATGTAAATCATGAAACATCAAGAATGAACAATAGAATAATGCACAAAATTACGAAACCCTCCGAGTTGAGAACCAAGAAACAAAAATAGAACAGTGAACAGATAATTTTCAGCTCTGCCGGGACATTTCATACCACAGAATTCTAATTCCAAAGAAAAAGTTGTGAAACGAACTTATTTCAAAAGCGTTCTGGAAATCAGAGAACTTATTAACCATTCTACTGATTTAACGCAAAGAAATTCCGTAATAGGGAAGAGTGCAGCCTTGACGAAATTTGATGAAGGTCATTGCCACAAATGGGCTCTTCTGCTTAAGGAGAGAAAACGAAAGATCGACAAGGCCTCAGAAGCCATAGCTTCCGGAGACTTTGAAACAGCAAAAAGTTTGGTTTCCGAGGTGTTCCACGGTTCCTCTGGCAGAAACAGCGACGCAGGCATGGAAGGCTCGTTATTGTATCACATGGCCATGATAAGTAAAATGGGTGCCGAATCTAGAGTGGTCCTTGAAGAACTGAAAGTTAATGCTCCTTCTGTAGATAGAGTGTTGTGGAGATTTTACAGCGATTTCGTTTCCGATGTTAAGGAGCTTTTGGATAAGATCGTACCTCTAAAAGAGAAGGTGATAATGGCAGTAAAGAAGCCAGCTCTTGGAGTCGAAGAAAAGATTCGTCTCTTCAGGAGGCTTACTAAAGAAACAAAAAAAGTTGAGGACATGCTCGACAGAGAAGACTCCAGAGCTAAGGATAGCCTCCAAAGTGTGTTTCTTGAGTGGGGTGAACATATCGTTGAGATGCGTTTGCGTCAGGAATACGAGACGATAAAGAGTTTCCTGATTGTGGAAAGATTAGCTGAGGAATTAGGTGTAGAACGGCTTGAGCAAACTATGGGTCGAGTGCAGAAGAAGTTTGGTGATGAAACAGTTGCCTCCGCCTTCAACGTTAGCCTAAAGGTTGGAATACCAAAATCAAAATTGCAGAAATTGATGCTTAGCGACCATTTCATCGAGCATAAGATGGACATGAAGAACCTAGGCGGCTTCATGCGATTCTTGAATTGCCCAATCTATGGAAGCCACATCTACGTGGAAACGGAACTGGGCACAAAAATTGAAACATCCCAGCTCTTCTGTAAGAGCTTCTGCAAGGCACACGCCCAAGCTATGTTCGAAAAGTTCATTCCCTTCCCCGTAGAGGTATCGCAACCGCTAAGGATGGCAACTGACGGAAGATGCGAGTTCCGTATCAGGATTGCCCCTACTTCTGTTGTATCAACTGCAGAAAAGTATGTTCCATTGGTTGTGTCTTGGAACGTGACATTAAAGTGCAATCTGAAGTGCGCCCACTGCTACATCAACGCGAGTGAAACGAAATTAGTGGATGAGCTGAGCACCGACGCGGCGAAGATGCTCATACACCAGATCATCGAAGTCAGCAGACCGCTACTAATACTGAGCGGCGGCGAACCCCTGCTAAGAGAGGACATCTACGAAATCATTCGATACGGTGCAGACCGCGGTTTAAGGATGGGCATGGGAAGCAACGGCATGCTCATCGACGACGAGGTTACAAGAAGACTTGAAGATGCTGGAATGGAGACGGTGGCAATTAGTTTAGACTCAAGCATACCGGAGCGGCATGACGAGTTCCGCGGCGTTAAGGGCGCCTGGGAACACGCTGTAAATGCTATCAAAGCTCTCAAAAAGAGCAGGATACAGGTTCAGGTTAACTGCACAGTGACTCCACAGAACTATGATGAAATAGATGATATAATGTCGCTGGCGGAAGACTTAGGCGTGGAGAATTTTCACCTGTTTTTCCTAGTGCCTACAGGAAGAGGAACCGATATCGAGGATATAACGCCGAGAATGTATGAGGATATGATTACGAGTACGCTCGCCAAAATTACAAAGTATAAACTGAATGTGAAGCCTTCATGTGCCCCCCAGTTTATGCGGATTGCTAAGGAACAGGGGGTTGACATGTCACGTTGGGTTCGAGGCTGCATGGCTGGCCTTTATTATTGTCGTATCTATCCTTCGGGGGAGGTTACTCCCTGTCCATACATGCCTCTTAAACTTGGGAACATCCGCGAAAGGTCCTTTAAGGATATTTGGTTCAACTCGGAGGTCTTCAAGGCTCTCCGTGACTTCGACCAGCTGAAAGGAAAATGTGGGGTGTGCGAATATCGTGATGTATGCGGAGGATGCCGTGCTAGAGCCTATGGTGTGACCACTGATCTTATGGACTTTTGTGGTGCTCTGCATGAGCCAACAGAATCGAAGGGTGATTATCTGGCAGAAGATCCATGGTGCATTTACCAGCCGAGGGCTTTGTCGTCCAGAAAGGAATAACATTAAAAACCGCAAAATCTTTTCTTTATCCCTCCAGTAAGAACGTGTTGTTGGGAAAGAGGTAAGAAAGATGAATGGTGAAAAGGTTTTGATGGGAAAAAGAAAGAAGATTGCTTTGGTTGCGCATGACAACAAGAAGGAAGATTTGCTGGAGTGGGTGAAGTTCAATAAGTATCTTTTGAGTCTGCATGAACTTTATGCAACTGGAACAACAGGAAAGATTATTGAAAAAGTAGGCTTGGAAGTAGTCAAGCTCAAGAGTGGTCCTTTGGGTGGTGATATGCAGGTTGGAGCCAAGATCGCAAATGGTGAAATTGATTTTCTGATTTTTTTCTGGGACCCGCTTGAGTCTCTTCCTCATGATCCTGACGTGAAGGCTCTCTTGCGTATGGCTGTGGTGTGGAATATACCCGTGGCATGTAACCGCTCCACCGCCGACTTTATGGTCTCGTCAACGCTGATGGACAAAGAATACGATAGAATCCTTCCAGACTACGAAAATTATCGACAACGCCGAATAGGCGGATCAATCGATTACTAATTAGCTTGCCGTCAGACATTTGTCTCTATTTCGTTGCCGTGGTGAAAAGCAATTAGTACAGGGGAGACCGTTTTGAGGCTGGTTACGGCTCTGAGTTTTCCGAAAAAAGCTGTTTTTCAACAATACGCTGTTATTAGGCTCCTAATATGTTCTGGATGCGAATACACCTAATAGTGCTCCTGCGGATGCTTTGAAGCCGATCTTTCTTGGTTATTATAGAAACAAGAACGATCTATGAACGACGAATTTCCGAATGTTTGGTTCACTGTTGTGTTTGTAATTAATGTGTCTATTTGGTTGTGTGTGTTGCTTTAGAGTTGCGGTGAATTTTTCGTCTTTAATCTTTGATTCCAGTATTGGTTGAATTTGAGTAAATAAGTAATGTTAGATGCTTAGGAGTTGATTTCAATAACTAAATGAATGAACATTCATCTAAGAAATTTTAAATAAATATATGTTCAGCAAAATGAAAAGGTTTATATACAAACAGTCAATATTTGTCAAATTAATTGAATAAGAGGTGATCAGTATGGCAATGCAAGAAACATCAAACATCGAATGGATCGACATAGGATTGGATGGACTGGAAGATTTCATTCCTGGACTTCCTAAAGGCGATGCAATCTTGGTGAGAGGTGAACCTGGTACCGGCAAAACAATTCTCTGTCTACAATTCCTGTATAGCGGCGCAAAGAACGGCGAAAAATGCTTATACATCACTACAGAAGAAACCCCAGAAACAGTAATGAGAACCGGAGGCGAACTCTGGTCCGATTTCCCACAACTAGTCAAAGACAGAAAAATCCAAATCGTTAACATGTCAATAACTGCAAGCTACGCCAGCGAGTACTGTCTAGTTGACAAAGCAGAAGCCATGAAAATGGTTGAAAAGGGATTGGCTGCACAACCCGGAGCCACCCGAATCGTTATCGACTCGCTTTCTTCACTGGAAAGGCGGCTATCTGACTCCACTGAGTTCCGAGAAGTTTTCATGAAACTACTACTCGAAACCAAAGGCAAAGGAGCAACAGTACTACTCACCGCAGAAGGTATCCCTATGACTCCAGGTATAATGGAATACCTAGTTGACCACTTGATATACCTTGACTACCGAAAACACGACGTAATATGGACCCGAATTTTTGTTCTCCGAAAGTCACGAAGCGTACCACTAAAGCCTCAGATACTAAAACTGAACATCGAAGCCGGCGGACTGTCAGTAGAAGAAATACCCTTCTCGCTGAAGCCTGTGTGGTTCCAAAGCAAAATCTAAACAACCGCGGGATAAACAATGACGATGGCAGATGAAGCATGGGCGGCGTTCCAGCAAAACTTCTTCGTAGGATGGGCGCCTGTAGCCATTTTCATAATGGCAACAGCAGGTTTTGCCCTATTCTATGCAGGAATGGTCCGCAAAAAGAACGTCACCCATACGATACTTCAAATCAACGTAGGATGGACACTAGCGTTCGTTGTCTACTTCCTCATAGGTTTCCCACTGGCATACTACGTAGCTAACCCCGTGATCGGCATACCGCAGTTCGTTCCAACCATCGCTAACCCGTTGCCGCCATTGCTGTCTGAAACAGGTGCTTACGGCATACCTGCAAGCCCGTCTGGTATGGCTGATCTTGCAACATGGTTCAAAATGGCGATGTTCGCTATAACCGTCGTAGGTATCGTTCCTGGAGCATTGGCTGAACGTGACAAGTTCTGGGGATGGATGGTGGCTGCCGTAGGAATAACCGGATTCATCTATCCAGTGGTTGAACACTGGGTTTGGGGTGGAGGCTGGTTAGCCGAACTTGGTTACATCGATTACGCCGGTTCAAGTGTAGTTCACATGGTCGGAGGTATGCTGGCAATAACTGGAGCTTACGTGTTAGGTCCAAGGATTGGAAAATTCGTTGGCAAAAAGAAAATGCCGCGGACATTCTTTGGGCATAGCATTCCGCTGTCTGTAATCGGTGCATGGCTGTTGGCGTTCGGATGGTTCGGCTTCAACGTCGGTTCAAGCGTAGCATCAGATCCAATGACAATCAACGTAGAACTAGCGTGGGTCTCACTAACCACAGCAATGTGTATGGCAGGAGGCATGTTCGGTGCAGCCATTACCTCAAGAGGTCACGTGTTAACAAGCATGGTGGGCTTGCTTGCGGGAGCTGTAGCAATATGTGCAGGAGCCGCGGTCGTTCATCCACTAGCAGCATTCGTAATCGGCATAGTCGCAGGAGTAATCACAACGTTCGTTACAGGACTGATAGAATACAAGCTACACATTGACGACGCATGTGCCTGTTTCCCAGTTCACGCAGCATGTGGAATCTGGGGAGTAATCGCAACAGGAATATTCGGTGCACAAGCGCTTGGAGGACACCCAATCTACGGATTCGCAACTACTGGCGAATGGATTCACCAAATCGGAGTACAGATAATCGGAGCAGGAGCAATAGCACTATGGGCCGGAGCAATTGGACTGATAATGTTCACCGCCTTGAATAAACTGAAAATACTGCGGGTCACAAGAGACGAAGAACTCTACGGACTGGACATCGCACTGCACAAGACAATGGCATACCCTGAAGACATGATGGAAGAAAACTAATAGCAACACATCAAAGAAAACCTGAAACATATGTCAGCGCCTAAAGGGCGCAACCCTTTTCTCTTTTTTTTAAAAAAACAAGTCTATCGCACACAATAGTATACACAGAGAAGACAAATCCACACTATTTTAAATTTGCTTCACGAAAAGACGGTAGGAGAACTCATCTCCTGTGTTTGATCTCCCAAATTTTTTCTCCAAAAATGATAAAGATCATGAAAAGGCTCGATTTTGTAATCTTTTTCTAACTAAAGTCACAATTAATGTTGCTGTCAAGAACAATGGTAGAATGATCCATAATGGAAATTCGGGTATTGTTTCAGCGTGCGCAATTTGCATAACCGTAATACCATAGTAAGGGCCTGAACCAAAAAAAGGCTCTTCGAGACCCGCATAATTAGGATAGCCTCGACTTTCCCAGTAGCCCCTGTATTCTTCGTTTGATGATAGTTCGATTTCGGTTATCCATTTTATCCATTTATATCCCCACTTGCTCTCTGCCACAAGCTGGAAAGGAAAACCTCTTTCGGGCGAAAGAACTACACCATTCATTTTGTAAGCCATAATTATATCCTTGTCGATTAGATATTGCAGCGGCACTGAAGTGGAGTAACCGTCATAAGCGTAGAATATCACCACAAATGCATTTGGGTCAACTCCCGCCGCTTCGATCAGATCCTTAACCAAGATGCCTTCCCAGAGTATAGTTACGCTCCATCCCTCTACACACTGCAGCGTAACAACCTTTTCAAAACGCCGATAACTGTTAACAACCTCATCATAGGTGAATTCTAATTCGCTTTCCACTAGACCTGAGATGGTGAGTGTGTAGTTTTCTGCATCGATATACTGTGGTCCTTTAATCGAGTTTTCTTTGAAATCATTAATTGATGAGAGGTCTATTCCTTCGTATTCTCTGATTTCTACGCTTTCAAGTGTTTTTGTTTCATCAGCAGTTTCAGCCAAGATTCTTATTGACGAGTTAGTGAGAGCAACTGAAATAACTAGTCCAACCAACAAGAGTTCTAGGATCAACGCCTTTTTTCTATGCATTAACAGTTCCTGGCAATTATGACATATGTCATATCATATAAGGGTTACTCATACAAAGCCAACCAAAAACTTGGGTTTGGGGGTTAAATTTTAACCCAACCAACCAACTTTTGAGTTAAAATTTAACCCTCAAATGTGGACGTTGACTCGTAGTGTCTTAGCTGTTTTTCTGGGGAAAACGCGGATACCGTTGATTTAGCTGTGCTTTGTAAAAATAAGCCAAAAATGTTTTTATCTTGGACTCATACTAAGCTCAGATAACATTTAATTAATGATGAAAATCGCAATGTTATGGATGGATAACGCTTGGTTTCTCGATCAACCAGAACTAAACTAAAAATAGTTTTTTTTGTTAACTTAATAATTGTAGTTATTGCAGTTCCCAGTTACTTCTATACCAGATCGCTGATTCCAAAACCAGCCAGTTTCCAAGTGACGGATTTGATTCTTGATCAAACTTGGGTTCAAGTTGGGGAATCGGTGCAAATATCCGTTAACGTAACTAACATTGGAGACACGACTGGTAACCATTCGGTAACCCTCACAATTGATGATGAGCCAATAGCAACGAAAACGGTTCAACTTTCAGGGGCAGAAAGTGCAACATTAGATTTCACCGCGACAGTACTAACTGAAGGCAATCACACAGTCCAGATAGCGGATCTGATTGGATCAGTCAAAGCCACGCTGGAATCACCAACCAAACCAGCTGAAATCCAAGTAACCGATCTGGGAATCAGTCGGACCGAAGCTGAGGTCGGAGAAACCATAATTGTTTCAGCTACGGCAACCAACATTGGAGACGAGAGTGGCAGTTTTTCATTGGATCTTTTTGTCAATAACGAAAAAAGAGAAACCAGAACTATCCAGCTAGATAGTGGAGAAACAACAACTGAAGAATTTGAAGTTATTGAAGAGGCTGAAGGCACTTACCTTGTTAAGGTAGGGGATTTAACTAAATCCTTCGAAATCACTTCTGAGGCTCAGCCTGTTAAACCAGCAGAGTTTCAAGTAACCGAGTTACTGATCAATCCTAGCTCAGTTCTAGCAGATGAAATTGTGGATATCTCGATTAAGGTAACTAATGTTGGAGAGGCTAGTGGCAGTTATTCTGTGAACCTCAAAATTGATGATGTTATTATAGAAATAAGAGATGTGACGTTGTCTGGTGGTGCAACTGAGGTTGTAAAATTTGAAGTGACTGAAACAAACCCGGGCACACACACCGTTGAGGTAAACGACCAGTCTGGATCATTCACTGTTGAAGCCCCAGTTACTGCATCAGAAGACATAGTATTATACAGTCTATTTGTAAGCCCATACGAAGTTTGGGAGGGAGAAACTGTAACCATCAAAGCCAAAGCTGATAATCTGGCAGATGAACAGGGTACCCTTCAGGTAAGGGTTATGGTTAAAGACGAAGTTGAAGCAACCAAAGTGTTCCAGTTGGATGCGGGTGCAACTGAGGTGCCGATTGAAATCTCAGTTACAGCTGGAGCGCCAGATGGCTACACTGTTAAGATGATAAATCTTGGCAATCAAAACAACACTTTATCTGGATATTTCAAAGTCGTCGAGGATGGTTTCCACACCCTTATTGTTTCCGCAAATTATCAAGGTATGCATTTTACTCTAGACGGGGTCAGTCATTCTGCACCACATATTGAACTCTTGGAACTGGGAACTTACACCATAACAATACCAGATGGTTACGAATATGGAGGAACCTTCTGGAATTTCACCAATTGGGAGGACGGATCGACAAGCCTCACTAGAACTGTAAGCCTAACAGCTCGTACGTCGGTTACTGCCAATTACATGAACACAAAATCGTGTCCTTCACTATATGTTTGGGATGGAAAGCAATATTTATACACCGCTGAAATATCTGATGGCACAGGCTACGTGGGAATTTTTGACTATTTCCGAGAAGACGGAAGCCTGTCCTTCCTTTACAGCGTTCCATGGGACTACACCAAATTGAATGCAAGCCGACTTCAACCAAGAGACGGCTACTACGACATGATTATTAGCCAAAAATGGGATGAAATCGCCTATGTAGACGCTGCTACACTAGTAATTGTCGACCACCCGTCCGATGTAGATGTGTTTTCAACCAAAGCCACATACTTATACGAGCCTGAGGGGCAAGGAACAATTTACACTATCAACAAAAATCCAGAACATCCAGTTTCCTGCATAAATGCGACAGGACACGACGTCCTACCGCTAGTCTTAGAACGTGACGGAATAACCACAACAGGCAACGAATTCCACTGGGACACATTGGAGTTAGACTTAGGTGACCTCTCCGATGCAGAAGAAATCAAACTCCTAGTCGCTGGAACAATAATTTACTCTACAGGCGAAGAACAGGGCGAATGGGCTGGGCAATTTTTGGATAAACCGGGTGAGAAGCCGTTTCCGCCTCCATACATGGAAGTTAAAGATGCTGATGGCAACTGGGTTCCTGTTGCGGATAACAGGCAATTCCCGTTACTTGACGTTACGCCCGACTGCTTCGTTGTAAACCTAACTGGAGTCTTCCCAACAGATGATTACTCCCTCAGGATACACACCTTCTTTAACACCAGATTCGATTACATCGGAGTGGACACAACAACGCAACAAGAAGTGATAATTCGAGAATTGTTGCCCTCTTACGCCAATTTAACCCAAGCTTTCATAACCAATTCTACTTCAACAGGTAATTTCACGCGATACGGCGACATAGCCGAGCTACTGCTTGAGGCAGACGATATGTATGTTGTAACACGCCAAGGAGACGACATAACAATTCTGTTCTCCGCTGATTTGCCTCCGGTTCCAGAAGGCATGGAGCGAGACTATTTCCTGGTTGCCAGTGTCTGGTTCAAAGTTGATGGGCTTCCTTACATACAATACACTGTAGACCCGTTACCCTTCCACGCTATGACTTGTTTCCCGTATGATACAGAAACAGAAAGCTACCCATACGACACAGAACATCTACAATACCTAGCAGAATACAACACAAGAATAATAACTATCCCATAGAATGGGAAAAACTTTCGAATAAAAACGGCTTCTTGGATTTTATGACAATAGTTAAATGCCACTGGCTTCTATCTATCTGCTCTAAAAACTTCAAGGGCTCCTCTCAAGATGACAACGTTACATCAGATTCTAAATCCCTACATTACATCTCTACCCTTTCAACATTGGAGTTTCATTAGCTAAGGAGAAAAATGGGAATGTTGGAACTAATAAGCCAAATACTGCTGGGAACAATAGCTGTAGGGTTAGTTACAGCTGGAATACTGGCAATTCTAATCTGGATAAGGAATCTAACCAGAAAAATGAGCATTCTGAGGCTCTTTGTTCAGATAGTAGCTTCAATCGCGATTTTTGTGATCTTGCTTACCTGGCCTCTTCCTTGGAACCCTATACTTTCTGGTCTCATTTTTTCCATAGCCTTAAGGCTAACAATTGTTTTTGCTTTAATTGTCGTCAGCACTCTTGTTATTGGTCGCTTCTTCTGCGGATGGCTCTGCCCGTTTGCATTGTATATGGACCTGCTCACGCGTCTCCGAAAGGCGCTTAGGATACCATATTGGAATCTTTCTGAAAGACTCAATAATGGTCTTAACGTACTCAGATACGTGATCTTAGCTGCCATTTTGATTCTGGCTCTTGTTTTAGGTCCTCTACACGCCGATGTGTGGCGTTTTATTATAATGTTCATGGGTCCCTTCAAATCTCTGATCATAGTTTTCCTGAGCCCCATAGAACCCTATGTTGCGCAAATAGGCGAAGCTTTAGGATTCAACAATTGGGGCACCAGTTTTCATGACCTCAGCGGAACAATACAATACTTTAATGGTGACCTACTTATTTTGCTCACTTGGATCGTTTTCTTCGCATTCACGGCAGGTTCATTTATGGTGAGGCTCCTTTGGTGCCGATTCTGCCCTGTAGGAGCAACACTCTCCATCTTGAATAGATTTGCACCCTTCAAGTGGGCTCCGCTGCTTCGTATAAACAAAGTGGAAGAAAAATGTACAAAATGTGGAATCTGCAAAAGAGTTTGCCCAACGCAGGTCAGTGATGTATACGAAGAAAAGGGAGGGAATATAGCTTCCTCTAAATGCCTGCTTTGTCTTCGATGCGTAGAAATGTGTCCTTACGAAGGTTGCCTAAAGTTAGACTTTGCGG
>Ga0307430_1001943_pt1 | contig 14288 bp, 18 predicted proteins | sample SalMarWE160130MG_FD_202159 | JGI IMG/M metagenome (GOLD analysis project Ga0307430, IMG submission 202159) | Salt marsh sediment microbial communities from the Plum Island Ecosystem LTER, Massachusetts, United States - WE1603-130 | ecosystem: Environmental > Aquatic > Marine > Intertidal zone >... | reverse complement strand
GTGCGGCAAGCGTACTGCTCACGAGCAGGATAAAAAAAAGCATGAAAATAAACTTGAATGATCTTTTGTTCATAACGTTCTCGCAGTATATCTAAAAAATAACGGTGTATCAATAACAAAGCCTGGAACTGACTCAAAAAAGAAGCAGAACCAGGCTTTAGCTGTGCATTAATTGTAGTGCCGCTTTTTAATCCGGCTCTAGGTACCCCTGTTTTTCATATTTTTCCAGCAGCTTACTTAAATCCTGCTTTGATTTTTGAAAGCTTAAGGAGTTTAATATCTTGTAGAGTTGCTTTTTTTCCACCAGTTTGGGATAAAGCGTAAGCACTACCTCCAGCTTGTCGTCATCGAACTTGAATACATTCAATATACGGATGAGCTGCTCCACCGAATAATAGGCATCAACGGATCGTTTAAACAGCTCATATTTTTGTTCCCAGGTCTGACCGATCTTCTTCAGCTTCTGGATAAGCTTATTAAATTTTTGATCGAGCATGGGATTTTGCGCCTGCTGCCTGCGATCATCTCTTTCCAGCGAACCTACAAGCACCATAAGATCATTCATGGTTTTTATGGCCTGCCTGCGCTCGTTGAATGAGAGTACCGAGATATATTTGGTTTCAATAAACTCTAATTTCTGCTTAATTTCCGCTGTTTTTTTAGACAGGGGATCGTAGTTGTTTTTACTTTCCGAGAAGTTGGCAAATACCAGCAAAAACACACAGGGAATAAGTAAGATAAGTTTCTTCATTTTACACACCTCCAATTAAGAGATTGTTCATATCATATTAATTCGCGAAAAACATAATACAAAACATAAAATGGTTTTAAGGTGGCAATAGTTACAATTAATTATTTTTTATCTTTTGCTGCCAGCAGCAGATAGCTGCGTAAAGAATTGGCCGGACCGATATACTCTTTGGCCTGCAAATACACTACAATCCTTTCCTTCCACAAGTATAAGGCGCTGCTGATTTGGAGCGCACAGCTCTGCACAGAGCACATTGGATCCCGTGCGGCAGACTTGTTTTTTCTCGTATTCTGTATTAGCTTTATACTAAAGTATGTCTGTATATGCCTAGGCACAAATCCTAACGTTAGTATGCGATTATTGATAAGAAAGGTTAAAAACATGCAAAACCTTGATTACGGTGTAATAGGAAACTGCACCAGTGCAGCCTTAATTTCCAAAACAGGCAGTATCGCTTGGTGCTGTCTGCCGTATTTTAACTCACCTTCTCTATTTGCCAAATTACTTGATGTGGAAAAAGGCGGAGAATTCGGATTCACCGTTGACCCGGATTACGCGATTAACCAGTACTATTTTAAAAAAACCAATATCCTGTGTACCCATTTCAGTAACGGAGAAGATGTTTTTGAAGTAATCGATTATATGCCCAGACATAAAACCAACCGTGGCCGCTACCACTGCCCGCCGGATATCGTACGCTATATCCATTATATTTCAGGAAGTCCTGAGCTGCGGGTCATTTATAATCCCCGACTGGGTTATGCCCAGTATGAAACAAAAAACCAGCTCATTGATGATTATATTAAGAGTTTCACAGTTAAGGGCCTTTACGAGTCCGTATATCTGTACTCCGATTTTCCGCTCAAAGACATCCTGGCAGGAGAAAAAATACGCTTCGCGGAAGATCATTATTTTCTATTAAGTTACAATCAGAAACTACTACCCCACAACATTGATAAAATATATTTTGATTATGAACGCACCAAAGTCTATTGGCTGGACTGGGTTGACCGTACCGTTACACTCACCTGCTACTCGGATGCCATCATTCGCAGTGCGCTGGTACTCAAACTGCTCTCTTTTCAAAAAACAGGTGCCATCCTGGCCGCGGTGACCACCTCCTTGCCCGAAGTGCTGGGAGGTGTGCGTAATTGGGACTACCGCTTCTGCTGGATCCGGGATGCCTCCATGATCATCTCCATATTAAAGTCTCTGAACCACCATAACGTGGCGTCCAGGTTTTTGAATTTCATCCTTGATGTTATCCCTTATAAAGATGAAAAGATTCAGATTATGTACGGCATACGGGGTGAGAAAAAACTTGTGGAAAAGGAGCTCGCCTGGATGGGCGGCTATGAGGGGTCGCAGCCCGTACGCGTAGGCAACAGCGCTCATTTACAGAAGCAAAATGATATCTATGGAGTGCTCCTGGATGTTATCTATTTTTACTTCAAAGAGTTTCGTCATACCCTGGCCATCAGTGAAGACCTGTGGACTATTGTACGCAGTCTGCTGCGTACTCTGGAAACACACTGGATGAAGCCCGACAAAGGCATCTGGGAGTTCCGCAGTAACAACCATCACTTCACCTTCTCCAAAGTACTCTGCTGGGTTGCCTTCGACCGCGGCCAGAAGATCGCCGAGCTGTTGGGCAAAACAAGCTATGCCGCTAAATGGGAAAAAATAAAAAACAGTATCAAGAAAAATATCTATAGTAAGGGCTGGAATTCCGCCATAGGAGCGTTCACCCAGACGTACGGGTCCCAAGCAATGGATGCCGCCAACCTGCTTATGCACTCCTATGGTTTTATCCAGTCCCATGATCCCAAATATATAAGCACGGTCAAACGTATTAAAGAGCAACTCTGTGTAAACGGCTTATTATACCGCTACCGCACCGAAGACGACTTCGGCCAGCCCGAAACCGCGTTTATAGTTTGTACCTTCTGGATGATTAAAAGTCTTTTTCTGATCGGAGAGAAGAAGGAAGCTCAAACCATGTTCGAAAATCTGCTTAAGCACGCTAATCATCTTGGGCTGTTCAGCGAAGGCATGGATTTTAACAACAAGCGGCTGCTGGGTAATTTTCCTCAAGGCTACTCGCACCTGGCCCTGATCGACGCGGCACTTACCCTATCGGGCGGAACAGATCAAAACGAGCAGCACATTGAAGATTTTGTTCATACCCACTGATTAAAAAAGAGAGGATGCATTATGAAAAAGATAATATTAATTTCCAACCGCCTGCCTGTGAATATCAGTAAAAAACAGGATGCCTTCGATGCCAAACCCAGCATCGGCGGTTTGGCCACGGGACTGAAAAGTGTGTATGAAAAAAGAAACTGCATCTGGCTGGGCTGGAGCGGCTTGACTGCGGAAGAGGTCACTGCCGAGCAAAAAATACAGATCGCGGATAAAGTATGCAAAAACTACAAGTGCATCCCACTCTTTCTGACGCAGGCCGACCTCCAGTTATACTATTTCGGTTTTTCCAACAACACCATCTGGCCTTTGTTTCACTATTTCACGGATCAAGCGGATTTCAGCCACGAACCGTGGCAGGCATATAAAAAGGTGAACAAGCTGTTTTTTAAGCGAGTAAAAGATTTGATTGAACCCGAAGACGACATCTGGATTCATGACTATCAGTTAATGCTCCTCCCCCGCCTGATTAAAGACAAATTCCCTGATAACAGAGTGGGTTTTTTTCTGCATATTCCCTTTCCCTCTTTTGAGGTGTTCAGGCTGCTGCCCTGGCGCGATGAAATACTGCAAGGATTGTTGGGCGCGGACCTGATAGGTTTTCATACCTACGACTATGTACGCCACTTTTTAAGCAGCGTGCGCCGCCTGCTGGGTTTGGAGCACAATTTAGGCTCCATAACACTTAAAAACAGAATTATTAAAACGGATGTCTTTCCCATGGGCATTGATTATAAGAAGTATGCAGGGGCTTATGCCAAAAAGCAGATAAAAACGGAGATTGCCGAAATGCAAAAAAAGGTGGGTCAAAGAAAGGTTGTGCTCTCCATTGACAGGCTGGACTATACCAAGGGCATTCCGCAGCGTCTTAAGGCATTTGATGCTTTTTTAAACACATATCAGGAATATAAAGAAAAAATCAGCCTGCTTTTAATTGTGGCGCCGTCCCGGACCAAGGTTTCGCAGTATAAAAAGCTCCAGCGCGAAGTGGACGAGCTGGTGAGCAACATAAACGGGAAATACGGTACCATGGGGTGGGTACCCATCTGGTACTTCTTCCGCTCTTTTCCCTTTAATAAACTGATTGCCCTGTACCAGATGGCGGATATTCTGCTGGTAACCCCGCTGCGCGACGGCATGAATCTGGTGGCCAAAGAATATTTGGCAGCCAAGAACGATAACAAAGGTGTACTGATAATAAGCGAAACAGCGGGAGCTGCCAGAGAGCTGGGCGAGGCTCTTATTGTCAATGCCAACAACATCGAACAGATAGCCACAGCCGTGAAAACGGCACTGGAACTATCCGATGAGGAGATTATAGAAAGAAATATTATTATGAAAGAGCGCCTGCAGAGATATGACATTGAATACTGGAGTAAGGATTTTTTAGACAAACTGGAACAGACACAGGAGCAGCAACAGTATCTTAAAGTAAAGCGGCTGAAGCCTGCATTGATAACAACCATTATTAAAAAGTATAAAAAGGCATCCAGGCGTCTTCTGCTGCTTGATTACGACGGAACGCTACGCTCTTTTGAAAAAACTCCGCAAAAGGCAGTACCGGATAAGGAACTGCTGGTACTACTTGCATCTTTGGCAGATAATCCAGATAACGAAATCGTGATTGTAAGCGGCAGAGACAAAGATACCTTGGAGAACTGGTTTCAGGGACTGCCCGCGGGTCTGGTTGCGGGTCACGGTATCTGGTATAAAGAGCGCGGCGCTGAGTGGCAGCTGCAGGAAGTGCTGGACAACAACTGGAAAGATGTAATCAGACCGCTGCTGGAGGTTTTCACAGACCGCACACCCGGTGCCATGGTGGAAGAAAAATCCCACTCGCTGGCCTGGCACTACCGTAAATCCGAACCCGAACTGGCAACCATCAGGGTAAGCGAACTGAAAGATGCCTTGTTGAATCTAACGGATAATTACAATCTTGGTTTTATGACCGGGCACAAGGTCATAGAGATAAAGGATATGAATACAAATAAGGGAGTGGCCGTAGCGCGCTGGCTGGGTAAAAGTAACTGGGACTTTATTTTTGCGGCCGGCGACGATTATACCGATGAGGACATGTTTGCCATTCTGCCTGAAACAGCCGTAACCATTCGCGTGGGATATGATATCTCAAACGCACACTATATGGTGGATTCCGTGGATGAGATCAGAAAACTGCTCGTTCGCTTTAATAAGGGAAAGTAGCAGACCTCAGGTCCGGCCTAAAATTGGCGAGGGCCTTGGCTTGGATTAACTGGCCACTCCTGACTCAGTAAGGAACCGTGTTTGGATTCGCGGGCACCGGCACTTACAGTCGTCGCGCTACCCTTCCAGAACCATAACCAGCCGATCCTTAAGGCGGCCTTTGGCTGTGGTATTTTTCTGTTTGAGGTATTTCTTTACCCGCGGGACTCTTGTCTGCAGCTGCCTGAGCATGAGTACTGCCGCCATCTCATAGACATTGTCGGGGATGGCGATAAGCTCAACCACAGGATCCAGGAGTGTGATATCCTTTCCGTCTACGATATTATTGAAGATCACATCCAACTCCGGACCTAAAAGGATTTTTTGCCCTTCACTTTCAGTCAGCCCCATAAGTCGTCCCAGCTCTCTACGGGTTTCCGCGGCAATGGGTGTGTTGTTGGCTAAGAGAATGCACTTTTCGATTACTGCTTTGGCTGTTTGAAAGGTGTAATCACCCTGTCCCTTTTTCATACCTCGCCAAAAGTGATAGTAGTAGGCGGGCAGTCCCTTAAAATAGGACTCGATGGTCACATAAGCTTTCAATTTATTCTGTGACGCTCCCTTGGTTTCAAACTCACATACCAGCAGTATATACTGTAAGAAGGGATGTTTTTGTACCAGCGTTGATAATATCCGCTCTGATTCCGCCCAGTTGTTTTGAAAGAAATACTTTATTCCCATTAAGGTCTGCCGGCTCTGTTTGTCCGGGTAGCGGTCAGCATCGGAAATTTTTACTTCCAGTTCGCTTAAGGTGGCAAAAAGTTTTCCGTCATCGATGGCACCGAGATAACGCAGATACTCCAAATCCATACAGGCGGCCAAGAGGGCGTTGTTTACATCCTGAAGCTGTTCGTAAAAAGTGGAGGCCTGTACTCCCTGACCTATAATATAATCATACATCAGCTGATAAGTATCCAGAATCTCTATGGCTCTTTTATACTCATCCCGTGTAAGCACACCGTCAAAATAAAAGTTGAGGTCCTCTTTGGTCATCTGCTCCTTATCCTTTGGCCATTGCTGATTATAGAGCTCGTAGGCCTGGTCTTTTTCCCCTAATTGATAGAGTGAGCGTGCTTTTAAAAAATAACTTAACGATTCATCTTGTGACATAGAAAGTGCCTTTTCCGCATACTCAAGCGAAGCTTGGGCATTGCCGCGAATATAGTTTGCGATACCCAGAAAGTAATAGAGTTCTGTTTTAAGCCTGTCATCACCTGTAGTGTGCACAAGCTCCTCTCCTCTGTTTAAGTAAGAAGAGGCCTTTCCCATATCTCCCGAATCCAGAAGCATGACTCCCAGCTTGAGCTTAAGCTCCAGCTTGTCCGGGTACTGCTGATCGAGCTCAAGCAGGGCATTGAACAGCTCTATACCGCTTTTTTCTTCCATAAGAAGTGTCAGCTGCTGCTGAAACTCGCTGTCCCCGGTACAGGAAGAAATAAACAGGCCGGCGGCAGCTGCTAAGCATACGATAATACAAATATACGAAATCTTTTTCATAGCGACCTCAACTATATGGGGTTAGGATTTTATTGTCAATGAACGAAACACATTTTTGGTGTCAAGAAATTAATCCTTACAATATACTTACTTCCTTAACATCCATAATCATTCTAAATTGTATATATGCATATTTTCAACTGTTGCAGGTGAAAATCTTTTTAATTCATTTTGCTTTGCGCTATTTTATGGAAATGAATTTTATCTGTCAATCTATTTGCTTTGTGTAAACGGCCCCGCAATTTAGAAATGTCCTCTATGTTCAGCCGCCATTTTTATTTTTTCTTAATTGCAATTGCTTATTATATTTTTTAACTCTTTCTCTAATGTATTGTATTCTCTCTTTATCACTCATATCTTTTGTTTCCTCATAATGCTTGTCACGTATTCTTCTTATCCAACTAACAGTACTAAATGGTTTCCCTTGCCTGGTTTCAATTTGTTTTAATACATCGGCTTTATAGTACCTTTCACCGCAAAACCCACACTCTTCACAAGGCACATTTTCTACTACCATGAATTCGCCTTCGCGCTTGAACATATAATCTACTTCTTTTTTAATGTATTTTTTATTTCCACAAAAATTACATTGTTTGTCCATTTCTTTTCTACCGTTATAATATATATTATGCTTATTTCAGTTTTTATATTATATTACTTTATGGTATAATATAATATGAAGTCCTTAAAAAAATTGGTTATTGAAAGACTAAAGAAATTACCAGATGATGTCTCTTTAGAAGATATCATGTATGAAATCAATTTTATTGCTCAAGTAGTCGAAGGTCTTAAAGATGCCAAACGCTGTAATACTATTACTACAAAAGAATTATTAAACAAAGTTGAGCAATGGGCAAGGTGATCTTGATTTAGAAGACGGCGACTTATTTATAATCTATTCATTGAAATGATTCATCCGGAATCTTGGGTGTGTTTTTTATCCATACCTATTGGAAACAATATTACTTTTTACTATAGTCTTCTTATGAAAAAATATACTATTACTGCTTATATAGAAAAAGATCCAGACACCGGGTATTATGTCGGAATTGTTCCCGATATTTCAAGTGCTCATACACAGGCGGAAACACTGGATGAGCTTCATAAGAATTTAAAAGAAGTTATAGAACTATGCATCGAAGAAATGTCTCCGGAAGATCGTAAAGCAATCCCTCAATTTATTGGTATCCAAAGCATTGAGGTTGCTGTGTGAGTCGCCTTAAACTCATAAACACTCAAACCATCGCAAAGCTTCTTTTCTCTTTAGGTTTTAATAAAAACGAAAAAAAGGAAAGCCCACATTCTACAAACATTCCGACGGCCGGACCACTACAATCCCTCACCATCCAGGGCGATTATTAGTACGGCCTCTTATAAGAAAAATATTGAGAGATATTGAATTGTCTTTTAAGGAATATAATAAGTTATTAAAAAATCTATAATAAATTACAATGGGACATTTTTTTACTCATAAAATCAGATGTATTTTTTCACCCCCACGGGTAATTTTGTTAATCCCGTTTCTGTTTTGCCTTCTTTATTTATTCTTGCTGTCCAGTATTTAAACGTGTTGTAATTCAGGCTGTTTTCCCGGCAATATTTCTGCTAGCTTAAACCGCTGTTTTTATATCTTTCTATATGCTCCTGCCAATACTCCCTTTTGTTCTCTGCCATATCTTTCTCCTTTAAGGCTAATATGGCTACATTTTCTTATTTCTTTAAAGATGCGGTTCTTTTAACGGTTAGAAAGAAAATGCTTTAACCCAAAAACAACTTTCTGAGAAAATAGGTGTAAGTTGGCATTTAATATCTGATTATGAGCGCGGAAAAGCACATCTTAATGACGTCATAATTTATAGAATTGCCTTAGCCTTAAATTTAAGTGCTGATGATATACTTGGTATAAATAACAAAAACCATAGGCATGAGCCCAGTTTACGCATAATGAAGAAATTGCATAGTATCGAAAAATTAGATTCTTTAAAACAGAAAAAAATATTAAGTACACTCGATGATCTCATTAGAGCTAACTCTTAAAACTCCTCTCTTTTTTAAGTTGTTGAAAATCATTATTTGTGCTATTTTTTATGTATGATAACATTAGAAGAAATAAAATCCGCAGTTAAACACTTACCGCAAAACGAATATAGACGCTTTAGAAACTTGTTCGATAAATATGAATCAAATCAGTGGGACAAGAAAATTGAGGCTGATGTAAAATCCGGAAAACTTGATGAAATCGCCAATAATGCTTTAAATGATTATCATTCCGGTAAGTAAGTTTTAAAGAGGGGTAATTTATGTCTTCTACATACCATGAAAATAATGAAACGGAATATCTTCTAAAAAATGAAGACAACAAACAACATCTTCTTAAAGCTATCGAGAATGTAAATAATAATGAGAATGTAGTGGAAGTGCCACTGGAAAATTTTAAATTAGAAAAACCTTTATAGTAGAATTAGTTACTTTAATGGTATAGTATTACATAGATGTCGCCTACATTATTTCGCTATAGAAATCTAAGGTTCTTTGTCAACAGCCGTGAAGAAACACGAAAGCACGTGCATGTGCAAAACCCGGATGGTGAAGTAAAAATATGGCTCGAACCGGAAATAGAACTTGCCAAAAATTACGGCGTCAAAGATAAGGATCTAAAAGAAATCCTTAGAATTATAGGAGAAAAAGCTCATGAGTTTAAAAAGCTCTGGAACCAACATTTCAGCCTGTGAAGTCACTGATATTAATAAAAACGGTATTTGGGTATTAATAGACGATAAAGAATATTTTATCTCTTTCTCAGACTATCCTGCATTTAAAAATATGTCCGTAAAAGATATTTTTGACTTTGAATATTACCCGCCGTCTCATCTTCGTTGGGAAAAGATTGATGCTGATATTGAACTGGATGCTTTAGAAAATCCGGAACAATTTCCGCTTTTATTTCAATAGATATAATCCCCAATCATAGCTTCCTATAATGCTCATTTTCCGCCTTAAGTACAACTATGTCACCACCCTCTTGGTAAGCCTTGGCATATTTTCCGCTTTCTCCTTCCCTGAAATCAAATTCTTTTAACATGTCATTATCTTTATTATCCTTCATACTCTTCATTTATTTCTTAATTTCATTGCCATTTTGCTTAATTCTTTAACAGATTTGTCTTTCCATAAATCCTTTTGCCATTTTGTATAATCAAATTTATCTCTCTGCAGTAATGCAATAAACCTTTCCGCCATTGCTTCTCCCAATTTTTCTGTTAATATTTTATAGCCACTTATCTTTAGCTCTGTGTCAGATATCATTCCTTTTCCTCCATTAACTCAATTAACTCAGATGTATTTTTTCACCCCCACGGGTGACATTGGTTTATATTTATACTATTTTATTAACTATGAGTAAAGAAAATCGATCAAAATTAAACCAATTACTCTATGATAATCCCAAAGATATCGTGCTTACTTCAAATTATCTTTTTAAACAAGGGTTCAGTTACGAATTGATACACAGATATAAAAAGAGTAACTGGTTAACTCAAATCGACAGAGGTGCTTATATATTAACAGGTAACAAAGTTGATTGGAAAGGAGCTCTTTTTAGCTGTCAAAAGCAATTAAGCTTAAATATCTATGCAGGCGGTAAAACAGCACTCCAATTGAAAGGTTTGGCTCACTATTTATCAAATAAATCCCAGACAGTGTATCTGTTTGGATCACAAGGAATAAAACTTCCTCATTGGTTTAATTATTTTAAATCACGTTTTAATATTCTTTACAGCACAACAAATCTTTTCCCAAAACAATCTAAAAAAAGCTTATCGGATTATTCATTTCATCAATTCTCAATAGAAATATCAGCTCCGGAAAGAGCTGCTTTGGAATTGGCCTATCATATACCAAAACACGTGTCCTTACAAGAGACCTCTCTTATCTTTGAAAATCTCACTACCCTACAATCACCAATAGTTCAGAAATTACTCGAGATATGTTCATCGATAAAAGCAAAACGTATATTTCTTTTTTTAGCAGAGAAAAACCAGCATCTGTGGTTTAAACACATAAATATAAAAACTATTAATCTGGGCAAAGGAAAGCGAGTTATAGAAGAAAACGGTGTTCTAGATAAGACATATGATATCACTGTTCCAAAAACACTTCAGTAATTACTATTTATGAAAAATCCGCCATTTTATCAACAAGCATATATAATCCTCAGGATTATACCATTGATCGCTAAAAATGAAACCTTTGCCATAAAGGGAGGTACTGCTATAAATTTCTTTATACGGGATATACCCAGATTCTCAGCCGATATAGATTTAACATATATTGAAATAACAGAAAGCCATCAAGCATTAGATGAAATCTCTTCATTTTTATTTGAATTAAAAAATAATATTCATAGAACCTTCACAGAAGCAAATGTTCATGAACAGAAACTTGAAGGCACCATTCATACAAGAAGCTTAATAATAAATATAAATAATGCAACGGTGAAAATTGAACCTAATTTGATAATTCAGTGTAAAGTGAATACTGTAACACTTCACAAAGTAAAATCCAACTTACCTCCGTATTACTATTCAGGAGGTAATAATCATGCAACTAACACCTAAACAAGAACAAAAACTTATGCCTAAAATCAGATGCCCCAAATGTGAAAAAAGCAATATGTACCTGAAATATAATATGCTTCAATGTCCAGAATGCGGTTATAAGCTTAATATTTTTCAGCCGAAAACCAAAAAAGCTTAAAACTTACGCTATTTATTCGGATCCCATGTTAAGCTTACTCCAAACTCATGATCAAAGCGCTTTTCAACAACAGTATTTTCTTCTAGCGGCCAGCGTAGAGTCGTCTTGTATCTGCCGCTTAACACAAGGTTTCCAAAATCGTATTTAAGCTTAATACCCAAGATGTAATTCTGCCTTGATTTCTCTTCGTTATTGTAAAGCTCATACAGCATCTCAAATAAAGGTATAAACTCAAAATCTTCTATAATTTTAAAGGTAAAATTTGTTTTGTATGCTAATGAAGTATAATCTTTTACTTCACCATAAGTATCCAGCTCATCGTATAAATACCACTTGGCTTTAAATCCGTTGAACCATTTGATTTTATCTGTTATCTTCCAGGTAAAATTCGGATACACATAAATATAATTGTAGCTTCCGCTTTGCTCAAAGTATTCCTTTTTCGAATAAGCAGTTGTCACATTAGCTACAAACACCTTGCTTAACTCCTCTTTAATTCTTAAAGATACAGTATGCCTTTGTGCTTCTGCTTCAAATTCTTCTTCATCCACATCCTCTTCCTGGCCCACACTACCGTTGTATTTTAAGAAAAATACTGGAAGTTTAGGGTATTGTGCAAAGCTTGAAAAACATACCATTAGAAATAATATTACATGAATTGCCTTTAGCTTCATTTCTTAATCCTCCTATTTTTTTAATACACATTTATTATTGGATTTGATTGCTTAATCTTTATTAAAAAATAATTTTTAAAAGAAGTTTCTAAATTTTTAAAGTAATATAACGTATCAGGCTTGACAAAGTACAGTGTTTTAGCTCTTTCTTTTTTTTATAGTGTGTTAAAAATTGAATTGTGCCAACAAACAATTATGTTTATTGTTTACCGCTCTGGGTTTAAGCGAAGCGAGCACAACGAGCGTAGCCATCGCGGGTTAAGATGTCTGATTTTCGTATTCATCCAATGTCATCCCATTATTTAATTGCCACTCTACACGTCCATTAACAGCACGATTTTTTACAACCGCAGCAGCCGCTGAAGGAGAAGTAAAATCAATGTCTTTTTGTAAAATATCACAACCACTATATTGAGAATCTACCATATATTCAGGTGTTTCAAATTTCTTTCGAATAGGAAAATAAGTATGACTTTTGAAGCTTTTTCGAACATTTTTTTCAATAAACGACCCCTTTAATAATCTATAACCTTCTTTCGTAATAATCATTTTACCCTGAAGTATTTTTTTATTTTCATCTACGCGGTCACTAGTTAAATTTATATAAAAAATAGTTTCATTTTTTAACTCAATCACAGATTCTTCGGAAATTTTTGAAAAGTCAATCAATTGCAAATGGTTTAGGACAAACATCATTTTTTCAAAATAACCTTCCATATAATCAAGATCAGAAGCTGATAATTTCGATCCAGATGGTTCTTGATTGTTTTTTAAAGCTATTGAAGAAATATTTTCCTTTGCTACTTTATGAAACTTATTCTCAAGCCATCGAACATGAGCTTTATTTAGAATTGGGTTTGAATTAATAAAAACAATAAATTTATCCCACCAATCTTTTTGAGAAAAATGGCTATTAATTCTTTTATTAACTTCGTCAGCTTCGCCAATATAAATATCAGTTAAAATTTTATCCGGTGATGAATAAAGGAGTAAATATATTCCAGGAACACTTAATTCTTCAAAGGTCTGTATAATCTTAACATGCTTCCGCTCCCCAATATATGCTTTACCAGTCCAATTATCTAATTCAGCAGTTTTTATATTCTTAAATTCATCGCCCATTATATAAAGTTTTATAGTCTGACCACGCATATTTTTCCTTTACGCCTGCTATTTCGTTAAACGGACCAGGCTTGCCGAAGCCCGGAATCTTAGCTATTTTCTTTTAAATGATGCAATAAAAAGTAAATTGTGGCAATAAGCAATAGCTTTTATTTTTAACCGCACTTGGTTTGGGCGGAACGAGCATCAGCGAGCGAAGCCGGCAAGCCGTTGTTGAATATGTCGAAAAAGTCATAATCCAATGTCCTAAAAATCTAATTATAGTATAAAGCAAAACATTTTTTAAAAATCATAGAAAATTGAAAAGAAGCAAGTCGAGAATATAGGTTTCTTATAAAAATAAATGATTTCATCGCGATTTTTCCCATATTATGTACTATACAATAGAGCAACCACTGTACATTAACCTTCTTCTTACCCCTAAGCGTAAACCTGGATAGTCCCTTATGCACGGTAATGTTCGCAAACACGGGCTCAACAATACCCATACGTTGTGAATAGATATCTCTCCCTTTGGGTGTGTCAATCTTTTCCATCATTTTTACAGAATATGTTTTTGGTTTGGGAATGTCGACAATAAATAGATGTCTTCTTCCCGCATTTTTTTTAAGACACTGCGGCTTTAAATAACAGTTCTCACAATCTTTCGTATCCGCTATATAGCGGCTTCCTTTGTATCCATGAATATTCTTTTTTCCATCATACCTCAATTTCTTTCCAGCAGGGCAGATGAAACAGTTCCCTTTTTCATAAAATGTAAAATCTTCCTTCGAAAAAAGGTTCTTTCGTATGTCTTTCCGTCTCGGATAATCTTTCCCAAACCGGGGATCACGATTCCTAAAATACTGATCCGGAATATAGGCATCAAGTTTCTTTTCTTCACAGTACCGGCTGTTGTCCTCCGAGAAGTAATTGGTGTCGGCTATGAAGACAGCTCCGGCAATCGTCTCTTTCTTCCCTGCTTCCTTTAGATTAGTCTCAGCTTGTTCCACCATGGGTTCAAGAAGATCATTCTCTGACCCTTGTCCATAAGCCTCCCCGGCAAC
>Ga0307430_1001942_pt1 | contig 14293 bp, 8 predicted proteins | sample SalMarWE160130MG_FD_202159 | JGI IMG/M metagenome (GOLD analysis project Ga0307430, IMG submission 202159) | Salt marsh sediment microbial communities from the Plum Island Ecosystem LTER, Massachusetts, United States - WE1603-130 | ecosystem: Environmental > Aquatic > Marine > Intertidal zone >... | reverse complement strand
AAGTTTACTCTCCCGCCGGCTCCTCGGCGGCCATTCTGCGGAAATACTGCTCGATTACGTCCCGATAATGCGAAGGAAACCGCCGCCCGATCTCCTGCAAGGCTTCCTCGCGCTCCTTGGGCGGAAGATTGCCCCAGCCGCTCTTGTCGCCCAACTTCTTCCGCGTGACGCGCCCCGGGCCCAGGCCACCCATCAGCCGGCTGTCGTCGGCCGGTCGGCTCGATTGCAGGGTGTTGCTGGCCGATTGGCACTGTTGTTGCTGGTCCTCAAGATCCTTGATCAGCTTGTCCAACGAGCGGATCACCCCGTCCTCGATCCCGCGAACCTTCGGGCCCGCGCGACCCAACTCCAACCGGCGCTCGACGTCTTCCATCCGCCGGGCAATGTGGTCGAGCGTGTCTTCGCTCACGCCCTCCAGGTCCTCGCGCATGAGCTCGGCCAGCGCGACGTAGCGCCGCGGAGCATGCTGGCGGCCCACCAACAACCGCTCGATCGCCGCCAAGGCCGGTTTCTTCTCGAGCAACCGATGATGGACCACCGCCTGGCAGAACAAGAGCGAGGCGGGGTCCACCACCTCGTCGGGCCGCAAGTCGCGCAGCTCGGCCAGCGCCTCGTCAAACAGCGATTCCCGCACCAGCCAGCGACCCACCAACAGACGCAAGTTGGCCGACACCAACGGCGGCGTATCGGGTTCGGCCAACCACGCCACCTCGGGCATTTCGATTCCCACACGCAGCGCCGCACATTGCCGCACCAACCGCTCGGCCCGCGGATCGGCCAGCGCCAACGTCATCGCCAGCGCCCCAAGCCGGTCGCTGGCCGTCGAGGTCGTGTCCACCGGCTCCCAAATCCGCTCGGCTTCCCGCCGCACCGCGTCGTCGACTTTCTGTCCATCGAGCCAGGCCATCACCGACGCACGAACCGCATCAGCCGTCGGCGGCACCCAGTCGGGCGAGCCTCGCGGTACATCGGCCGACGACCGCGCCGACGGCGACGCCGTAGCGGTGGCGATGGTAAAGACCACCACGGTGGCCGTGACCAACGCAACGAATTGTCCCAGTCGTCCGCTCATTGGTTCTTCCCCGATTCAAGGTCCCGCGTGATCTGGTGAATGCGCGCCTGGTACTCACTCAGCCGGCGAAGCGCCTCGAGCAGATCAGCGTTTTCGGCCTGTTCGCCGTCGACCAGCTTCGAGTATCGGGTCGTTCGCTGGTTGACCCGCATCTGCAGCGCCCGGATCATCCTCAACTCGGCTAGTTCGTCGACCAGCGGCGGTTCCTGGGGTTGGCCCGCCGGCGGTGGTGGTTGCTCGCGACGGGCCTCCTGCTCCTCCAGGGCCCGAGCGAGCGCCTCGATCATCTCCTCCAGCGCGGCGATGACCGCTTCTTCGATCGTTTGGGTGATCTTGCCGACCTTTGTCCGGGCCAGGCGAAGCGCGACCTGCCGCATGTCGTCGCGCATCTGCGAGACGGCCTCGGGAAAGGCCACCGAAGTGCCGTCCTCGCGCAACAGCACGAGCGCCCGGTCGGCCTCGAGCACGATGAGCGACTCCTTCTGGCCCAACCGGCCGGCTTCGATCTCGTGCTCGCGTCCCCGCTGCGCCACCGGCACCCGGTCGAGCCGCTGGGTGCTTTGGTACACGGCCCGCTGCATATCGAGCATTTGCTTGAACCGGGCTTCGAGGAAGGTGAGCATCCGCTCGATCTCCTCCTCGCGAAGCTGGCGGAGGATTTCCTCGAGTTCGGCCTTGGCCTGCTCCAACTGGCGGATGGCTTCCTCCTGATCCTCGACTGCGCCGCCGCGTTGGGCCTCGTCAAGCTTCTTCCGCGCCGCCTCCATGCGCTTTTGGGCCGCTTCGAGACGCTTCTGGACGGGGCTGGGCTGCTGGGACGGGGACGGCTGGCCCTCCGACGAATCCTGGCCCTGCTGGCCACCTTGACCTTGCTGACCGCCTTGGCCTTGCTGGCCGTCTTGGCCCTTTTGGCCACCCTGGCCTTCGCTCTCCTTGCCGCCGCCTGATGGTTCTTGATTTGGCTCTCCCTTGTCCGATGAATCCGCGCCGCCACGCGCCGCCTCCTCTTGGCTCCGCACGTCCTTGACCAGGTTGCCGGTCTTTTCGGCCAGGCCCTTTTGCTCGCCGGCCAACCGCCTCGGGTCGCCACCGCCCGCCGTGCGACCTTGGACACTTTTCTGTTTCCGTAGGATCTCGCCCACGCGCTTGATGTACTCGCGGATGCGGGCCTTTTCCGAGGCCGTCTGTTTCGCGCGGTTTTCGCTCAGCAACAATTCCAGTAGGACGCGGAGATCCCGATCGAGGTCTTTTTGGTTTTCCAGTGCCCGCGAGAGCTGCCCCTGGCCGAGCAGCTTTGCCATCTTCTCGAACTGCGCGCCGACCATGCGGTCCTTGCTCTCGGCGACCGCGCGGCGCAACAGGGCCGCGCGGCGCGGGTCGGTCGAGGCGGTCAGTTCGGCCATCCGCAAGAGCACCTGCTCCAAATGGTCGTACCGCTCGGCAATGGCGCGCTGGTCGATGGCCAGACGCGCCTCGGGCGAGGCGTTCCCCTTCGGACGCTCGCCGGCCGATGGATCGGCCGCGCCGCAAAGCAGCACGAGCCAAAACAGTCCGATCGCCAGGAGAGGCCGTTGGTCGAGAATGGTCATGGGATATGGTCTTCCACGCTTCTTCATAGCAGAATCATGGCTTTTCTTCCAGTAACTCGCGCAAGAGCGCCTTCTGCCGCTCGCGGGTCTGCCGCTCCAGTTTCTCCTGCTGTTGGATGATCTCCTGGAGCAACGTGATTGCCTCGTTAAAATCCTCCAACTCCATCATACGGCCAAGAACCACGTTCATGGCCGTCAAAATCGTGTCGAGCTGCTCTCGGGCCGCGTCGCGCAGGGTGGGACCGGCCTCCCCGCGGCCCAACGCCTCGCCCAGGACCAGCAGCCGCCGTTCGAGCTCGGGAAACATTTCCTGGCCAATCACCCGCAAGGGGTCGGCAATACCCGAGTTGAGCCGTATCTTCAGCTCCTCCGTGTCGATTCGGTTGTTGACCAACTGGAGCCGCAGATCGTCGAACGCCTCGGCCGTGCCCAGCGTCTCGTTGGCGTTCTTGCGGCTGTTCTGGACGGCCCGCTCCAAACGCAGCGACGCGACGGCAAGCCGGCGCTGGCGGCCCTCGGCCGGCGACGGCTCGGCCGACCGCTCGGCCACGTCACCCGGCTCGCGCCCGGCCCAGTCGCCCGACGTGTCCTCCGGATCCGTGACTTCGGCGTCCGTGGTCTTATCGCCCGGCGCAGCCTTCGCTTCGTCGACGCCGTCAAGCGATGTCCGCACCAACGAGTCCCGTGTCTCGGTCACTTCCTGAATGATCTGCTCAAACCGATAGCGCAGCATCAACTCCCGGGCCTGCAACATCGCGCGGAGCCGCTCGGGCGTGACGACCTCGAGTTGCCACCGCGGGCTCTCGCCGACCCGCGGTTCCGGTCGAAGATCGCAGCGATCGGAAGCCTTCAGGCCGACACGGAGCTTCTGGCCTGGGGTAAGCCCGAGGTCGCGCACCTCCAGCGCGTCGTCGATGGCCAACTCCGTCAGGTTGCCCGACGGCGCGGCGATGGGCCTTTGCGCCGGCCGGCCCCCGTCGGTCGCGTAGTCGAACCACACCCTGGCAACCCCGTAATCATCGCGGACCTGGCCGACGACCGGCAGCCGGGCCCGGGGCGTAATCGCCGTGCCGATTCCCGAGAGCGTGACGGACAGCTCGGGCGGTTCGTCCGGCGCGGCAATCAACACCACGCGCGTCGGCTCGGGACTCTCGATCCCGTCGACGTCGCTGAGCGTCACCAGCAGCGTCACGTCTTCGTCGAGCGATCCTAACTCGTAACGAAAACCTCGCCCGTCGGCTGCGTCGGCGATCGGTTCGAGCACCACCGGCTCGCTCGTCCGCCCCTCGTTCGACGCGTCGATGCGAATCCCCAGCAGCGGCTTGTTCGCCCGGCCCTCGACCACGATCCGAGCCAACCGGGAAACGCGCGTCGGCCCGATCACCGGAACGCGTCGCGCCCGTCGGGCCATGTACGCCGGATATTCGCACCCCAGTTCGAGCGACTCGATCTTGGGACTTTCGACCACCTCGATGCGCAGTGGGCCGACGCGGTCGTCGCCCCCGGCCAGCTCGAAGTCGATCGGCGACAGGATACCACGGAACGTGTACGCATAGTGCTGGAAGCGATCTTGTCCCGGCGCCGCTTCGCCCTCGCGGTTCATCGCCCCGCGACCCCGCGCGCCGCCGGCGGTTCGATAGCGGACTTCGACCGTCTTGGGCACCAGCGGCTTGGCAAGGTCCGCCGTGGCGACAATCTTCAGGTCGGCCCCGCGCGCGACCTTGCGCGCCCCGTCCTCAAAACCTTCGACCGCCAATCGCGTGCGGCGCGGCCAGAGTTCGTCGGCCAGCAGAAAACTCCGCCGCGCCCAGATTCCGAGGCTGCTTGGGGCCAACAACACAAAAGCAACGACCGACACCGCCAACAAGCCGCCCGCCGCCACGCCGCGGCGCAATGGCCGGGGATTAAAAACGCCGCCCACCCGCGCCGCGCCGATCCGGTCCGACGCTTCGCGACACGTCCGCCGGACCATCTCACGCCCGAGCCCCTCCATCTCGTCGATCGCCGGGCCAAGCGACACGGCCGTCAACAGGGCGTCGTCGAGTTCCGGAAACCGGCGCTCCAGGAGCATCGCCATGTTCGCGTCCGCGAGCGGCACCCGAAGCCGCCGGAGGAGCATGTTGACCACCACGGCCCCCAGCGCGCCGAAGCCAGCCATCAGGATAAGAACTCGCACCACGGCCGCCGGCTCGAAGAACCAATCCACCAGCAAGCTCAGCCAAAACGCCGCGCCCACGCACGCCACCGTCACACTCAACCCTTGGACCCAGACGTACCGCCGAATCCGCCGGCGCAGCGCCACAAGGGGCGCTTCAATTCGTGCGTCGAGAGCCGTGGTTGACATGAAAGAGTGAAGGGGGAAGGGTGACAGTTCCTATGCCAATTTCGCGAGTCGCCGAATAAGCCATTCCAAAAGCAGCAACCCGCACGCAAAAACCATGAATCGCCGCAGCCATCGCTCTTGCCACGCGCGGCTGGGCGTGCCGGTCACGATGATCGTCTTTGTCCGGTCCTTGAGCCGGTCGACCACGCCCGAGCGGCCCTCGGCCGGCAGCGCCGCCTCGGTGCCGACGTAGTACCGGCCGCCGGTCTTCTCGGCGATCTCGGCCAGCAGCGCGTCGTTCCGCTCGGGATTCTCGCGTTCGCGCTCGGGCATTTTTACCTGGATGCGCCGCGAGAGCCGCTGGTCGTCGGCCTCGGGAATCGGCAGTTCGAGCCGCCAGACGCCCTCGTCGACCACCGCGAAACGTCCGGCGAAATTGCCCACGTGACCGGGGTCGGCCCGCAGTTCGATCGTCTCGACCGCGCCGCGCGGCGGAAACACCTGCAGGGAGACGCTCGGGCTGGCCAGCGGTTCGAGCCGCTCGTTGGTCAACTGGGCCCGGACCTCGACCGTCGCGCCGAGCAGGTACCGGTCGCGATCGACCAGAAGCGTGCCGCGGCTCGACCCGCGAAGCAGCCGCCCTTGCGATACGTGGCGCAGCAGTTTTGTGTAGAGCGTCTCGAAATACGCCTCGTCGACCGTGCGCAACCGCCACAGTTCGCCGCTGCCCAGGTAAAGCACGCGCCCCGAGCCGTAGAACTGAATGGCCGCCCAGACCGGCCGCCGCTCGGCCGTACCCACCGCCGGATCGGAAAACCGCGCTAGCACCGTGGCGCCCGGCTTGGCGTCTTCGACCGGGTAGAAGCTGTACACGCCCGGCAGTGCGGCCCACACGGCCTCGCTTGTTGTCTGGTCGTCCGTGAGCCAGAGAAACTCGGCTTCGAGGCCCTCGCGCGTGAAACCCAGCGGCCAGGCGTCGCTCGACGCGTAGCTTCCCGCGTCGGTGGCGAAGCGGCGTTGGAACTTGACCGGATAGAGCGCGCGGATCTTGGCCATCCGGTCGTCCTGGATCCAGCCCGTGATCGCGTCGCCCATGTTCACCGCTCCCGCCACGACAACGAGCCCGCCGCCTTGCTCGGCCACCCAACGTTCGACCAGCTCGATTTGCGCGTCGCTGAGCCGCTGCCAGTCGGGATCGAGCGCGACGATGGCGTCGTAGGCGTACATCTGTTCGCGCGTCGTCGGAAAATCGTCGAGCACGCGGTCAGCCTCCTGCGAAATGCCCGGCCGCGCCGTTTGCAGCAGCACGTCGACCTCGACCGACTTGTCGCGATACAAGAGGTTGCGCAGAAACCGATACTCGCGCATCGGCCCCCCGGCCAACAGTAGAACGCGGCTCTTGCGATCGACGATCTCCACGTCGGCCTCGCGGCGGTTGTCCTTGGGGTTGCCGTCGGCCAGCGGCGCCTTGACCACCAGTGCGAGCGTCTGCCGGCCGGGTCGCTCAGGCAACAGTTCAAACCGCACCGGCAGCACCTCGCCGTCGGGCCCGAGAATGACCTCGCGGCTTTCGACCAACTCGCCATCGCCCGGCGTCGGCGCGCCGGCGTCGGCCGGAACAATCCAAAGTTCGACGTTGGCCTTCCGCCCGGCCATGCCCGAGGCTTGCAGGTAGCCGGTCGCCGCGTATTGATCGCCGGGATAGGCCCGCGCCGGCACGACAAAATCGCTCACGCGGACGTTGGCCGTCCGCCGGTCGGAGCCGACACCGACGGGAAAAATAGAAACGTTCGCCTGGCGCGCCGCCGTCAGTGCCCGCTCGGGCCCCGGACCCGCGTTCTGGCCCCCGTCGGTCACCAGGATAATGCCCGAGACGGGCGCGTCGCGCTGCCCGGCCAGCACTTGGGCCAGGGCCTCGCCCAACCGGGTTTGGGTGGCCACCGGCGTAAGGGAAGCCTTCCAATCGACCGTTTCGGGCGAACTCGCCACGCCACCGTCGGCCGACGATGGATGCTCTGGCGTGACGGAAGCGTTTTCGCCCGCGCCGCCGTTCGCTTTATCGTGCTCGACGCCGGCCACCCGATCGCATTCCAAAAGCGGCTCGACCTGTTCGCCGAAACGCAACACGACGACGTCGTGCGTCTTGCGGAGCCGCTCGACCAGCCGCGACCGCTCGATCGACGCGGCCACCTGCTCGGCCCGCGTCGTGCCGCCCGTGGTGTCGTCCACAAGCCCCATGCTCAGACTGTTGTCGACCAGCACCACCGCCCGCGAGTTGATCCGCCGCTCGTGCTCCGTTCGCCACTCGGGCTGCAGATACAAAATCAACAGTGCGAACAGGGCCAACGTTCGCAGCAACGTCAATGTCCACCGCACGCCGCCGCGCAACTCCTGGGCATCGTGCCGGTAGAGCGCCCACGCCAGGACCATGCCCCCCACCGCCACGCCCACCGGCAATATCCAATCCGAATTCGACTGGATGCGGCCCCACCGAAAGACCGTTCGGCCCACGCCGTCGGCAAGCAACGCCACGTCAAGGAACGTCATGACGCACCTCCCCGCCCGCGCGACGCCGCCTTGTCGGTTCGTCGCGGATGGTAGGAGCACGACCAGGCGAAAAGCTGCTCGGCAACCAGCAACAGCACGAGCAAACCCAACAGGGCGTCGCTCAGGTTGCAGCCGGCCTGCTCGTACCCATCCGCCTCGAAGGCGTCGGACTCGTGATAGGTGTACGCAACCCCGTCGAGCCGGTCGCTCAGGCCCGCCGCGTCCAGCCGCGCCAGATCGCCCTCGCGCGGGTCGACGTTCACCGCAAAGCGGCAGGCCTCGATCGCGCCGGTCGTGGTGGTGAGTTGCGCCTCGTAGACGCCTGCCGCGTCGGTCCGCGCGAAACGAGCACGCAGCGAACCGCCATCCGCCGCCACCGCGTCGCTGGTCGTCGTCTCGGGACCGTCACCGCCGGGCGACACGAACCGAACGGTCGCCTGATATCGGCTCGGATCGAGCGAGATTTCCAGCGGCGAGCCGACCACCAGCGACCCCATCGCGTCGGGTCGGCGTGCCAGGTAGGCCTGCATCTCTTGCACAAGCACGGGAAAGCTCGGATTAGCCCCCGCGTTGTTCCACAGCGGCGCGGCGCTGGTCAGCCACGCGATCACGCGCCCCTTGCCCAACGGACGTTCGACAACCAGTGGCTCACCGTTTCGGAGTCGCGCGATGACGCGCGTCGTCTTGTCGGCTGCCAGTCGCTCCTCGTCGGGCACGCCGAAATACCGATCCACGTTGATCGTCGCCAGAAAACTATTGTCGCGGCCGGCGAGAATCCGAAACACCGGGTGATCGGTCACCTCGACGTCCGGCACTTTTTCGAGCCGGTCGATGGGCAATTCCTTCTCGCCCGTCACCGCAACGGGCAAAAGACCCTTTCCGTCGCGCCAGAGGCTTTCGTTCATAAAACCCGCTCGCGACCGCGGCCCGACAAACATCGCCAGCCCGCCGCCGCCGGCCACGTAGCGCTCCAGGGCCTCGACCGCCGGCGCGTCGAGATGCTCGACGTCGGTCAGGTAGATCACCTGATAATCGTCCAGCGGATTGCCGCCGAGAAACGCCGGCGTCTCGACCCGCGGCTGAATTCCCGTTCGAACCGTCCCGCCCGGCGCCAGCGCCGACGACAAAAACAGCGCGCCTTCCCCATCGAGCGAACCGTCGATCACCAGCACCGGCACTTCCAACGCCACGTCGACCACCGCGTACCGCGTGTTGTCCGTCGGCACGGCGTCGTTGTCCAACCGCGCGGTCAGCCGATGGGGACCGGCCGTCGCAAAGCTCACCTGAAATCGCTCACGGGCCGACTCGCCTGCTGGAACCTCGCCAATCTTGACCGCCGGCTGCACGTGGCCTTCTTCCTCGAGCACGACGGCCACGCCCCGGGCCGGCGAAGTGCCGAAGTTGCGGACCTCGATTTCCATGACGATCGAAATCCCCGCGGCCCGCGTGCCCGAGATCGGCACAAGACGCGTGATGGCCAGGTTGGGTCGCGCGCGCTCCACGCAGTTGACCAGGCACAGCGCAATGTCCTTCGCTGTCAACTCAGCCAGTCGCGATCGCAGCGCCTCGGCATGGTCCCAATCCTTGCCCCGAAAGTCCGAAACCAGGTAGACGACGCAGTTTTGGTCGTCGCGCTCGTCGGCCAACCGCGCGGCGGCCCGAATCGCCTCGTCGGGCCCCACCGCGGTCCGCGAGGACCCAATCGCCTTGAGCGCCGCCCGCAGCCGGTCGAGAAAATCGCCATCGACTTGCTCCTCGAGCAAGTCCGCCTCCATCCGATCGCCGCCACCGCCGGTGCGCGAAAACCGCAAGAGGGTGAATCTCTGCGGGTCGAGGCGTTCGGCCGCCATCGCCCCGATGCGATCCACGACGGCCTTGGCCCGATCCATGACGTCGCCACCGTCAACGCGGTCGGACATCGAGAAGCTATCGTCCAGCAGCACGACATGATGTGTCTTGCTCCCGCCAAGCAGCGCCCCCCACCGCTCGCGCAACATCGGTTGCGCGACAACCAGCACCACCAGCGCGATCGCCGCCATGCGCATGGCCAGAAGCAGCAATTCCTTCAGACGCACCCAGGTCCGATTCTTCCGCTGGCTGGCCAGCAAAAACTCCATGGCAGCCCACCGCACCCGGCGCTGATGCATCAGGTTGATCAGGTGGATCAACACCGGCACCCCGGCCAGGACCAATCCCGAAAGCAGCGCTGCATGGAGGAATGTTGGCATGGATCAGTGTTCAGTGTTCAGTGTTCAGTGTTCAGTGTTCAGTGTTCAGTGTTCAGTGTTCAGTCAGCCGCTTGCGCGTACTGAAAACTGAAAACTTCTCTCCCCACTCTCCTCACTTCTTCCTTCGTACTTCATGCTTCCTCCGGCTCAAATACGCCGCCAGCGCCGCGCCGAGCGACTGACCGGTCCGCAGCAGCGTGTAATTCACGTGGTGGGCCACGCAGCCGCGCCGGACCTCCTCGAGAAACGCGCCCAGCGCCCGAAGGTATCCCTCGCGCAGCGCCCGCGGGTTGCAGCGCAAACGCTCGTCGCTTTCCAGGGCGTCGAATCGCGTCGGTCCACTGAACGGGAAATCCAGCTCATCGTCGTCCATGACGTGGAAGATCATGACGTCGTGCCCCCGGCTTCGCAGCAGGCGCAGCCCCTGGAACAATCCCTCGCGTTCGACCAACAGGTCGGACACGAGGATCATCAAGCCGCGCCGTGGATAGGTCTCGGCCGCGCGGCGAAGAATCTCGCCCAGGTCGGTTTTCTCCCGCGGCATGCTCGCGTCGAGCGCCTGAACAATCGCATCGACGTGGTTGCGCTTGGTCCGTTGGGGAACCGTCGCGCGAACCTCCGCGTCGAACGTGAGGCAGCCGACCGCGTCTTGCTGCCGCAGGATAAGATAGGCCAACGACGCGGCAATCGTGGCGGCGTACTCGAACTTGCCCAGCGCTCCCGAGCCGTAGCTCATGCTGGCCGATACGTCGACCAAGAGCGTCGCGCGGAGGTTCGTGTCCTCCTCGTACTGCTTGACGTAGAACCGGTCCTGCTTGGCCCAAACCTTCCAGTCCACGTCGCGGATGTCGTCGCCCCAGGTGTACTCGCGATGCTGCAAGAACTCGACCGAGTGGCCAAAATAGGGACTCCGGTGCATGCCCGAGAGAAAACCCTCGACCACGTGCCGCGCGCGCAACTCGAGCCGCGCGATGCGCTTGATGACTTCAGGGTCAAGCAATCGGTGGGCGTTGCTCATCAAGGGAAAGGCTCTACGACGCGAAAATCCTGGCAAACCGCGGGTCACTGGTCAATTCATCCTCTTTGCTCGGCGTGGCGGCCAGGATCCGATCGACCAGGTCGTCGGCCGTAACGCCCTCGCTTTCGGCCGTGAAGCTCAGCACGAGGCGGTGGCGCAGCACCGGCTTGGCCAGGTGCCGAATGTCGTCGCACGTGACGTGCGTCCGGCCGGCCAACAGTGCCCGGGCCTTGCCCCCCAGGATAAGAAACTGCATGGCCCGCGGCCCGGCGCCCCAGGCGATCTGCTGGCCAACCCAATCGGGCACGCCTGGCTCCCGGGAGCGCGTCATCCGCACCAGCGCCAGGGCGTAGCGGATCACGTGGTCGCCGGCCGGCACCTCGCGAACGATCCGCTGCAGCTCGATGATCTCGGCGGCCGAAAGAACCGGCTTGACCTCGTGCTCAAGCGTCGTCGTCGTCCGCCGCGCGACTTCAAACTCCTCCTGAAAACTCGGATACCGAACAAAAACCTTGAACATGAAACGGTCCTGCTGGGCCTCGGGCAGCGGGTAAGTCCCTTCCTGCTCGATCGGGTTCTGCGTGGCGAGCACGAAGAACGGGTCGGGCAACGCGTGCTCGACGCGACCGACCGTCACGTGGCGCTCCTGCATCGCCTCCAGCAGCGCGGCCTGCGTCTTCGGCGGCGTGCGGTTCACTTCGTCGGCCAGCACGCAGTTGGCGAACAGCGGTCCTTCGAGGAATCGGAACTCACGGTTGCCCGTCGTCCGGTTCTCCTCGATGATCTCCGTGCCCGTGATGTCGGCGGGCATCAGGTCGGGCGTAAACTGGATGCGGCTGAACGAGAGGTCCAGCGCCCGGCTGAGCGTGCTGATCATGAGCGTCTTGGCCAGCCCCGGCACGCCTTCCAGCAGGCAGTGCCCACGGCTAAAGAGAGAAATAAGCAGCTCCTCGATGACCTCCGCCTGGCCGACAATCACCTGGCCCAATTGGTCCACGATCTTCCGCCGGGCGGTTTGCAGTTGTTCGATGGCCGCGGAATCCGAGGACGTAAATGCTTTGTCTGTCATCGCTGGTTACCTCGAGGTTTTCATCAACAAGTTGTCGTCGTAGTCGTAGGGTGGGCACCGCCCACCAGAATTGCTCTATGTTCAGGTCTTCTATTTGATGGTGGGCAGTGCCACCCTACCGTTGGTAAATCGGCAGCGCCCCGTTGTCCAGTTGCAGGATAATTAGGTTGATCGCCGTCGCATAAACGTCCCCGATCGACCTGTCGGACCACGAGCCGTCGGCGCTGGCGTCGTGGAGAATTTTTTCGACGAGCCGATCGCTATAGTCCTCCCACTCCTTGCCGCCTTCGCGGTAGAGCACTTGGGAATAATAAAAATGCGTGTAGTGCCAGTGCCCAAAGTCCCGGCCCGTCATCGTGTAGAGGTTTCTCTTGCAATAGGCCAGCAATTTCGGCACGTATTCATCGTCGTAGTCGCCCGCGTTGAACAAACAAGCCACGGCCGCCGCGGTGATGGCCGGCCGGCCGCCGCTGCGGTGCTTCGAGCTGTAATACACGCCGCCGTCGGGCCCGGTGCAGTTGCGGATATAGGCAACCGCCTTGTCGATGATCTCCCCCGGCACGGCGATCCCCGCGTTGCGACAGCCGCGAAGCCCCTGCACCTGGGTAATCGTGGTCGATCCTTCGTCGAAATCGTGCCCGTCCTTCGCGCTGACGTAGCCCCACCCGCCGGCCTTGGTCTGGGCCTCGCCGGTGAACGTGACGGCGCGCGACAGCACGTCGACGAGCCTCTCGCGCCGGTCCGCGTCCTCCTCCTCGCCGAGCACCTCGGAAAGAAAGAGCATCGAAAACCCGTGACCATACGTATAGCGGTCGTCGCGGCGCGGATCACCAATCAATCCATTGGTGCAACTGCGGCTCGTGAGATAGTCGACCGCGCGACGGATCTGGGGAGCATATTTCCCCTGGGTTGTCGTCGACCCTTCACACAACAACGCCGTCCCCGCCAACGCGGTCATGGCCGTCGGATAGCGTCCGTCGCGGGCCGTCCAGTGCCCCAGGCGCGATTGCTGCCGCGCAAGCCACGTAAGCCCCCGATCGACCGCCCGGCGACGCGCGGCGTTGTTGCCGGCAGCCACGGCGCTGGGCGGCACTGCCAGCCAGCACGCGCAAAGCATCAGACCCAACAACACAAGCCGTCGCCCAACATGCTCTGTGGTGGCGGGTGCCTGGGCCATAGCGCAGCGCTGGCCCAGCAACGTGCCCTTCCGGGACACCGCTGTGCTATGTCCCGGGCACCCAGCATCGCTCGTGGGCTTTCGGACAGACACTTGGACCATAATTCACTTTATTCCCGAGGCGCCGCGCGGATCAATCATCCGCCGGCCGCCTTCTTGAGCGCCTTCAGCATCGTATCGAGAGTCTTGGACCGTTTCGCGCTGGTGCCGGGCGTCTGGCCGGGCTGGCTTCGCGGGGCAAGCGGCTTGTCCGTAAACGTCAGCTTAAGGTCCTTCTCCCGCATGGCAAAAGAAACGGTCCGCCGCTCGGGATCGCCCGCGAGCATCACGCCCGTGACCCGATCTTGATAGTCCTCGTCGACCACCTCGCGGCCCGTCCGTTTGTCGATCATCAACACGGAAACGACCCATTGAATTCCGCGCACACCCGAGCTGTAGGTTTGGGCGGCAAAGGTCAAGACTGGAAGCGCCTCCGGTTGGTGCAACAAAAGCTGCTGGTTCTCGATCTCGATCCCCTTGGGGCGCTCGGGCCAGAGCCGCCGGCCCGAGCGGTCGAACGCGTAAACCCGACCGCGCTGAATCATCTTCGAGGTCGTGCCGTAGAGTCGTCGCAAGCGACGTTGGTTTTGGGTGCCGGCCGGCCCACGTGAACTGGTGACCAGCAAGTAACCCGAGCCCGAATCGAACAACACCACGTCGTCCAAGGCTCGTTCCGGTTCGAGCTGGGTGTCGATTTGTTTCTTGCCGTCGGGCAGCGTAAACAGCACAAAACGGCCGCCCGGTTCCATGACGCCCAGGGCCTGCTCATCAAGCAGGCATCGCTTCGCCTGGGGCGAGAAGGAATGTGGCCCCCAAAGGATTTTCTGATCCCAGGGGTCGAACAGTTCGAGCCGCAGCTTGCCGCCTTGCGAATACCATCGCAAAATGTTGCCGCCGGGCGTCGCGATCCACTCTTGCCGGGGAGGAACCGCTTTGGCTTCGGCGAGCCGTCGGCCGTCGCGGGCAGCCAACACGATCGCCTCGCCGCTACCGGGCGGAACCAGGAACACCCGGTCGGCGTCGCCAAAGACCGTACACTGCGGCGGCAGATCGCGCCGGCTCCAAAGCAGCTTGCCCGAAAGCGGGTCCACGGCCGCACACCGGCGATAGCGCTGGTAGCAAACATACTCGTCGGTAAATGCGTTGGGAGCGATCGGGTCGGCCTGGCGGCCTTGGCCAGGAACATTGGTGATAACGATGCGAGGCCCCCACTGGGCAGCCAGCCGCGCCA
>Ga0307430_1001938_pt1 | contig 14301 bp, 12 predicted proteins | sample SalMarWE160130MG_FD_202159 | JGI IMG/M metagenome (GOLD analysis project Ga0307430, IMG submission 202159) | Salt marsh sediment microbial communities from the Plum Island Ecosystem LTER, Massachusetts, United States - WE1603-130 | ecosystem: Environmental > Aquatic > Marine > Intertidal zone >... | reverse complement strand
CGGCAAGCATATCCGCCCAGGCTGCCTTCTTTGCATGTCTGAGCTTGCCGAACAAATCGACTAAATAAGCTACGGAAATATCCTGTGTCCAGGTCTCGGTAAGGATGCTGAATCGTCCGCCTCCAAATGAACCTCCGCCCAAATTAAAGGAACGTTTGCTCCGGTCGCGATTGAGGCTATATGATACATCAGGCCACAATCGGCCACCGGCTTCAGCAAGTGACGCCTGAGCCTGAAGCACTCTCGCCGCCGCGGCTTTGAGATCATAATTATTCTCCAGGGCACGCCGCACTAAATCAGACGTAGTCGAGTCACCAAATCGCACCCACCACTGGTCAATTTCAATCCCTTCTATATCATTGACATCCTGGTCGTGCTTTCCGGCGTGGATGAAACCATCTGCAGAATCCGCGACGGTTTCGGGTCTGGAGTATTTCGGCCCAACCGTACAGCCGGAAAACTCCATTAAGCTAAAGATCAATAAGAAACAACAAATTGAAATAAACAACCTTCTCATTCTACAGTCTCTCCCATATAGGCCAAAATTCCGGCAGCGGAGAATTTGACGATGTGATTAACTGCTTCATTCAAGTCAAATCCTGGGAATTGTAAAGGGTAGCTCTGGCCAAACAAAGCTTGCACACGGATTAAATGCACCAACTGGCCGATGATAGAGAACAAAAATAAATGAATCTTAGATTTATCTAAACCCGGATAGATTTTCATCAAAGCATTTTGCATAGCATTGAAAGTAGGCATAATCATTTCTTCAAGAAACATATTTTTAGGAAGGTTTTGTTCTACCATTTCACGGTCCATAAGTTTAATGAGTTGATAGGCCTTCTTTTTATCCTTAATTGGCTCAATAAAAGCCGTCGTAAAGGACATAAGCAAATCTTCCAAATAAGTTTCTTTAACATTCTCAAACATCACTTTTTCGACAGCGGTCACGATTCTTTCTCGCGTAATCTGTAGATGGTGTCTCCAAACCTCGATATATAACTTTTCTTTGCTGCCAAAATAGTAGTTAACCGAAGCGATATTGCAGTTTGCACGAGCGGCTATTTTGCGAACACTTGTATCGTAAAAACCATGTTCACAAAAAAGCTCTTCTGCCGCGTCAAGCAAGCGGTCATGAACACTCTTTTTTGCATCGCTACTGACCTTGTTTTCCTGCAAAACACCCATAGTTCTACCCTTAAACAATCGTTTTATACTAAAGTTTAAAACATTTGTTTGAAAAAGCAAGTTTTTTTTACAATTTTTTACAGAATGCCCTATAATAGCATTGAAAAGCATAAATTTTTAAAAAGTTGACTGGCATAGGTAAAAAGCTATAATAAGTTGCAGTTTGCTAGGGGTGGCCTGTATTAAAACAGGCCTGAGAAAAAGACCCTTTGAACCTGATCAGGATAATTGCCCCCTGCTTTCTTGCCCCTGCCTTCGCAGTCCACAGGATGCCTTACGGCAGGGTAAACTTGTCCCCGCGGAAACGGGGGGAAAGAATGGGGGCGGATATGCCTGCGTAGGAAAGTGATTTACTAAACAGAAATTTATTGACGAGCTTAGATTAGAAGTAAATCGCTTCCTGCGGGAAGCGATTTTTATTATGAAAACGGAGTTTTAAGATGACAACGCAATTACAAGCCGCGAAAGCTGGAATATTAACCGAACAGATAAGATTTATCGCTGAAAATGAAAACATCGAAGCCGAGCTTGTTCGGGCTGAGCTTGCCGCTGGTCGGCTGGTAATACCGGCTAATAAGCTACATCTAAAAACCAATTCTTCGACTTCGCTCAGAGCCTGTCCTGAGCTTGCCGAAGGAACATGTCTGAGGCCGACCGGTATAGGGCGTGTCCTAAGGACAAAGGTAAATGCAAATATCGGTACAAGTAGTGAACGATACTCGGTCCAAGCTGAAATAGAAAAAATGCAGGCTGCGCTGGCTGCCGGTACTGACACGATTATGGATTTAAGTACCGGCGGTAATCTTGACGAGACCCGCTGCGAGCTTCTTTCCCGCTGTCCTATAGCCTTTGGAACAGTGCCTATCTATGAAATGATTAAGGACCGTAATGTAGAAGACATAAACAGCAAGATAATATGCAAAGTTATCGAAAAACAGGCTAAACAAGGCGTTGATTTTTTTACCATTCACGCTGGGGTGTTAAAAGAGCATCTGCCGCTACTTGAGAATCGCATAGCAGGTATTGTTAGTCGAGGCGGGGCACTATTAGCAAAATGGATGTTGTATCACAATAAACAAAATCCACTGTACGAAATGTTCGATGATTTGTGTGACATATTAGCCGAATATGACGTATGCTTTTCTCTTGGCGATGGTCTTCGTCCGGGTGCCATTGCTGATGCTACCGACGAGGCTCAAATTGCAGAACTACGGACTCTGGGTGAACTTACTAAGAGAGCACAGGAAAAAGGCTGCCAAGTTATGGTTGAGGGTCCCGGTCATGTACCGTTTGACCAGATACAATATAATATGGAAATCCAGCAGCAGATTTGTCACGGCGCGCCGTTTTATGTTCTTGGACCGTTAGTGACCGATATAGCTGCAGGCTACGACCACATTACATCGGCTATTGGTGGAACGGCTGCCGCTTTTTACGGGGCTTCATTTCTGTGCTATGTCACGCCGAAAGAACATTTGGGCCTGCCGAACACCGATGACGTTCGAGCCGGCGTTATTGCAGCTAAAATCGCAGCGCATGCTGCAGACGTTGCTCGTGGGCTAAAAGGTGCCTCCGAGCAAGACAGGAAACTAAGCATTGCACGGACAAACCTGGACTGGAAAACTCACTTAGCTGCGTCAATTGATCCACAAACAGCCGAAGCTAAACACTTTGAAGCCTGTAAGGAAATGGGTATACAACAAACTTCATCTGCTGATTATTGCTCAATGTGTGGCCAACAGTGGTGCAGCGTCAGGATAAACAGGGAAATCCGCAAGGCCGTAAAACATTAGGATTTTCTTTGTACCAGCGGTAGTGAGATAGTATAATGTAATTCGAGTCAGGCAAAGAAAGATAACAATTATGGGCATTACCTACATTGAAGGTCAGGTAAAAGGGCTGCGTGGTAAGCAGGCGGATGTGAGGTTTCTTATCGATAGTGGTGCCACCTATACCCTGCTTCCTAAAGGGGTATGGAAAACCGTCGGTTTAAAGCCAAAACGCAAGATGGCTTTTACATTAGCTGATGGCACGATAATCGATAGGCAGGTTTCAGAGGTTTATCTTAAACTCCCACAGGGAGAAGCTCACACACCGGTGATTTTAGGTGAAGAAAATGATGAGGCACTGCTTGGTGTTGTGACTTTAGAAATTCTCGGACTCGTATTCAACCCATTCGACCGGACTCTCCGGCCAATGCGAACGCTGCTATGCCTAGTCAGCTCCCGACGTAATCACCCATCCCCAAGCTAGCGCTTGAGGATACCACCCGTCGCTGATTATTGCTCAATGTGTGGCCAACAGTGGTGCAGCGTCAGGATAAACAGGGAAATCCGCAAGGCAATTAAAAACCATACTGGCGTGACACCAAGCTAACCTTTACAGTTGAAGCTATGTTTTCATTAAATCCAGCTCAACAAAAGCTGTCGGCAGGAAAATAAAGACAGGCAGCCACGCCCAAAACCCTATCTGGTAGAAGCTATCGGCCTCAGGGGCAAACATCTTGCATATAAAGGTTGTAATAAAACACGCCCCTACCATAAAAAAGCTCGTCATTACAGCAGATTTCATCGACTTTGGGTCACGGCAAACTAAAAGCGGCAGACATACCATAAGCATCAACAAATTGATAATCGGCTCAGTTATACGAAAATGCTTCTGGCTGTAAAGCTGACGCAAATCTGTAATCTTTGCACCATATTGCGCCTGTGACGCAAGGGCGGCTAACTGTCGCCAGCTTAGTAAAGTCTTGTGTTCGGACTTACGCCTGACGGGAATATCTCTTGCAGTAATATCGCTGTTATAAACACTTATCGGCTGAGGACCTTTTGTAGAATCTTTTGCGATAAACCGTCCGTTAGTCAGAATCCACTGACCATTTTTATTAATGTCCACTGCTTTTTCAGCTGATATTTGTCCTATCACTTTCCAAATACCGCTTCTGCTCTTACGACGGATAATAATAGTGGGCTGATGTAACGTGGATGTTTCTACATCAAGTTTTTGAGAGCAAATTAGTGAACCCTCACCATCAGTTATAAACCATACATTGTAGTGCTCCTGGCCGGGAATATCATCATGGCTGCGGGCAAGTTTGTCGCTGAGTGACGGTATTATAAGCTCCTGGTCTACTACCAATAAACCGGTAAGCAACATCGCCAGAAGCACAATTGGCCCGATTACCCTCTTCAGACTAACCCCCGAAGCCATTATGGCAACAAGCTCATTAAGGCGAACCATCTTGCCTAATGAAAAGGCCGCCGCTACAACAGTAATCATTCCTGCAAAATCCCGAAAGTAAAGTGTGGCATTCAGGCCATAAAAGACAAGAATGTTTTTGGTAACAGCAAAAATACCAAGGTCTGAATGCTCCGTAAATTCATCGAGGTTCACAAACAAATCAATAACCATTCGCAAACCTATCAAAACAAAAAAGGCAATCGCGTAGCCAAGCAAAAAATTCTTTGCAACATATTTATCTAATATTTTCATTTCTACTGCATAGTCCCGCACAACATATATAATGCTGTACCTTTAGAGCCTTTTAACATGCACGCTACTAAATACAAGAGAACCTCTATATAGTCCATACCTGTCACTTAGGTTCGACTTCCGGTAAGGATTTCGTATTAACCACCCATTGTTTCAGCTGCTGCCAATCGTCTGTGTCAAAATTATTACGTTTGCAGTAGCTCTCATAAAGCTTAAATATATCGCTAATGTGAGAGTAATACTTGAAATATCTCCGATTTTCGTACTTTTTCCGCTTCCATGGTCCCGGTGCAACATAAGCATTCCATTTAGCCTCCTCGTAGTCCACATTACCTATTGCCATAGCCGCCAGTGCGCTGACTGTGCCCGCCCGGTCGACACCTGAGTAACAATGAATCAAGACAGGCGGCTCTACAGATTCGATATGTTTTATCAGATTCAGAACTATATACCTGGCTGGAAGCCTACGTGAGCTGACACGCATGGAGATCATTGTTAAACCCAATTCTCTTGCTACTGCCTCTTCGGCCTCAATATCCTCCTGCTCATGTCCTCGCAGGTTTAGTACCGTCTTTATTTTATATCGTTCTACCCAATTTCTAAGCTGCGCAGGCGAAGGCTGACCGGAACGATAAACCTTCCCTGGAACCACCTCTCGAAAATTTCCCATTACTTTGAAAAGCACAATACAATAGCCACCGGCCGACGCTATCAGAAAAGCAACAAGCATCCACCAAAGCAACTGTTTCCACTTTGAGAAGCCGACTACTTTAATCCTATCCACAGATACAATGCCCTCAAATTAAGAACTGGAACTCTACCAGAAAAGGCTTGATAAAACACAATAACGCAAATAAAAATGCAATATTCGAAACAACACATATAAGGAATGTTCTCTTCTTCTCGAATTGGACTACAGCAATTATCGACACTATAATTCCTAAAGCAAGCACAACGGGCATCAATACTACCATGACTAATATTAGCTTATCTATAATAAATAGAAACCTTGCATTACGATTGGTAAATGATACCAGTATTAACAGAGCCAGGATGCTTATAGTATAAAAAGGTAATCTAAGTCCAATTAATGCTGCTAATTTTCTCTTCAAGATACACGCCTTTATTAATTCACTGCATTTAACGTTAGCTTTTTTACTTTAAAGATGCTAATTCTTCGCCAACTTATAATATATAATCCCCGCCAGAAGCAACAAAACACCCAGGCCTGACCATATTAATACTATACCTGAAACACCTTTTGAACCAAGATTTTCAGTAACGTTTTTACCACACATTATGCACACTATCAGCGCCGCAGCGGGCACACAGCTCGCAGCAAAAGCGCTGAGCAGATGCCCTCCCCTTTTGATAATACCCAGTCCAATACCAATCAATATCATAGGTACGCAGCCAATTCCAAATACAAGCCGAGAATGTAGCTCCCCTGCAATTTCAGCTAATGTCTTCCGCACGCTTCTCTTAAGCTGATGTTGCAGATTATGCAGCTCTATGCTCGGCCCGTTCTTTAATATCGACGACTCTGAAGCCTTTTGGATAGCACCTAAAACATATTCGGTTCCAAACTTTTCTCTTATGTCCACACTTGTCGGCGGAATCAAGCCGGTAATTCTAAGCCTTCCAATCACTACACCTTTCTGCCCATCCTCTTGCTGCCACATAGGACTGTAAAGCTCCATAGTAATCGTTAATACAGGCGGCGAGCCCTCACCTTCAATATACAGCAATGCCTTGTTACATTTCAGGCTACGAAAAGGCTGCTTTTTAATCTTTCCAGCTTCGATAACAATATTAGATTCCTTAACGACAACTTCTTCAGATAACTCAATTTCTTTCTCGTCTTTCACACTGCAATTCTTAGCTGTAAATTCAATGAACTTATCTCCGCTGTGCAGCGAATAAAAGCCATTAGCGTCTGCGATCTTTGCCGCGATGTCTTGTGCTAATAAATCCGCGCTAAATTGTGCATAAGTTCTGTTAGCCAGTTTTGCGATAGGGTCAAACCGAATAGGATCGGCCTGAATCATCTTCATCTCGCGGATCTTCTTGAACTTTATATCGTCGCCTAATAACGAGCCGAACTCCATAGCAAATGAAATCCAATCTGATGAGAACCACATTTCGTCTTCGGTACTAATATGGTATGGATTATGCGCAATTATTCGTACTTCGTTAAATCCCTTATAAGGGCTGAACTTCACCGTGGCTTTATCAACTGTACTAATCTTGTCTATGCGGCTATCCCTCAATTCAGCAACGACAACACCCAAAAGGGCTTCGTTCTGCGAGTCGGCATAGTCAGCGTAAATCAAATACGTCTGGTCTTGTGGCAGCTTATAATACCCTTTTCGTCTGATGTTACGAAAAAGTATCTGTTTAGCATCAGCCTTTATAGATTTTTCCGCCAAATGCACAAAAACAGGTGTTACGTGAAAACTCAAAATCAGATTTGCAATAGCGACCATAATTGCCAAGGCAAGGCCCGGATAGATCAGGGTCAACAAACTTATCCCGCTTGCCTTGCAGGCATCAAGCTCATTATCGCTTGCAAAGCGGCCGTAAACTAAAGCCCCTGCAAATAAAGCCGCGATCGGCAAGACAAACGTTAGTATTATCGGCAGAAAATAACCCATAAGATGAAGCGCATGACGAGGTCCTAAACCGTAATCCTGTACGGGCAGCAATATACTGCCTAAGCTCAGGATCATTGTCAATGCCAACGCAGCCAGCACAAATACCCTGAAAAGTTCCCGAAATATATATCTATGTAGCGTAAAAATCATCTTTGCCTATCGCCGCACACTATGCGAAGTATATTTAATTAAAAAACAACACGAACGTAATATATCTCAACGCAATACATAATACGATATATGTAAATGGCAAGCAATAAATTGAAGAAGTGCATATATTTTCTACGACCCAAATAACTTTGTAACTTGGCCTAACGGGCTGAGCTTGAATAGACCTTCAAGAACGAGTCCGAGTATATCTGCTTGTTCATCAGCATGTCACTGGTAGCAACCACTTTCATTAAGTCCGCATCAAACACATCGGCAATGGCTGAATCCAAGCCATGTGACATGGCCATAGCAAGAAATATGCGATTTATCATGCTTCTTTCCGTAGCTCCCTGAGAGATATTAGACAGCCCTACCGTCATATGCGGAGCCGGATCAGACAGGAATTTTATTTGGTCCATCGCAGATAAAATATTGCCTGGCTGAACCTGAGCGTTCGGCACTTTTACAGGCAGAACGATTGGGTCTATGAACAACCGCTGTGCGTCAAAACCTTTCTCCATTGCCTTCGATACAATCTCCGCAGCTAAAGCAACGCGGGTGTCTATATCCTGAGGCACGCCGTTTTTGTCCATAGCAAGAGCGATAATGCCGGCTTTTGGCCCGGCCTTCTCGGCCATTTCTATGAACTTGTCGAGTATTTCATCATCATCTTTCTTATTAAGGGGGGTGGAATTAAGAATAAGTCCGTTTTCGGCATTAACAACTTTTAGTCCTGCTGCGATGACATCCAGCTTCTGAGAATCAAGGCATAAAGCTGTTGTGCATTTTTCCTGGATGGTTTCAACCAGCCATTGCATTGTCCCTTCCTGGTCGGCTGCGGCAGTGCCTACATTTATGTCCAGATAGGTGGCACCTGCCTCGGTTTGCTTTTTGGCAAGGTCCTGAATGACCTTCTTATTTTTATCTGCAATGGCCTGCTTGACGTCCTTGAACATTCCGTTAATTCGTTCCGCAATCAATATCATATCAATATCTCCTTTTCGTATATCGCAAATCGTACTCCGTATAAATCCGAATATCGAAATCCGAAACAAAATAAGTGAGCTAAAGTTTGGAGTGCCTAAAGTGCCTAAAATTGAAACTATAACTTTAGCTCACTTTAGGCACTTTACATCTTTCGTGCTTCGGATTTCGTATTTTGGGTTTCATTACTTCCAAATCTCATTGATAAAGTTTTTAACAGTGGTCACCGCCTTTGGATGGCGCATCCGAATTATATCTGCACCGGCCTGCAGCAAACATATAGCAGTGGTAGTCTCCCACATCGGCCCGCGGTCTTTCACGTCACCCCAGCCGGGAGCGTCTGCCAGTTTGGCCTCTTTAGCTCGCCACGATTCATAACCTACATCACAGATAATCGGCATGGCCATAATTTTATCACCAGTAAGGGCAGCCAGCCGTTGGCGTTCTTGAATCGAATATGAATACTCCATTCCGTAACCCAGCGCCCCCGTATCCTGAAACGCTACTATCCTCTCAAGCGGAAAGCCCATATCTGAAGCCAAGATATTGACCTGCTTGCCGATGTTAATATCCAAAGGCGCCTCGCTGATAAGAAAATGACCGTCAGCTAAGGCGATAGCAGTTAATGACTTGTAATTGTCTTCTTTAATGGTCCCGATAAGACACTTTTGGCCTTTTGCAGCGCCGCTGACCTTAGGCATAACCTCGTTATCTTTCTCATCGTTTCCACAGCCCCAAAGTATAAGAGGGACACCAACTGCTTTGAGCACTTGCTCAGTGACTTTGACAGCGTGAGCAGCATCTTTATTCGCTTTGTTGGGATGGATGCCCTCGAACTTGATGCAAATTAACTCGGCCCCAAACTCCTCCACGCACTTTTTAGCCCAGTCGGCGGGATTATCGAGCACATCTTTATAAGGCTCAGCCAAGACGTCGGGCCAATCATTAGGCCTGGTATCAAGAACATCCATAGCAATAACCGGCTTTTCGCTTTTATCATCGACCGAGCCACCATAGGTCACGTTACGCGCACCTCCGATGGTTACTGTTGAGGTCCGTGTACCACCGTCAGCCTTGGTAGCCCCGATAGTGATCTTATTGATTAAGCCAGTAAAACCTTCCGAAACTTCGGGAACTTGCATCTTCAAACCTCCATTCTTTTATACCATCTGCCTTGATCCACATTATAAACGAGTCACGTGATACGAGCGACGAATTTAAGTTTATCCTCGAATATTCTCTTTACTGCCATAAACGCGGGATTGTCTCCTTCAAGGTCAAATATTGATTTTCCCTGCATGGAACCATCAAAGATGGCCTGGTCATAAGGGATATTGCCAAAAGTATCAATATTTTCAATTTCCGATTTTCGATTTTCAATTGTCAATCTACAATCGGCAATCGGCAATTTGTTGTTCCATATAACACCTATTTGCTTTACAGAAATTGGCAGCCGTTCGGCAAGTTCAAAAATCCGCTGGGAAGTGACGACACCTATAGGTGTCGGCTCTGCTACAATGCACAGCAGATCCACATTATTAGTTGTTCGCCGGGATAAATGCTCCATTCCAGCTTCATTATCTACGATGACATATTGATACTGCGAACTTAGCTGGTCCATAAACTTTCGCAGCATATTGTTTACAGCGCAGTAGCAGGCAGGTCCTTCCGGCCTGCCCATCGCAAGTAAATCAAATCCTGCCGCCTCGGTAATCGCCTGCTGGATGCCGTATTCGAATGTCCGCAGCCGATCCATACCGGCATTATTGGCCGGTTTGTTGCGTGCGTCCTCGCGAAGCTCTGCAATAGTTAAATCCGGCTGAACTCCGAGTGTCAAGCCCAGACAAGAGTTGGGGTCAGCGTCCACAGCAAGTATAGCGCCTTTGCTCTGCCGGTCCAGCAGCAACTTTATAATCATAGCAGCCACGGTAGTTTTGCCCGAGCCGCCTTTTCCACTTATAGCTATAGTTGTTGTCATACTCGTGACCTATAATCAGTGAAGTAAAAGTGCCTAAAGTGAGCTAAAGTGCCTAAATTGAACTAAAGTTATAATTCATAATTTTAGGCACTTTAGGCACTCCAAACTTTAGTTCACTCTACTTCTTTCCAATAGAGGTAAAAATAGCAAGTAATTCACCAAACTCTTGGTAATCACATTTCACTTTCCCCCAGGCAAGCCATTTAAGCTTTACAATGACTTCCAGCCAGTATTGTGTTTCACTGGCTTCACTTTCACAAATCTTAATCTTATTTTTGAAATCTGCTTTACTTCTGGCACGGTTAGCCTCTCGATAATTTGCACCAATAGAGGTTCCAGATTTTGTCATCTGAGTTCTTATTACCCTTGCTTCTGGTGTATTTGGTAAAATGCAACTTAAATGAATTATACGTACGGCAAACTCTCGTGTCCGATTTTCAAGCTCTTTAGCAAATTCTTTATTATTAACTTTAGTCACTTTAGACACTTTAGCTCACTTTAGGCACTCATGTCACACCATGCTTTACGCTTCACACTTCACGCTTTTAACCGACGGAAATAATAATAAGTCAGTATGGGGCAGAAATTTGGCCATCATAAACTCATCCATATATTTCGGATGGCTCATCAAATCAAAGTAGGTCATACTTCCTGCAATCTTTTCGGCAGCTTTGAGAGCTTTTCGACTCAATAGGACCGTTTTTGCCCCTGCAATCGATGTGTTTCCAACAAAGTGAATCTTCTCCGCCGGGACATCCGGCAGCATTCCGATGGTCACTGCCTGGCGTACATTCAGGAAATTTCCGAAACCGCCGGCTAAATAAATCCCGTCAAGGTCCTGCGGTTTTGTCTGGGTGGACTCCATAAGAATCCTGATGGCGGCAAAGACCCCTGCTTTGCTGCGTACCAAATTGTCAATATCCGCCTGTGTGATAACTATTTCATTGTGCTCATTAGCCGCCGGTACTAACTGAAACTGCAAACCCTCGTCACCTTCTGTTAATCTTGCATCTTCGTTGGTTATAAATCGACCGGTTCGGTCCATGATGCCGTTTCTAAATAATTCGGCAAGGGTATCTAAAAGACCCGAGCCACAAATGCCAACTGGATGCGTGTCTGAGATGGTCTTGTATTCGATAGAACCATCATCAAGAATGCTCAATCTCTCAATAGCTCCAGCGCCGGCCCTCATGCCGTGCTTGACACCACTACCTTCAAACGCAGGCCCTGCCGAGCTTGAGGCACAGACCAGCCAGTCACGATTGCCAAGAACTACCTCACCATTCGTTCCGATATCAGCAAAAAGGGAAATGCCTTTCTTGGTAAAAATTCGCGTAGTTAAAACTCCTGCTACAATGTCACTGCCAACATAAGCAGCGACACTGGGCAGACAGTATAATAAACCTCGTTTATTGATTTGGATTCCAGCCTCCGCGGCTCGGATTGGCGGCACAAAACCGGCTGATGCAACATACGGCTCTCTGCGGATTCGCGTCGGGTCAAGATTCAGCAAAAAATGCACCATCGCTGTATTGCCGGCACATATTACTGTGGTTATTTCCTGTAAATCAATTCTCTGCCTCGCTGCCAGTGTCACAATCAAATCGTTCACATCGTGGACGATACGATTCTGCATTTCATCAAAAGCGTCATTTTCTTCTGCATAGATGATTCGGCGAATGTAGTCTTCACCGAAGTTTATCTGGCTGTTATATGTGGCCTCGGAATCTATTGTCACAGCTTTTGTCAGATCAACTAAATGGGCCACTACCGTGGTTGTGCCCAGGTCGACGGCCACTGCAAAGTTTCTTCCGCTGTGGTTGCCTGCTTCAATTTCTATAACCTCTGTAGTCTGGTCTCGGCGACCTATGGTTACGGTAGCCTTATATTCACAGCCGGTCAATAACCGGGATAGTTTTTGAAGGATACGGAAACCGGTTTGCATTATAGGAGCATCGATTTGCTCTCGGATAGCCAAATACAGGCGCTCATGGTCAGCCGTATGGTCGTGCACAGTTGGTGGGGACATCTCAATGAAAATCTTTTGAACCAAAGGGTCAAACTCAAATACTCCTGCTCGCACTTCACCAGCAAGCTCACTAAATCTGTGAGCAGTGGCATCCATAAGGATTTGGCAAGTTTGAAGAGTATGAGACTTTGGAACAGTTACGGTTACATCGGAAAGGGCTGTGGTCTGACAGGCTAAAACAATATTCTGCCTTATTTCATCCGGAGTAAGTAAGGCCGTGGGTCTGCTTTGAACTTGTTCGATATGGTCTACAATCACTTTGCATTTGCCGCAGTATCCATCTCCGCCGCAAATGCTGCTTAAATAAATACCTGCTTTATGTGCCGCCTCAAGCAGACTTGTTCCACATTGAACCTCGGTCTTCAAGCCGCTTGGCTCAAATCGAACAATACACTTTTTCTTTTTGCTATCTTGCATTCTCGTCGTCGAAGTTCATAAAGTTTGGAGTGACTAAAGTGCCTAAAGTTATGGATTATTATTTTACTTTAGTTCACTTTAGGCACTTTAGCTCACTTTAGGCACTTTTATTTCCACACCTCCTGCATGTACTTAGGTATCATAGAGCTTTCTCTGGGTCCTACTAAAACATCCCAATTTGTAGCTTCCTCAAGCTTGCCGCTCATTACGGCTACATAGCCGGGGATTATCAGTTTTCGGTGTTTGACTAACTTTTCAACGTTATTCTTGGCCATAGCGTCAGCCACGGTCTTTTCGTTGAGCTTATCTCCTGAATAGGCTGTCAGCACACTTGTACCTTCGGTATCCACCACCAGGATATAACTCGGCACTCTGCTGGCTTCAACATCCGATTCCACGGTGTAATAAGTCAGGGAGAAGTTCGTGGTAAACATAAGCGGCGACTTCTCATCAGGCTCGCCGATAGCATATATCTTCGGCTCTACCTGGACAGGTTTTTGCGGATCGGTAAAGATATTCATTACACAGGTGAGCATCGCCAAGATAGCGTATGGCTCGACTGTATCAACTACCACGATGCCTGAATACTTACAAATCAGACTCGTCGCAGCGGCTAACTGCTGACCAACGTCACCACCCTGCACAAACGATATAGCAGGATAGCCTAATGGTCTAAATACCTTTTTCAGGGACAGCGCTCGCATTCTGGTGAAAGTATATAACTTATCCCGCAAGCCCGAAGTATCCGGACAAAGCACAATATCTTCAACACCCTGTGCTTTAATCTTTTCACTCAGCTCAGAAAGAGCCTCGATAGATTCAGCTTTTGCGACAAGGGGACAATTATTTTCTTTGGCTATTTTTGCCATTTTCTCTGCTGAATCCACCGTTGCCGAGGCAAGCAGCGGCACCATATCTTTGACTTGTTTGACCGCTTCAGCCATTGCTTCAGGCGACTCCGTCACCAGGATAGGAGCAAGATTGCTGCTATCTTTGACCGCTGCAGCAGCTTGCGCAAATGCGGCAGCCTTGCCGCTTTCGTTGACTACTGCTATGGCCTTAACGCCGATTTTTGTCCCTATCCGCTCAAATTGCAGTGAATTTATGGCCTCTATGCGTTTTTTTAAGTCCTGCCCAGTGAGTTTATCCGAGACGGTAACAGCCAGAACAGTAGGATTATGAAATTTTTCTTCGTGCCGAAACAACACTGTCTCTTGGCCGACCTGCACCTGGTTATCCCCACTGCTTGCCCCTGCGTCTCCCGACGCAAGTCGGGGCAGCGGGCCGAATACTACTTTGCGCATTGGCGGTGCGGCGGCCTCTGCCAGTTTCTGTCGAGCCTCTTGCGAAACATCGGGACAATCATCCAACTTGGCACGCTTTTGGGCGAGTGCCATAGCAAAAGCTAA
>Ga0307430_1001936_pt1 | contig 14304 bp, 25 predicted proteins | sample SalMarWE160130MG_FD_202159 | JGI IMG/M metagenome (GOLD analysis project Ga0307430, IMG submission 202159) | Salt marsh sediment microbial communities from the Plum Island Ecosystem LTER, Massachusetts, United States - WE1603-130 | ecosystem: Environmental > Aquatic > Marine > Intertidal zone >... | reverse complement strand
ACTTAAAAGATCGCCCTCTTTTAATCGGTACTCATTGGGGATACCATGAACAACTCCCTGATTAACATTCAAACAAGTTGCCCAGTGATAACCTGGAACCATTTTAAAAGAAGCCTTTCCCTTTTGTCCTTCAATCAAACGACAGGCTAAATTCTCCAAAGAGGATAAGCGCTGCCCTACCCTTGCCTCTTTTTTAATTCCTCTTAAAATAAGAGCTAGTCTTTCCCCTCCTTCAATCATAACTCTAATCTGTTTTTTGTTCTTCAGGGGTATCATTGACATCCAGTTAAATTTAATTTTTCTAAAATATCCTGATGGATTTTCCCAATCTCTCTTTCTCCATCAATCTCGACTAAAATTCCCTTTTCTTTATAAAAATCCAAAACAGATTTAGTTTCTTCGTGATAAACATCCAATCTTTCTTTAATAGCCTCTTTTGTATCATCTTTTCTTCCCCTTTTAAATAATCTTTTTTTACTTTTTTCATCAGAAACATTGATATACAAAACCTTTTCTAATTCAAAATCAAATTCTTGAGCTTGCTCGACACTTCTTGGAAAACCATCAATAACTACTCCATCTTCATAAGAATCTGATTTTAATTGTTCATTTAAAATTTTTAATGTTAACTTATCTTCAACTAAAGTTCCTCTTTCCATGGCTTCTTTTATCTCTTTTGCCTCTTTAGTATCTGCTTTAGAAATATAAGAGAGTAATGTCCCAACGGTTAAACAAGGAACACCCAAAAAATCAGCTAACATTTTGGCTTGAGTTGATTTACCTGATCCTGGAGGTCCTAATAGAATAAAATTCATTCTTTTAAGAATAGGTATCATAACTACGCATGACCATCATTGATTCAAGTTGTTTAGTTGTCTCTAAGACAACAGAGACAACAATCAAGATTCCTGTTCCTCCTAAACTCATCGTTGCCACCCCTGTTAAACCTTGAGCGATAGAAGGCAAAATGGCAATAAAACCCAAGAAGAAAGCCCCAACCAAAGTCAATCTGCTTAAGATCTTATTAAGATAATGAACGGTTGGCTCTCCTGGCCTGATGCCAGGAATAAAGCCCCCATATTTCTTAATCTCCTCCGCAATCTTTTTCGGATTAAAAACCACGGCTGTATAGAAATAGGTGAAACCGATAACGAGAATAAAATAGGTAAGATTATAAAAGAGACCACTTGGTCTAAAAAACCTTACCACCCCGGCAGCAAAACCAGCAATAAAGGCATTTGGCACTCCTTGTAAAAAATTCGCCACCATCGTTGGCAGTAAAACTAAGGAAACAGCAAAAATAATAGGAATAACCCCCGCCTGATTGATCTTTAAAGGTAAATAAGTTGATTGACCTCCATACATCTTTTGTCCACTGATACGGCGAGCGTATTGAATTCTTACCTTACGATTGGCTTCATTAATAAAAACGATACCGGCAATAACAGAGATTCCCATAACAGCAAAGATTAAGATATTCAAGGCATTTTCTGGGCTAAAGATGGCCGCCGTTTGACCAAAGGAAGCCGGAATGCGCCCAACAATACCAGCAAAAATAACCATCGAAATGCCATTACCAATCCCTTTTTCAGAAATCAACTCTCCTAACCACATTAAAAAGATTGTTCCGGCTATCATGGTAACAATCAAAGTCAAAAGCCTTAAAGGGTCCAAGTTAATAATAATCTGCTGATTACGAAGTAAGGCATACATCCCAAAAGACTGCATGGCCGCTAAAGGAACAGTCGCTGCCCTGACATATTGGTTGATTTTCTTTTGTCCATACTCACCTTCCTTTTGTAAAGCTTCTAATTTGGGAATGACCATCGTCAAAAGCTGAAAGATAATAGAAGCATTAATGTAGGGATTCAAACCTAAAGCCATAATCGAGAAATTGGCTAAGGTTCCCCCGGAAAAGATATCCAAAAGTCCCAAAAGTTGGTTTCTGGCAAAGAGATTACGTAAAGCTTCGATATCAACGGCCGGAACTGGAATATGAGCCGCCAATCTAAAGATGACAAAAATGAAGGCCGTAAATAAAATACGGCGGCGAAGTTCAGGAATCTTCCAGGCGTTAACAATGGTCTCTATTATTTTATTCATTTAGTTTCTTTATCAATCTTTCTCTTTTCCTTCTCTTCTAAAACCTTACCGCCGACTTTTTCGATTTTTTTCTTGGCCGATTTAGAACAAGGCAGGTTGACCTTTAGAGCCACCTCCAGTTTACCATCACCCAATATCTTAAGACCAGCACTTTGTGCTTCTTTTTCCTCAATAATGCCCAACTTAACCAAAGATTCTAAATTAACCTCGCTATCTTTTTTAAAGAGGTTAAGATAAACAAGATTAACCACCAAGGGTTTTTTCTTGGCCTTTAATCTCCCTTTTCCTCTTTGTAAAGGGAGTCTCTTTAAAAGTGATTTTTTAACCTTTGTCCCAGTAAAAGTTAAAGGGACTTTACTTCTGGCTTTAGTTCCTTTAGAACCTCGGCCAGAGGTATGACCACCTTTACCAGAGCCATAACCGCGACCAACTCTCTTTTTTGTTCTTCTTGTTGTCTTTTTTAAATTATTAAGCTCCATTATTTTCCCTCATTTTCACTAATATCCGCCAATCTTTTTAAGGCCTCTATGGTTGTATAAACATTACTTGCTTTGTTATTAGTTCCTAAAATCTTGGCGACAACATCCTTAATCCCTGCTAGTTCAACAACCATTCTAACCGGACCACCGGCAATAAGACCTGTTCCTTCTGGGGCTGGCTTAATAATAATTCTAGCAGCTCCCTTCTTTATTCTCACCTCGTAAGGAATGGTTGTCTTTTTCAAAGGAACCTTAATCAATTGTTTTTTAGCCTTAGCAATCCCTTTCTTTATCGCTCCTCTAACATCCAAAGCCTTGCCCAAGCCAACACCAACTTTACCTTTTCTATCACCAACAACCACCAAAACCGAAAAACCAATTTTGTTTCCTCCTTTAGTCTTTTTAGAAACACGACTAATCTGGGCTATTTTTTCTTCGAATTCTTTAACTTCTCTTTCTTCCATTAGAAATCCAGACCTCCTTTTCTGGCCGCTTCTGCCAAAGCTTTAACCCGACCATGATATTTATAAGAGCGTCGATCAAATCTGACTTTTTTAATACCCGATTTAAGAGCTTTCTTAGCTAAAAGAGCACCTACCAAGGCCGCTTTTTCAACATTCTTTAAATTTTCTTGTCGATCTTTTTTATCTAAATCTTTTTCTTGGCAAGAAACCAAAGTGAACCCTTTCTCGTCATCAATAATTTGGGCATAAATATATTTTTGAGAACGGAAAACTGCCAGACGAAAACGTTTATCTTGCTTTTTTTTATCTTCTTTTTTATCAGTCATTATTTTCCTCCTCCGGTACCGGCCGTGCCCACTCCTCCAGCCTTGGCTTTACCGGCCTTTTTTCTTACCTGCTCATCTTGATAACGAATGCCTTTGCCTTTATAGGGCTCTGGGGGGCGGAAATTACGAATACGAGCGGCTATTTGTCCTACCAGGGATTTATCGATTCCGCAAACAATAACCGTATCGTTCCCTTGAACTTCAAATCTAATCCCCTCAGGAGCAATAATTTCTATTGGATGAGAAAACCCTAAAGAAAAAACTAATTTATCACCCTCCAAACTTACTCGATAACCTGTCCCGACAAGCTTTAAGGTTTTAGTAAAACCTTCATTTACTCCTTTAATCATATTGGCAATTAAACTTCTCACTAAACCATGCAATGCTTTAAATTTTTTTTCTTTTGGCCTTTGATTTTTAATCGAAATTTGCTGGTCTCTAATTTCTACTTTCAAGCCAGTTGGTATTTTTTCCATTAAACTTCCCTGAGGACCCTTGACTTCGATCTTGCGTCCTTCAACTTTAACATTAACGCCTTCTTTGATATCGATTAATTTTTTACCAATTCTACTCATAAAATTTTTACCAAATTTGACAAATAATTTCTCCCCCGAGATTAGCCTTTTTAGCCTCTTTATCAGTCATTAATCCTTTTGATGTCGAAACAATTGTTACCCCAATTCCCTCTTTAACTCGAGGGATTTTATTTGCCTTAACATAAATCCTCACTCCCGGTTTAGAAATCCTCTTAATCTTTGTTAACGATGGGCGGTGAGATTTGTATTTCAAAGTCAACTTTAATTTTTTAAAACCTTTTTTAATCTTTTCTTCCTCCATGCTTTTCAGATAACCTTCTTTGAGAATAATTTTGGCTATCGCCTTAAGGATCTCAGACGAATCAGTCTCCACTGTTCTCTTGCCAGCCAAATAAGCATTTTTAATTCTGGTAAGCATATCGGCAATTGGATCACTGACTACCATGATGATTTAGTTACCCCTGGTAACTCTCCTTTGTTAGCTAATTCTCTAAAACAAATTCGACATAAACCAAAAAGACGCATGTAAGCCCGTGGCCTTCCACAGAGGCGGCAACGATTCTTTTTTCTCGTTGAATATTTCACTTTCTTTAAAGCCTTAACTTTTTTTGATTTTTTAGACATTTTTTTCCTCCTCAAAGGGCATCCCCAATTCCGCCAAAAGCCTTTCCGCCTGCTGATTATCTTTACTATTAGTAACAATGGTTACTTCTAAACCACGAATTTTATCAATCTTCGCGTAATCAACTTCCGGAAAAACAATCTGCTCTTTAATTCCCAAACTATAATTACCCCTTCCATCAAAACCTTTCTTGGAGAGTCCTTTAAAGTCACGCAATCTTGGCAAGACAATCCTAAATAATTTTTCTAAAAAATTATACATTCTTTTGCCTCTCAAATTAACCATCAAACCGATAGGTTCACCCTTTCTCAATTTAAAAGTTGAAATTGATTGACGAGCTTTGGTTATCTTTGGTTTCTGGCCAGTAATAGCTGTCAAATCTTCAGCCGCTTTCTCGATTATCTTCTTATCTTGAGTTGCTTCACCAAGCCCCATACTGATAACTACTTTTTCAACCTTCGGTACCGCCAAAAGGTTATCAAGGCCAAATTCCTTTTGCAGCTTCTCTCTGATCTCTTGCTGGTATCTCTCCTGTAAATTACTCATTTTTACAATAAAGCTCCGCACTTTTTGCAAAGACGTTGTTTTTCTCCTTTAGTTAATTGAAAACCAACTCTTGTTTTCTTGCCACATTTGGGACACAAAAGGGCTACATTAGCTAGAGAAATTGGCATTACCTTATCAATAATCCCTCCTTTTTTATTTTGTCCCTGAGCCTTAAGGTGCCTTTTGTAAATATTAATTCCCGGGATTAAAACCCGACCGGTCTTGGAAAAGATCTTTTCAATCTTTCCCTTTCTTCCCTTATCTTTACCTTTGGTAATAATAACCTGATCGCCTTTTTTTAACTTCATATAACCTCCGTCGCCAGAGAGGCTATTTTGACATAACCTCTTTCTTTTATCTCTCTGGCAATAGGACCAAAAACACGTGTCCCTCGAGGATTACCATCCTTATCAATAATGATAACGGCATTATCATCAAAACGAATATAGGAACCATCATCCCTCCTCAATTCCTTTCTCGTCCGTACAATCAAACACTTAACCATCTCTTTATCTTTAACAACCCCGCCAGGATCAGCTTGATCAACCGTTGCTAGAACAACATCACCAATCCTAGCAAAACGTCTTCTAGAACCACCATAAAGACCAATGACCATTAGTCTTTTGGCACCGCTGTTATCTGTTGGTTTAAGAATGGTTCTCAATTGAATCATGATTATTTTTTACCCTTCTCTCTTTTTTCTTCAATGACCTCTGTAATCTTCCATCTTTTAGTTTTACTCATCGGACGACAATCCTGAAATTTTACCTTATCATTAATCTTAACCCCCAGTTCATCATGAACATGATAAATTTTCCTAACCTTGATACGTTTTTTATAGAGAGGATGAACTTTAATTCTCGAAACCAAAACTTTAGCCGTCTTGGGCATTTTAACACTTATAACTTTGCCTATAAACTGTTTCATAGATTTAACTCCTTTTCTCTAATAATCGTCTTAATCTTGGCCAAATCACGTCTCTTTTGCCCTAGAGAGGAAACATTTTTTAACTTGGCTGTTCTTTTATCCATTTTCAATTTAAAAATTTCCTGATCGACTTTCTTAGCCAACTCTTTTAAGGCCTTCAGATCTTTGTTTTTTAGTTCATTCATTTCTTTCTTTTTCATCTTTAATCCTCTTTGCTAATAATTTTCGTTTTAAAAGGTAATTTAACCGCTGCTCTTCTTAAAGCTTGACGGGCAATATCTCGAGGAACACCAGCCAATTCAAAAATAATTTTTCCCGGAATAATCGTCACTACATATCTTTCAATATCACCTTTGCCTCCACCCATTCTGACGCCGGTTGGTTTCTTGGTAACCGGTTTGTCTGGAAAAATCCTAATCCAAACCTTACCAGCTCTTTTGGTATGATGAGCAATTGCCTTTCTAGCTGCCTCAATCTGATGGTCAGAAAGCCAACCACGCCCTAAACTTTTAAGACCATAGTCGCCAAAGGCAAGACTACTCCCTCTTGGAGTAGAACCCCTCATTTTACCTCGAAACTGTCTTTTGTATTTACTTTTTCTTGGCTGTAGCATAATTATTTATTTTCCTCCTTTTCGCCTTTGTAAATCCATACCTTAATCCCTACGTAACCTGACCTCGTTAAGGCGGGAACACTGGCAAAATCGATGTTCGCTCGTAAAGTCTGAGAGGGAATATTGCCTGTTTTTCCTTTATCGCCAAACTTCTCAACACGACTAATTTCGGCACCAGCAATTCTCCCTGATAAAACAACTTTAACTCCTTTTGCTCCTGAAGCCATAACGTTCTCAATAGCCCGACTGACAGCCCGACGATAGGGAAATCTCTTCTCTAATTGTTCGGCAATTTTAGAAGCCACTAAAAAAGCGACTAGATCAGGATTTTTAACTTCTACCGCCTCTATCTCTAAATTCTTCTCCGGGTCATTTATAGAAACCATCTGGCAAAGTTCTTTTTTCAAAGTCTCTAGCCCTGAACCACCGCGACCGATAACTACCCCTGGCCGACTAACGCGCAAAACAACTTTCATTTTGTTAATCGAACGTTCGATTTGGACTCTAGCGATCCCTGCCAACCTTAACTTATTCATCAAAAACTTCCTGATCTTAACATCTTCTAAAAGATTATTCTGATATTGTTTTTTATCATCAGAAAACCAGAGGGATTCCCAATCCCTTGATTGTGGTAATCTGAAACTGAGAGGATTAACTTTTTGTCCCATTCTTTTTCTCCTTTCTTTCTTTTTTAACAGAAATGCCTTTCTTCTTCCCTTTCTCTTCCTTTACTCTTGGTTGGCCTTCCAGAACCATCTTAATATGACTTGTTCTTTTTAAAATAGGATGCCAGTAGCCTCTCGAAACGGCTTTCCCTCTTTTATAGGTTGGTCCTTTACCGACTTCCAAACTTTTAATAACCAAACTATCTTTAATTAAATCAAAGTTTTTAACGGCATTGGCCACTCCTTGCTTTAAAGTTAAAAGTAACGGTTGGGTGGCTCTTTTATTAAAACCTTTTAAAATCTTCTCTGCCTCCTCTGCCTTTAATCCCCGTACAACATCAGCAACCAATCTCCCTTTACGAGGGCTAGTTCTGACATATTTACTTTTGGCAATAACTTCCATAAATTCCTTTTAAGTTTTACTAATAATTCTTTTGACTACTTTACCGTGACCTCTAAAGGTTCGTGTTGGCGAAAATTCGCCTAAGCGATGACCAACCATTTCTTCACTAATAAAAACATCGATGAAATTTTTCCCATTATGAACCTGAAAGGTATGATTAACAAATTCCGGTGGAATCTGGCTAGCCCTGGCCCAAGTTTTAATCGGCTTTTTTTTATCAGCCTTTTTCTGAGCCATAACTTTTTTTAATAGTTTTTGGTCAATGTAAGGACCTTTTTTCGCTGATCTTGACATTTTATCTTTTTCTCCCTTTAATAATTAACTTATCAGAATATTTCTTTCTTTTTCTTGTTTTTTTACCTAAAGTCTTTTTACCCCAGGGTGATTTTGGCGAAGGCATACCGATACCTGATCTTCCCTCACCACCACCGTGAGGATGAGAAGAGGGATTTTGAGCAACTCCACGGACCGTCGGTCTGATACCCATATGCCTCTTAACTCCTGCCTTGCCAAAAACTCTATTTTTCCAATCAAGATTACCAATCTGCCCTACACTGGCAAAACATTCCAAGCTGACTTTTCTTTCTTCACCAGAAGGAAGTTTTAAAATGGCCAATTTTTCTTCTTTATTCATCAAAACAGCTCCCGTCCCTGCTCCTCTAGCTAATTGCCCTCCCTTACCTGGCCTAATTTCAATACTATGAAGAACTGTTCCTAAAGGAATTTTTTTCAAAGGGAGAGCATTACCCGGTCTGACTTCCGCTTTTTCTCCAGCCAATATTTCCTGGCCAACTTTTAAACCTTCCGGAGAAAGAATATAACGTTTTTCTCCATCGGCATAAAAAAGAAGGGCAATACCAGCACTCCGATTAGGATCATATTCAATCGAAATGACCTTGGCCGGAATATCTCTCTTATCTCGTTTAAAATCAATTTCTCGCAAAAATCTCTTTTCCCGGCCACCCTGATGGCGCACGGTTACCTTACCGCTTGCATTTCTTCCCGATTTCTTTGATAAAATTCTTTTTAATTTTTTGTTCATCTTACTTTTCTGTTTCAAATAAATCAATCTTATCTCCCTCTTTAAGCAAAACAATCGCCTTCTTCCAATCAGCTTGATAACTCTCCTTTCTTGTTCTTAAAGCGCGATGCTTCTTTCCTCTAACCATTATCGTCCTTATCTTCAATGGTTTAACCTTAAAAAACTTCTCGACCGCTTTTTTAATTTCCTCCTTGGTTGATCTTCTGTCAACTTCAAAAACATATTTCTGCTCGGCCGTTTGCCCAGCCGCTTTTTCAGTAATAATTGGTCTTTTCAAAACATCACTTAATTTCATTTTTTCTTTAAAAATTTCTTTTCTAACTCTCCTATGCTTTCTTGGGCAAATAAAAGCTGATTGCTATTTAAAACCTGATAAGGATTAATCAGATCAGCCTGTAATAAATTAAGATTTTTAATATTTCCTGAAGCTCTTTTAACATTCTCAAAATCTTTAGGCAAAACCAAAGAAACTTTTTTCTCTCCTAATTTAAATTTGCTTAAAAGATCAGCCATTTGTTTTGTTTTTGGCTCTAACTTGCCAAAATCCTTAATGACCAAGATTTTCTTTTCCCCAAGTTTTTGGCTTAAGGCAGAAAACAAGGCCTTTTTTTTCAAGACCTTACTCATTTTTAACTTAAAATTTTCAATCCCTTTTGGCCCATGGGCTGTACCTCCACCGACAAAAATAGGAGCTGATTTTGCTCCATGTCTTGCTCTCCCAGTACCTTTTTGCCTAAACCACTTGCTCTTAGTTAAATTTATCTCTGACTTCGTCTTAGATTTAGCCCGCGCCTTTCGTTGGTTACTTAAATAAACTCTGACTGATTGAGCCATTAAAGCTTCATTTACCGGAACCTTAAAAATCTCTTTAGGGAGGCTTATCTTGCCTGATTTAGTTCCTTTGATAGTGTAAAGATCAACTTGAGGCATTTTACTCCTTCTTTTCCTCCTTTACTTTCTGGGTTTCTGGTTTTTCTTCTTTTTTCTCCTCTTTCTTTTCTTCCTCAGGCTGACCTTCTTTTTCTTCTTTCTCAGCTGCTTCTGCTTCCTTTAACTTTTCCTGGGCTTCTTTTTCTTTTCTTAAACGTTCCTCTTTTTCTTCTTCTGTTTCCTGAATTTCTCTTTGTCCTTTCTCCATAAAAGGAATAAACTTTTTATCTTCTCCATATTTCTCTATAAACAAATTGCTTCCTCTGTATCCAGGAAGCAAGCCTTTAATAACTATCTTCTTACCCTTTTCATCAACCTCCATAATGACCAAGCCAGTAATGGTTTTCTTTTGATTACCCATATGGCCGGGCATTTTCTTACCCTTATGGACTCTGCCTGGAGTAGTCGTCTGGCCAATTGACCCTGGGGCTCGAAGCCGATCAGATTGACCATGAGTTTTAGGCCCACCTTTAAAACCCCAACGCTTAACAACACCAGCAAATCCTTTTCCTTTTGAAAAACCGGTGACTTTTACCAAATCACCAGTTTTTAAAGACGTCTCTTTTTCAAAGACAAGACAAGTCACGGGAATTCGCTTCCCGTCTTGCAAGAATCTCTGTAAAGATTCAATCTTTTTTCCTAGAGTAATATCTTTTTTCATCTCTAAAACCACAAAAAAGAGCGCCGGAGGCACCCTTAAAAATTGCGCCTAATTGATTAAAAAGTCAAATCAAAAGAGTTTTACCTCCATTAGCGATAATTATAAAGTAAAAAGAGAGAAATTGCAATATTAAAAGAAGGCAACATTTTAACTAGTATTAATCTTAAAACCAGAAATTAACAGTCCTATAATTGAATCTTTTCTTTTTTTATGCTATTATCCAAGCCACTTGAGGCTTACCGCTCTTTAACAGAGAGTTTTAATATAAATTTTTAAGTAATCTTAGAGGAAGGAAAAGAAGATGAATTTTTGGTACATGGTTCTAATAGCTGGAATTTTAGGAGCTGTAGCAGTTTTTTTAACAGATTATAAGATTCAAATTGGAAAAGAGAAAAAGAAAGGAAGAAAATTAGATAAGATTGGTAGGCTCGTTGATAAAATAGGTAGCATCTATCTGTTCTTTTTATTCTTAATTGTTCTCCTTATTATCATGTCTATTCTAATTCTCTTCATCTATCTTGGCTACAGTACAGGAAAATGGACGGATATCAACTTTTCATTATCTATAGGTATTTTTTTGACTTTACTTATGTTGCTCATGTTCGTCTATAATCTCAGAAAGGGGAACCTTAATTTTTGGCGTAAAGAAAAATAAGACGAAATAACAAAGAGGATATAGAAAAGTAGGTGATAAAAATGATAGAAATGCTAAAAACATTGTTAGACAAATACCAAGCCGTTTGGCTTCTTTCTGCGTTTTTTTTAGCTCCCATTCTTCTCATTATTTTAGAACCTATTATAAATACTATATGTTATTTGATAAATAACAAAAAATCAAAGGATAAAATAGACGATGAGTAAGGGAGTAAAAACCTATTCCGACAAGACTCCTTGTCATTAATTTTCGATAAAAAGAAAATGATGAGGAGTCTTATTTTTTGCCTTTAAATAAGTTGAAGGGGGTTACATCTTAATCTCAATATCTACCCCAGCCGGTAAATTAAGATGCATTAAAGAATCAATCGTTTTCTCGGTCGGTTCTAAAATATCAATCAGTCTTTTGTGAGTTAAAATCTGGAAGTGTTCTTGAGAATCTTTGTCGGTATGGGGACTGGCCACTACGGACATCGTTTTCTTTTTGGTAGGTAGAGGAACAGGGCCAACAATCTTAGCGCCACTTGATAAAGCAACTTCTAAGATTTTTTCGCAACTCTCATCGATGACTCGATGATCATACGATTTTAAACGTACCCTAATTCTATCCTTAGGCATTTTCCTTTTTTCTTTTATTTAATGACCTTAGAGATAACCCCTGCTCCAACCGTATGTCCACCTTCACGAACAGCGAAACGAAGGCCTTCTTCTAAAGCTACTGGTTGGATTAATTTGGCTGTCATCTTAGCATTATCACCAGGCATAACCATTTCTACTCCGGAAGGAAGAGTAACCTCTCCCGTCACATCAGTCGTTCTGATGTAAAACTGTGGTCGATAACCAGTAAAGAACGGCGTATGACGACCACCTTCTTCTTTGTTAAGGATATAGATTTCGGCCTCAAATTCTGTATGAGGAGTGACTGTTTTTGGTTTAGCCAAAACCTGACCACGCTCAACATCATCCTTTTCAATTCCTCTTAAAAGAATACCAACATTGTCTCCGGCCTGACCTTGGTCAAGAGTCTTTCTAAACATCTCTACTCCGGTAACAACTGTCTTGACGGTATCTTTAATACCAACAATTTCTATTTCATCATTGACCTTAACAATCCCTCTCGTAATTCGGCCGGTAACAACCGTTCCTCGACCCTTAATTGAGAAAACATCCTCAATGGGCATCAAGAATGGCTTATCGAGCGGTCTTTCTGGTTCAGGAATAAATTCATCAATGGCTTTTACAAGCTCAAGAATGGCCTTTTTAGATTCCTCATCGCCTTCTAAAGCCTTGGTAGCTGAACCCCGAATAATAGGCGTTTTGTCACCCGGAAATTTGTATTTGGTTAAAAGTTCCCGAACTTCCATCTCAACCAAGTCAAGAAGTTCCTTATCTTTAACCATATCAGTCTTGTTTAAGAAAACGACAATGGCCGGAACATTAACCTGACGGGCCAGTAAAAGGTGCTCTCTTGTCTGAGGCATCGGTCCATCATTGGCAGCGACAACTAAAATAGCCCCGTCCATTTGGGCGGCGCCGGTAATCATGTTTTTGATGTAGTCCTTATGACCGGGACAGTCGATGTGGGCATAGTGACGTTTTTCCGTTTCATACTCAATATGGGAAATATTAATTGTCACTCCTCTTTCTTTTTCTTCTGGAGCACTATCAATTTTTTCAAAAGGCATGTACTCTGCCCCTTTACCTTGTTCAGATAAGACCTTAGTCATGGCGGCTGTTAAAGTCGTCTTACCATGGTCAACATGACCAATGGTACCAATATTAAGATGGGGTTTTTTTCTTTCAAATTTGTCTGCCATTTTTTTCTCCTAAAAATAAAAAGGCTAACACCTTTATATTATATAATCTATAGATAATTATAGAATAACTTTCTTTATTTTACAATACTATTCTTCCTTTTTCAAGGGATTTTTTTGAGCAATAATCTTTTCCGTAATTCCGGCTGGAACTTCATCATAATGGCTTGGTTCCAAATAGAAAGTCGCCCGGCCTTGAGTTAAACTTCGCAAGGTAGTTGCATAACCCGACACCTCGGCCAAAGGAACCTTTCCTTTAACGATTTTCACCTTATGCCTGTCTTCGGTCTCTAAAATCTGCGCTCGTCTACTTGACAAATCACCAATAACATCACCAACAAATTCCTCCGGTGTTGTCACTTCAAAGGTCATAATCGGTTCTATTAAAAGTAAATTCGCCTTTTTAGCTGCTTCTTGCAGGGCCATAGAACCAGCAATCTTAAAAGCCACTTCAGAAGAGTCAACTTCATGAAAAGTACCATCATAAACAGCTACCAAAATATCTGTCAGCGGACAACCTACCAAAACTCCTTTATTCAGTGCCTCCTTAACTCCTTTCTCTATGGCCGGAATAAACTCTGAAGGAATAGATCCTCCTCTAACCTCATTAGCAAACTTAAATCCTTCTCCTCGAGACAAAGGTTCAACTCTCAAAAAACAATGGCCGTATTGACCTCGACCACCAGACTGACGAATATATTTTCCTTCAGCCGTAGCCGTCCTCTTAATAGTCTCTTTATAGGCAACCTGCGGACGACCGGTATTAGCCAAGACATTAAATTCTCTCTTCAACCTGTCAACAAGAATTTCTAGATGAAGTTCTCCCATCCCAGCAATGGTCGTCTGGCTTGTCTGTTGATCAAATTTAATCTTAAAAGTCGGGTCTTCTTCAGAGAGGGTTTTTAAAGCATAACTTAATTTTTCCTGATCAGCTTTTGTTTTAGGCTCAATGGCCAGGGAAATAACTGGATCAGGGAAAGAAATTGACTCTAAAATAATCGGCTTATCTTTCATACACAAAGTATCTCCGGTAGTTGTCTCTTTTAGACCAACGGTGGCGACAATTTCTCCTGCCTCTGCTTGTTCAACGGTTTCTTTTTGATCGGCATGCATCAGAAGTAAACGGGAAACTCTCTCTTTTTTGCGTTGAACAACATTGTAAACTTCATCACCAACCTTTAAAGTCCCAGAATAAAGACGAATATAATTCAACCTGCCTACATGAGGATCTGTTTGAACCTTAAAAGCCAAGGCAGCTAAACTATCATGAGGATCAGTTTTTCTTTCTTCTTCCTGACCAGTTTCTGGATTCTTACCTTTAACTGGAGGCAGGTCTAAAGGACTAGGCAGAAAGTCAATCACTCCATCCAATAAAGGCTGAACACCTTTATTCCTTAGAGAAGAACCTGCGTAAGCGGGAACCAATTTATTGGCGATGGTCGCCTTTCTCAAACCAAGTTTTAAATCTGTCAAAGAAATTTCTTTGCCGCCAAGATATTTATCAGTTAATTCTTCATCT
>Ga0307430_1001935_pt1 | contig 14306 bp, 13 predicted proteins | sample SalMarWE160130MG_FD_202159 | JGI IMG/M metagenome (GOLD analysis project Ga0307430, IMG submission 202159) | Salt marsh sediment microbial communities from the Plum Island Ecosystem LTER, Massachusetts, United States - WE1603-130 | ecosystem: Environmental > Aquatic > Marine > Intertidal zone >... | reverse complement strand
TAGCAAATGGTGCGATCCCCCCCTCCCATCCGCAGCGTCAGCTCGCCGTTCGTCCTAAACGCCCCCTGTTCCACTTCAGCGCCACCGCTGAACCAGAGGAGCTGCGCTGCCGTGTCCAGCGCCAGTGCCCGGGCATTGGCATCGTCGTAACCCAGGAGCGCGAAATCGTCCACCCCCTGATGGGCCACGATGTTGCGCTTGGCGGCGATGTACGCCTCCATCGTCCCGTGCCGATCCAGGTGGTTGGGCGTGATGTTGAGCACCGCCGCGACGTGCGGGCTGACCGTCATCAGCTCCAACTGGAAGCTGGAAAGCTCCATCACCACCCAGTCGTCAGGCCCGATCTCATCCAGGTCGGCGATGAGGGGGTTGCCGATGTTGCCGCCCACCCAGGTTTGAAAGCCCGCCGCGCGGCACATCTCCCCCGTCAGCGCCGTCGTCGTCGTCTTGCCCGCCGAGCCGGTGATGCCGATTATGGGCGCAGGGCAGCGCTCCAAAAAGATCTGGGCGTCGTTGCTCAGTGGTATCCCGCGCCGCCGAGCCTCCGCGACGACGGGAACGCCGGTCGGCACCCCTCCGCTGAGGCACAACAGATCGGCTCCATCCAGCAAACTCGGCGGATGCTCACCCAGCACGTAGCGAATGGACAGATCGCTCAATTCTGCCATCGCGTCGGCCAGCGCCGCCTCATCCCGCAGGTCGGAGGCCGTCACCTTGACTCCGCTGCGCGCCAGGAAACGCGCCAGCGCCACGCCCTGCCGCGCCAGACCCAGAATGACGACCCGCTTTCCATTCAACTCCAACATCGATACCACTCGCTATTGGGACTTGCGCCCAGAGGCCTGAGGTTTCTCCTCGGCCACACCCAACCAGAAATGATGCTGCAGGACCGAACGGCCAGGACGGATCTCGACTTCCCCGGCCTTTACGATGTCGTTCTTCTTGCCACGCTTCCCGTTCCCATTTCCGTTGAACGCGCTGGGATGGACAAAGCACAGATTAGGCGCTTGCCCGTACTTGCGCTCGTAATGCGCCGCCGCCCGCAGCACCTTTTCCTCCAACTCCTTGCGAGGATCGTCGTCAAACCACAACAAACCTGTTTTCATCCTTCACCTCCACAAAACAAGCACTCTACACCAGCGCCAGCGCCACGCCCGCCATGGCCGCCAGCAGCCCTATCAGCCAGAAGCGCCACACGACCTGCGTTTCCGACCAGCCCAACAACTCAAAATGATTGTGCAAGGGGCTCATCTTGAACAACCGCCGTCCACGGCCAAACCTGCGCTTGGTGTATTTGAAATAGGCTACCTGTAAAACGACCGAGGTCGTCTCAGCGACCGGGACGAGGGCCACCACCGGCAGCAGCAGCCACTGGCCCGTCATCAGCGCCACCGTCGCCAGCGTCGCCCCCAGGGCCAGAGCCCCCGTATCACCCATGAACATCTGCGCCGGGTGGGCGTTGTACCACAGGAAGGCAAAGCAGGCCCCTACGACGACAAAACAGAACTGCACCAGATAGATCTGTCCCTGCAGCAGCGCAATCACGCCGTAGGCGGCAAAGGCGCTGGCGACGATGATGCCCGCCAGTCCATCCAGCCCATCGGTCAGATTAACGGCGTTGGCAAAGCCGTAAACCCAAAGTGCTGCGATGGGCACCCAAGCCCACCCCAGCTCGACGGGAAGTTCTACGGTCGGCACGCCCACCTGCCCGGCGAACTGGATCTGCATCAGCAGCATCACCGTAGCGATCACCAGCGACAACGGCACCTCCAGCAGCGTCTTGTGCCGGGCTGTAAAGCCCTCGCCACGCCGCATGCCGCGCACTCCTGCGACGTCATCCACCGCGCCAATCAGCGCATAGGCCAGCATCACGCCCAGCGGCACCAAGATCGAGCGGCCTTCTTGCGTCTGTCTCAACAGGTTGTAAATGTTAAGCGCCACCGTGATCAGGAGCACCGGCACGACGATCATCAGCCCGCCCATCGTCGGCGTTCCCTGCTTGGTCATGTGGCTGCGTGGCCCATCGATGCGGATACGCTTGCCCATTTTGTAGTGGTGCAGAATGCGAATGAGCAGCGGTCCCCACACCACCGCCAGGAGAAAGGAAATGCTCGCCAAGATCAGCGCAAAGCCCATAATGAGCACACCTAGAGATTTTTCTCCCCCCGCACCAACTTGACGCTATAGAACATATGTGCTATAATCTTCTCCGAACCTTAACAACCTAGAATCCCTACGGCCTCACCAGCGCGCTGATGATTTCTTCCATCTTCATCGCCCGTGAGCCTTTGACCAAGATCACGTCGTCACTCGTCACGATCTTTTCCAACAAGGCAATCGCCTCGGCGTTTTCCTCAAAAATGTGCACCTGGTCGGAGGACATACCCCAGCGCAGCGCAGCCTCACCGATGATGCGCCCACGCGAGCCGAGAGTGATGAGCACGTCAGCCACCTCTAGCGCCCGCATGCCCACCTTCTGGTGCCCTTCCTCCTCATAGTCACCCAGTTCCAGCATATCGCCCAAGATGGCGATCTTGCGCCCCCCCAGCTCCCCGAGCAGGTTTAGCGCGGCGATGGTCGAAGCCGGGCTGGCATTGTAGGTATCGTCCAAAATAGTGGAACCCTTCGGCCCGGGCACCGCCACCAGCCGCAGTTGCGCCGAGGGCCCCCGCAGCCCCTCGATGATCTCCTGCCAGTTCAGCCCTTCGAGCAGCCCCACTGCCGCCGCCCGCAGCGCGGTGTGGACCGAGTGCCGTCCCAGCAGCGGGATTTTGACAAACATCTCCTCGTCGCCGCAGTGAAGCTGAAAGCGAATGCCATCCAGGCCCAATCCTTCGATGTCGTCCGCCCACAGGTCGGCTTTGGGTGAGAGGCCGTAGTAAAAAACGCGCGCCCGAGTCGCCTCTGACATTCCTCGCACACGCTCGTCGTCATAGTTCAGAATCGCCACGCCCTCTGGAGCCGGCGGCAACGCCTTGACCAACTCCGTCTTGGCCTGTACGATGTGCTCAATCGTCCCGGCCCGCTCCAGGTGCACCGGACCGATGATGGTCACGACGCCGACATGGGGCTGCGCGATCCGGGCCAGGTCGGATATCTCGCCCACATCGTACATGCCCATCTCCAGCACCACCCGCTCGTGTTCGTCCGTCAGATGCATCAGCGTCAGCGGGAGCCCGATCTCGTTGTTATAGCTGGCCTCGCTCTTGAGCGTCTCGTAACGGCGAGACAGCACCGCCGCCGTTAGCTCCTTCGTCGTCGTCTTGCCCACGCTCCCGGTGATGCCGATCACGCGCACGTCGTGCTGTTGTCGCCAGAACGCCGCCACCTGCTGAAGCGCCATCAGGGTATTGGGGGCCTTGATCACCAAAGGCAACGACCAGGCGCTGGGCAGCGTTCCACTGGGATCGGCCAAATCCATCACCAGCCCGCCGGTTTTGACGGGCCGCTCAACGATCGCCGCGGCTGCGCCGCGAGAAAAGGCGTCAGCGACGTACTCGTGGCCATCCTCGTGCTCGCCCTCAAGCGCGACGAACAGCGCACCCGGCTCAACCTGCCGCGAGTCTATCACCGTCTTGGAAATCGGCCGATCCAGCCCCTCAGGGCGCACGCCCGTCAGCCCTTCGATCACATCCGCTATCGCCAACCTCTTCGCACTCACCTTGTTGCCTCCGCCATCATCCCGCCCTCAGGTGGAATATCCAAGATGACGAACAGTCGCGATGCCAGCCTGCTGAACGCTGGGGCAGCCGTATCGACAGCCCAGATCGACGTCTTTGGCCGATCCAACTTGACCAAGATGACAAATTGCGGATTGGGCACCGGCCCAAACCCAACGAAGGAAGCGATCGTCCTCTGCTTATCATATCCGCCAGGGATGGGAATCTGCGCCGTGCCCGTCTTGCCTGCCACGCGATAGCCCTCCACCCTGGCCCCGGGCGCGCCCTCCTCCACCACGCGCACCATCATCTCTGACAACTGGCGCGCTGTGTTCGACGAAATCGGCTGTGCTTCGACCATCGGCTGAGCGAAGACGACCGCGCCATCAGACCCGATGTGTCGCCCCACGATGTGAGGTCGTAGCCGTACCCCGTCGTTGGCCACCGTCGCCACCGCAGTGACCATCTGGATCGGCGTCACTGCCAGGCCCTGTCCGAAGGAATTCGTCCCCAGGTTAGCATCGTGCCAGTCCTCAAAATCGCTCGGCAGCCACAACTGGCCGGGCGCCTCACCCGCCAGATCGATCCCTGTAGGTTGTCCAACGCCAAAAGCCCGCACGTAGCGATAGAACGTGTCCGGCCCCATCTGCGTGCTTAGCCAGGCCGTCCCCACGTTGAGCGACTTGATCAAGATGTCGGATACCGCCTGCTCGCCATACGCCTCGCGGGAGGCGTTTTTGATCACCTGCCCTCCCACCTCGATCTCGCCCCGGTCGTAGTACGTCGTCTCCGGCGTCACCATCCCCGAATCGAGAGCGGCAGCCACCGTCAGGACTTTGAAGATGGAGCCCGGCTCGTATTGTTTACTGATGGCCGGATCCTCAAACGGAAGCGGAGATTGGTCGGCAAACTCAAAGAACTTGGCCGGATCGTAGTTGGGCAAACTGGCCAAAGCCAGGATTTCAAAAGTGCGAGGGTCCATCACGATGATCGTGCCGCCCTCGGCCTGGTACTCCCTCACCGACCGCGCCAGTTCCTCCTCCGCCAACATCTGTATGGTGCGGTCGAGCGTCAGCACCACCTCCGTTCCCGCCTCGGGAAACACAACCGGCTGTCCAACCCACAGGAACTCCTCGCCGAGCGGATCTCGTCGTTCTTCCGGGTCTACCTCCTCCGGTCGCAGCAGCGAGTCATAGAACCCCTCGATCCCGTAGAAGCAATCGTCTTCGGCGTTGCAGAACCCGAGCACATGAGACGCCAACCGCCCCTCAGGGTATTCTCTGACCCACAGCGATCGAACCGTGATCCCCTGCAACCTCTCAGCCGCGACTTTCTCTCCCAATTCCTTCGAAACCGAGGGACAGACCAGCACCCACGGATCATCTTCGCTAGACAACCGCCGTTCGATCTCAATGGAAGGCATGTGCAGGAGCTTGCCCAACTCCGCCGCCGTCGCTTCTACATCCTCCACAAAACGCATATCGGCCTCAATCGAGTACATCACCGAGTTGCCCGCCAGCAGGTGACCATCCCGATCACGGATCACGCCCCGAGGAGGCTCGACCACCACGATGGGCCGTCTGTATTGCTCCTCGGCCCAATCCGCGTAAAAGCCGTGGCTGATGACTTGCACATGCACCAACTGAGCCACGATCACCAACAGGAGACCGATCAACAACATGCTCACCAATCTTAGGCGACGCCGTGGCCCTTCTGCCATCAGAACATCCTCCTGTGCTTACGGTCCATCGTCCGAGAGAGATGCGAACTCCACTTGGTCGGCCGGCACAAAGCCCAGCTCAACTGCCCGGCTCCAGAGGCGAGATACGGCGCTCGCCTTGGCGACCTCGACCTCAAGCTGCTCATTCTCCTTCTTCAGCCAGGACAACTCCGCCCGTAACTGCTCAACGCGGCGACCCCGCGCCGCCGTCCGGCTGACCAGCATCAGGTAGAGAGTTGCCACCAACACCAACACAACGATAGCGGTAAAGAGATAAAGAGCCGTACGGCGGTTTACCTCGAACCGACCGCGCTTGACGCCGTGCGTCACCCATTGCATAAAACTGGACATTTCCGTCCCCCTACCCGATTCGCTCAGCTATCCTCAGCCGGGCCGAACGCGCCCGTGGATTTGCCGCGATCTCCTCTGCCATCGGGCGGACCGGCTTGCGCGAGATCGCCCGCAGCGTGGCCCGGTGATCGCAAGTACATGCCGGAGCCTCCGGCGGACAGATGCAATCGCGGCTCTCCCGGCGGAAGAAGCGTTTGACGATACGATCCTCCAGCGAGTGAAAGGCGATCACCGCCAACCGGCCGCCGGGAGTCAGGATCTCCACCGCCTGGGGGAGCGTTGACTCCAGCGCAGCCAACTCGTCGTTGACGGCGATGCGCAAGGCCTGAAACGTACGCGTCGCCGGGTGGATGCGCCCGCGCTGCTTGACCACCTGCTCGATGACGGCGACCAGCTCAGCCGTCGTGTGAAGCGGACGTGCCTCCACAATCGCCTCCGCGATGCGCCGCGAACGCCTCTCCTCGCCATACCTGAACAGCAGCGCCGCCAACTCCTCTGCCGAAAGGCCATTTACCAGATCGGCGGCGGTCGCTCCCTCCGATTGCGGGTCAAAACGCATATCGAGCGGCCCATCCACCATAAAAGCAAAGCCGCGTCCCGGATCGGCCAACTGGAGCGAAGAAAGCCCCAGGTCGAACAGGACGCCATCGACGGGGACGAAGCGGCGGGTATGCACGACCTCCGCCAGGTGGCTGAAGGAACTATGTACAAGTGCAACGCGCTCACCAAAGGAAGCCAATTGCATACCCGCCGCTTCCAACGCCATCGGATCTCGATCCAGACCCAGAAGACGCCCATCGGGGGATGAGGTCTCTAGAATCCCGGCGGCGTGTCCGCCGCCCCCCACCGTTGCATCGACGTATCGGCCACCAGGTCTGACTTGGAGACCGTCGAGCACTGCTTGGAAAAGAACGGGAATATGAGCCGCCCTCGCCCTACCCTCTTGCTGGGCCTCAGAGCTACCGGTATGCTGATCGAGCTGAGGTTGCGCCTCGGCTAGATTTCTAGTTCTTTCCATGCCTCGATGTTCACGTCGTATCCCTCGACGCGTTCGCGCTCCTCGCCCCAGGCATCGGGATTCCAGACCTCGACGTAGGTGTTAAGTCCGGTGACAATGGCCTCACTGTTGAGATCAGCATACTCCCTCAAACGCGGGGGAACCAATACGCGGCCCTGCTTATCAAGGACGGCATCAGAAGCGTTGGCAAATACAAGGCGGCGGAAGGCACGAGCAAGCCGATCGGTCATCGGCAGCGCGCTCACCTGCTCGGCCAACCGCCTCCATTCCTCCATGGGGTAAATCGCCAGGCAGCGGTCAATGCCGCGAGTGACAACGAGGCCCTCGGCCAACTCATCGCGAAACTTGGCGGGGATAATCAGCCGCCCTTTCTCGTCGATGGTATGGACGAACTCGCCCAAAAACATAGCGTTGAATTCCCCCCCACACAGGAGCAAAAACGGGGCACTCGAACAGGACGATCCCCCACTTTACTCCACTTTGCCCCACAATTGTCCATATTATACAACATTTTTAGCGCTTTGGCTAGTGCTATATGTGAATTTTAAGGTTCTTGTAGAAAACCCCCGCGAGCTCCCGAGCCAAACCTAAAGAACCCCGCTCAGGGCTTGCGGGAGTTAGAACACCTGCTGTCAAAAAACCGTGCTCCCTGCTGACCAAAACCAAAACACCCAAGGAGTCGGCATCTCACGGGGATTCGCCGGGCGCTGCGACGCAAGCGCGATGGACTCAAAGGAGCTTCAACTGCTTGGGCCGAGCTTCCAGAAACTGCTTGATTGCGTAGCGCAGAACCCACGCAATGGAGACCCCGCTCTCCTGCGCTATCCGCTCTATTTCTTTGTAGTCCTCCTCCTCCATCCTGAAGGTAACGGACTTGTCGAATACTTTTACTTGATTTGTCATCGCTCGAATTCGCTTGTGATCACAACGCTTAATAATACTTACATTGTAAGCTAAGTGTATACAAATTTCTCCCACTTGTCAAGAGAATCTCCATCCCAAACCTTAAAAAACCCGAATTTTAAGGTTCGCTGCCATGCCAAAGGGGCTCCAGAGCCTTGCAGCATCTGGAGCCCCTTCGATTAAAATCGCGTCGTCACGCCGTCTCAACGGCAAAGCCCAATCCCAGTTGCTCCTCCTGTTCCTGCAACTCCCCTTCTGCGTATCTTCTCAACAAGATGGGGGGGGGAGGGCGACTGTACCGCCCTCACCCCCCCCCCCCCCCGGATTATTGAGATGATCCCCTTCTGCGAGCCGTTAACGCTCGCTCTCCATCAACAGAACAGCATCGTCGGGGTATGCCGGCGAGGTTGCCGAACGCTGTCCGCCCCCCCGGATGATACACCCCGACCCGAACCAAATACGTGCTAAAAGGGACATCGACCAGATCGACCGTGACGTGAGCAAGCACACTTGCCAGCCCGCCACAAGGCGGTGACGTCCCTAGCAGCAGCCGAACGACCTGTTGAATCAGGCAGCGTTTTTCCGCTCAGGCTCTCTGCCAAAGCCAACGATTTGCCTGAGGATAGTCATCACGGCCAGACCGAGGGTGAGCGCCTTGGCAGGTTGAACGGCGGGCAATCGCTCGTTCCCCTCCTCGTCCACTTGGATACCAGACGACTGCACATAGAGATAAGCAGCACCCAGACCCAGCAGCGCTCCGACGACGCCGCCGATGACCATGACCCGTGTCTTCAAATTCATTGCATATCGCCTCCCGTCTTTACCATAACGCCAAGCCATCGCCGAACCGTAGCCATGGCAGAGTGGATGAACAGAAATGGCCGGACTATGGCAGCCATCACCAGTTCCACATAAGCCTGTCCCAGAGACATATACGCCTGAGCCAGCCTGAGCCAACTGGGCAAGTTCTCGTGTCGCTGGAGCCATCCCAGACCATAGACCAAGGCTCCCAGTATCACGAGAGGCGCCAAGGCCAGGGAAAATGCCTCGACGGCGATAAGGATGATGGAAAGATCGCGTAATACTGTCATATCACTTGCCCCCCCGACGACTCGCTCTTTAGTATACTCTCTCCTGCCCCATCCGTCAAACACCAAACCGCGTCTTCAACTCACGACGCGCGCGATGTCCCTCAGCACCCCCACCAGCTCCTTACGCCAGCCGCGCTCCATCGGCAGCCAGATACCACGGCGACTGACGCTGGCACGGCCCCGAAGCGCGTGCTGAAGCTTCTTGCGGTCAGGATAATCCTTCTCCGCCAGCAACGCCAGGCGGTTGTTCTCGATGCCGATGGTCGCCACGCCGGCATCGCGTGCCAATGCCTTGAGCCACAACTGGTACATCAGGTTCTGCGCGTCCGAGGGCAGCGGCCCGAAGCGATCGGCCAACTCCTGCTCCATCCCCTCGATCTGCTCCATCGAGCCCAGGTCCGCCATGCGGCGATAGATCTGCAGACGCAAGCTCACATCGGGAACATAGTCCTCCGGCAGGCGCGCCGGGATGGGCAGGTCGATGCGAATGGACCCCAGCGGCTCCGGCGGCGGAGGCAGGCCATCGCGCCGCGCCTTCATCTCCTGCACCGCCCGCGCCAGCAGCCGAGTGTACAGGTCAAAGCCGACGGCGGCGATCTGGCCCGACTGGCGGGTGCCCAGAATGTCGCCCGCTCCGCGAATCTCCAGGTCGCGCATGGCGATGGTGTACCCAGCCCCCAACTCCGCCGCCTCGCGCATGGTCTCCAGCCGCTGGCGCGCTTCATGCGTCAGGCGCGTCACCCGGCCGTGGAAAAAGTAGGTATAGGCCCGCTGCGCGCCCCGCCCCACCCGGCCGCGCAACTGGTACAACTGCGCCAGCCCGAAACGGTCGGCCCGCTCGACGACGAGGGTGTTGGCGTTGGGGATGTCCAGCCCGCTCTCGATGATGCTGGTGCACACCAGCACGTCGATCTCGCCGGCGACGAAGCGCAGCATGACCTCCTCCAGGTCGGACTCGCGCATCTGGCCGTGGGCTACGGCGAAGGTCGCCTCTGGGAGCAGTTTCTCCAGGCGGCGGCGCACCGTCTCGATGGTCTGCACGCGGTTGTGGACGTAAAAGACCTGCCCACCCCGCTCCATCTCACGCAGGATGGCCCGCCGCACCAGTTGAGCATCGTACTCGCCCACGTAAGTCGAGACCGGCAACCGCTCCTCGGGCGGCGTCTCGATGGCGCTGATGTCGCGCACGCCGGTCAGCGAAAGGTAGAGCGTGCGCGGGATAGGCGTGGCCGTCAGTGTCAGCACGTCCACCTCGGTGCGCATGCGCTTGAGCCGCTCCTTGTGAGTGACGCCAAAGCGCTGCTCCTCGTCGATAATCAGCAGCCCCAGGTCGGAGAAACGCACGTCCTTCTGGAGCAGGCGATGCGTCCCGATGACGATGTCGACCTGCTCAGCCTCCAACCTCTCCAGGATCTTTTTCTGCGTGGCGCGGGAACGAAAGCGGGACAGCATCTCCACCTCGACCGGGAAGGGCGCCAGCCGTTGGCGGAAGGTGGCATAGTGCTGCTGGGCCAGAACGGTGGTCGGCACCAAAATGGCAACCTGCTTGCCGTCCATCACGGTCTTGAAGGCCGCTCGCAGCGCCACCTCTGTCTTGCCGTAGCCCACGTCACCGCAGATGAGACGATCCATCGGCTTGGACTTTTCCATGTCGGCCTTGACGTCGGCGATGGCGCGCAACTGATCCTCGGTCTCGTAATAGGGAAAGGCAGCTTCCAGTTCCGCCTGCCACTCCATATCCGGACCGAAGGCGTGTCCCTCGGCCAACTCGCGGGCGGCGTAGAGATCGAGCAGCTCGCGAGCCACATCCTCGGCGGCTTTCCTGGCCCGCTCCTTGACCACATGCCACTCCACCCTACCCAACCGGTTGAGGCGCGGCGGGCGGTCGTCGGCGCCGATGTAGCGGCTGAGGCGATCCGCCTGGTGAATCGGAACATAGAGACGATCCCCCTCGCCGTACTCCACCAACAGATACTCGCGCTCCACCCCTTCCAACGCCCGGATGACCAAGCCGCGAAAGACGCCGATGCCGTGCTCGACGTGGACGACGAAATCGCCAGGCGTGAGATCGGCAAAGTAGGTCTCCGGGGCGGCCTTGCGGCGGCGGACGGCCCGCCGGGGCTCCGGGCGACGCCAGCCGAATATCTCTGCATCGGTCACGAGATGCAGGGACGCAAAAGGCCGCCCCAGGTCGATGCCGCGCATCACCCAGCCCGCATCGAGCGAGCCATGAACAAAGGTCAAACTTGCCTCCGTCGGCTGGCCCAGATTGCGAACCGGCAGCCCGTCGTCGTAGCCATACTCTGCGCCCCACAACTCGGCCAATCGCTGCGCCTGCTGACTGACGACGACTACCTGCCCACCCTCAGATCGTGCGGTGTAGATGTGGGCCAGCAGCGGCTTGAGCTCGCCGCCAAAGTGCGCGCCGGGGACGAAGCAATCGGCCAGGTGCGGACTCGTTTCCTCATCCCCGTAGCCCAACGGGAGGATGAGCCGGTCGGCCAGTTGCTCTGACCACTCGTCCCAGGTGATGTAGGGCAGCGGGTACTCGGGCGGCAACATCCCGGCCTCCTCGGCAGCATCCCGCAGATCGACGGCCTCTTCCTCCAGGCTGGCCCAAACAGTGGCCAACTCCCGGGGATCGTCTACGGCGATCAGCGCTTCGGGAGGGAGATAGTCCAACAGCGTAGCCAAGTGCGTGTAGAAGTAGGGCAGATAGAACTCGATGCCGGGGAACGGCATGGCCGAAGACAGGCCCTCGTGGTGAGCCTCCAACTCGGCACGAACGTCGGCCGGCTGATGGGCAGCCAACTGCTCGGCCACGCGCTCGGTGACGCGCGGGCCGTGGCGGGGCAGCGCTTCTCGGGCCGGGGTGACGACGATGCCTTCCACCCGTTCCTGTGAGCGCTGGGTTGCCGGGTCGAAGCGACGCAGCGAGTCGATCTGGCTGCCGAAGAGTTCGATGCGCACAGGCAACAGATCAGCAGGCGGAAAGATGTCGAGGATGCCGCCCCGGTGGCTGAACTGTCCGGGCGCTTCGACGACGCTGACCGGCTCGTAGCCCATTCCGGCACAGAGGCTCAACGTCCGTTCCAGATCGAGCATCTGGCCCACGCGGAACTCGCGTACGGAGGCGCGATACTGGCGCAGTGGCAGCGTGGGCTGCATCAGCGCGCGGGCGGAGGCAACGATGAGCCCCCCCTCTGTCCCCCCCAAGAGGGGGGGAGGAGAAGAGCTTGCGTCCTCCAGCGGCGGGCGAGAAGAGGCGGCTTGCGCGTATAGCGAGGAAAGGACGCGCAGGCGGCCGGAGATCACCTCGTCGGTCCAGGGAGCGCGCTCGTAGAAAAGCGTCAAAGGCTCGGGAAACTGCAGGATGCGCCCTGTTGCCGCATACCAATCGCGCAGGGACTGGGCCAGCCCCTTGGCCCGCTCCACCGAACCGGCAACGACCAGCATCGGGCGCTTCAAATCGCGAGCGAGCGCAGCCAGGAGCGCGGGCTTGGCGGCACGCAATAGCCCCAGGGGGGGCAACGCTGCGCCGCTCGCTAGCTTCTCCCGCAGACGCCGGTAAGCTTCGAGCGACTCAAACGCTGTCAAAAGTCCCGAGACGTTCATTTTTCCCACATGCCTATAGGCAATCAGGTCCCGAATTGTGACGGCTCATCGCCATCACGACCCCTTCGACCAGCCACGTCTCGATAGCAGCCACTGCCCGCTCCAACGCCTTCTCAATCAGCGGCATCTCGTCCGCCGAGAAATCCTGCAGCACATAGGCCGCCGCATCCATCTGCCCCGGCGGGCGGCCAATGCCGATACGCAGCCGGGCAAAGTCGGAGGAACCCAACTGCTCGATGATCGAGTGCATCCCCTTGTGACCGCCGCTGCCGCCCTCAGGTCGTACGCGCAGCGTACCCGGCGGCAGATCGAGATCATCGTAGACCACCAACAATCGCGCCGGCGGCACTTGGTAAAACTGCGCCAGTGGCACGACGGCCTGCCCGCTGTCGTTCATGAACGTCTGCGGCTGAGCCAGGACGATACGAAGCCCACGAATTGCGCCCAGGGCGACGTGCGCCCGCTTCTGCCGCTTGTCAAAGGTCAAGCTGTGAGCTGCAGCCAGCCGTTCAAGGCACATGAAACCGACGTTGTGCCGATTCGCGGCATATTTGGGTCCGGGGTTGCCCAGCCCGACGATGAGGTAAAACTCTGCGTCCATATCCCCTCACACAACACGCAACACGCAGAACCGGCACGTGTTGCGCATTGCATGCGATATCATCCGCTGGATCGAAAGCGCGCTACTTGCCAGACGGCCCTGGCCCGCGCAGATACCAACGTATGCTCGCCTTGGCCATTATGTAGAGCCCCCACAGCAGAAACAGCATCACCGTGATCAGCCCACCGGTGCAAAAAGCATCCTGCAAAACCGAGGTGTCCAACTCCAGGCCGAGCCCCTCCGCCGTGGGGGTGGGCGTGAAGGTGCCCTCCTCTGCACCGGCCCCAGCCTCAAGAGTGAGAGGCGGTGTCGAAGTAGGCGGCTGCACGACAGAGGCCAACGTAGGCGTCGGGCCAGCCGGGATGGTAGCCGCTGGTTCACTTTCAGAAGTGGGCTCGGGCGAGGGCACGAAACTAGTGTTGTCCACGACGATGTGCTCGACAAAGTGGACGTGAGGATTATCGGCGTCATTCAGGCCCCAAACCGCCAAAGCCAACACGTACGGGCCGTCGGGAACGGTGGTAGTATCCCACGTGCACAGCACTCCATTCTCGACGGGGTTCGGAACCAGCATGACGATGTCCACCCACGCCGAATCGGCGACGACGTTTGACCCTGGCGCATAGCGCACCTGGTAAGAATCAAAGTTAGCGTGCGTGGCAATGCCCTTGATCTCTACAATGCCGCCAACGGTCATACCCGCCTCAGGATACGTGATAACCGATCGCCATTGGCGTAAAGGTGCCGCCCAACTCGGCAAGACCACACCGAGCAGGATCACCGCCAGGGCTATCCCCGCAGCCAGAACGCGCTTGAACATAAGCTTTCCTCACTTGACCTATAATTGTAGCATCTCAATAATCCGGTGGGCGGGGATGTGAGGGCAGCTGCGCCGCCCTCCCCCCATTTCCCCCTACTTATTGAGAAGATACCTGGAATTGGACAGATGAAGAGTGTAACATAAAAGAGCCAGAATGACAAGAGACAGAGACGATAAGCAAGATGCGAGACCAGTCAGTGGCCTTTTGTCGACTGCCAACAGCTACTTTGGTTGACCAGCCGCCGTTATCTGTTATACTGGTCTCACATGGTCAGAAATCAGCGTAACCGGGAGGACGCAGTGGTGTTTATATGTGCGAGACACCGCTGCTCTCCTCGATAGGACCTAACCTGTTAGGTAAAGAGGAACGGGATGTCGGAAGAGAGCGATTCGGTGCTCATCGCTCGGGCAAAGGAGGATCCAGAAGCGTTCAGCCTCCTGTACGAGCGGTACATCAAAAACATATATAGTTACATCTACTATCGCACCGGCAACCACCACGACGCAGAGGATTTGGTATCGCGCACG
>Ga0307430_1001934_pt1 | contig 14311 bp, 14 predicted proteins | sample SalMarWE160130MG_FD_202159 | JGI IMG/M metagenome (GOLD analysis project Ga0307430, IMG submission 202159) | Salt marsh sediment microbial communities from the Plum Island Ecosystem LTER, Massachusetts, United States - WE1603-130 | ecosystem: Environmental > Aquatic > Marine > Intertidal zone >... | reverse complement strand
CTGTATTGGATTGGCAGTTGTTGGCAGGTGGGTGATAGAGATTTTCTATGGCTCACAGTTTCTTCCCAGCTTCGTGCCACTATTGATTCTCTTACCTGGGATTCTGTCATTTGCTTTCGTCGGCGCTCCAGTATCCTATTTATCTGGCATAGGGAGGCCCATATTTGCTACATGGGCCTCATTAATAGCCTTAGTTGTCAATATTGGATTGAATATGATACTTATTCCAAAATGGGGAATTGCAGGGGCAGCATTTGCCACCACGATAGCATATTCATTAGCGACTTTGATAGTTTTGTTGTCGTATCTGAAGATGTCACAGAATATGTTAGCCAGTTGCATGATTATGAACTCAGATGATTTCAGAATCTACTTTAATCTAGTTGCAAAGGTATTACGTAGAAGGAAAAAGTAGTCAGGCCTGGTGCTGCAAAAATGGATCAGGCTTCTTTGAGGCAAGAATCACGGTGTACAGTCCCGACTTGGTCATCCGGAGAATTGGCTCAACAATATGGTAGTATAGCCAGTAATGATTGCGAATCTTATAACATACCGGTTCGAAATAGCTGGTGTAGATCCTTTGAATTTTGAAATAGTCAGATAGCAGTTCTGTAAGTTCGTCGATTGCTAACCAGCTTTCGATTGGTTGATCCCCCTTTATATCTAGTGCATTAGCAACTCTCTTATTTGGCGTGGTCAATATCACATGGCCATCTTCAACCAAAAATTGATAAATCAATCTTATAAATTCTATTTGTTCGTCCTTGGCAAGATGCTCGATAACTTCAGATGATACAATCAGTTCATAGCCATTTTCCTCTATGGAGACATCAAAGAAAGGTGCGAAGATGAATAATGTGAGGATATCTCGCTTTAGCTATTGCAATAGCCGAATCCGAAATGTCTATCGCGGTTGTTTTGCCGTATTTTAACAAGTGACTGGTCAAATCACCGATGCCACAACCCAAATCCAAAATCCTAGCATTCTGCTTAAGTTTTACATATCGAAGAGCTGACATTACAGTATTGTGACGGCAGACGGCTTCCACCTTTAGTGCTACGCTTAGGCTTTCTTCTTTCCAAAACGCATTGTAGTATTCTATTATAGATTTTCGATTTGAACTTCCCACAAGAACTCACATTCTATCAAGTAGTTGGTGATATTGCAGCCTATACTATTGCCTGTTAACCTTTGAACTTTGGCATAGAAGTGGAGTGCACCCCCATGGTTGGACAGGTAGGGTTAGTCCTTCCCAGGAAGGATGGCGGAGTAGCACGGTCTCTGGCTGAACAAGCAGAGACTCTTCAAACTCATTCGGTGGGCGATAACCCAGAGCCGAATGAAGCCTCTTCCGATTATAGACCTCCTCAATGAAGTAAGGAAGTCTTTCCAGTACATCTTTTAAAGTCTCATATTCACACAGGTAAACCTCCTCGTACTTAAGAGTCTTGAAAAAGCTCTCTATCACGGCATTCTCATAGGGGTTACCCGCCCGGGCCATGCTGATTTGAAACCCATGCCCCCTGAGCTCGGCCGTGTACTCATCTGAGGCATACTGCACTCCCTGGTCAGAGTGATGAATGACCCCTATGCCAGGCTGTCTTTCACCTATCGCCATGCGCAATGCCCTCAGTGCCAACGCTGTATCCAAGCTGGTAGAGATTGCATACCCGATAACCCGCCTAGAAAAGGCATCCAGAATGGCTGCCAGGTAGACAAAGCCAGTCCGGATACGGATGTAAGTGATGTCGGGCAACCATACCTGACTCAGCCGGCTGACAGTCACCCCTTTGATAAGATTGGGATACCTGGGGAAGCGATGTCGGCTATCAGTGGTTTTCACCCACTTACGCCTCACCCGGCACAGCAGATCACTTTCCCTCATTAACCGCAGTACCTTCTTGTGATTCACTACCCATCCCTCTCGCTGCAGTTGTTTGGTAACCCTGCGACATCCGTATCGGGGAAACTCAAGGCAAATAGCTTCAATACGGTCCACCAGGTCAGCCTCTGCTTCCATCCGGTCGGGGCTTTTGGTTTTGGGTTTGTAGTAGAAACTGCTCCTTGCAAGGTTCATCAATCGACACCCCCGCCGGATATTGCTGACGAGGCATCCCCACCGTGCAATGACTTCGCGTTTCTTCTCGACTGGCTGAGGCTGTTCTGTAACCCCTTTTTTAGGAATTCGTTCTCCAGGGTCAGCCTACCCACCAATCGCTCCAATTGCTCGATCCTGTCCCTAAGACCACCTTCTTCAGTGGGCTCATTATCAAACTTGCCCCGGCTATATTGCTTCCTCCAGTGGTGAATTAAGCTTGATTGGATATTGTATCTACGGCAGATCTGAGCAGGGCGACTTTCGCCACTGAGCAACTCCTCGACTATCTGGCGCTTAAACTCTACACTGAAACTCCTCTGGTTCCTCATGGCAAGATCCTTTCTATCCCTTATTATAACGTTACTCCGACCCTGCCAAACAGTCCTAACCCAAAGTGTCCAGTTTCAGGGGTTCACTCCAAAGGTTTATCGATAAATACAGCGAAATTAGCTATAGCCTTTTAGAAGAGAGTGAAATCATTGAACATCATCACTGGATATACATTTCAAATGCAATAATGATGCAAACCAGAAGAGAAGCCCAAGGGCAACAACGAAGTATATGTTTATCACGCCTTGTTATCCTCACTTAATTAGCCGATATTTCACTCATTTATCTCTCTTAATCTATACCCCCTTTAGTTTCCTCTTTAAGCTCTTCATAAATCTTCTCCACCCTACTCATCTCCTTTTCATAACTTGCTTTTTCCTCAACTAATTTCCGGTTAGCTTTTCTAGCATTTTCCCTTAGGTCTTCATCTCTCAGCAGGCAAACAATTCTTTCAGCCAATAACTCCGGGCTCTTTACGGGGATTACAAATCCATTCTCGCTATCGCTCACCCATCTTTTGGCATCACCTGCATCGGTAGTAACAATGGCAAGTCCACAAGCAAGTGCTTCTATCAAGCTAATAGAGGCACCGTCGGAGAGAGATGTCGAAACATAAATATCCGCTGATGCCAGATATTTGGGGAGTTCATTATGAGGTATCCAGCCTACAAACCTTGTGCTCTCCCATATGCCAAGTGATTTTGCCAGTCCTTCAAGGTAACCTCTCTGTGACCCCTCGCCAGCAATTACAAATCTTGTGTCAGGAGCTTGAGATAAAACTGAAGGGATAGCTTTAATAAGCGTTTCGACATCGTATACTGGCTCAAAATTCCGAATACTAATAACAGTGAATGAATCTGATACCTCCAAACTTGACCTAAGTTTCTCATCTTTCGGTTGGGGGTAAAATTTTCGCATGTCTATGCCTAAAGGGGCTGCCTTTACTTTTTCGGGCTCTATACCTAGTTTTATGACTCCTTCCCTGGGCTTTGCACCAAAACAAAGTATCACCTCTGCCTCTCCTAATGCCTTCTTCATTAAATTGACATGCTTCTCGCCAAACCGTTTCGGAGCAAGTAAAACATCGCTACCCCAGATGGTTATAATAAAGGGATGGAATTGTAGACGTGAGGCAGGAATCCCATAGCTTGTGAGATAATGGGCATCCAATACATCTGGTTTAATCTCTTCGAGAAGCTTTCTCCTTTTCTTCGTTTCATAGCGCTCGTGCAAAAAATGGAAAACACGCGCAATGATAGGGATCTTATAAGGAAAAGAGGATGTGGATGAGGAGATATCATAAACATGGGCACCCTCTATTTCAGCGGGTTCGGGGGTAATTACATGAACCTCGTGTCCTTTGTCTATGAAGTACTTCATCCATCTCTTTAGATGGATACTTTGGGGATTGCCGTAATAACAGATTCTCATGGTTTGTGTTGTTATTCCTTTGCAATTACAAAGATATCATTTGCCTAATTCTTAAACACCTTACATAGGAAAGGGTCAACGATCGGTGATAGCAGGCCCATTCCAGCCTCCATATTTATCTGAAAGCCCGATTGTCGGGGTAATTTACTTAAGCTCTCAAAGGTGAAGAACCTTACGTGTAGTGGCTGTTCAGGATATCCTATGCTTTCAAAGCTAAGTTCTGGCATATTCGTCTCCTTTCGTCTCGCTCACATGGGTCGATATGATGTCATGTAATGTATCCGCTCGTCTCTTCCAAGTATTATCTTGCTTAAGCTCGTGCAGTTCTCTGCTTAATTTCATCCTTTCGCTGGGATTACTAAGTAGGTATTCCAGCTTCTCGTAAAAATCCTCCGCGGAATAATCGACCCATAAGAAACCTTTTCCATCGCTGATCATCTTCAAGCCCTCGCATCGCGTTGCTATGAAGGGAATCTCTGAACCGATATACTCAAAGAATTTGGTTGGCCTAGTAGTGTTATGGTAGGGGATATTGGGATTGGCGGGATAGGCAAATACATCTACATCAGAGAAACAGGATAATAGTTTTGTCCTCGGCACGGTCTTGTGTATGATAAACTGTGACTCCTCAATCTTTCTCTCCGTTTTTTCAACCAGAAGAGCCATTTTCCCAAAAAGGAGAAGCTTGACATATGGATACTTCTTGTGCAACGTAATGGCTGCGTTAACCACGAGGTTGATACCCTCATCCGGTACGATGGCTCCAGCATAAGCGATATTGAACCTGTCCTTGTAAATCTCATATCTCAGGTTGGCAAATTCTTCTTCCTCAAGCCCTCCTGGCAAAACTGCTGTTTCATATTCAGGATACTTGCTGGACACAACAACCAGGATGTCGGACATCCCAACAAGCTCCTCCTCCAGCTTTCGCAGTGGCGCGACCTCCTCAGGGCTTCTGCCTCTTATCTCATATTGTTCCACCCAGTCATGTCCATACATTAGAAGCTTCACACCAATCTTCCTGGCAAACCTTAGCAGTGGAACGTTGAAGCTGTCGCTGAAGACTACATTTGGATATGAGAAATAGATAAAATCTGGACGCCAGAGAAGGATTATCAGGAATGATAAGGAGGGTATTGTGAAGTGATAGAATAGATCGATAAACCAATTGAGTCTAGAATAGCTATCTGAGTATTTCTGCTTATATTCGAAAGGGATGTAGATTAAACTGATGTCCTCTTTCTGTTTTAAGTACATCAAGATGTAGTGAATACGTATGAAAGTTCCACTCACCCTATCGCTGAGCCTATCGACGATCTTACCCTCAACTAAGGCAAAAATCTTGATCTTCTTCATTATTCCACTCTATCCCTAACTATTGTTGAAGTTTTGCCTTGGAAATAGTCGACTTGATTTCATCTGCTATTCTTTCTATCTGGCGACCGCTAAGTTCTGGATACATTGGAAGGGAAATAACCTCCTCCTGAGCGCGCTCGCTTTGTGGGAAATCGCCTGGTTTATGACCCAGATATCCATAGATCGGCTGAAGATGCAGGGAGAGCGGGTAATAGACGGCTGTGGTAATGCCACGGGAAGCCAGATACTCTCGTAATGCATCCCTATACCCACCAGAATTCCTTATGCGGATGGTGTAGTAGTTGAAAATGTGGTAACTGGCAGAGGCTACATAAGGCGGTTCGACACCTTCAACTTCGGTTAGAAACTGGGAATAGAGTCCGGCATTGCGCCGCCGCTGGCCAATCCACTCATCCAAGTACCTCAGCTTGACCCGAAGGACCGCGGCCTGCAACTCATCCAGGCGGCTATTGAATCCGGGAATGAGGTGGTAGTATTTCTCCTTGCAGCCGTGATTACGGAGCATTGCTATTTCCTCAGCGATAGCCGCATCGTTTGTAACCACCATTCCTCCGTCCCCGTAAGCACCGAGAATCTTGCTGGGGAAGAAACTCAGGCAGCCGGCGTCACCGAGAGAGCCGGCTCTGTTCCCCTCATATCTCGCTCCAAGAGCCTGGGCGCAGTCCTCGATGACTTTGAGGTTATGTTTCTTGGTGAGTGCCACTATAGGGCCCATATCTGCTGGTTGACCGTAGAGATGAACGGGAAGGATGGCCCTGGTGTTTTCAGTTATTTTGGGCTCGATATTGGCAGGTTCGATATTAAGGGTTTTGGGGTCTATATCCACAAAAACCGGCGTAGCACCGCATTTGGCTATTGCCTCAGCAGTGGCGATGAAGGTGAATGGTGTGGTGATGACCTCGTCACCCGGTCTAACTCCACAGGCGAGAAGGACAAGCTGCAGCGCATCGGTTCCCGAGGCAACCCCTATTGCATATTTAACACCAAGGTAGGCAGCAACCTCTTCTTCAAAGGCTCTGACTTCGGGTCCAAGGATGAACTGCCCCTGCTGCATAGCCTGATGAATGGCAGCTTCAATCTCTTGTCCTATTGAGTTGAATTGTGCCTTGAGATCGACTAAGGGAATAATCATTTTCCCTGTGATCTGCTTCCTAGTATTTATCACTTTGATGTCCTGCGCAACGAGTAATGCCTTCCCTATATTTTGTACAAACTAGGAAATAGAAATCGCCGAACTGTCTTAACAACGATGCCTTGCATAGTGTTCTTTCCATTGTGCATTATTCTATGTAGATTCGTGTTTAGGTGTTTCTGCGGTCATTCAAATGCGATGCTTACTATTCGGGACTATATTACGATGTAATCCAAGTACCTGATCATTTCTCTTCCATCTTGAATGCTAATCTCGCCAATCGGGTCGCCTAGCATCAGCTTCATCATTAACAGGGGAATGTTCAGGCCAGCACTTGCAGCAAGTGGCATCCCACCAGACGCAAATCTCGGGTTCACCTCCAGAAACACCAATTCTTCGTCCCTTTTGATAACCTGGACGTTCGACGGACCTATGAGTCCTAGAAGCTCTACTATCCTCTTGCTCTCACATATAAGGGCCGGATCCATCTCCACTTGTGCCACGACAGCCAGTCCGCCTTTCACAACTACTCGTCGCAGAGGGACGAGGCCAACCACCTTGCCATCGAAATCCGAGACGATATTCACTGTGTATTCCGTTCCCTCGACGTATTGCTGGACAACAGGATCAGGGGTTCTATTCATGAAAAAGGCCAGTTCATCTTTGCTTTCGATTTTACGAACGTATGCCGAACCTGAGCCAAAGCGTGATTTGATAAGCAGGGGGTATTCGCTCTCAGGAATGTCTGCTGAATCATAGATCCTTGGATGAGTGGCCCCTTGTTTGTGAAAAAACTCTGCTATTGCCCGCTTGTCATCGCATATCCTGAGCTTGTCCAATGATGATATTGCGAGTTTCACTCCTATGTCCTGAAACAGCTTCTGGTTATAGCTGTAAAACGGCAGCTCGACTGAGTGAGTGGGCATTAAAATACTAACACCGAATTGCCTACAGATGTTTGATATGAAGTCTCGAAAAGACGGTTCGGATACCCTAGGAGCTATCTCATATTCATCGGCCAGATGCAGGCCTGCGGCGTGCGGACTAGAGTCAATTGCAATGATTCTTGTTTGGTATTCCTGTTGGCTGCGCAGAGCCTGTATAACATTAACGCCGTTGGTGGAACCGGCAGCCGAGACAAGCACAGTGACCGCTTTTCGCACATGAGTATTTTGCGACTGCACCAGTTTATTTGTTTTCTGCTCAATAGTGCTTAGGAGCGTATTCCAAATATCGGACCAGTCGGTCAACGAGATAGCTCTATCGTCCACGAAGATGTCAGCTACAGGTTTTCCCAGAACCAAATGATGGTACTTTATCCCGTACCGGCTGAGTTGAGTCAATGTAAGTTCCAACTCCCTGTAAGTTCTGGCTGTATATATGATAATTGTATGCCCCATTGCGTACAGAGCATTGACAGCGTCAACTGCTCCATCAATTGGAGCTGCTGTTGATCTTTTAGGCTCCTCCTTTTCTTGAAGTATCGTTCCATCCAGGTCGATTGCGATTCTCAAGTGGTCTCTGCTCTTCATTGCCGCCCTGCCTCCAGGAGATGTTGGAGAGCCTCCAGGGTTTGCACCACCTCGAGCCCCAGTTTGCCGTCTGATAGAGGTTTGCTGCGGTCTTCCATGCAGTGGACAAACTGCTGGCATTCAAGCAATAAGGGCTCACTATGGGCCAGCGGTGGTGAGGACTGCCCCGACGACCTTGTCAGAAGAGTGTCATTAGCTGCCCCTTTGTCATGTATTTGGAGTTTGAATTGCGGCTCCATATCATCGAAGATTGCCATCTTTTCGCTTCCTACTACGGTGAGTTGACGTGTTTTATGAGGATCGAGCCAACTGGCATGAATGTGAGCCAGAATACCACCCGGGAATTCTAGCGTAGCAAAAACAACATCCTCCAGATGGGGCTGGAGGTAGCACGAGCCGTGCGCTGAGACAGGTACAGGCGAACTATCAAGCAGGTAGAGAAATACCGCGATGTCGTGGGGAACGAGCCGCCAAAGCGCACTTTCGTCGCGGCGGATTTGTCCCAAATTAACCCTAGTGGAGTATAGATAGTAGATATCACCCAGCTCGCCGGATTGAATATATTGTTTCAGCATTTGAACCGCTGGATGATAAAGTAGCAAATGACCGCTCATGAGAATCCGGTGGTCATCGTGGGCAAGTTGCACCAGTTCGCCGGCGTCCCGAGCGTTGGTCGTAAATGGTTTTTCCACAAAGACATCTTTGCCCGCTAACAGCGCTTCCTTTGCCATGGAGTAGTGCAATGCTGCTGGAGAGGCAATAACTACGCCTTCTATTTCGTTGTTGGCAAGGACTTGCTGATAACTTCGCTCGGCGTTTGCTCCGGGATAGCGCAAAGCAAGCTCCTCCAGGGTGTCGGGGTCGGCATCACAAATGATATGCAGGGCGCCGAGTTCGGCGAAGTTGCGCACCAAGTTCCTACCCCAGTATCCACAGCCAATAACCGCTATGTTTCCTTCCATATTCTATTCACCTAGCCTGACAATGTTATCGCCGTTCAATCCTTTTGTGACTCCTCTGGTATCAAAGACCAATTTGGACGATGCAACTATCTTCTCGATGTCATAGCAACTGTGGGCTGTCGCTATTACTACGCAGTCTAGGGACGACAAACATTTATCAGTGAGTTCTGTCGAGATTAGAACATCATGATCGTGTTGGACCGTGGGAATGTAGGGATCATTGTATCTCATGCTAGCTCCCCGTTCGCCAAGAAGTTGGATTATTTTCAGGGAAGGGGACTCCCTGATGTCTTCAACATCTTTCTTATAGGCGACCCCCAGCACCAAGACCTTTGCCCCACAAAGGCTCTTGCCATGGCTGTTGAAGACCTCCATTATGCGTGACACTACATGATAAGGCATTTGCTCGTTAACCTCGGCGGCAACTTCAATGAACCTGGTATGGAAGTCATATTCCCTGGCCTTGTTACTCAGATAGTATGGGTCGAGGGGAATACAATGACCTCCAAGTCCGGGTCCGGGGTAAAAAGGCATGTAGCCGAAAGGCTTGGTAGCGGCGGCATCAATGACTTCCCAGACGCTTATGCTCATTCTCTCACAAAGCTGGGCAAGCTCATTGACCAGGGCGATATTCACGCTACGAAAGACGTTCTCAAATAACTTGGTCATCTCGGCTACTTCGGGACAGGACACGGGAGCAACGGCTTCGGCTACCTGACTATAAAGGAGTGCAGCAATTCTGGTCGATTGTGGATCTATCCCACCTACTATCTTGGGAATATTCTGGATGTTGTAAGTTTCGTTGGCGGGGTCAGCTCTTTCTGGTGAGAACGCAAGGTAGAAATCTGAGCCTGCCTTGAGTCCGGAACGTTCCAAGATAGGTAAAACCACCTCCCTCGTAGTGCCTGGATAAGTGGTGCTTTCAAGAACCACCAGTTGCCCTCTCTGGAGACGCTTTGAAATTTCCTCAGATTCGTGGATCACAGCCGACAGATCTGGTTCCTTTGTCTTGGTTAGTGGAGTGGGAACACATATGCAGATGGCATCTACTTCCCCAAGCCTGCTCTGGTCTACCGTTGCCTCGAGAACCCTGTCTACCACTATGGCCGAAAGGCGATCACTTGTAACATCAGCGATATAGGACTTACCGCTATTGATTGAATTGACTCGTTTTTCCTGGATATCGAACCCAAGAACTTTGAAGCCTGCGTCCGTAAAAGCAGCGGCGAGAGGGAGGCCAACATAGCCAAGCCCTATTATGCCTAATTTGGCTGACCTATCTTTGATCTTTTCTTTCAATAAGCTTGGCAAGACTCCCCCTAAAGATTTGGGTACCTCGAATTTCCAACAATTAAGTGCGTTTATTCCCGATGTGGCAGGTCATTTGTCTGGAGTTTTAACCCCGCCGGCGTAGCTATCACAACTCGACGGTAACACCAAAGCCACGTGACTTTGCCCTATGAGAATATGCGAATTTTGCCTTTCTGGAGCAGGATGTTACATCTCTAGCTCTACTTGCCCGACTCAGTTGCTCACGTGCCTAAACTACTGCGTAATGGAGCGCCGCGCAATCGGGAAATACCTGAGTTAGGGCTTCGAAATACCTGAGTTGGTCATGGAGGAATGCGGATGTAGGAAGTGGTTGGCTCCCTGAACCTTCTCCGGTGTGTGGTTGCCGTTAAGGCCTCATACGTCAGCATGTTAGTGTGGCTTTAAAAAGCCATATGTCGGTTCCTGGGGGTATTCCTTAATGAGACGAGTTAGTGATTTACGCACGCAGATTAGTAATGCTTTGCTATGACGTTGCTTCGGATAGAAGCGGATTCTTTCCTGTTTCTTCCACGCTTTCTCTTCGTGTTACAGCTCTATCTGGGCCGATTCGTGCCCATTGCATATGAGGTGAAACAATCCCAGGTAATTTGATACTCAAAGTGTAGCCCTAGCTAACCAATCATATCATCCAGGAAGGATGGGATTACCCAGAAGACAAACTCCGTCTCTGCTATCAACATATCCTGTTTGTGTTCTTTGGAGATAAACTCAGGTTTTTCGAAGACCAAACTCAGGGATTTCCTGATTGTGCGCTGAGCCAATTACCGGGATTATGGGATGCAAAGCAAAAACGTTCGGTCACCCTCGGAGTTTTCTTTGTTATCTACTCATTGCGGAGCGATATTTAGGTGGACCTTATTATCATAATTATCCTCACCGCGGTGCTGGCACCACTGGTTTACCTTACCGATGGGCCTTTAAGAATAATTCTCGGTCTCATCTTCGTTCTCTTCTCTCCGGGCTACACGCTGATAGCGGCCCTGTTCCCCAAGAAGGAGGACCTGAGTCCCATTGAGAGGGTAGCTCTTGGCTTTGGCCTCTCTATTGTCGTGGTGCCCCTCATCGGGCTTGTTCTGAACTATACCCCGTGGGGCATTCAGCTATTCCCCATACTTGTCTCTATTGCTAGCTTCATAGTTGTAGCCTCATTTATTGGCGTGTATCGACGTGGAGGACTGCCCAAGGATCAGCGTTACCAGCCTCGTTTTCGCATGCGTCTTCCCCGGTTGTTTCAGGCGACCAGGATGGATCGCCTTCTTACGGGTGTACTGGTTTTCTCTATTGTGGCATCAATAGGGACACTGGCTTATGTAGTAGCGGTTCCCAAAGTCGGGGAGAAATTCACCGAGTTCTACATAGTTGGGCTTAATGACACCGCCGATTGCTATCCTACGGAGTTTGTAATGGATAGGGGGGATGTGACGCTTGTTGGCTACTCCTGTAGCGGCGAACCCATGGAGCAGGTGGAGGAGTATGCTGGACGTGTTTTCGTGGGGATAGTAAACCATGAGTATGAGCAAGTAGATTACACAGTAGAGGTGAAAATTGACGGGGAGAAGGCAACGGTATGGATGGAAGGTGACGAGCTAGACCAAATCGGGCCCGTTGAACTTCCCGATGAGGGCAATGTATATGAGGTGGTTGCCTTTGCGCCCACCAGGGTTGGCGATAATCAGAAGGTAGAGTTTATATTGTTCAAAGATGGAGTGGACTACTTGGCTCTGCATCTCTGGATCGATGTCAAGGAAGCGGAGTAATGATCTGGATCCTCGTGCTCGCCGCAGTTGTCGTTTCTGAGGTAATTACTGCTCTAATCAATCCTCTATGGGGCATTGTATCTCATGGAGTCTATCTCGTTCTCCTGATATTGATGAGCTCCCTCATCCGACAGCGTGCCCATCGTAACCTGTGCCTGGCGCTCTCTTTGGCTCCTATGATAAGGATACTGAGCCTCTCATTGCCCTTGACCGGGTTCGCCCTGATTAATTGGTATTGGATCATCAGCGCTCCACTCATTGTAGCCACGTTTGTTGTCATCAGGATGTTGAAGTATCGCCGCTCCGAGGTCGGACTTACATTTGGCTGGATACCTGTCCAGTTAGTCATAGCGGCAACAGGGTTCATCCTTGGAGTGATAGAGTACTTCATCTTGAGGCCTGGGCCCCTGATCGCCAGCCTGACATGGCAGAGCTTCTTATTGGCGTCTCTCATCCTGCTGATAGGAACGGGCTTTGCCGAGGAGATACTGTTTCGCGGAGTAATGCAGAAGGCTTCGCTGGATGTGATGGGAACGCGAGGCCTTTTCTATATAACCGCCGTATTTGCAGCGCTCCATATCGGCTATCTGTCGATAGTGGACGTAATCTTCGTATTCGGGGTGGGTATCTTCTTCGCCTGGGCGGTAAAGAAAACAGGGTCGATCCTCGGAACAACCCTGTCTCACGGCATAACCAATATAGTGTTGTATTTGATACTCCCCTTCTTCCTCTAGGGGGCAACCTTCACAAATACAAGCCTACCACGAACCACTAGCGAGAGGGAAACGTTCCCGCCGGGATGATTCACAAGCGTTTGGAGCCATAGTCCCTCGTTGGCGATGGCAAGCCCCTTCGTTGCCATAAAAGTGACTAGAAGAGTAAGCGCCACGGCATCCAAAGAAGCCACCATTGCGAATGACGCTATGGTCATCGTAGTTGCAGTAGCTATTGTAACACCTGTTGCGGTTGTTGTTACTGTCGAGATCAATTACTCGTATCTCAGAGAACAGTGTTGCATTCACCAACGTCAATGAGCCGCATTTGAACAGCTTATTCAAAGAGTGGTTGGTACTCACAGGCATCGAGAGTAGCCGCCCATGGCCTCATAACGAAATCGGAAGGGCCAGGTTGCACCGTTTCCCCTTTGGGAACAGTGGTCGCAATAACCTTTACAGCCAGTGCAGAGATTAGCTCATCGATAATCGACTCTAACAACATCAAGGTCGGAAATGCGGCAGGGAGTAGCATCGCTTCCGCAGCCTATGGTGGGAATGTGGAGGTGAGTTCTCCTTAGTAGGCCTATTCTGACCGCGCTGCTCTATCTGTAGCGAGGCCTGGATATGGGTCGTAGTCTAATAGATTCGTCAAAGATGAATATGGCTGCGATGGCTGGCATCGCCGGGAAAACGTTGCCGATCAAGCGAATGACAGTACGAACTCGAACCTAGGGCGGACAGCAACAGAAGTCCATTGGGTTCAATTGAGCACAAAAAGAGGCCGGGCATCCATATGATACCCGGCCTTTATGTTAGAGTCCCAGCGCCAGTTGCTTTGGGCGCTTGGCCTCAGCTTCTGACTTGGCCCTGGCTTTCTCCGCCCTGGCCTTCTCTTCTCTTCCCTTTACCTTTTTGTGCCACAGCCACTCCTTTAGCTCCTTGAGCAGCCCCATTCGATAATGATCAAGCCTCTCCTTCCTGAGCTCCTGCGGCACTTTATCTCCCATTACCCTGGTCAGTAGATACTGATAGATCTCTATCCAGTCAGAGGCCATAGGCTGAGATAGAGAGGCGTTGGAGACATAGGCGAGGGCCTCGGCGTCGGTGGCGATTCCTTCCCCACCCTTCATCAATTGAGCCAGGCGCTGCATCTTTATCTCCCCCTTAAGCCAGTCGGGGAGGACGTCAGCCCAGCTCGGATCAAACACGATAATGGGGTCGGTAAGAGCGCCCACCAAGGCGTCGATCTGTTTGTCTATTCTGTTGTCCAGCTTTAATCACCCCCTTACTCAGGTTTTAGGGATTTAAATCCTTTAAATCCCTAAAACGCTATCTTCATTTGTCTGGGCTTGCTGGCTTCCCGCTCCTCGATCTCTCTCCTGTGCCGCTCCATATCCGCACTAGCCTCGGCGGTGAGGTCAACAATGCCCTCGGTATCGGCGCTCACCTTTCCATCCCTCACACTCCCGATCAGGGGCTCATACCACCTAGCCCGCCAGTAGTCATCCCGAACACACTGGCGTTGCACAAGAAGCCTGAAGGGTTTGTCTCCTCGGCTTGCTGACCAGGCGACCATCGGTTCTCTGTATATGTCCTGGTCAAGGTGTAGATCCTCCGGCATCCTGTAGCTCTTGCTTGTGGTG
>Ga0307430_1001930_pt1 | contig 14365 bp, 8 predicted proteins | sample SalMarWE160130MG_FD_202159 | JGI IMG/M metagenome (GOLD analysis project Ga0307430, IMG submission 202159) | Salt marsh sediment microbial communities from the Plum Island Ecosystem LTER, Massachusetts, United States - WE1603-130 | ecosystem: Environmental > Aquatic > Marine > Intertidal zone >... | reverse complement strand
GATACTGTGGGCTCGCTCTATTTCGAGAAACTTTTCCCCCTGGGTGTAGAGGCATTGGTGGAGGGTATCGAACTGATTAAGAAGGGAATAGCTCCGCGAATCCCTCAGGATGAATCACAAGCCACTTACGAGGGCTTGTGCACTGAAAAGGATGCCATAATCAACTGGTCTGCACCTATTGATAAAGTATATAACCTCGTTCGGGGGACCAACCCTCAACCGGGAGCAACAACATACTTTCATGGCAAGACACTGAAGATTTTTGACGCGAAGCCATTTTATGACATTGTGGGTGGCCTACCAGGTGAGATTGTTAACCATAGCGCAGACGGATTCGTAGTATCATTGAAACGCGGGGCGATATTAGTCCGGAAGGTTCAAATGAACAAATTATCCAAGATAGATGCCGCCGAATTTGCCAAGCAGACAAGACTGGAAATAGGCGACAGACTCGGTGAGTAAAAGTCCATTAGATTTGCACTGTTCAATACAGAAATCTCATCCATTTCGTATAATCAAGCATCCCTTAAACAAAATGACGAAATGTGCAGAGAAAAAAGAAGCAAGGTTGTTTCTGGCTGCTTCGCGATATTACCCATTACGAAATAGCTTGGAGACAAACGACTGGTTCTTGAGCCAGAAGGTTTCGCAGAACAGATAAGTCAGATAATCCTAATGCCTCAGACACCGCTGCGTCCAGCGCTTCGCGAACTGGGTCAGTTGCCATTTTAGGAAATGGCAGCAGCGGTTTTTTGCTCAAAGTATTATAAGCATCAACCAGATGCTTTAGCTGGTCAACACCAAGCGCACGCACATCAAGCACCGGCATTTCCGATAGCACTGGCTTCCTGAAATCTATCCATGCACCTTGAGTCTCTTCCCTGTGAGACAGCAACAAAAGTAAACCAGGCGTTGAGTTAAGCCACAAGACGAGAGCCTTTTCGTAGTCGTCATTATGCTCTAGCAGGCGCACGGGCCACCATACGTTGGACAGAACAGGCCTTTCGGTACGAACGGCTACTAAACGCTGTGTATTCAGCCTCAGTCGCTCGGCAAGCAGCACCCGGCCTGCTTTCGGCCACAGCAAGTCTACCTTCCGCAAATGCCGGCCCGCCTTTGCTCGGTGTAAAGGAGATAAATATTGATTCGGAGCCAGTGCCAGGTTAGTCACAGCCGAAGCGTCGTGGCTCCATAGTGCTGGGTAAGCGGTAACACCTTTGGCTAAGCCGAACCCATCGTGAATATCCCTTCTGTCAGGTCCTAGACTACCGAGTCGCTGCAAGGCACAAAGTGCCACCTTGCCAGTTATACCTGCACCCGGCAAATACAAGTCGCCCTTGCTCAAGTGGTTAGCAACTCGAAGCAAGTCTGATTGTGCGAAGGAACAGGCCAGCATCCAGGAGCCGTCCTGTATGTCAGCCCAAGGCATAGTGACTGCTTCTCCGAACTTGACGTCACCAAGCATTATTTCGTGTGCTCCCTGGCCGGTAGCGATGTCTGGCGGGGAGGCGTTGCTGAGTGAGTGGGCTATGCTCAGGGCTTCCACAACTGTGGTGGGGTTCTTCCATAAATTCACGAATACTGCATTGCCTTCGGCGGGTGTTTCCTTATATGGCTCATCAACTTTGCGAGCAATTATTAAAACCTCGCTCAGGTCAGTATTCTCAGAAAAGTTCCAGCGGTTGGGATCATGACTGGCAATTACGTACTCCAGATTGTAGCGCAGACGGAACAAGTGTCTTGTCCTCTGCCATGCCACACCAGAGAGAAGTGCCTTGGGAAGGACAAGGGCCATACGTCCGCCTGTGTTTAGGTGCAGGTCTCCAGCGGCAACAAAAACAGAGCCCAAGCCTGCTGTACTGCTCGCATGCACTCTCGGGTTCTTCAGTAAATTGGCTAGTTCCGCCTGCATCGGGCGCCGCTCTTTATCGACTAATGAGCCGAATAGAAGGTTACCGCCCACACTACGCGTAAAAGGCGGGTTCATCACACAGAGATCAAGGTCGGGCAAAGACGCTTGTTGTTGCCTTACTGGACCAGTGCCGCTAACCTGGTCAGGAGAAATAGAAGCTCCAAACAGGTCTGTAGTTACCGCTATAGTAGAATCTTTGAGGAATTCAATGCTCCCCAGGCGGTGATGCGCACCCCCAAACGGAAGCACCCAGAGGTGCATGAATCTAAAAGTCACCTCGGGAGAGCGCAGTGCTAATGTGGACGCCGTCAGGTGCAACGCTGATAATAACACGTCATACCCATATATGATATCCTCCATCAGGAACCGAGAGATAACATCCATCTTGGGGGCAATGCGCTTCGCTCCGCAGGTTCGAAGATAGTTGTCAGTAATAGCCTCGGATGCGGCCATAAGCAAGGTCCCTGTACCACAAGCCAGGTCTCCAACGCGGAAATTGGGCAATTCAGCAAAGTCGCTCCAGTCACGATTCCATTTTTCAGGTTGTAAGGCCAGCTTCAACAGTAATGTGGCCGCCGGTACAGATGTATAGTAGGTGCCAAGATATTTGGCTTCCGCTAGAAGTCGGTGATAGACACGCCCCATGAGGTCATGCCTGAGCGCGGCTCGCTGTTGCACGATGTCCAAGGCGGTCCTGGCCAGTGAGCGAAGCGCTCTTTCCGAGTCTGGATTTGATGGCAGGGATAAAAGTAACTGGTGCGCCACATGGAAAATGGGGTAGTAGTTGATCTGAGTTAGGATATACTCCCAGTGATCGGCAAAGGCAGAGATGGCATCATGGGCTTGCAATGTCTGTCGCAAATGTTGAACTTGGGATTCATAATCGGCAAGCACTTCTTGAAAGACCAGAGCATTGACTAGTGTCAGTCCGGCTATTTTGGATACTGAGTCAGATGCAGGGTTTTCCCTCATAATTCTTCGTCCGTAGATTTTTTGCGACTTCTTTTAGGAACCTCGCGGATGCCAAGAATCTCAGCAGCGCGGTCGACGGTAGCTGGACTTGTGAAGACTAAGCGGGCAAACTCTTCTATCCCCGCATTTAATACATCGACTGCCTTCACAACGGCGTCTTCACGGACAAGCTGTTCAAAGGTGCCGCGCAAGACGTCAGCTAGGTAATCTACTCCGCCCTCAGTCCACCCTGTCTCTCCTGTCTCGGTACAAACAGCGACCTTAAATGTGCAACTACTCAGAAATCCTTGCAGCTCGGAAAATGAGGGAATTTTTCTGATAGCGGCTGGATAAAGCAAAGCAATACCCACATGAGCAACTCCACTGCTTACCCTATCTCGCGCCTGTACCAGAGCTTTCTCTGCGGCATCTGATTTATCAGCCACCTTACCTTCAATAACGGTACGGAGGCCGCGGTAGACTACCAGAACATCAGGTACATGTCGGCGCTCTTGAAGTGCCTGTCTGAATGATTGCTCCGGCGCTGAGATTACTCCTCTATCGTGAAGAAGCAGTGCCAATAGAACATTGAAGACTTCCTCACGATAGCCGCTGCTACTCATGATTGCCTACCTAATAGGTTAGTTCAGTTTAACACAAAATAGGAAGGCGGTGTATGCTGAAAGAATTCCAGGGACACCATACCAATCAGGCCTACTACAAATTAGGTATCATGCCCCCAGAATCCTGTAAGAATCGAGAGCAAGGTTCTCAGGCTTCAACGCTTAACTACTCGCTTACCGCGAATGTTAGTGGTTGTGGTGATATGTAATTTTCTGTGGTGTCGGCCAGTTGGGTCTCATCTCGCTGCGATGGGAACACCACCCCGCTCTCAGCCTCCGAAGATTTACGCATAGCCTCTACCTCCTTGTTTCTTGAAAGAGAATGTCTAGATTATCCCCAAAGTAAGGTCTATTTTTCCAAGTATTACTAGCCATTCTTACCCCCTCCAAATCTGTTGGCTAGACTGTATTGAATTATAACATCAGTTAACCTCAAGTAGAAGATACGAATGTTTCTGAAGCGAATTTCTTGTGCGGTCTATACTACTGTTTTATTTAAAGAGGGATAAATGGGGACAAATGAAAAGAAAACACCGAACTATACTGAAATTGTACCGAGGGACACTATGTCAATTACGTCTAATAAAATCAGGTATTATATTCACAGAATTGAATGCGATATAATAAAGTAACATGTGGCCTTTTCGACGTAAAAAGAAAACATACCCAGATCAAGTGAACGGTCATCCTACGTGCCCATATTGCGGGAGTAAAAGCACTAGACTACTGATAAAAGTACCGCATAGAGAAGATATCAAAATATGGAGAGGGCAAAGGTCATCGACTTACACTTGTTCAGACTGTGGCCGAGAATTTTTTGGGTACCCCTCACCAAGCTATGATTCCAGATATGACAGATATATGAATCCATCAGAGACTAAAAGAGCAGCTTACCTAGCTGCGGAAAAACAGCGCAGAACTCCTATTAGCACCTACCGTAGCGGAGATGATAATACTAAGGGTCGAAAAAGAAGGTGGTTCCCAACACTTGGTGGCTTCTCGCTGAAAAGAACCTTCCTGATTCTACTGGTGATGGCTTGCCTTGTAGCTGCAGTTTGGACAGGCTACCTACTTTTCACAGATAAGATCAACCCAATTGTCGGTACAATTATACTTCTCGCAGACATTGGCGTATTGATTTGGAACATATCAGTTTTGAAGAAGTATAGGGTAGGGACTGGAAACATTATTTCTATTTTTCTCGTTATCGTAATTCTGGGAGCCATAATAGGTGCCTTTTCTGGAGTCAAGCCATTCTCTACTGTTAAGAGTGAGCTAGTTACTTGGTTCCAAGAGCTACGAAATGACACATCTCAGCAGGAACCTCACTTACCTTCAGAATACCCGGCAGATATAAGCGGACATGTGACAATTGCCGACAAGGTGAGAGCGGCTACTGCGATACCCGTAGCTCCAACCAAGGAGAATCATGTTTTTTGGGTTGTGGATTTTTCTGTTAGAAATGTAGCATATAGCGAGGCGATGGTTGTTAGTGCAGAACTTGGGTATAAAGGATGGGAAATAGTCGCTGGAGGTCAAGATTATGTGCCGAGGTCTGCTGGTACACCTGAAAGCGCAAGCATTGCTTTAGGCGAGACGGGTCAATTCAAGCTTTGCTTCTCTGTACCAAATAATCTGCAGGTAAATGACACGCGTATCTGCTACCTGGGTCAGGAGCCCTACTCTTATGGCAAACTCACTGGTGGTGACAGGATAGAGGCATACGATTGGGATTTGAGAAAGCCCATAGTAGGCTACGAAGGACCTAGCCCTCATGGTCTTTACACAACTTGGACATTTTTTGGCGACGCGACCCTTGAATTCGAGGACCATGAAGTAACAACTTATAACTTTCCGGTCCTTCGGGGGAAATCCGTCTATACATATAGAATACTTGATGATGGTACTAAGATTCAATTAACCGACGTAGTGACTAATGAAGTTATGATGTGGGACTTCAAATATAACGAACAATATGGCTACATTGTGATTGTGTGGGATGATGCTGGCAGCTTTACATATTGGGAAGAATAGGTTCCTTCAGTCTACTGCGCTTGTCGATTTTTGTATTATTGCCCTACTCAACCACCAAATCTATGATTCTAAATCCAAAGCAAAGCTGGTTCAGGAAATGCCTCTAGGGACACTATAACAATTAGACCTACTGCAAATTAGGTACTATGTCCCCAGAATATCGCGGATGGCTGATGCCCCCAACCCCAATATACTTGAGGCAAACTTATGATTTGTTTTATTCAGAATTTTGATTGATCATGCGCGACCAAGAGAGCCATTCGTCTTTAAACTCAGGCCATCCATATGGCAGAACCACACCGTTGGCTTTCAGTATTGCGAATAGTTGCATGGAAAGTTTACGCATCATAACAAGAGCACACGAGGTTTCAAATACACTGAAAGTCCTTTCATCTAGCCAATGGGTGGGGATATAAGCATCGAAATGTTTAGATGGGATATTTATGGCATCGTTGAATTTCCAAAGTTGGTCAGCCAACTCTGACGAAAGAATGCCAGATCTTTTGAGCGGACCGACCAAGCGACCGAAAGGCCTCGGCGACACTCCACGTTGAGATGGGGGAGAAGATGCTAAGTACATTAGACAGCCCTCTAGATGAGCACTAATGACCATCATATATCCCCTAGTACTGTCCCTAAAGTTTCTGTTATTACTCCATTTGTGAATATAGTAAAGAGGTCGGTAAATATTGTCTGGAAGCAATGTGTGTTTCCTATCGCCAACCCTTTCCCAATAAATAGGTATCATCTCCTCGACGAGAGAACTTGCATCGTACATGTCATCATCTAAGATAAGCGCCAGCTGGTTGGCCAACTGCCACTCCTGCTCATCTAATAGGTCAACTGCAAGTTGCTCAATCGTGGTCATTATAAGATAATCATATTCAATTTAATCTAAATACACAATATAGCGTTTTGTGACCCCCTGAATCCTCAGATATATTTTAGATGTCACATAAGGAATCATTCGTTGACAATTGCGTCGAGAATGATATAATGCAAGAGTAATATTGTTAACTTGATGGTGGGATGTTGGTGTCAGGAAATCGTTCTACTCTCTCTCAAGCTCAGTTTATATTACACTTTTTAAGGAACCGAACCATCGTAGAGTAAGGAGGGAAGATATGAAGAATCGCATGATCCACGGAGTTGTTTCAGCTATTATTACTTTGAGCATACTTGTGCCGATGATTACCATTCCATCGGGCATCATACAAGCCGCTGGTCCCGATATATCGGTGGGTGATCGTATAGCTGTAACGGCGTACGGAGACGGTGTCGCAGTTCGATCGTCCTACTCAACTGGTTCTCCTTTGATCCGCACGATGCCTGCAGGCTACGAAGGGAAGGTCATCGATGGTCCTCAGTACAATGAAGGATATACGTGGTGGTATATACAGTGGGTGACTGGCGATTACGGCTGGACGGCCGATGCCTATCCAGGCGGCGTTATCTACCTTCAGGCATTGCCAGGCAACGGCATTTATCCGAATGTAACAAACAATGGCCTTAGCTATCGCGTCTGTGTTCTTATTGACGGTGATAACCTCGCTGTGCGAACAGGGCCCGGTAGCGGGTATACGCTCATCACAAGGAAATCCCTTGGCAACAGAGGGTGGACCACCGGAGATGGGCCATATGTTTCAACTTCGGAGGAAATGGTTTGGTGGTACATCGAGTGGGATGATGGTACCGCGGGCTGGAGTGCCGATTCGCAGGGTTATATCGGAGTATATCTGTTTAAGCAAGGCTCGACCCCTCTTCCCACTCCTGGAGATGTTTCCGTCGCAACCTATTCAGCAACTAGTGTTGGTGAGAATCAAGCTACTCTGCGTGGTGCGATTACTGACTTCAACAACAACTCAGCCGGCTATATCAGATTCAGGTATAGGCCTAGTGGCGGTTCATGGTCATATACTTCGTGGTCATACCGAACTACCACTACTACTTACTCACAAACAGTCTATGGTCTGAACCCTGACACAAATTACGAGTTTTGCGCTCAAGGATACGGAACCGAGGACACCACGACAATAACAGGTGATACCCTCACCTTCCATACAGCCTCAACTCCACCTGGAGATGTTTCCGTTGCAACCTACTCAGCAACGGGTATCGGAGAGAATCAAGCTACTTTGCAGGGTGCGATTACTAACTTCAACAATAACCCGTCTGCCGAGATAAGGTTCCGTTACAGGGTACAGGGGACAACAACGTGGTCTTACACTGGGTGGGTCACGAGAACTGCCACCACTACTTACCCAGAGACAGTTACCAGCTTGAATCCCGACACCACCTACGAGTTTCAGGCTGAAGGGCGGGGAACCGTGGATACCACGATAGTGAGGGGCGACACCCTCACTTTCCATACAGCCTCAACTCCGCCTGGAGATGTTTCCGTCGCAACCTATTCAGCAACTAGTGTTGGTGAGAATCAAGCTACTCTGCGTGGTGCGATTACTGACTTCAACAACAACTCAGCCGGCTATATCAGATTCAGGTATAGGCCCCTCGGTGGTTCATGGTCCTCTACTTCATGGGTGTACAGAACTGACACTACTACCTACTTGGAACTGGTTGACGGTTTAGACCCTGGTACCATCTACGAGTTCTACGCTCAGGCATACGGGAGTGTGGATACCACGATAGATACAGGTGCCACCCTAAATTTCGAAACAGGACAATCTACCCCGGATCGTCCTCTCCCACCCACTAATCCCCACCCTGGCGAGATTACCAGTCCTGGGCCAGTCCTCGATAGCAATACGGTCACCTTGCAGTGGGATGCCTCTTTCGGGGCTACGCGTTACGCGCTTGGGGTGGTCAACTGCAATACTGGTACATTTGCAGTGAACACCTGGGTTTACGATACATCATATCCTGTCACTCTGCAGTCTGATACTCCATACCGATGGAACGTTGCCGCCTGGAATGAAGCAGGTTACTCGGATTACACTAGCCTCCTGTACTTCCAGACACCATCAGGCCAGGTTGGTCCTATTGTTCTCACCGAGCCTCTACAGATAACACCAGTAGGCCCATATTTCGTAGGCAATACACTGATAGCGACGTTCACAGTGAAGAACGCTGGTGATGTTGCTATTACGTTAGACAAGCTACTGGTTGGCGGTAGATGTGATGGATGGGAATTGCCTGATGGTCACTTCCCAGATTTCAATGACCAAACAGTAACATTGCAGCCTGGGCAGTCACACCAATACCAAGGGACTTTCACTATTCCCCAAGCTGGCACCTATCGCTTCTTCGTCGCGTATTTCATTGAAAATCCTTCGGAGGCAGAAAAACAATTTCTAGACGACAATAACTGGAATACCTGTATGGATTTGAGCGAAGGCTTAACTCATACAGACAGGGTAGAGAATATCATGGCTTTGGTGGACCCTGAGATTGCTACGGAATTGGAAGAAGATATTACACGTGAGCTATGTAGACAGATCTTATACCCACCCTATTTACTTGATGCCAACTCTTTTACGACTTCAGTAGCCACATTGTGGGCGGAACTGACATCCTGGGTAACACAAACGGAATTAACTGAACTATACCGCCAGCTATATTCGACAGGCATTGAATATGCTGGTCTCAGACATTATTCACTATACAATGCACGCTCTGCCATACAGAAAGGCGATGTTTTCAATGCCAACAAGTATCTAGAACAGTCTCGCATGTATGAACGGTTAATGTATAATAGTTTCAATGGAGCGTTCGAGGCATATGATGGAGCCTTAGGCGCAGGAGAAATACTAGCAGAGGGGATTAAGGATGGTTGTCAGGCAGCTGTAAAAGTTGGAGTGAAAATTGTCTATCCTCCAGCCGCTACGTGGGTAGATGCAGTATACTCGGCTATAGATTTTAGTATTACGGCTAAGTTCGAAGGCATAGATCAAGCTTTAATAGATTTAGCAATAGAACAGGTAGCGAAGTATATGCTGAAAAATGCGGAGTTTGATATTCTTGGTGATTACACATTAGAGGATTACGTTAATCAAGTTACTTCGGGAGTGAGACTAGACACGCTTCTTGCAGATAAAGAATTCATGACGGAATTCGGATCGGTGCTTCGCAAGGTCATAATTGAAAAAGTTGTAGACGAATTAGGTATTGAGCTTAGCCAAACGCTGATCGAACGGGCTATCAATTGTGTTATTAATGACCTTCAGTACCTAGCGCGTTCTCTTCAAGTGAAGGTAAAAAGCCCAGTGGAGCTTGGTGTTCTCGGGCCCGAAGAACAGATCACCGGTCTGATAGACGGAACAGTGCGGCACGGGATTCCAATGTCGTTTTATAATGATGAAACGGTCACGGTGTTACTTCCAACTGATTCTTACCAGTATAGAGTGATAGGTATTGATGGCGGAACCTACGGGATAGACGTAGATTTCAGTCAGAGTGGCGAAACCGCTACTTTTGCCGGTGTCGACATTCCTATAAACATAGCCGAACTACATCTATACACTATTGACTGGGATGCCCTCGCGGATAGTCAAGCTGGATTAACTATCGAAAAGGATTACAATGGCGATGGAGAAGTGGATGAGATCATTATCACGGGCATTCCAGAAACACCAGCCAACCCTTCACCACTACCAAATTCTGCAAATGTCCGACTAGACAAAGTGTTGAGCTGGACTGGGAACAACTCTGACTCTGTTACTTATAACATCTACTTGGGCGATAATGCTACTGATTTGCAGTTAGTTTCAGAGAGGCAGGCAGAAAAGGCTTATGTTCCCACGTTGGAGCCGAATACTGTATATTACTGGCGTGTAGTAGCAATCAATGAACATAACATATCTAGCGCAGGCTCGGTTTGGGTATTTGCTACCGGAGAAGACGGAGTCCCCTTTTGCTTCATCGCCACTGCAGCCTACGGCACACCCATGGCCGAGGAAATACAGACTCTCCGTGACTTCAGAGATGAATACCTGCTGACCAATCCGCTAGGACAGGCCTTCGTGAAGCTGTATTATCGAGTCAGCCCACCAATAGCCAAGTTCATAACTGATCACCCTAGCCTGAAGCCAATAGCAAGGACTGCTCTGGTGCCTGCAGTGGCCATGAGCACTGCGGTTGTCAACACTACTGCGACCGAGAAGGCCGTCACTCTGGGCGTCCTGGTGCTGGTCTCAGTGGCAGTGGCTATATGGGTGACAAGGCGGCGAGGCAAAGGTCCAGAGTATACCTGAGAGTAAAAAGGGCAGCCTGAAATGAGGCAGACTTAAAATGGGGTTACTGAGGAAAGATGCTTCTAATGACCCGAACGTGGAGGCCGATCCAGTGTGAGAGTGTAAATAAATTGGATATTTATATAAGGAGGAAATAAATAATGGTTAGAACAAGAACGTGGCCAGCCAGGACGATGTATATACTGGTCGCTGCGGCACTCGCCATGAGCTTGATACTTACCGGGGCGTTCACTCATCAAGTGAGTGCCAACCCCGGTCTCAGTGAATGGACGCGGGTCTCTACTCCGTCTGAGGAAGACTGGGTCCTGGCACCCGGTTCCACTATCATTGATTATGCCGTGGCTGACGACGGAGAGGGTGCCTACGCTATCGTATATTCCGACACTGAGGGCTACTGTATGTTGAAGTCCACCGACAGCGCCGCCATCTGGGAGGACATCACCGATGGACTGGGGGAGCTGCTTGATGAATACGATTACATAGATGAATTGATGAGAGTCGCCACCGACAACGTGGATCCCGACTTCGTGGCTGTCGCCCTTTATTTTTGGGATGATAGTGCTAACTCCTATGATCTGCATGTGTTCTTCTCCACTGACGGTGGTTCTACTTTTGAGGACGCCGGTGAAGTTGAGGATGGGGGCGTTTACCTTGATATAGTCGCTGACCTCGCCGTCTCCCCTGAATCAGGTGGCAAGCGGGACATAGCCATCGGTGGTATGGCTAATTCTACGTACGGCGCAGGTCTTTTCCGTTGTGTGGTTACCGGAGATTCGCCCGGTACCTGGCATGATGTCACCGACTTCACTGACTACGTAGGCTGGGACAATATGTGGCCTAGCGATATGGATACGGACGACATCTACTCGTGGCTCGTCACCGACATTATATTCTCCACCAGTTGGTCTGCGGACAAGACCATTCTGGTTACCACTATTGCTTATGATTATGCAAATGGTTACCAGGGTGTCTACCTGCAATGCGGTAGCTGGGGAACAAGCCCGAGCTGGAACGAAAAATCAACTCTGGGCATCGAAGCTGTGGAAATAAAAACGGATAATACAGATGATATAGAAATCCCAGTTGAGCTTGTGAACTATGATGCCAGGGCAATAGCTGGCATGACTCTGCCCCAGGACTACAACAGTAGGAACACCGATACCAGAATGCTTTGGGTCTGGGTGAACTACTATGATCCTACCACCAGCGAAGCCATGTGCGAGATAATGCGGGTAGACGACGACTCTGCCGACCCCGTCGGGCCGATGGGGCAGATCGAGGACAGCGAACTCTTCTTGACCAACATCTCCTACCATGGCACCATCGCTGAAGGTGAGGCTATCGCCGGAGTGCTGGGTGACGGAGGGTATCCGTTTGGGGGACCTGTAACGGATCTCTTTACTACCTGCTGCGAGGGCGTCCAGGTCTATCGCAATGATGGCATCGTCAACATGGATATCTGCTGCATGCGTTGGGGAAAGGCTTGCAAGCCGCCAACGGGAAACATGGCTATGGCGGTAGCCTATGTAGGCGATGACAAGGCTTACGCAGTTGCCTTGTTGGGCGTTTTGGACTATGAAGAGGGCGCCTGGTCGGTAACCTTCGACGACGGCGATATCTGGAATCAACTCAGCTTGATCGACGCCTACATCGACTACGTATCAGATGTCGCCGTATCGCCCGACTGCAACAAGACCATGCTAGTCAGCGTCAAAGATGAATATGGTTGCGGCTGCGACAGCGTCTGGCTCCACGCCGAGGATCTCCCCGAGGCAGACGAATACAGTGGTCAGTGGCTGAGGACCTGGTGCGGCCTGCTTGAGGGCGATAACGGGGGCGAGTTTCAGGAGCGAGGTCTGCTCAGGCTGGCTCCCGAGGAAACCACCGGCGATACCGTTTTCCTGGTTGACCGCCAGAGCGGCAACGTGTACTGGAACGACCTGGAAACCTTGGCCTGCTGGGACCCGATAGCAACTACCGAGCTAGATAACATCGTGGACCTGGTCGTGCAGGACGCAGATACCCTGTTTGCCCTGGATTATGCTGACGAGGTGGCCATGTTCGATGATGAGTGGCAGGAAGCGGTGGACGGCAAAGTAGCTTATGGTTGGACTATTGCTGTTTATGGCGACCACATACTTGTCGGCGGCCAGGATGGTGATGTATCTTACTCCGGCGATGGCGGTGAGACCTTCACCGAGCTGAAGGATGTCGCCGTTGCTGGCTTGGTCACTGTGGCTTTTGATAGCTACTTTGACTCCAACGACACAATCTATGCTGCCTTAGCCGATGCTGGCGGCGACAATGGTGTCTACCGCTGGATCATAGGCCAGAGCACCGATTGGAAAAACCTCGGTGCCGAGGACTACGATTATACCGGTCTGGTATTGGATAGACCCGTTCCGGGCAATCCTATGACCAGTGCTGACACCGGCGGCGTTATCTATGCCAGCTATGTCAGCGGAAACATAACTGGCGTGGCGCGGTGCCTAACTCCTGCTCAGGATGGCTGCTGTAACTCCACTAACTGGGATTATCTGACTGTAGGACTCACATCCGAGCTATTTGAGATGACGCCCCAGGCACTGAAGATTTGCGGCTTCCTTACCGCAGATAACAACAAGCTCTTTGCTATTGACGGAAGCGAACCTTACGACATGGAGCAGGCCGAAGCCGGCACCGTCTGGAGCTTCGAGGATTGCTATGCTAAGGCCACCCCCGACCTTACATCTCCTGACGACGGTGCGACCATCTCTGCTGCCCCCTCCGAATGTGTTAACTTGGCGTTTACCCTCGAGTGGGAGTGCCAGTGCAATGCCTACGTCTATGACATCCAGATTGCGCTGGACGAGGACTTCACCGGAGTGGCAGTCGGTGAAGAAGGCTACCTACCATCTGCAACAGCGACTCCCAGTTACCTCGTCGCGGAAGGCGACCTCTCATGCGATACCTATTACTGGAGGGTCAGGTCTGTAGAAGCCGAGACCGGGCAAGAAATCCATAGCTGGTGGTCTGAGCCACGGAGCTTCAGTGTTACCGCCGGCGGGTGCTTCATTGCCACCGCAGCCTACGGCACGCCCATGGCAAAGGAAATACAGACTTTTCGCGAGTACAGGGATGAATACCTTCTTACCAACCCGCTGGGACAATCTCTGGTAGACGTCTATTATAGTATTAGCCCGCCAATGGCTGAGTTCATAGCTGAGCACCCCAGCCTGAAGCCAATAGTGAGAACTGCACTGGTGCCTGTTGTAGCCATGAGCACCATAGCTGTCAACACTACTCCGGCCGAGAAGGCGGCCATAGCAGGCTTGCTGGTGCTGGTTTCCGTGGCAGTGGCTGTATGGGTGACAAGGCGGCGAGGCCGAGGTCCACAGTATACCTGAGAGTGAAATTCTACAAAAGCCTGGTTTGTTACTTCAGAGGCAAAAAGATAGGGTTGAGGAATTAACCTCGAACCTATGCGAAATGAAAACTCTCACGAGTTTCTCACCTAGGAGGCAATCAATTTGTGCCTAATCCTCGTCCAGCTTAGAAAGCCGGAGATGCCCGTTCATGCGAACTTTCGGCACTATGTTCTCATGGCAATATGGACAAGGTATCTTGGTTGGCTGAGTGGCGACAAAACCAATGCT
>Ga0307430_1001928_pt1 | contig 14378 bp, 16 predicted proteins | sample SalMarWE160130MG_FD_202159 | JGI IMG/M metagenome (GOLD analysis project Ga0307430, IMG submission 202159) | Salt marsh sediment microbial communities from the Plum Island Ecosystem LTER, Massachusetts, United States - WE1603-130 | ecosystem: Environmental > Aquatic > Marine > Intertidal zone >... | reverse complement strand
GACATTAACTATGATAAATTCTCACCTTCGACCAATCCTGATTTCTATCAGGTAAAAGATGTATATCGTAAATGGTGTCTCAACGAGGCAGGTGACTACAGTGGCGCTCCATACAATCAGGACGGTGCGTTTGACTTTTCCAAGATTTTCGGCAGCAGTAATTTCACTCGTCGCCGCAGGCGCTTCCGACCAACTTTAACCACCGATAAACAGGGAAAATCATTAGGTTATTTTCTCCAGGTATCGTTCGATGACGGTTCGCATTGGTGGCAGTACCTTCATGCTTTTAATATTCTGCTCAAAGAGTGCGGAGTGTGGCTCAGCAGTGACCAGCTCGATGTTGATACCTGGGTCGCGGCGCTAAAGGGAGTGTTGAAATTCAGAATAACCGCCTCGGCAATTAGTGATGAGAGATTAACTTGTATAATTTCCGATGGGCCTGTCAATTCAACAGTTCCTGTGGTTGAGCATATTATTACGCTGCCCCGTCAGTTCAAGTATCGCAGGGTTTCGGACCAGAGCATCTTCGCGGATCCCTGTGATGAGACGCTCGGCACTGCGGACGAGGTCGATGATACTAATGCTTTGTATGAGTTTGTCCGGCACAGGGCAGCGGTTTCGTCCGAGGCCATCGAGGCCATTGATATACAAACACCGTTTCTTGCATTTGATTACAGAATTGGTGACAGAGTAAGCACAAGTCCCGAAAGCAGAGACCTGTTGGCCTGCAAGAGCGATAACCGAAGCAGAAGCTGGATAGAACGAGTGTGGATGGATTTTGAAAAGCAGTGTACGAATTTGAAAATCGTTCGACAAAGGGGTTGAGAATTATGGTCAGCGGAGCGAATATCGTAGATGGTCAACAGATACTGGAAAGACTTGCTCGGCAAGGCTCTGAGCAGATTCAGGAAATATCCGTTGTCACTTCACCTGGCGCCAGAACGGCTGCGTGGGCCGTCAAGGTCAAAAGTAATTCGTCATACAATTTCTATAATGTCGTCGCAGTAGTGATAGGTGATGCCGGCTCGATACCTGTTGAAATAGGTCAGCAAACGCTGGCTGTCAATCTGGCTGAATCGTTTCAGCAACAGGGAACTCTGTCGGCAGGAACGTATGCAGTAATGTTCAGAGTAGGCGACAAGAACATTTTCTACGTTAAACCGTGACGAAGTGAAACCCCACGAATACGCAGTACCGGTGGCTTGATAGCGCAAGATACAAGGTAAATGATGGCTGAGGGGAATTCCAAATCGTGGCAGTTTAATCGACAGATAAATGTTTCTGTGCTGGTTCAGTTGGTGCTTTTAGCTTCTCTAATTGTGGGCAGTTGGGTCAATTTGCAGAGACAGCTTGATTTATTACAGCATGATGTGAGTATGCTGTTGCAATGCCAAAAGAATTTTGAACAAAAGCTTGAGTCGCTATGGAGCAAAAGCATTTCATACGAGTATCGCCTGCGTGCGCTCGAGAAACACATATCCAAGGCCGATATCGCAGAAGGATGTTCAAGACCCTGACTGATAAGACAATAATAACGTCTGTCGTCGCTGTTTGCAAATCGGATATTAGAGAAACAGTAGAATGCTGAAAGTCCAAGATATAAAATTATCCGTGTTAAAGTTCTGGGAAGATAATCCCAGAATTAATGATGAAGCTGTAGACGCTGTAGCCAAAAGCATCGAGTCCTTTGGCTTCAACGTGCCCATTCTTTGTGACCAGCAATTTACCATTATCACAGGACACACACGATGGAAAGCCGCTAAGAAAATCGGTATGAAATCGGTCCCCGTCATAGTTTTAGAAATAGTTGAAGCCCAGCGTAAGGCATTCGCAATCGCAGACAATAAGACAGGAGAATTAGCCGAATGGAACCATATGAAGTTGCGAAAGGTTTTGGAGCAACTCAAACACAAAAAAATCAATCTGCCATCTCTTGGCTATTCTCAAGCTGAACTCCAAGCATTGCTTACACAACAAAGACAGTTTGATTGGAAAGCGTTCGAAAATATACTCAAAATAAGGCTTGCTTCAAGATATGTACTTTTACCTGTAAAAATACCAGCGGAAACAAAAGAAACTTTCAAAAAAACTATTAAAAAATTTACTGACGAGCATGGTGTAAAAACGAAAGACTTCGCAAAAGCAGCAGGAGAAGTATTCGGCCTGTTACTGGGACTGTAACAATGAACAAAACATTGGCAACAAAAGTGAAAAACACTATTGCATTAATACAGCAGATTTACCCGAAGCTGGAATCTGGATATCCATTCATTGCATTCTCAACCGGTAAAGATAGCCTTGCTATGGCAGTGATGATATACGAAGCGATTGCGCCTGACAAATTGCCATGTCTATATATACACCACAATCTTGAATTTCCAGAGAATCTCGATTTTGTCGAAGAGCTTAAGGATCGAGCATTCATGATTGAAGTTCTGAATCCGTTTCTTGAATATTTTGAACTAACGGAACGAGGGATTGGTTTTCTGACTCTTGTTGACGCTTGGTGCGTCCCAATGCTCGTTGGCACGGGTCTTATAGATTGGCTGAAACGCAAAGGTGCCAGAGGACCAAGAGAAGGCATGATGTTTCGTGGCATGTCCGGTAGCGAGTACAGTCACAAATTTCATAGTGATGTAGAACTTTATAGGAAACTCGACCTGCCTTGCTTTAACCCAATGCTGAATTTCACAAAGCAAGAAATTATCGAGATTGTTACGGAGCGGTACGGCCTGCCTCTTAATCCTATTTATAAAAACATGGATAGGACTTACTGCATTTGCTGCTATACATCTGACAAGCGAAGACAAGCCTATAGTCAAAAACACTATCCACAAGTGTACAAGAAGTATTACGAACATATAGGGAAACTGCTTTTTGATATTGGCCTAATCGATAAAAGCAACCTCCCACCACAATACAAAACGCGGAAAGAGAAACTGGAACGTCACGGCTTTGTTTACTGGCGTCGGCACAAAGCGCAGGATGTCATTGGTGCTATCAAATATCGATTACCATCAAGCGTATTAGTCTACCAGATTCGTAAGTCCGAGTGGATAGCAACTAAGCATTTGAAACCAGTAGAAGGCAGATGGGCCAGGATGGGTAATGAGATACGATTCTGGAATGTACCGGAAAAACTCGCTGATATATTGATCAAACGAATGATTAATTGTTTGGATTGCGGCTTTTGTATGATAGAATGCTTTCCATGCCGACAATTTGACAAAGCTACCAGGTCGTTGCGTATCAAAGGCTGTATTCAGTGTGGTAAGTGTATTCGGTTAAAGTTTTGCATGGGTTGGCGTCATCGGTTTTGGCGCCGTGTCATTGTAGAAAGCTCGTAGCATGACAAGTAAGAACCATAGTTGTGATGGCTACTTGTTTGATTGCAGAATCAATGCCGAGCCTGTGATCATCAGCGCCTGTTTGCTTGGGATTCCCTGTCGTTGGCACGGACACAAACCAAAGAAACGCGAGAAACTAATCGAACGCTTGAAAAAAAAGTATGTTCTCGTTCCAGTTTGTCCGGAACAGCTCGGCGGCATGCCAACACCGAGGACCGGTGAAAAACTCGAAGGCAGTGGAGCAGAGGTTCTTGACGGTCGATTGCGAATCATCGCACCGGAAACAGGGCAAGACGTAACCAGATTCCATGTCAATGGCGCAAAGTACACATTAGAGATTGCGAAAATTACAGGTGCTTGCCGAGCCTACTTGAAGGGTGGAAGTCCTTCCTGTGACAAAGAAGGAGTAACCGGCGAGATACTCAAGCGCGGAGGTATAAAGGTTATCCGTGTTCCATAAGCGCGATTTGTTTTTTCGATAAAGCAGCAGGAACATTTTTGCCTCGGTATCGGTAATCCACAATGATAGTTTAATAGAGCCGTATTGTTTGACTTTACCATATCACACAATTGCATTTTCGCTGTTCGCAGCAGTCTTTTAAAAAGTTCCAAATTTCGGGCGTTTCTCTGCAAAGGCTGATAGAAGCATCCTTATCAAAGCTGCGAATGGTATCGATTAAGAAATTATAGAATTCGACACGTTGTTTCGGTTGATAACGCAGCTTGCCATCTGAAGCCCCTCTAACAAAGTGATAATCAAAGAGCTTTCGAGCACGATTGCCATACGCATCTGTGGCCAGGCGAAAATGACCGGGCAAAAGCCTTAGCATTCCAAGAGTTATGTTCTCGGGCCTTATGGCAGTTAAGGTCTTTTGGATTAAATCGGCATACCCATCTTCCCAGTTTGGGTAGAGAATACCGGGGTCAATTCTAATTCGTATTCGGTAGCCATGGTCTTGGCACTGTTTAGCTGCCTCGATGCGCTCGTCAAGGTCGGCTGTGCCTAATTCATATCGCCGGATTATCTGCTGAGCGTTGAGGCTCCAGGAAACAACCGTGTGACTATTGGATTCAACAGCTAACAGATTATCGACATTACTGCTTTTGGTAAGCAGCATTAGAAAGCCATTGGAAAACGAAGAGAAAAATGGAACTAAGATTTTTGTCAGGTTTGTGACATGGTCAAGCGCGAGACTGTCGAGCATTTCGCCCATATTGAAACTGATTCTGCCGTGAGAGTTGGCCAAAGTTTTATGTATTTGCCTGAACATCGTATCGTAATTGATATTGATTTTTATAAATGGTGAGTATTTTCGATAGACAAACGACAGATAGCAATATGTACAGTAGTAGGGACACCCGTTTGAGACAGGAACCAGTTTGTAATAAGGACAACAGCGAACATTCGAGCCGAGTTGACCGTCAAAATTGCCCACAAAGGCCGAGGTTGCGCCTATCATCAAAGTTCTTTTCCCGGCCAGCAATGCTTGAGCTGGTGATATATCTGGCGAAGGGGGCTTTCTCTGTTGCTTTATTACCTGGACCTTAGCTGATGGAAACAATTTCAAAATGCGCTGCGCTTCAGGGTTCTTGGCCACTTTGTGCCATAATAATATGGTTCCGGGTCTGAATGTTTTCGCTGTGTCCATAACTAAATCTTATATGCCAAACTCAGAATTTTTTCCGTCTCGTGCAACAGTATTATAGCGGAAAAACGTAAACTTCATCCAAAATTAAGGAGAGAAAAGATGAAAACGGCAGGAAAGTACAAAAGTGCAAAAATGCAAAAAAGCACAAGACTTTTGGGTTACGTGCTTATATGCTTTTTATTTGCCGGCTGTGATAGTCTGCGTTTTGCACCGACCGAGGTGCAAAAGCAGAACGCCTGGCTGCACAACCGTACAGCGACAATTGCCGCCGATACTGCAGGGGTAGAAGCTGCCTCGGAAAAACTGCAAGCACTGACGCAGTTGAGCGAAGTGCAGAGTCGAGCGTTTAGTTCTCATTATGGTCTCCCGAAAGAATTTCCCCAGGCCGAAACTGCTGAAGATATCCTTACCGAATCGAATTGGCAGCTTGCCCACACGGCTTTGCAGCAAGGAGCCGAACGGCCTGATGCATGGGAAGTAGCTGACTCTATGCTGGAGCTGGGTATTGGAATTTGTGCGTTATTGGGCGGAGTTTATGGGACAAGGGCTGTTGGATTCTTAAGACAAGCCAGGACAAAATCCAAAGCCCTGCAGGAGATTATTGTCGGCAACGAACTTTTCAAAAAGCAGAACGAATCTTCTGCTTCTGCATTCAAACAAGCCCAAAGCAACCAATCGCCCCGAACCCGCCAAATCGTCACGCGCATGAAAAATAATACGTAGCAGCTAAGCAAATGGATTCAGAGATTCCTGCTTTCGCAGGAATGAAAGTTTTGTTTGTCAGATCGTAACGCAAATGAAAGCCAATTCGTAAAGACTTAGCGAATGGGTTTAGAGATTCTTCATTTTGCTCAGAATTGCAAGGATGGCAGATATCAGAAATGAAAAATATATTGATGCGGATCAGCTTGCGGAAGAGTTCCTTATAGTGAATTGCCAGGTCGAATCGTCTGAGGTCCGGCAGAAACGACGGACTTCCGAGCCGGTGCGGATAGGCGAGATTCTGCCTGCTGTAATGCGTAATCCGAAAACTCAAAATTCAAATCACAAAATTCAAAACTACCAGGTCCTTGACGCCGGTGAGCGATTCTGGTATTTTGCGTTCGTATTGAGAACCGAATTTTTGAAAGAGAGGACATTATGAAACGAAGGACATTTCTTGGATTAAGTGCCGGTACCGCCGGCGGTCTCTGTCTGGCCGGCTGCACAAGTCTCGAGGCGATGTTGAAAGGTACAAAGAAGCCGTTTGAGATTTCCCTTGCCCAGTGGTCGTGGCACAGAAGGCTTCGCGGCCAACAACAGCCGAAGATGGACAATCTCGACTTCGCAAAAGAAGCCAAGAGCCTGGGTATCCATGCTATCGAGTACGTTAATCAGTTCTTTAAGGACAAGGCCAGGGACACTAATTACCTGGCCCAGATGATGAAACGCGCAAAAGATAACGGAGTTAAATCATTATTGATTATGTGCGATGGCGAAGGTGCTCTCGGCGACCAGGACCCGCAGCGGCGTACCCAGGCGGTCGAGAACCACTACAAGTGGCTTGAGGCTGCTAAATACTTAGGCTGTCATTCGATACGTGTCAACGCCAGCTCCAGGGGCTCATACGATGAACAGCTCGAGCTGGCCGCCGATGGTTTGCAGCGTCTAAGCGACAAAGCCGTTGAATACAATCTCAACGTCCTTGTCGAGAACCACGGCGGTCTATCGTCCAACAGCCAGTGGCTTACCAGTGTCATCAAAAAGGTCTGCCTGCCCAATTGTGGGACTCTGCCCGACTTCGGCAACTTTCCGCCGGAAGCTGATAATTACAACTCCGTCGAAATGATGATGCCCTACGCCAAGGCAGTCAGCGCAAAGAGCTATGACTTCAACGAAGCCGGCGACGAGACAAAGATTGACTACTACCGTATGATGAAGATTATCCTTGAGGCCGATTACCACGGCTACGTCGGCATCGAGTACGAGGGCAGACGACTCAGCGAAGACGATGGTATCTTAGCTACCAAACGGCTGCTGGAAAAAATTCAAAATCAGCTTATGAAGGTTTGAAACGAGCATCGAGTATGATTGTTGGCGTACTAACAGCTCATTTATCTATGCAGGGCGTAACTTCGCTCAAAGGAAAAAGAAGCATCGTCAAAAGTGTAATCGGCCGATTGAAAAGCAGATTCAATATCTCAATTTCCGAAGTTGACCATCAGGACAGCAAGACCAGTGCGATTATTGCGATAGCAATAGTCTGCAACGAGACTCACTTCATAGACCAGCAGTTTGACGCCATCATTAATTTTATGCGGAACGATGGCCGATTCTACCTCGGACAAATCCAGCGGGAAACGTTTTAGAGCCTATCCGAATAACTATTCGCTCTCGCCTGTCATTCCTTCGCTTTGCTCAAGGACAGGTCTGAACGGAGCGCAGCGAAGTGAATCCTGATACATCGGGACTCTTCGTTGGCCAGATTCTTCGGCTTCGCCTCAGAATGACAAAGGACGACGCTGAGATTCTATTCAAAGGATCTTATCGACGATAAACCTTGCACCGAGAAATATATCCACCGCCATTGCTGTATAAAGGACGATCCGTCGCAACTGCCGCATTCGCAGTTTCGCACGTATCATAAAGAAAATAATCGCAGCTACAATCGCACCGAGTACATACATTTTCCCAGCTTCGGTAAAAAGTTTTGCGTATCCCGCCCCCATTCCTAAAAATGTCTGAAAGTATTTTGTTGCCAGCAGTAATGTTACGATAGCAAGGGTGCACATAATCGCTGCGGCTGCCAGGACCCACCCGCGGTCGGCAAAGCCAGCCGATGCGAGTCCCTGCATACCTGCACCCACAAGCACCGAGCAGCACAACATAGGCATGGTAAACCAGATAATCGGGCTGATACCGAAGAAAGAATCGCAAAAGGCCAATATTGTGCCGATGGCGAAAAACATTATTATACCGAACCGCCGAGCCGCCAGCAGCATAGAAAAACCCATAACCAGCGCCGCTACTGGAATATGATAAAAGCCGATTAGAGTTGTATTTCGCTGAGCGGTGACAAGCGGAGCTAACAAGCCGAACAAATCAGCCAGATGCAACCTGGCCTGCGTTGAAACTGGGAACAACCGGTAGTGAGTGGATACCTGAAAAAAAAACACTATTGCAAGAAACGGCAGAACCGAAAATGGAATCCTTAACCACCGCCACTTCGCTTTGGGACCAAACGCAGCAGGGCAAAACAGCCATGGTATAGCCGCTGTCAAAAGGCCTGCTGTAGGGTGAAATTTAGCCAACCCGAGTATGAATGGCCCGAAGCCGAAAATAGCTCCCGCAAAAAATGACTCGCCAAATCCAGCCACCCACCGCCGACTAAGTACGTAACAACCCAGAGAAGCCAAACAAACATTCACAACAAAGAGGTCTCGTAATCGTAGCGCACTGAAACCTTTGAAATATGGTTGATATAGATATACAGCAAAGGCGACGTAAATTATCGCTGCTGCGGCAAACTTGGCATATTTCGTTTTCTGCATCATTATTTCAATCTATCAAAATTATTGGTTCTTCTCCAAAAAATTTGGTTGAAAACAGCCTCTACTGAGGCTGGGATTTATCGCTTTGGAGGCGCCGGCATAATCATAAGTTGGCGGCTTTCAAAGAGATACCGCCCAGAGTTTATCCCTGCAAAGGCAGGCCCAAGCAAAATCCATTTTAGAGTTCGACCTTTGTTTCTTTTGTTCTGGTTGTATCTGGCTTTACTTCCACAATATCTATCGTCCTCGCCGCTTTTGGACGTGCTGATTCCGGACATTCGCCGGTCCAGCAATAGAGACAGAGCTTGTCTTTGGGCCGCCCGATGGCCTTAATCATATCATCCGCAGTCTGATATCTAAGTGTTGAGACATCTAAATCCCTGGCAATCCACTCCACCATTCTTTTGTATTTCTCAGAATTATGGTCTGTGTACTCCGACACATCTTTTAGGTCATGGCCTTCCAGAGACCGAATGGCTCTACGGGCGGCAAGCTCGTGGATGGAGCGCGTGGAAAGATTGAACCTGCAAGGAAACATCAGAGGCGGGCAGGCGGGCCTTACGTGTATCTCTTTGGCACCACAATCCCAGAGCTTTTTGATAGTGAAGTTCTTAAGCTGCGTTCCCCTCACTATAGAATCCTCACACACAACAATGCTATTGTCTTCAATTACCTCTTTAATGGGGATAAGTTTCATCTTTGCGATGAGGTCGCGTGTATGCTGTGAAAGTGGCGTATAACTTCTACCGTATCCTGGCGTGTATTTAACAAGGGGTCGCCTGAATGGCTTGCCTGATTCCATCGCATATCCTAACCCATGAGCACATCCGGAATCCGGAACCCCAGTGACAAGGTCAACCTCAATATCCTTATCGCGTCTTGCAAGGTAGCGCCCACATCTTTCCCTAACTATCTCTACATTTATTCCTTCATAGCTTGATGCAGGAAAACCAGTATATATCCAGAGAAATGCGCAGATTTGGTTTACATTTCCTCCGCCCGGCCTTCTTTGTACTATGCCATCTTCATTTATCAGAATTATCTCTCCCGGTTCAACGTGTTTTGCAACATCGAATCCATTATTTGGAAAGGCACTGGTCTCAGCAGTTACCGCCCATGCATCCGGCCGCCTGCCAATGATAAGTGGCGTATATCCAAGCCTGTCTCTTGCCGCATATATTCCATCTTTATGCAGCAACAAGAGTGAGCAGGAGCCCTCTATAACCTCAAACATCTTCTCTATGCCATCTATCAAATCGTTTCCCTGGTTGATTAATTTTGCCATTAACTCCGTGGTATTAACCGCTCTTTTGCTTACTTCGCTGAAGGATATTCCTTCCTTTAACAGTTTGGCTGCCAATTCATCCGCGTTTTCTACAAATCCGCTGGTTACTATACAAAATGGTCCAAATCTTGAGTTTAGATAAATTGGCTGTTCCTCATAGTCGCTGATAACGCCGATGCCTTTATTGCCGTTTATATTTCTATAATCATCATAGAATTTTGACTTAAACTGACTCTGGTTCAAGTTGTGTATTTGGCGGGTGAAATCTTCTCCAAGCACCGCTATACCTCCGTATTCTGTTCCCAGATGCGAATGATAATCTGTGCCATAGAAAAGGGTTTCTGCGCAATTTTCCTTCGAGGCTACTCCAAAAATACCACTCATCTTTTACCTCCTTTATGATATGTCTGAGGTTTCCCATTTAGAACGCTTAAGACACCGTTAAATCACTCCATTTAGCCATTGTACTATATTTGCATTCTGAACTCAAACTGACTAATTGTCATTTCGAGCGAAGCGCAGCAGAGTCGAAAAATCTATTTGACTAATTGTCACCCTGAGCCCTTCGCTGCGCTCAGAGCCTGCCCTAAACGCAGTGAGGGGATAAACTTCGCGAAGCATCTCATCCGGCCAACGAAAAAGATTGGAGATTCTTCACGAAGTCTCCGATTTTTTGTCATGCTGAGCAAAAAAAGCCTTTAGCCCTAAATTAGCCGAAGCCCTGAGCGAAGCCGAAGGGGAAGCATCTCATCCGGCCAACGAAAAGGATTAGAGATTCTTCGGCTGCGCCTCAGAATGACAAAGGTCTTTATATTCATTTTGTTAGAGGTCCTAAGTATAAACCCAAATACAAGCCACGAGTCATTTGAGCACTACTTTGCCGGTGCCGGTAGTTATTCGGCCTATCTCATAGACCTGCTCACCGTATCTTGTCAGTTTTTTAGTTATGGAATTGGCAAAGTCCTCAGCTACTATCAGCACAAACCCTATCCCCATATTAAAGACTCTGAACATTTCCTCTTCTTCGACCGGTCCCGCCTTCTGCAGGAATGTAAATATCTTCGGCACCGGCCAACTCAATTTTTTTATAGCTGCATCGCAGTCTTTTGGCAGCACTCGCGGAATATTCCCGAGAAGCCCCCCGCCGGTGATATGCGCCATGCCGTGCACGACTCGTTTGACTTTATACTGGGACAGCAGTTTTATTATCGCCCGAACATAAATTCGCGTCGGCTCTAACAATACATCGCCCAGCGCAGCGCCATCGAGTTCATCCAGGACATCAGTCATTTTAAGCTTTGCTTTTTTAAAACAAATATTGCGAACCAGCGAATAGCCGTTGCTGTGCAGCCCGCTTGAAGCAAGACCCAGAATCACATCACCTTTTCTTATTGTTTCACCTGCAATTATTTTCCTCCGCTCGACAACCCCAACCGCGAACCCGGCCATATCGAAATCGCCCGCCGAATAGGTATCCGGCATTTCTGCCGTCTCCCCACCGATCAGTGCGCAGTTGGCTTCTCGGCAGCCGGCCGCAACGCCCTTTACAAGCTCAGCTACCATTTTTGGTTCCAGCTTGTGAACCGCCAGATAATCGAGAAAGAACAATGGCTCGGCACCCTGCACGAGCATATCATTAACGTTCATCGCAACCAAATCAATACCTACGGTGTTGAACTTTTTTATTTTGCCGGTTAACTGGACTTTGCTGCCAACGCCGTCTGTACAGGCCACAAGGACGGGATTCTTGTAGTTCTTTTTGAACAGCCGTTCGTCGTAGTCGAGCCGAAACATCCCCGCGAAGGCGTTTCGCGATTCGACAACCCGCGGCCCAAATGTGCTGGCAACGGCCGAGGAAATTTCACGAACCATCTCCTCCCCGGCATCAATACTCACGCCCGACTGTTCATAGCTAATGTATTTACTCATCCTTTGTGGCTCATAGTCTGTATAAATATGAAACTCGAATATTGAAATTCAAAACAACACAAACAATGTTTCGGACATTTGATATTTGAATTTTGAATTTGCTTCGGATTTCGAATTTCATTTCTGCTATTCTTCCTCTTCGAACATATGCATCTGGTGGTGTTCCATAGCAAACTTATTGACCGCGATATCTACCGGTATTTTGTATTTCCCGTTCCAGCATGCAGTACAGTAGTGGTCTTCCGGCAACGTTGCACACTGAAGCAATCCTTCCAGCGACATATAACCAACGCTGTCAACTTCAAGGAATTCTTTGATTTCTTCCAAATCGCGATTATTTGCCAGCAGCTCTTCTTTGGTCGGAAAATCAACGCCGTAAAAACAGGGAAACCTAATCGGCGGACAGCTCACTCGCATGTGAATTTGTTTTGCGCCGGCCTGGTGCAATGTCCTGATCTTGCCTCTCGTGGTTGTGCCGCGAACGATCGAGTCGTCCACTATCACGATGCGTTTTCCGTCCACTACTTCTTTTACCACCGCTAATTTGAGTTTAACCTCTAATTCTCTCACTTTCTGGTCTGGCGAGATAAATGTTCTGCCTATGTAATGGCTCCTGACCATTCCCATATCGAAAGGTATTTTGCTCTGCTCCGCGTATCCTACTGCTGCTGATGTCCCTGAGTCCGGTATTGGTATTACCACATCCGCATCGACAGGGTGTTCTTTTGCCAATTGTCTTCCGAGTTTTTTTCTGAACTCGTGCACATTTTCACCGAAAATGGTGCTGTTTTGCTTGGCGAAATAGATATGCTCGAAGAGGCAGTGAGCCGGTGTAACAGTGCCCGGCGTAACGAAAAAACTGCTGTCCAGGCCGTTTTTATCCAGCCGAACGATCTCGCCGGGCTCGACTTCTCGAATGAACTTTGCCTCTATGGCATCGAGGGCGCACGTCTCACTGGCAAATACGTAAGCGCCCTTTTCGGTTTGGCCTATGCACAAAGGCCTGATACCGTAAGGGTCCCGGGCCGCTTCAATACGGTCGGCAAACAAAAACAGCAGACTATATGCCCCCTGAAGATGGTTCAGTACATGTGCCAGGGGGTCGTCATTGCTGACATGGCCCGGCTTGGCAAGCAAATGAGTAATTATCTCGGTATCGCTTGTGGAATTAAAGATGCTGCCGTGCGCCTGATATTCATCCCGCAGCAGTGTCGCGTTTATAAGATTGCCGTTATGTGCCACTGCCACCTGCCCACGCGAGTACTCAGCTAAAAGTGGCTGACTGTTTACAGCCCTGCCGGCACCTGTCGTTGAATACCGAACATGGCCGATTGCTATCGGGTTAGACAATTTTTTAAGAATGCCCCTGCCGACACGAAAAACCCTCCTCACTGTACCCATATCTGTATAGCACTGAATTAATTCACCGTCGCTGGAAGCGATCCCTGCCGACTCCTGGCCGCGGTGCTGAAGACTATGCAAGCCCAGATAGGTCTCATGAACGGCTTCTGCATCACCAAAAATGCCAAAAAGACCGCAGTTTTCTTTTTTTTCCGAAGCCATAAATGAATTGTCAATTGTCAATTGCCAATTGTCAATTGAAAACCGCCCGCTAACAATTCTTTGTATATTTCGTCAAGCGTTGCTGCCTCCTGTCCTGCGGCTTTTCTTTTATCGAGAACTTCTGTAACCACAGTTGCTAATGCTCTGCAATAGTACTCATCACTTCTAATCGTGACGCTTTTAGAAGATTTTTCTATAACTTCATCATATTTCAGTTGTTGTCCCATGACTTCACAAAGACAATTAATAGCAGTCTTAATCCTCTGGGCCTCTGTTTCTAACTCTTAGAGGCGAGCTTCTAAATCAACTATTGTTTGTTCTGCATGTTTCATATTAAAACCTTTCAACATTAACAACACAATTAAAAAGTGCCATTTGTTGCCATTTAATTCAAGGCTTTTTTAAGAAAATTTGTAAATTTTTATGTATCTACCTAAGCAATTATTATACAAGGACATATGTAAGTCCACTTAAATTATTAAAAATAAAATTAACAATATTAAATTTATTTCTTGATTTAGTCGATAGATGATCGTATATTATTTGTGTAGACATTGTCAATACAATGACAACGCAAAGGACGAGCAGTGAGGAGAAAGAAAATGGGTAAATCGGCCACCATCCATACGCGAATAGATGAGAAAACAAAAACAAAAGCTCAAAGAATATTGAAGATTTTGAACATCCCTATGTCTGAGGCAATATCTATGTTTTTCAGGCAAATTATTCTTCATAAGGGTATTCCTTTTGAGATTAAAATACCTAACGATGTAACCCTTACAACAATAGAAAAATTAGAGGCAGGTGAAGATACACATGAAGTTTCCACTGTGGACGAACTGTTTCAGGAGTTGGATAGTTGAAAAAAATTGTTCGTACTGGACAATTTAAGAAAGATTATAAAAAACTCGTTAGGCAAGGCAAAGATAATCAAGAGTTAAAAGCAATTGTCACAAAACTATCCAAAGGCGAAAAACTACCCCCACAAAACAAAGACCATAAGCTCACCGGAAGGTTGGGAAAATATCGAGATTGCCATATACAATCTGATTGGATTTTAATATATCAAATCAAT
>Ga0307430_1001924_pt1 | contig 14382 bp, 14 predicted proteins | sample SalMarWE160130MG_FD_202159 | JGI IMG/M metagenome (GOLD analysis project Ga0307430, IMG submission 202159) | Salt marsh sediment microbial communities from the Plum Island Ecosystem LTER, Massachusetts, United States - WE1603-130 | ecosystem: Environmental > Aquatic > Marine > Intertidal zone >... | reverse complement strand
CTTACTCTTCAAGTTCAGGGTAATCCCCTTCTTATTGGTATTGAGATGAAGAAAGAGCCCGCTTTTTTCGGGATGTGGGTCATCCCCAAGAAAAGGCTCCATTCTCCTCGCTCCATCCCCTTCACCAGGCTTCTCAATCTTAACAACCTCAGCACCGTAGTCAGCCAGTAGCTTGGTGCAGTAAGGACCAGCAACATTATGGGTCAGGTCTAAAACTCTAACATCTTGCAAAGCTTGTTCCATTACCACCTCTCGAATATTCTACCTCTCCGCCAGACTACATCTTAAATTGCCACAAACGACTCTTATTATAATAGCACCTGTCGATGACCAAATGCCACGCCTGCTGGCAATCTCACTATAGCAGTAATGACAACACAGATAGCCCTCATCCACTCAGCGTGCATTATTGACACTTAGTTGGCCGAAGGTTAGTATTAGACAATCCAGTCATAGTGCCCCCCAGATACAGAGAGCGGCCTAATGAATCAATTATCGAATAGAAGCAAGGAAATCTACGAGATTAGATGGCATGGGAGGGGCGGTCAGGGAGCGGTTACCAGTGCTCAGATCTTGGCTGAGGCTGCGTACTACGCTGGATATAAGGGTGTGACATCCGCCCCCTATTTTGGTGCGGAGAGAAGAGGGGCTCCGGTTACTGCCACTACCAGGTTCTCTTCCGAGCCCATCAGGGTTTATTCCGAGGTGGAGACCCCAGATGTAGTAATGGTGCTCGATGAAAGCCTTCTAAAGTTCAGCGATGTTATATCCGGTCTCAACCAGGGAGGGTGGTTAGTAGTAAATAGCATGAGGAGACCGGCCGAAATAGGCCTGATGGGTGAATTCCAAATCGTCACTGCCAATGCTACAGAAATCGCCCATGAGCTTGGTCTGGTGGTGGCTGGCGTCACTGTGGTAAACACCCCCATCCTGGGTGCTTTTCTTCGAGCTACTGGGTTGCTATCTCTAGACAGTGTGCGCCAAGCGATAATGGGCAAATTCTCAGCCACGGATGCCGACAGAAATTTCAGGGCAGTGCAGTTAGCCTTCGAGAAGACGCTCCTGAAATAGACTAGCCTTCGATTCACCTGTGGCATAGTGGTAAATTATACGATTAGTAAAGGATTGGAACTGCAATGCATACAAGAGATTGCGGTAATATATCCGGTGTGTCATTTCCCAGCATTGGCGAGGCAGGAAAGACAGGCGACTGGAGAGAGTTAACGCCAGTCATCGATCCCCTGAAGTGCATACCAGTGAAGAGGCACAAGCCTTCCTGTTTCCTCTGCTGGCTATACTGCCCAGAGGCGGCAATCAAAAGGGGCATTCCCGTGGAAATAGACTTAGAGTACTGTAAAGGTTGTGGAATCTGTGCTGAGGAATGCCCGACAGGAGCCATTGCAATGGTAGAGGAAAACAATCTGACAGCAGGATAGAGTGAGGTGTGTTAGACCTTGAAAGAAACAGCGGATAATACACAGATAATCACCGGCAACTATGCTACCGCCATGGCAGCCAAATTGAGCCGGGTTCAGGTAGTTGCCGCTTACCCCATCACTCCTCAATCTCCAGCGACTGAGGCCCTGTCCCAGTTCGTCGAAAGGGGCGAATTGGATGCCGAGTACGTCAGGGTTGAGAGTGAGCACAGTGCCCTCGGGGTATGTATAGCTGCGTCAACCGTGGGCGCTCGCACCTTCACCGCCACCAGCGCCAATGGGCTGGCATATATGTGTGAGCAGCTTCATTGGGCAGCCGGAGCCCGCCTTCCCATTGTGCTTGCCTGCGTCAATCGCGCCATGGCAGCGCCGTGGAGCGTGCTCAACGACCAGCAGGACTCCATATCTCAAAGGGATACGGGTTGGATTCAAATATACGCCCGAAACAGCCAGGAGATTCTGGACTCTATCATCCAGGCCTATAAGATCGCTGAGAGCCTATACGTGCCGGTAATGGTGGGCTACGATGGTTACATCCTGTCCCATACGGTGATGCCGGTCGACATTCCTAACCAGGAGCAGGTGGACCGCTTTCTCCCCCCATATAAGCCCCATACCATCCTTGATCCCGCCGCTCCTCAGAATCTGAATCTCGTTACCTTGGCAAATCCCAGGCAAGATGCTCACGGCGTTATGTGCCACGGATACATGGAGCTCAGGTATCTCCTTCAAGAGGCACTGGAGAGTTCCTTAGAGACAATTGTAGAAGTAGACAGCGAATTTAACGACACCTTTGGTCGCAGCTATGGAGGTACTTATTGGGGGTATCGTCTGGAGGATGCCAACTTGATCCTGGTGGCTATGGGCAGCCTCGCCACCGAGGCTACGGTGGCGGTTGACCAGCTCAGGCAACGAGGCCACAGGGCTGGGCTGCTAGCTCTAAGGGTCTATCGCCCCTTCCCCAGGCAAGCTATGATATCTGCAACTAAGAAGGCGGAGCTAATCGTAGTCTTTGACAAGAACATCAGCTATGGCTATGAGGGTGCTACATGCTCTGACCTGAAGGCAGCCCTCTATGGAAGCGGTATCCAGGTGCCGGTGCACAACTATATTGCAGGCCTGGGGGGCAGAGACGTCAAAGCCAGAGAGCTGGCCGATGCCGCCGAGAGGTCACTGCGACAAGTGGAAGAAGGCCGACCGCAAAAGGAAGTCGAGTGGTTGAATTGCCACATCTGAGACATTTGGTTTGAGGACATTGAGATGACAGAAAGCGTGCTGAGCCTACCCAAAAAGGAATATATGCTTCCCGGAAACAGGACCTGTGCTGGTTGCGGTCTGGGCATTGCCTATCGCCATATCCTCAGGGCGCTGGGGGAGAACACAATCGTTACCGTGCCCGCTAGCTGTCTCACCGTTCTCCATGGCATGTATCCCATCACCTCGGTGAACATCCCGTGCATGAATGTCACCTTTCCCAGCACTGCGGCGGCATCGTCAGGGCTTGTCGCCGGTCTGAAGGCGTTAGGAAAGAAGGGGATTACGGTGGTAGGCTTTGCCGGCGATGGAGGGACCCATGACATCGGAATCCAGGCTCTAAGCGGCGCCGCCGAGAGGAACACCGATTTCATCTACATCTGCTACGACAATGAGGCTTACATGAACACCGGGGGCCAACGCTCCAGCTCCACCCCCCTGGGGGTTACCACGACTACCACCCCCGTGCTGGGCAAAGCGCAGCATCAGAAGGACATGCCAGCCATAATGGCAGCCCACAGGATACCCTATGTAGCTACAGCCTCATCTTCCTATCCCCTCGACCTCTATGAAAAGGTTAAAAAGGCAAAGGACATCACCGGCACCAGGTTCATTTACATCTCCACGCCCTGTCCTCCTGGATGGTTCTTCCCCCCCAAGGACACGGTGAAGATGGGCCGTCTGTCAGTTGAAACGGGGATGGTCGTCCTCTACGAAATAGAGAACGGGGCGTTTCATCTCACCGGAGCCAGCGAGAGGCTGGCGGCAAAGGGTGGACTAAAGCCAGTGCGAGAGTACATCGAGCGTCAGGGACGGTTCCGCCGCATCACCGAGGCTCAGATAGACGAGCTGCAGAGATGGGTAGCTGATAGGTGGGCGCAATATACCTCCCATTAAAACGTGAAGCCATGCTAGGTACATTTCACTCAATCAGTACTGCATTACTTGAATTGCCACTACAGTATTAAATCCTACATATTTGGTTCAGCTAATTCGAGTATCGAAATGCTTATGTATCTGTATGATAAGAATATCTATTGCGATATCTTACCCATCAGTGGTAGAATATTTGTGCTAAAAGGAAAAAGGTTAAAATATGGCAAAGCCGAAGGCCACCTTCATTGATGCTTTCGAACCAATACTTATTAAGGCTTGGGGTTCATATCAAGATAGCTTGGATGACAATCTTCTTAACAGAACCCGAGAGGCTCTAACTTACATCCGCCGTGTTTATAGATTTAAAGGCGAGCTGGGTGCTAAGTCTCCATCGCATATTGACTTCAAGGAGCCCAGGAACAGGGCAGGATACCTTGCAGCTTTTGGTGAGCGTCATGCCTATCTTGCTTACGAACATCTCAAAATGGTTCAATCAGTTGACCCTAGCGCAATCCCAGCGCCTGACAACCACGGAGAACTCACAGTAACGCTGGTTGGAGCAGGCCCGGCGATTGAGACATATGGTCTTTGTCTATTTTACAACGAATCTGCTCACCAGCTCAAAAGACTTACTCTTAATCTTATTGATAAAATTCGCGAATGGCAACCTACACGAGACATGGTACTTTCTGGATTGATAAAGGAGGTACTACCCAAATTGGACATTTTTAGTGTCCCAATCGAAGCCGATCTGAAGGAAGCTAGTTGCGTACAAATATTTGCTGCGCATCATGATTCACTCGTTAGGACTCGAATACTCATAGTTTATAATGTATTAAACGAAATCGAGTCTACTCACGCACCCATTATCTTGAGAAACCTCGGCTACATAGTGAGGCAATGCGAGCAACCACTCCTTCTACTGCTTGCTGAACCTACAGCTAAAAAAGCGTGGCCTAGGATAAAATGGTTTCGCAAATTGCTTTTTGAACACACGACAATAATCTTAGATAACCCTAACGAAGAGATCAGTTTTTACGAAGAACCAACTAACATCGCCATGAGTGGGGTAAATGAGCGTTTGTTCAGCAGGGCCTTTGGAAAGAACCCACCTGTATTTGAAACAACTCTGAAGCGTGTCCTCATGGCATGCAAAATGATCCCCCAACCTCCGTTTTCAGAACAGCAGTATGAGCAACTGCGAAGACTGCAATTTAGAAGAGACCGCAAAGGAAGAATTGTACCAGAACCTGTCGCCGATTTTAATCGTCAGCTCACTTTGTTCTGATAGTTCGTCGCCATTCATACGACTACAATCGCTTCTCTAAATCCATATAAGATGTATTACAGACGAAAGCTACGCTTCTAGATTTATTCATCACCCAATCAACATCATCACAGGCTTTTCTATGATAGCTACATGCTTGTTGTTAACGTAGGCAGAATCTCACTTGAGACAACTGTCGATGTATTTCACAAAATCGTCAATCGAGGCGAGCTCTTTCATCCGTTCGATGTCTATCTCTATATCAAAGGCGTTTTCGACCCCGACTATAATCTGCACCCAGTGCAGCGAGTCAGCTTTAATGTCCTTTAGAGCCGTCTCCAAGCGAATCTCGTCCTCACTGCACCGCGCGATCCTGGCTATTATCCTTCTTACTTCATCTAATGCTGCCGTTACCATGTCTCCCTCCAGCAACTATTCAACATAAGAACCTGAGTTCTATTCACTTGATGACATACCCGCCTGGGCCTTTTCCAGCTCAACGCGAAGCTTACCGACGAAGTCGGTCTCCAATGCTATCTTCGCCTGCTCGATAGTACCGACAATCTGGGGCGCCTGGCTACTGCCATGTGCGACAGCCACTACACCGTTGACCCCCCATAGAGGACCACCGCCTAAGACCGTTCCCGGGCTCATGAGCCTCACTAGCTTGCCGGTGACTTTGTCCAGTTCCTCTGGCGAAAGCGTATCCTTTAGCTCCTCTGCCATCCAAGGGCCAATAGCCCTCCCCAGACCCTCGCAAAACTTCACCACTATATTACCCACAAAACCGTCGCAGACTATTACATTCGCCTTCCCCACCACTATATCCATGCCCTCCACATTGCCAATGAAGTTCAAATCGCTTTTCTTGAGCAAAGAGTAAGCCTCCTTGGCCACATCATTGCCCTTACCTTCTTCAGCACCTACGTTGAGCAGGCCAACTGTAGGCTCGTCTATTCCAAGGAATATCCTTGCATAAACAGTGCCAGCCGCAGCAAAGTTCAACAGATGATATGGCTGGCAACCCACGTTGGCTCCCAGGTCGAGGACTACAGTCTCTGGCGCCAGCCCCAGGAAAGGTCCCCCCGCCATCGGCCGGTCTATCCCGGGCAAAGTCCCTAAATATTGAAGCGCGGCTACCATAGCGGCGCCGGTCGAACCAGCGCTAACCATAGCGTCTGCTTCACCCTCCTTAACAAGTCTGGCGGCCATCGCAACCGGGCTGTTTGGCTTGCGTAAAACAGCAAATGCCGGCTCCTCTCCATCCCTGATAAGGTCATTGGCCTCCACTATCCTAATCTGGAGGCCAGTTGCGTTAACTCCGCTAAGCTCTTTCTCAATATCGGGCTTTATGCCGACCAGCACTATCTCGACCCCCAATTTCCTTGCCGCCTCAACCGCTCCCTTCACTATCTCGCCAGGAGCGTAGTCGCCACCCATGGCGTCAATCGCTATTCTCATTGGCTGCTTTGTGCCATCTGACTCGCTCATAGCGCCTCCCTTCTCTCTGCACATTGATTATAGATGATGACTTAAGCTTACCAGCTATGGCTTATTGCGTCCTGCGGGCAAACGCTGTGACAGTTCATTTCGTGCGAGTTGCTACAGGAATCGAATCCCGGACAAACCAAAGCCAGCTTTTTCCTTATCTCTTCCTTCACCTTAGCTTTCGGCCGGCCATAGTCATCCTCAGCTATCTCGAAAACGTCCGACGGGCACGCCTGCACGCACTCTCCACAGCCATCGCACAGGGCATTATCAACTGTGATGAAGTACTCACCTGTCCCATCGGTGTACCCATAGTTCACCTTCATCTCCTTTGTGCCCCTGCTATCACGCCTCTCCGTAGCAAAAAGCGCTGCGCCAACAGCGCCTACTATCTGCGGGTCCTCACATAGCAACGGCTCAAGGCCAACCTTCTCCCTTAGTTTCTCCACCATCCCCTTGTTCTTGGCAATCCCCCCAGTGATGCTGAATTCCTTTTCTATCGATACCCGCTTCAACAGTTGAACCGACCTGGTCGCTATGGCGTCATGGAGGCCGGCTAATATATCGCTCTTGGCTACCCCTTCCTTGAGATGCACCAGCGCCTCTGAGCGGGCGAATACAGCACAAACAGTATTGAAGAGGATTGCCTTATCCGAAGTAAGTGACAGGTCTCCAATCTGTTCCAGAGGAATGTTCAGCACCTCGGCTATCATTTCAAGAAACCTGCCGGTACCTCCAGCGCACTTATCATTCATGACAAAATTGACCACCCGGCCACTTCCATCACAACTTATTGCTTTGCAGTCCTGTCCCCCCATATCCAGAATTGTCCTAACCGATGGGAAGTACCAGTTGATACCTCGGGCATGGCAGCTTATCTCGGATATATTCTCATTGGCGAAGGGAACGAGCACCCTTCCATAGCCGGTGGCGACAGTATAATCAATGTCACTCAGCGATAGTCCCGTTCCTTTTAGCACCGCCTCTATCGTCATATAGGATGTCTTTGCACTTTCGGGTCCAGTATCACAGATTACCGACGATACTATAGCTCCGTTTCGCATTATCACCGCCTTTGCCGCCCGCGACCCGATATCTATTCCGGCAACCGTCATCTAGCTAGCCTCTTTCTCCATAGCTTCTCTGGCCAGAATTGCAGCACCGAGGGCTGACACAATCTGTGGCACATCAGGTACCAGCACTGCGAAGCCCAGTTCCTTTTCCATGGTTTTTACCACGCCATCATTTAAGGCTACGCCGCCGACTAAAGCGACATCCTTTTCGATGCCTGCTCTTTTGCATAAGGTCATGATTCGGCTCACCACAGAGTAGTAAATCCCGGCTATTATCTCTTCCTTCGGGGTTGGAGGATCTCGATGTACGTGCGATATGACCTCAGATTCGGCGAACACCGCACAGGTGCTGGTGATGCTAGCCCTTGATTTCGCCTTAAAGGATAACTCCGACATCTCCCCTAGAGACATCTGCATTAGCTTTGCCATTTGTTGAAGGAATATGCCCGTTCCGGCAGCGCATTTATCCTGGCCTGCCCAATCGTTGACACGTCCACGCTCATTCAGCTTGACCACTGTGCTGCTCTCTGCCCCCATATCGATAACCATCCGACTGGAGGGGAACAGGTAGCGCGCCCCGCGGGCAAGACAGGTAGTAATTGCTTTCTTCTGCTGGATAAACGACACCGATTTCGCCCCTGCACCGGTTGACACGATATACAAATCGTCATTTATGCTGATCCCCGCCTGACTCAAAGACTCCTCCATAGCCATACGAGCGCTCTCCTCTGCCTCATCGCCAGACATTATGATAGTGGAGGTCAAGATACCATTGTCAGATAGAATAACTGCCTTCGTTGTCAGGCTGCCTACATCTATACCCAGCGTCTTCATAGTCAGTCTAAGTCTAATTAACGGTCTTCCAGCAACTCAAAGAAACGTTCCATTTTCTCAGCAACCTCCTCCTGCGAAGCGACGGTAGGGTCAACAACATCACAGTCCAAGGTTAACACTGGCACATCAATATCATTAAGGACATCTTTAAACGTCTTTATCGTTGCGCAGGTATGCCGGCATCCAACATCGGCATAGTATATGGCCCCATCCACCTTGTATTCCTCGGCAAGGGTTGCAACCCTGGTCAATTGCCGCTCATCCAGTGGCCCATACATCTGCGCCTCAGGGATCATGTATGATTTTTTCGCAACACTCTCCAGTGGCTTAGCAGGGTTAAGCCGACCCTCCCCCCAGTAGGTAAAAAATGGTTCGGTTACACTCACCGCCCCATACTCCTGCGAGATTCTCTCTAAAAATCCCATCAAATACATCGGCGGGAGGAACAGGCTCATTAGACGGAAGCGTTCATTAGGCACCGCCCCCTTTCCCTGTTGAACCATATCCGTCAGTTCCTGGCGAAGTGTCTCCAGATACGCGGTCGCCTCAGGCCGACCAGCGAGTAGATAATCGACCGACAATAGCTGCAAAAAACCCTGCGAATGAAACGGTGTAGGAACAACCTTACGCAGTTCATTGATCTCACGATAAAGCTCAATTTGTTTGTCCGTTTCTGCCACAACCTCGCTAAGACGATCCCAATCCATCTTGCGCCCTGAGTGCTCTTCTAAAAATCGTACCATGTCCTCCAATTCCCCCATCAAATACGCTATCTCCTCTTCACTATTGTGGAATGGGTGATCAATGAAGAATCCAGGACACCGGTTAATCTTCATTAGCAATTCTCCGCTCTTGGCGGTGTTGTCGCAGACCATGTTGGACCATAGCATCACATCGGGGCGGGGCAAGGTTCCCAGTGAAAAGGCACCAGCGAGGCCACGGTGTGGAGTGCATATTTCGGGGGCCAAACCTAGGTCGGCACCGGCTGAAAGGATTTCGGCAATCTCACCTGAGAACAGCGATATCATCCACGTGGTCGTCTCAGCATGCATAGGCAATATGTCCATGGCATATATGATCTCCGACGGGAAGAACACGGTATGGGCCGCAATAAAATCTCCAGTCTCACGAGCATTAAGCAGCCGATCGTAGTAATTAGCCAGCATCTCATAATACATAGCTTCGCTCTTCAAAGCCTCAGGGCGCGCCTGGTTCATCCTGGCAATCAACCGGCAGGCTCGTATGATGGTTTTAAGATCGCTTCCCTCCCCCTTCGGGCTCGTCATCTCTTTTTTGCCTCCAACATCTCCAGAAAAGCCTGGACCCTGGTCTTAATCTGTCCAGACCCTGATGTGCCGAATTCCACGTCCAAGGGGAGGATGGGTATCCCCTGCGCTTTTAGCCTCTCTGTCATCAGCGGTAAATCATGAGCGTAGGGTACGCAATACCTGATAATCTCGCTGATTACACCATCGACCCTGAACTGCTTGATAAGGTCGAAGATACGGTCAAAGCGCTCGTCAGAGGGGAACATACGGGCGCAAGGGAAATTGCTAAGATAGCGACGCGAGATTGCCTCGATAGGCGTTGTTGACCCCTCGATAACCACCAGGTCGTACCAGTACCTGGTACTGGTGCACAGCTCATCGGTCACCACCAACCCTCCCTCTGTCTCAATAGACCTGATGAACTCGGGGTTCTCCAGTACGCTACCGACAATCATCAAGCGGACGCGGCCTTTGTTACCAATGCCAGATACAGAAAGCTCGTCCAGCAGGTCCCTGAGCCACTGGTTAAACAGCTCCTTGGGCATGTGGAAGCTGGCGATCAGTACCTCCATGGTTTCAGCGCCGGTGATGGGTGGATTGTCCGATTTGCGTAGTTCATAGAGTTCCCTAAGCAGTGTCCTCGATTCATTGTATACCTCAATAGAATGGAGCAATGCTTCATCACTAATTGTAGTCTCAAGGAATTCCTCCAGATGCTGCTTGAACTTCACCACCTGGTCCAAATATAGCTGATGTGCTCTCTCATTATACTTGCGGGGTACCGTCAGCACGTCATGAAACGGTGTGCCAATGTACTTCCGCCACAAATCGAATAGCCGTCGGGCACCATCGCAGGTAGACCCACCAACGACACCATCTAAAAAATCGTACTCTCCTCTTAGACCCATTTGCAGGCAACTTCGAGAAAATGAGCAGCTATTAACATAGAGGTAAGCGGTACCGTCTTCAAGCTCCACTTCTGTAGGATAGCCGGTTATCCTGATGGGCAGTGCACCGGCAGCATGAATGATTTCTTCGGGGACATAGGTACACAGCCAACCAAATACCTTCCCGCCTTGCTGCTTGAAATCCAGAATCTCTTTAGCATGTGGGAAGGTTCTGTTTAGTTCTCTAAACCGTTCAAGTGTAGGTAGACTTGCGTTATTCTTGTGTGGTGTATCTATCATCACAAATTATATATATTTAACCAACTTTACCAGTTCTACAAGTCAAGCTCAGGTTGGAAACCAACGAATATAGCTCCAGGCCCAGCACCATATCCCATGACGGGGCTATAGTCACTGATTATGATGCTGAGACAATTGAATTCTCTCCTCAATTGCTTAACAAAGGCTTCTGCTAGCTGAGGGGCATTGGCATGGGATACGATGAAATGCAGGGCATCCGTATCCACCTCCTTCTTGATTTGCTCGAGCAGCTTGCTGTAGCCATCGCTCCGCTTTCTTACTATATCTACGGGTTCTATCGTGCCCTCATCAGTCATCCGGTTCACTGGCTTTATCTTAAGCTTGGCCGCCTTCAAGGCTTCGTCTTTCGTCATGCGCCCGGTGCGGTAGACATACCGCAAGGTATCAAGCAGCATCAGCCCACCTGTCTTTTGACGAACCTCTTCGGCAAAACCAGCCAACCTATTGAGCTCCGTTCCCTTTGCTGCCTCTTTGGCCACCGCCAAAACCACCAGGCCCTGCGCTCCAGCCACTGTTCTTGAATCGACGATACGGATGGTCGTCTCTGGCGATTCCTTTTGTAACTGCTCTGCTGCCACACTGGCAGTATTGAAGAATGCGCTCAGTGTAGAAGAAAGGGTAATCATAAGTATCTCATTGGACTCCGCACTTGCCTTGCGATATTCATTCACCAGTAGACCAGGAGAAGTTGCCGATGTCTCGAACTTGTCAGGGTCTTTGGTAATCAGCTCGTAAGCCTCGGCAGCGGTGATGTCTATCCCTTCTGTATATGCCTTGCCGTCAAACAATATGTTGGCTGTTGGGACTATCCTGATGCGGTTCTGCTCAGCTATGTCACTGGGGATACAAGCCACATTGTCGGTCATCATAACTACATTCGGCAATCTCGCACCTCCTTATCAAACTTTTTACCTGGGACTACCCGGAAGCAAGGCACTGGTCTATCATGATATAAGATAGCCTCCATCCACAACCACGAGGCTGCCGGTCATGTAGCCGGCCAAATCCGATGCCAGGAACAGGGCCACCCGTCCCACATCGTCGGCTTCGCCCATCCGACCCAAAACCATCCGCGCCATAAACGCCTTTAGCTCCGACTTGCCTTGCGCCGTTGAGCTTCCAGTGACATGCGACAGCATGCTTTCTGTAAGAATCCCACCGGGAGCAATGGCATTCACCCGTATGTCATACTGCCCAAGTTCGAGCGCCATGCTCTTGGTTAAGGATAAGACACCGCCCTTGGATGCATCGTAAGCGGACAGCCCTTTAGACGACGGGTGTAGGGAATCGATGGAGGCGATGTTTATAATACACCCACCTCGTCTCTTCTGTATCATATGTTGGCTTGCTTCTCGGCTGCAGAGAAAGGCACCCTTTAGATTTACCGCCATCACCTGCTCGAAGTCCTCACCGCTCATCTCTGTCAAGGGCACCCTTGGATATATACCAGCATTGTTCACGAGAATGTCAATTCTGCCGAATTCACCCACCGCCGTGATCACCATGTTCCGCACATCATCTTCCTTGCTTACATCACACTCTACAGAGATCGCACGATAGCCATAGCTCCTCAGCTCCTGGCTGGCCTGCTGAGCCCTCTCCTCGTTGGTATCAGCAATAGCGATGGTGGCTCCTGCCTCAGCAAGTCGATAGGAAATGGCGAAGCCAATACCCATAGCGCCACCGGTAACGATAGCTGCCTTTCCTGTGAGCTTTATGAGGTCATTGAGCGGTATGTTTTTCTGCGGTGGACTCATATCTATTCTAATAGACCCTGTTCTGAGCCAATTTTAATAGCAATCGCAATTGCTATGCATCCTGGTCGTCGTTACTACTTTGACGCACAATAGCGCAACTCTGATCACTCATTTCCCTAGCTATTGATTTTATTCATACAGCGCCTAGCCGTCAAGCCTGCTGTTGCCAGCATTGGAGCCTCCGTCACAGTATTAGAATGGCATGGTAACAATATAACCCAATCATTTCCATTCTGTTTGCCAGTCCAGATAGAGGTATAACACGTTGGCTCACTACAAAAAGAGGTAAACAGAATAGCGTTGATAGCCTCATGCTACAGAGACTATTAGGGCATACAAAGTTAATGACGACAAATCGATATTGCTAGGCTGTTGGTTGCTATGATGCGATAGAGGGTCACAAACGTTATTCACCTGTGGATAGACTGGCCTCGCTATAAAGCTATGATATCTGACAATTCAGCTTCTTCAGGTTCTAGCTGGCTCAAAGTAGATATCATGGGTATAAGTATAGGCGATATTGCTCTGGTTAATAGCTTAACCCTATCAGGAATTGACTCCCCATTTTCAATGTTCGGGTTCTTATTTCCAAGATCACTCAATTCTCGAAGTAAAGACATACCTATTAATACTACACCATAGCGGAATTGCGCCATTAGAAGATTAACATCTATTGCTGGTTTGGCATACTTTAATTCAGTTTGTAGGCAAATGTTATCTATGTTTACGTAGAAATCATACTTACCATCTCCTATTGGTATAACGTCTAAAGCATCAAATTCATCGAAATGATGGTTATCCCAACCATCACGATGTACATCAATGATTTCTGGTATGGTTAATAATGACGGAATTTGCTTATTTGCTCCTTTGTTACCTGGTGGTGGAGAATCTCCTGTGGTGCCTCCCTTTTGGTGTTTTTTTCTTGGAGATACAATGACCTGGAATGCGTCTTCGAAAGGTCCCCATTTAATAGCGTCTTTGACTATAGTATTGTATTTGACTATATAGTTTGGTTTTACTCCCTTAGGTAAAGAAACAGTTAAGTTTGCTGTCCCATTCCATAGGGATAAAACATAGTCAGTTACTTCAATACCATTAGCTAATAATATGAATTCACCTGGATCATCATCTCTGTCAAAGTAGTCATTTGAAGCGTCAGTCTCAAACTGAACTCGGAAGCGCCAATTGATTGGGCAATTTTTGATGAACTCTTTATGTTTCTTTCTCTGTAATCTGAAGTAGGTAGGATATTTGTTGCCATAGTAGATTTGGCCGATTCCAGTTTCTTCAAAGTGAAATGGATTTGGTAATTTACCTCCTACAGAAAGCAATTTCGCAAGTGTTGGAGAGTTTCTGATTACCTTCTCAATAACATCCATAAGGGGTTTGGACTCTTCTAATTTGTCCCTAATTTCTTCCTGTCTACGTTTTTCTCTTAATGCTCTTAATCCTGGATGTTCCTTTATTATCCGCTCGAGTTGGGTTTCTATTTCGTTTCTTAATTCACATGCGCTTAACCGGTCTCTACTGTTCATAAATAGATCTTCTTTGAGTCTATCATCAAGATTAGTGCAATCAACGATTATGAGCAAAGAGTCTCTTAAATATCCCATACCAACGGCTTCATGTTGGAAAAACGTGGATGGTAAATTGGCATGAGTTTGTCCATTGATAGTGAAAATTACGCCTTCATTACGCCGATAAGTTGAGGACTGGCCTTTTCTAAATGCATAAACCTGAGCTTGCAGCCTTTGTCCCATGCAAGCGATTTGATGAGAACTTGGATATGTAGGCTCTAGATTTTGTCTTTTGTCTTCTTCTAATCGTACACTTAAACCCGATAGGGTCGTTTCAAAAGTATGACCAGAGTAACCGTTCCTACGCTCAAATAATCTTACAGGTAATGCTATGTTGGGCA
>Ga0307430_1001922_pt1 | contig 14391 bp, 14 predicted proteins | sample SalMarWE160130MG_FD_202159 | JGI IMG/M metagenome (GOLD analysis project Ga0307430, IMG submission 202159) | Salt marsh sediment microbial communities from the Plum Island Ecosystem LTER, Massachusetts, United States - WE1603-130 | ecosystem: Environmental > Aquatic > Marine > Intertidal zone >... | reverse complement strand
ATCCCGCGCGTCACAACGCTATTCCAACGTTTGTACCTGGACCTTAAAGGCTATCATCGGTTTGCCTGATGAGAGGAGCACCCCTATATGTGGCCCTTCCCCGTGAAATCCCAGAGAGCCAAAAGATATTGCCTACCCAAAAGGTTGATAGCCCCGCGATCATGGCGATGATTCTATCCCTCTTCAGTACAAAGGCCAGCACAGTCCAGACAACGCCTGAAACAAACCTCGGCCCCTTCGGCGATCGTTTTGTGTCGCACCAGCCCTCTGCCGAAAGCTCGGCTCACGACATAGTCGCTGAGGCACATGTACGGCGCCAGCTCGTCTGCGCCCTGGGCGTGGTAGAACTTGCAGATGCCGCATTCCGTAACATCCAGCCCATAGTCGAACGTCTCGCCGTCGCCCTCGACGAACGTGCACACCCAATCTTCTGAGTAGCGCCGCTCTTGCGATGCTGCGGCCGCGGCCCTCAGCTGCTCGACGTATCCCTGGCCGTACTTGAGGCCGCCAACCAGATCGATCAACCACTGGGGACGGTCGGCCATCACCTCGTAGGTCTCGTAGATGATGCGCCCCACTTGCTCGACCGATTGATCCTGGGAAGCGAGCACGCGGTACACGGCCAGGTAGTAAACGCCGTAGGTCAGCCACTCAGTGAACGTGTTCGCCTCGCCGCCGATGGTCGGCACTTCCGGGATCAGCGCTTCGTACTCCTGCCGGATACCGTGGATGAGACTCTCGGCCCGGCTCTGCCCAAAGTGCGCGCACAGCACCTTTTCCGTGCTGGCGTAGAAATCCGCAAGCGGGTCAGGGTCTCTGAGCAGCGCATATCCCACGCCACCGCCAAGGATGGCGACGCCGGCGGTCACGGCGGACAGCTTGAGAAAGCTCCTGCGGTTGATTTTCGTTTTCATCGCTCTCCTTGCATGCTTTGGTTGACGGCGACCAGCACCAGCCCCAGGTCGCGGATATTGGCCAGGATGCCGTGCAAGGCGGCCTGATCGAGCGGGCCAGAGAGGACGGTCTCGCCGCTGGGCTCCTGGTGGATGGTCAACCCCTCGAACCAGTCCGACCAATCGGCGGCTAGGTGTCCCGCCACCCGGATCTCGTAGCGCTGTCGTTCCATCCTCGTATGTCCTTCTTTAGACGCGTAAAACCTCGCCTCTTACAGCTTGAGTATAGTAGATAGAAGCGAGTTTGTCGCCACGCAAAAGGGCCAATTTTGGATGGGGGAGCCAGTGACTCGAAAGTGTTATTCTTCGATGGAGAGCAGCCCAAGCTCGCGGGCCCGCACGATGGCCTGGGTGCGACTTTTCACATCCAGCTTGCTATAGATGCTGCTGGTGTGCCGCTTGACCGTGTTCAGCGCGATGACGAGCTTTTCGGCGATGTCCTTGTTGGAGAGGCCGTGGCTGATGAGGTGCAAGACCTCGCGCTCGCGGGGGGTGAGAGGGTCGGGGAGTGTGGGAGTGGGAGCGTGTGGGAGTATGGGTGTTTCTCCCACGCGCCCATACTCGCATACTCTGAATCCATCGAGCAGCTTGTTCACGTATTCTGCATAGATGCCTCGCGCCGCCGCCTCGCGCAGCAACCGGGCCATCGGCGCACCTTCGTTCAGATACACGCGCACGAAACCCTCCGGCTCGGCCAGCGCCAGCGACCGCTCCAGCGCGGCCAGCGCGGCGGATGTGTCGCCCAGGGCGTGCAGGGCCAGCGCCTTGAGGGCGCAGACCTCGATGACGTGCAGGAAGGCACCAGCGGCCTCAGCAGGCCCCAGGAGCGGCTCCAGCACAGCCAATGCCTCTCTTGCCTCGCCCTGGGCCAGGTAAGCGCGCGCCAGGGTCGTCTGCAGAGTCTCGACGAAGGCGGCAGGCAGTTGTTTGCCGGATAAAAAGGCTGCCAGCATCCCCTCCACCCAATGCACGGCTTTTTCAGGCTCTCCTGCTGCCAAGTTCAGGCGTGCTTTCTGTGTGGCCAACCGGAAGTTGACCAGTGAACGGTCGCCTTCCATAGAACTGAACTCGCGGGCTTTTTCCAGCAGATCCCAGGCCCCTTTGATGTCTCCCCGAATCTGCAGAAGGTGGGATTGGGCGGTGTAGGCCTCGTTCAGCGTCTGGACGATGCCCCACTCGCGGCACAACGCGAACGCCCTGTCCAGCAGGTCGGCGGCCGTTTTCAGGTCGTTCCACTCGGTATGGATGCCAGCCAGTGCGACGTAGCCTGCCGCGGCCAGGGGGGCCTGGGAAGCGCCCTGCGCCGCCAGGGCGATCACCTGCTGGCAGGACTGAGCGGATGCCCGCAGGCGGCCCTGGTGATATTGCGCCAGCGCCAGCCCTTCGGTGGCCTGCGCTGCCAGGAAAACGTGACCATCCTCCAGTGCCAGGTCGCGGGCCTGGCTGCACAACCGAACGGCCTCTTCGATCTCGTTGTCCATGCCGTACATCAGACCGCGCGCGATCATGTCGATGATATCCAGCATGCGGGTCAACGTGCGGCGCAGCGCGTCGTTTTCGGGCGAGGGTGGCAGAGCTTCCAACGCCTGGCGACAATCCCCCAGGGCTTGCTGCGCAGCATCAAGATGGCCGTTCATGTACAATGCCCAGGCGCGATAGATCTGCAGGCGAGGGTGGACGCGCAGCACATCCTCTGGTAGCACGTCTACCCAGCGGAGCAGCGCCGTCAGTCGGGCATCGAGCAGGCTTGCTCCAGCGGCACGCTCAGCGATCTGCGCGACGCGCTCGAAATCCCCCGCTGACCGCGCGTGCTTGACCGCTTGTTCGAGCAGGCCGTTTTCCGCGTACCATCGGCTGGCGCGGCGGTGCAGTTCTTCTATTACCCCCCCTCTATCCCCCCCGCTTGTGGGGGGGATGAAAGGGGATGGCTGTCCCACCCGTTTGCGCAGCAGGTCGCCAAACAGGTGATGGTAGCGATACCAATGCCCCTCGTCATCCAAGGAAATAGTAAAGATGTTGTCCCGCTGCAGGCGTTCTAGCATGTCAGCGCCGTCTTGTTCTCCAGTAAGGGCATCACACAGCGACGCGCACAGCCGATCGAGGATGGACGTCTGGAGCAGGAAACGCTGTATCGGCTCTGGCTGTTGGCTCAAGACCTCTTCGATCAGGTAGTCGAGGATGTACTGATGGCCGCCGGTGAACGCTTCGACGAAGGTGTGCGCGTCCTCGCGCCCCTGCATCGATAGCGCCGCCAGGTGCAAGCCCGAGATCCAGCCCTCGGTACGGGCCTCAAGCGCGGCAATGTCCTGTGGCTGCAAGTTCAACCTCATCACATCGTTGAGGAACGCGGCGACCTCCTCGGCGGTAAAGCGCAGGTCTTCGGCGCGCAACTCGGTGAGCTGCCCACGGGCGCGCAGACGGGCGATGGGCAGCGGCGGGTCGGCGCGGGTAGCGATGACCAAGTGCATCTGCTGCGGCAGGTGGTCGAGCAGAAACGCGACGCCGTCGTGAATGGTTCCTGTGGTGATAAGGTGATAATCGTCCAAGACGAAAACGACGGGTTCTGAGAGCGCGGCTACCTCGTTGAGCAAAGGCGTGAGAAAAGTATGAGCAGGAGGCATCTGTGGCCCTTGGAGCATCGGCAGCGCGGACTGGGCCAGTTGGGGGTGGATCGTCTGCAGCGCGGCGACGACGTACGTCCAGAAACGGGCGGGGTCGTTATCGTCCTCGTCGAGGGAAAGCCAGGCGACGCGAACCTTTGGTTCGAGTAGGGGCACATCGCGATGCGCCCCTACCTCCTGTGCCCACTCGCTGAGCAGCGTCGTCTTGCCGGAGCCTGCCGAGGAGGAAATGAGGGTCATTTTGTGCCTCGAGCGCACGCCCTCGTCCAACCGCTCGATCAGCCGCTGGCGCTTCACCAGATCAGGACGCGGCGGCGGGATGTAGAGCTTGGTGGTCAGTAATGGTGTGATCACAACACTGTAATCTTACCACGTTTTTCCTACCCCTTCAAATACCGGCCCTGCGAACAACGGTCCCTTGTGCGGATGTGCGGGCTATGTTATCATAGGGTCTGCCCAATAAGTGAGGATATACCTATCATAGCGCTAGCACAGGTACAGGTGTTGGTAGATTACATCCTTTTAGGAGGAAGGCAGTATGAAGAAGGGCAGGCTTGAATACCTCGGCGTCTTGATGCTTATCGTGGCGGCGGTGGTGGTTGCTCTCCAACTCTTGCAGCCAAGCGCTCAACCGATTTCCTGGGTGATCCGCACCGCCGCGCTGATGGGGTATTTCTGCATTTTTGGAGCCATCGTCACTTCGGCCTACCTGCGCCAGATGATCCGGTGGTTCGGCCGGCCATTTCTCAAGGTACATCATATCCTCTCGATCGCCGGTCTGGTATTGGCCACCGTGCACCCACTGGCGATTGCATGGCAGGCGCTCAGCTTGCGGGTTTTCATCCCGGCCGTGGATTCGTGGTACAGATTCTTCGCCCTCGGCGGCCGGCCGGCTTGGTATCTGCTGGGCATCGGCGCGCTGGTGGCCGTTCTGCGGGGAGTGATTGGCAAGAACTGGCGGTTGCTGCATACCCTAAACTACCTGGCGTTCTGGCTGGCGACGGTGCACGGTATCCTGATCGGCACCAGCGTGCAGAATTGGGCCATGCGACTGGTTTTCGGCGCGATGGCGTTGGGCGTTCTGGCTGTCTTTGTGCAAAAGCGCCTGAGCGCGCGCCGCCGGAAATAAGTCCTGGATAATCCGATTGCCCCGCTACCGCTGACTCGCTGCCCTACTCCAGAAGAGCGAATAGGTGATGAAAGCGTAATAGTCGGGCAGCTTCAGAATGAAATCCGGCGACTCTGGCTGGCAGAGCCGCTGGAACCGGGCCCAATCCTGTGACGTGACCTTCGGCTCCGCTTTTCCCCACAGCATCTGGAAGCTACTCGTCAGTGCGTCCCGCACTGCGTCATTTGACGGGGCGTGGATATCGGCCACGAAGGTGCGGGCCCGGGGTTCATCCAAGCCTGCCTCCTGAAGCCAGCCAAGAGCGCGCAAGATGTGCAGCTCCGGCCTCGTTCCATCGGTGTAGGGAAAGTTGGCCGCACAAGTTGCATTCAACCGGGCCTCCAACAGGGGATATCCTGGCAGCAGTCTCTGGGAAGACCAGAAGAGGATGGCCACGATTCCCGCGGGCTTGACCACGCGCACGAGCTCTCTCACCAGCGGCAGGGGGTCCTTGCCTCCAACAGGCCACAGCGTATCCGCGCTCCATGCCCAGTCAAACGCATCGTCGTCACACGGGAGATCTCCCACGTCCCCAAACTGGAATGACACGTGTGCCGCTAGTCCACTCTCTCTGGCGGTCTCCTCGGCACGAGCCAGATGCTCCCGTGAAATATCGACTCCTGTGACGAGCCCTCCGGGTGATATAGCTTCCGCCAGCCACAGGGTGTGCGTGCCGATGCCACATCCGGCATCGAGGCCCTGGCTTCCCGCAGGGAGTTGCAGGGCGCGGATCGCCGAACGCACCGCGGGCTCTGTCACGCGATGGATCCAAGCTGCCATGTCCAGGTAACCGACTTTACTTTTCACGTTGCCGTTCCTCTACTTTTGGTTGTCGTTTCCCCGTCAGGCTACCAGCCAAGGATCTTACGCAGCGCCCGCGCCCGGGCCCGGCTCAGGTCGACCTCCGCACCGGTGGTCAGCCGCAGCTTGTGGCTGCCCTTGAACCAGGGGACGATCTCTTTCACCCGATCGAGGTTGACGATGGCGGAGCGGTGGGCGCGGAAGAAGCGGGCCGGATCGAGCCGCGCCTCCAAGTCGGCCAGCGTTCGCCGTATGGGGTAAGCCTCGCTCCCTATGTGCACGAAGGTCTGCTCGTTTTCGACGCCAAACCAATCAGCCTCATCCACAGTCAGCACGCGAATGCGGTCGTGGTCGCGCACGGCCAGCCGGGTCAGGTAGTGACCTCGGCTGGACAGGCTTTCCAGCAACGGAGCAAGCCGCGATGCAAAGTCCTGTTCCTCTGCCAGTTCCTCCTGAGCGCGGCGAAGGGCTTGCTCCAGTCGCTCCCTGCTAAAGGGTTTAAGGAGGTAATCGAGCGCGTTGACCTCAAAGGCGCGGATGGCATACTCGTCGTAGGCGGTGACGAACACGATCGGCGGTGGCTCCTCCAGCGCCTCGATCACGCCAAAGCCGTCCAGCCCCGGCATCTGGATGTCGAGCAGCACCAAGTCGGGTTGTTCCCGCTCGATCAGCTCCACCGCCTGCGGGCCGTCCTCGGCCTCACCGATGAGTTCCACGCCCTCGATATCTGTCAGGAGGCGCTTGAGGCGTTCGCGCGCGGGTTGTTCGTCGTCGACGACTAGGATGCGCATGGTAACTCCTCGTCTGTTGGGTGTGGGAGTGAGTCGGAGTATGTGGGTGTGGGAGTATGGGGGGCATAGTCGGGGGAGGGCTCGCGCAATTGGGAGGGGCCACACCAGGCGTCGGGATTGGCCATCATGTTCACCAGGCCGCCGATGACGTTCTCATAGATGCCGTACAGTTCATCGTGCGCCTGCTGGTCAATGTAGCCGCAGTCCAGGGCAAAGTCCAGCCAGGCCTGTGTTTCAGCTGCCTCGCTGTCGGAATCGCTCAGTTTGCTGACAAAGTGGGCCGGGTAACGGCGCTTGCGCCAGGCTTCGGCGATATTGGCGCAGACCGAGCGCGACGAGCGGCGAATCTGGTCGGTGAGCGAGTAGCGTTCCTCCTTCGGCCAGTGCCTCGAAAGCTCGTAAATGCGCGATGCTGCCGCAAACCCCTGCCGATACACGCGCAACTCCCTGAAATGCTTCACCAATGCCATCTACCTACCTCCCATACGCCCACACTCCCACACTTACATACTCCCATACCCTTAAACCGGGACATGAATGGTAACCGTCGTCCCCCTCGGCTCGCTCTCACCCACCTCCAACCCCCTCCCATACATCTTTCGCAGCCGCTCGTCCACGTTGCGCAAACCGTGGCCGGGGCCGTCACCGATCCGATAGCCTGTCGGCATCCCTGGTCCCCGGTCGGCGATGGTGATGCTCACGCCCTCGTCAACGGACTCGACTTGGATATCGAGGTCGATGCGGCCGCCATCTCCGTGGCCGTGTTTGACCGCGTTCTCCACCAGCGGCTGAAGGATGAGGCTGGGCACAGGTGTCGATAGTGCCTGCGGATCGATCTCGCGGGTGACCCGCAGCCGCTCGCCGAAACGGGCACGTTCGATCTCCAAATAGTCGTCCACGAAGGCCAGTTCTTCTTCCAGCGCTACCTGTCCACGCTCGCTGCCGGCCAGGACGTAGCGGAACATCTCGGCCAGCCGCTCGACCGACGCCTCGGCCAGCGCCGGATCGGTGTGGATCAGCGCGGCGATGGTGTTGAGGGCGTTGAAGAAGAAATGGGGGTTGATCTGGGCCTTGAGGGCCTTGAGCTCGGCCTGAGTGGCCAGCGTCCGTAGCTCCTGCTCCACGTGCTCCTTTTCGCGCAGTTGGCGGTAGTAGCCCACCGCCATCTCCGCGCCGTGGAGGATGGGAAAGACCATGGTGATGCCGACCAGGAGCAGCCACGAGGCCGTGGGTGTGACCTCGAAGCCAAAGAGATACCCACAGGCGACGAGTGCCAGCAGCGCGCCCAGGAGGTGGCCAAAGACAGAGACGAACATCTCTGTCTCCATGCGCAGCCAGTCCTGGGGTATGCGTTTCAGGTGCGGGTAGATGAATGCACGATCCAGTTTCCAGAACAACGCCAGTGTGCCCGTTATCGCCAGCCCGGTGCCGAGCGCCCTCAGATCCAAACGCCCGATTGCGTAGGCAACGGCGACGGTGGAGCCAACCAGGGGGGAAAAAACCTGATGCACGAGCATTCTGCAGAGCTTGTCTCTTTTGCTGAACAGTTGATCGCTGCCGGGCATCATTCTTTCTCCCCTGTCTGGCGATGGGGCGTCGAACCCCACAAGCTCAATCATAGGCAAAGTGGGGGCGATGTCAAATTAGTCGGCGGATCGAACCTACTCATACCGCAATGCCTCCACCGGCCGCAGCCGCGTCGCTCGCCAGGCGGGGTAAAGCCCACCCACTGCGCCCAGCACCACCGCCAGCGCCAGGGCCTGGACCAGCACGCCGGTAGTGAACTGCATGCCCATGCTGGCCGTGGCTGGCCATAGCGTCATCAGCCTGATCATTGTCCAGCTCCAGCCTACACCTATCGCACCCCCCAGCAGGGTGAGGGCCAGCGACTCGCCCAGGATCAGCGCCAGCACGCGCCGCCTGCGCCAGCCCAGCGCTCGCAACACCCCGATCTCCCGCGTCCGTTCCCTGATGGACATGCCCATCGTATTCATCAGCCCCACTGCTCCTATCAACACGGCCAGCCAGAACATAACCCCTGTCGCCTGGCCCATCATCTGGATGTCCGGCGTGCTCTCGGCGAAATCCGCCGAGAGAGTGACGCTCAAGTTGGGAAAGCGCTCCCTAATCCGCTGCGCCACCTCCTCCACGTCGTCACGCTCCCGCACCTTGATAGCGTAGGAGGTCACCTGGTGCGGCTTGTTGAACAGGGTTTGTGCCTGGCGCAGGGAGATCACCCCGCCGCGCTCCTCGGCCACGTCTCCCGTCTCGTAGATGCCGACGACGCGGTAGGCGCTGCTCAGGATCATCACCCGATCACCGACCTCCTTCCCCAGGACGTCCGCCGGCCGCCGGCCGAGGAGTATCTGCCGCCCGCTGCTCAACCCCTCTCCCTCCACGATCTTGAAATGGCGCATGGCGTACCCGGCAGGGTGGTAGCCGTGAACACTGAAGACGGGCATTCCCTCCAGGGCCACCAGACCATTGACGCAGCCTGAGACGTGGGCCACCTGGGGCAAGGCGCCGATCCAGGCCCCCACCCGCTCCTCGATGGCGCTCAACTGCGTGTCGGCAATGTCGGCCTCGAGGACCATCAGGTCCGCTTCCGTAGCCAGGGTTGACAGCGAGGCGTTGACTCCCTCCACCCAGGCGCCGATGGCGATGATCGCCATTACGCCGACGGCCACGCCGACGACGGTGAGCGCCGTGCGCGCCCGCCGCCGGAAAAGGCTGCCCAGGATCATCCCGCCGGGCAAGAAGCGCGGCAATCTCCCCCCCCCTCCACCCTCGTAGCGCAGGGCCTCCAGCGGCACGAGCCGGGCCGCCCGCCAGGCAGGGTACAGCCCGCCTACCACACCCAGGGCCAGGGCGACGGCCAGCGCGCCGAGCACCAGGCCGGGGGTGAGAACGCCCGGCGCGAGGCTGGCCACACCCGGCACGCGGCCTGCCGCTTCGATCAGCACGATTCCCAGGACGATCCCGGCCAGGCTGCCCATGACGCTCAAGGCCAGCGACTCGCCCAGGATCAGCGCCAGCACGCGGCTCCGCCGCCAGCCCAAGCTGCGCAACACCCCGATCTCCCGCGTGCGCTCGGCGACGGACATGACCATCGTGTTCATCATCCCCACCCCGCCGACCAGGACGGCGATGAGGGACAGTCCCCAGACGAAGACGCGAACCATGTCTATCATCCCCATTCTGTCGATCACCTCGGATGTGCGAGAGACGGCGAGGTCCGGGAAGCGCCGCTCGATGCGCTGGCGGGCGGCCTCTAACTGACCGACGTCCCTGAGCCGGACCAGGAAAGCCGTCACCTGGCGCGGCTGCTTGAGCAGCGCCTGGGCTTCGTCCAGCGTCACCACCGCCCCGCCGTCCTCGAAGGTAGCCCCGGTCTCGTAGATGCCGACGACGCGGTAGGCGCTGCCGTGCACCTGCACCGTATCGCCGACCTCCTTGTTCAGATTGTCGGCGGCAGCGCGGCCCAGCAAGATGGGCTTCCCTTGACCCCTTGGAGCGCGCGCAGCCAGCCCTTCCCCTTCGACGATCTGGAAATGCCCGATGGCAAACCCGGCTGGGTCGTGGCCGAAGAGGACGAAGTAAGGAATGTCCGGCATGGGCACGAAGGCTAAGGCCATCCCCGCCGCTTCTTCTACCTCGGGTAAGCGACCGATGTTCTCTCCGATCGCCTCGTCCACAGCGCCCAGGCTCATAGTAGCGGCGCTTTCCCCGGCCTCGGCCTGGGTCACGACCAGGTCGGCCTGGCTGCCGCCGAAGGCGGCGGTGAACTCGGCCAGCAACCCCTTGGCCAGCGCGCCCAGGGCGATGATGGCCGCGATGCCGATGGCGATGCCTGTGAGCGTCAGTATGCTTCGCGTCCTACGCCTGAGCAGATTTTTGAAGCCCATATCATCCCTTCCGCGCCCGCAGCCAGGCCCAGACGCCAGCAAGCAGGTTGATGGCCGGCGCCTGCTGCATGTAGACCCGATACGGCTCGCCGAACTTGGTCACGTTGAACCGGTCCTCCGCCCGCGTCGCCAGCGCGAAACAGGCGATGGACACGCCGCTCAGGACGAGCGCGACCAGCGTGGGGTTCAGCAAAGCCACGGCGCAGGCTCCCAGGATGCCGCCCAGTTGCATGGGATGGCGCACCAGGCCGTGGATTCCACTCGTCGTCAGCTCCGTGGTGTGCTCCCAGCCGGAGGTCGGCTTGCCGCCCCGGTGCAGCGAGTGGATCGCCGTCACGAACAGCACGATGCTCAGGCAGAAGAGCGCCTTCCCGGCCAGCGACACGGCGGGCGGCCAGGTCACTAGGGCCGGTGCCCCTTCGAAAAGCGCTGGCGCTAGAAAGGCGGCCCACAGGCTGCCCACCCCCAAGGCCATCTCCACTTCATATACGATTTGCTTGCGGATCGCGTAGATGAGCCACCAGGCCACGTAGGCTATCATTCCTGCAAAGAGGAGCATCCAAACGATGCGCACCTTCGATTCCTCTACAGGCAGCAGGCTACACCCTGCAGGCGACGGCAGTGCAATAGTTCATCAATCCCACCACGGCCATAAACTCTCCCTGACCGTACGTATAATGCTCCAGGCCCAGGCCGTTTTGGGCCAGGCATTCCTGCAATGCCGTCTCCTCCAGTTGGTCGAACCGGGGCAGCAACCATCTTATCAGGCGACCGGCGCGTGGGGCCACGACCAGGTCGGTGAAGATGAACCATCCGCCCGGTTTCAGCACGCGGGCTATCTCGGCCACCACCTCCCGCCATCCACTGGGGATATGATGCAGCACCCCGAAAGAGAAGATGGCGTCGAACGCTGCGGCGTCGAGCGGTATCGCCCGTGCGTCCACGACGCGCAACTCGACTTGTTCGCCGAGGTCGGCCAGCCGCTCCTGGGCCAGCGCCACCTGCGCCGGGTCATAGTCGCTGGCGACTACCCGTGCATTGTACCGCTCCACGAGCAGCCGTGCCAGCGCGCCCTGTCCGCAGCCGATCTCCAGGCAGTGCGGCTGGGGCGGCAGGCTGACGTGCTCGAGCAGGGCCAGCGCCGTCCGCTCCGTGTGCCGGGCGTGTTTAGGGCTGTTGATGAGTTGCTTCTCAAAGCAGGTCAGCCTCATGATTCGCTTAAGGAGCCAGTTGTCTGAGTGGGTTGTCGTCATTTGATCGACCTCCAATTCTTGATGAGCACGATCAGTCCGTAGACGCCGCCAGCAAAGAGGATGCAATCCTCGTAACAGTCGAGGGCACCGAAGCACTTGGGTAATCCCATCAGCGCCCACGGCAGCAGGGCGATGAAGACCTTTTTATCTGTGTGAGGCACTGCCGCAGCGACCAGGGCAATGGCAAACACGGTGAGCGGGCAAGGGAACAGGGGCAACAAGACCTTGGGCCACGTGTGCCCCAGGGGCCACCCGAGCAGGGGATACAGAGCCGCCAGCAAAACCCAGACAATGGTAAACCCTCTCACCCACCCGCCTTCAGATAGCTTGAAGTGCGTTTTCTTGGCGAATATGTCCACGACGAACAGGGCGGATACGATGATGAACAGCGGCATGCCGGTGAACATAGAGATTGGATTCCTGACAAACACCAGGAAGAATACAATGCCATTCCAGGCGAAGGCGAACGCAAGGAATGCCTTCATCCATACGTCTGTCTTGGTGCCTGGCTTGGCGAACACGCGGTAGGTCAGGTAGGCGGCAGCGACGATCATCACGACCTGTATCGGCCACGTCGCCGCGTTGTACACGCCAACGTGATTCCAGAAAGATGCTGTATCCATTTGATATGCCTCCGCTTATGCGCCTGCTCGCCGCGCGATCAGCCGGACGACGCCGGACACGAAATTCACCCGTGGAACCCTCTCCATATATCGCCGGTATGCGTCGCCAAACTTTACGACGAGGCGCTGGTCGGCTCTCATCACGTCCAGATAGGCCAGCACCATCGCCGGGACGCCCAGCGCGACGCTGGTCCAGTGCTGAGTGATGAGCATCAAGCTGAGGGACATCAGCAGCCAGGCGGTGCCCATCTGTGGGTGGCGGACGATGGCGTAGATGTCGGTATCCACCAGAGCCGTGGTATGGACGTAGCTTTTTCCTTTGGCTACGCCGCCCCTTTTGCGGAGCGCAAAGATCGGCAGCCAGCCGAATGTGGCCCCGGTCCACCACAGAATCCAGCCGACCCAGCGCAGCACCTCGTTGCCGGGTTGGCGGAGGACGAACGCCAAGACGATCTGGGCAACCGTCAGCGGGGCCGCGATGCAGCACAGCGCATACGGATGCAGGTTGTAGATGAACTCTCGAAAGCTTTTCATTTCGCTCCTCCCTTTCGGTTTCCTACGATCCTATGATAGCAGAAGAGAGGAGTCGGAGGCAACGATTTCGCGGTGAATGGTCAGATTCGAGGGGTGAACGGTCGAGGAGCACACACTAAATCGGGAACGCAAAATCGGCGAGCCAGTTGCTTCGTTACGTCTCTGATTTTCCGTGTTCTTCCCGCCAATGTTGCATCGCGCGGGCGTAATCCTTGGTGCATCCTGTGTGTGCGGTGCACAGCATGTCAATACCTTGCAGCGAGGCCAGCTTTCTGACAGATTCCCTCTGCGTGGCCGTGTCCTTGTTGAACAGACGATAGAACGGATGCACGCGGCCGTTTCGCAAGGTCAGCGTATCGCCGCTGAACAGCACGCGGTCATTGACCAGAGAGGACATCGACCCGGGTGTGTGTCCTGGCGTGGCGACGGCCCGGACTCGGATCGCGCCCACGGTCACGACATCGCCGTCGCCGAGCAGGGAATACGGGCACGTCAGCCTCGGGCTGTGATAGAGCCCAAAAAGCCTGGCAGTCGTGCCGTCGATCATCTGCTCCTCATCCTTGGAAAGATAGATCTGCGCGTTGGGAAACGCGTCCAGCCCGCCGGCGTGGTCCACGTCGGCGTGGGTCAGGAAGAGGTGTGTCACCGATTCCGGGGCTATCGGAAGGCGCTTCAGTTCCTCAAAGAGCGCGTCACCTGCGTAGGCTGCGTCGATTGCAACGGCGTGCTCGCCGTCGGCGTAGATGAACATGTCCACGTCCCTCACCCTGACCGCGTACACGTGTTCCGCTACCTGGCCGGTGTCCGCCGGGTACCACATAGCGCTATAGAGCCGCCAAACCCTAGGGAAAAGCAGGTTCACCCTCCCAGCGTAATCGAGATACGCCTGGCCGAACTTGGCCTGGAGATATGCCTCCTCCTGCCGGACGAGCAGCCGGGCCAAGATAGCCATCGCCACGGGCAGGGCGAGCAACACCCACGAGCGAAAGAAAAGCAGGATGCCGGGGATGACGAAAAAAGTGGCACTCCCGTAAATGGGATGGCGGCAGAGCGCGTAGACGCCCTGCGTGGCCAGCTCGTCCGCCTCGAACGCCTGGTCCACCTCCTTTGAGGCAGCAACCCATATCGGAACGCCGATGGCGATCAGGATCAGACCGATGGCCCCAAGGACGACGTACGGCACGCCCGGGATCACGAAAAATGGATACCAAACATAGTGGACGACGAGCGCCAGGACGAGGCTCAGAACTGAGAATACCGTGAACTTGGGACCGACACCCCAGATCGTCATCCGCTTGCCCATCCCAGAACTCACGCCTCAAACCGCCACCAGAGAAGGCTCGAGGAAAAGCTTCCCTCTCGGACATTCGATCGATCGATCAGGTCCTTGGCCTCATCCAGCGTCAAGGCTGATTTGAACGTCTTGTCCAGCAAGCCAATCCAAGAGCGCCTGACATCGGCGATGAACAAACATCCGTCCGGAACGAGTATCCGCTCGATCTCGTTCAACATCTGCACGGGATCGTCGACAAGGTGCACCATGTTGGTGTTGATCACTGCGTCAAACGAATCGTCGTCGTACGGGATTTGGTGCACGTCTGCCTTCTCGAACCTGCCCCTATCGCCCAGGTTGGCCGCCTGGGCAGAGCGGTTCGCCAGCTGCAGGAGTGGGTCGGACAGGTCGATGCCGACGATCTCGCTATCGGCGAACTGGCGGGCAAGGACGATGTTCATCCCGCCAA
>Ga0307430_1001921_pt1 | contig 14400 bp, 9 predicted proteins | sample SalMarWE160130MG_FD_202159 | JGI IMG/M metagenome (GOLD analysis project Ga0307430, IMG submission 202159) | Salt marsh sediment microbial communities from the Plum Island Ecosystem LTER, Massachusetts, United States - WE1603-130 | ecosystem: Environmental > Aquatic > Marine > Intertidal zone >... | reverse complement strand
TCAGGGGCGATTGAGAGAACGGGCGGACCGAAGTCAATCGCCCCTGAAGGGGCTCTGTGGTATTGCGTCGCATCTCGTTCCACGGGCTTGCGCCCGAGGCTACTTCCAGTCGCCCCTGGCGGGGCTTGCACGCGTGCGCTTGCGCCAGTTCGATCCGATTCGAATGCTCGTTTTGAGGTTGGTTCCTCCCACCACATAGCACCGTTCTGGACAGAGCGCGCCGCCAGCCCGCGCGATGATCGCTTCTCGACGGACGGTCCCATTGCACCGAACGACCTGGCGCGCTCGACGCGTGAGAAATGCTGACTCGCTGTCGTTGACCAATCTCGCACCGGGGTCAGACGATCCTGGCCACCACGAAGGTGACGTCGTCCTCCTGCGGTTGGGCTTGCCGGAACACTGCGAGCGCCTCCGTGATGGCGTTGCCGATCTCGCCGGCCGAGCCGTGAGCGTTGTCTCGGACGAGCCGGCGAAGCGCCTCCTTGCCGAAGCGTTCGCCGGCCCCGTTGCGCGTGTCCCAAATCCCGTCGGTGCCGATCACGATGACGCATCCTGGCACGAGTGTGTTTCGCCTCGATTCGGTGTACTTGGCCCGCGCGTCGATGCCGAGCGGGATGCCGGCGCCACCGAGCTCGTCGAACGTTTGGCCTACGGGGTCGTAGACGATGGCGGGGTCGTGCCCGGCGTTCGACCACCGGATCGCCCGCTGCCTCGCGTCGATGACGGCGTAGAACAGTGTCGCGAACTGCCCGACGAGGGTGTCGGCCGTCAAGTGCTCGTTGATGTCAACCATGAGCTGGCCCAGGTCGCCGGGGTGGATGGCGTGGCTGCGCAGCAGCGCACGTGTCGCCGCCATCAGGAGCGCGGCCGGGATGCCGTGGCCCGTCACATCGCCTACCGCGACGCCGAGCCGGTCGGGGCCGTGCTTCGACAAGGTAAGGAAGTCGTAGTAGTCCCCGCCGGTTTCGTCGCAGAAGAGGCTGCTGCCCGCCACGTCGAGGCCCTCGATCTTGGGCGCGCTCTGGGGCAGGAGGTTGCGCTGCACCTGCATGGCGAGCGCGAGCGACTCGCGCATCCGCAGGTTGTCCTGAAGCTGAGGGAGCATCGCGTTGAAGGCATGGCCCATCTCGCCGAGCTCGTCGTGGTTGGCGATCTCGACCCGGGCCTGGAAGTCGCCGTGGGCGATCCGCTTCGCCGCACCGGCCAGCTCCCGGACCGGCCGCGTGATGCGCCGCGAGACTGCGACGGCGATGACGATCACAGCCAGGGTCACGCCCAGCAAGATGGCCGCCGTCCTCTGGAGCTGGCCGAGCGTGAGACCGAGCACGTACTGCTGGGCGTTGACGGCCCGCGTCACGATCAGGTCGTACGGCACGATGATGACGAGGAAGACCCCTTGGCGCGGCACGGGCGCGTGGGCCCAGAGTGAGGGCCGGCCCCGGTAGGGCATTTCGTGGACGCCCGACTGGCCTTGCGCCATCTGCTGGAGCATCCGCTCCAACCGCCCTCGATCGTCCGATTCCAGCTCGTCGATCTCGATCGGCGCGTCCCATCGACGCGCGCGCCACGAGTGAGCTTGCTGCGCGATGATGAGCGCGAACGGCTCGCCGGTCTCCGGGCGGCTGCTCCGCCTCACGAGCACCACCTTCGCCTCGGCCGCCCACTCGGCCGGGAGCTCGACGCGCTCGAGCAGGTCGCTGAGCGGCACGTCGATCGCCGTGACCCCGGCGAACGAGCCCTCGGGCCGGTTGACCCGCATCGCGGCGGTCATGATGATCCTGCGCGAGGAGGCATCCACCATCGGGCCGGTCCACACCGGGTCGTTCGCTTCTCTGGCGGCACGGTACCAGTCGCGCCGGCGGGGGTCGTACTCGTCGGGATAGCCGCCGTGGCCCGGGTACGAGCTGTGGACGCCGTTCTCGAGGCTTGTGTAGTTCCAGTAGAACAGCTCGGCGTGCTTCTCGGTCAGGAACTGGTAGGTGGGCACCATCTTGGCGAGCCGCGCAACATCGTCGGCCACCGCCTCGATCTCGACGCCGGGCGTGAGCTTGAACACCTGCTGGTCATAGCTGATCGGCAGCGGCGTCGCCTCCGCACCGCCCGGCGCGGTGAAGTGCTTGGGCGAAAGCACCATGCCTGAGGGCGCGGGCAGGCCGAGATCGAAGTCGCTCGCGAAGTAGACGGTGGGCAGGCGCTCCGGCGGGTCGAGGCCGAGGCAGTTCTCCACCTCCCGCGCCTGGGTCCGCAGCGCCTGCTCGACGATCTCCCGGTCGAGCTCGAGCACGAGGCCGGAGTCGTTCACGAGCTGGCTGAGCTGGAGCTTCGCGTCGTCGGCAAGCGTGTTTCGGATCTGGCCGGCGAGCTCGTTGCCGAGGCGCACAGAGGCGCGGCGCTCGAGCCAGCTCACGATGGCGAGCGGCACCAGCGCAATCGCGAGCAGCAGTACCAGTAGTTTGACCCGTATTCCCATCGCACTGACAACACAGGCCTGACGCCAGTCGTTCCTGGAGTGGCGGGTGGCTCGGGATCGGGCAACCCGCGGCCCGTATTATGCCGCATGTCTGCGGCCATCGGAAGAGATGAGCTTGGCACGGTGCGCCCTGGGCGTCACCCTCATGCCTGGCCGGTTTGCGCTGCCTGGAAACGGGCGGGAACTACGCCCAAGTAAGAACGGTTCTCATGGCCGAGATGAGCAGCGAGTCGACAGGGGAAGGTGGCCTGCGAATGACGCCGCAGCGCCGTGTCATCCTCGATGAGCTAAGGCAGGTTCACACGCACCCGACGGCCAGCGCGCGGGGCGAGGGTGAGATGACCGCGTTGGCGAGACATGCCGCGATGCTCGACGAGCTCTACGAGCTCTACAACCGGCGCCAGTTCGTCCATCCCGACCCGCTCGAGTTCCTGTACGGCTACGAGGACGTGCGCGACCGCGAGATCGTTGGCCTCATCGCCTCGGCTCTTGCGTATGGACGCGTCGTGCAGATTTTGCGTGGCGTCCGGGCCGTGCTCGATCGGATCGGTCCGCCGACTGCGTTTGTGACCGAGCGCCCGCCGGCGCAGATTCGCCGGGCGCTGGCCGGTTTCAGGCACCGGTGGACCACGGGCGAGGACATCGCCCTGCTACTGGTCGGGGCGAAGCACGCGATCGAGCAACACGGCTCGCTCGAGGCCTGTCTCCTGGCCGGGCTTGGCGAGGATAACGAGACGGTCCTGCCGGCGCTTTCGGGCTTCGTCGGTGTGTTGACATCGGCGGGCCGCGGGAGTAGGAATGGTCTGCTGCCGGATCCGGCGCGGGGGAGCGCGTGCAAGAGGCTGCACCTGTTCCTGCGCTGGATGGTGAGGCAGGATGAAGTTGACCCAGGCGGCTGGTGCAGGGTGCCGCCCGCGAAGCTTGTCGTACCGCTCGATGCCCACATGCATACGATCGCGCGGGGGCTAGGATTCACGCAGCGACGTCAGCCCGATCTGCGTGCCGCGCTCGACGTGACGGCCGCGTTTCGGCAGATCAACCCCAATGACCCCGTGAAGTACGATTTCGCGCTCACGCGCGTCGGCATCCGCACCGAGATGGACGTGCGCGGGCTCGTCGGCTCGCGTGCAGCGTGACGGTTTGGCGGATCGGCGCACGGCGCAGAAACACCCGACGGGCGGGTAGGGGGTCTACGCAGTGATGAACGCATTGTGCTGGCGTCATGTTGCAGCGCGGGTCGCCGCGCGCGCGGAACGCGCGACGCCCGCCGAAGCGTCAACAACGCGACAGAAGCTCCTTGACGGCGGGGCCAGGGGCCCCCGCACTACAAGCTCGCGCGCCAGACGAGCCGTTGTTGACCAGCTCTTCGTTGCCCGGCATTGCATGGCTGGTGTCTTACTGCGGGAGGAATAGCCTGATGAGCGAACGGACCGGTCTTGTGACGATGAACGGCAACCCTGTGACGCTCGTCGGCGACGAGGTCAATGTCGGCGACAAGGCGCCCGACTTCACGTGCGTCGCTACGGACCTCAAGCCGGTGAGCCTGTCCGCCTACCGCGGCAAGGTCGTTGTGCTGTCGGCGGTGCCGTCGCTCGACACGAGCGTGTGCGACGCCGAGACGCGCCGGTTCAACAAGGAAGCGGCCACGCTCGGCAACGACGTGGTGATCCTGACGATCAGCATGGACCTGCCGTTCGCCCAAAAACGCTGGTGCGGCGCGGCCGGCGTCGAGCGAGTCGTCACGCTGTCCGACTACCAGCAGGCCTCGTTCGGCCAGGCGTACGGCGTGCTGATCAAGGACCTGCGGCTGCTGGCGCGCGCCGTCTTCGTCGTCGACAAGGAGGGCGTTGTCCGGCTTGTCCACCTCGTGCCAGAGATCGGGACTGAGCCGGCCTACGACGCGGTGCTGGACGCCGTGCGCGGCCTGGTCTGACCGAGGAAGATAACGCCGGCCCACGCCGGCCACGACACCGGATGGCGCAGAGACCAAGCGCCCGTGCCCGACAACTTTTCCGAGGAGTTGACGCCCGGGGAGACGAGAAAGGCCGCGGGGTCGCGGATAGATCGTCAACGCAGACTGAATGCGAACCGGAGGAAAGGAGTGGAATCATGGCACGAGTCGCACGCGAAATGGTGGAGAAGGCAGGCGTGAACGTTGACCAGCTCATCGAGCTGCTTGTCAAGAACGCGGCCGCGGAGTTGACAACCTATTACTACTACACGATCCTGCGCATGAACCTCATCGGCCTCAAGGGCGAGGGGGTCAAGGAGATCGCCGAGACGGCCCGGATCGAGGACCGCAATCACTTCGAAGCGCTCATCCCGCGCATCTACGAGCTGGGAGGCGAGCTGCCCGCGGACATGAAGGCGTTCCACGACATGTCGGCCTGCCCGCCGGCCAGCCTGCCCAAGGACCCGACGGATCCGATGGCGGTGCTCAAGGTCCTGGTCGAGGCCGAGCGCTGCGCCGTCCGCGGCTACACGCAGGTCTGCAACATGACGGTCGGCAAGGACCACCGGACCTACGAGCTCGCGGTCGCCATCCTCAACGAGGAGATCGAGCACGAATCGTGGTTCTCCGAGTTCCTGGGCGAGGGGCCGTCGGGGCACTTCCTGCGGCGAGGGGACACGTCTCCCTTCGTCGGGAAGTTCCTCCAATAGGACTGCGACTCGGCCGTGGGGGCCTCGGCACAGGCCGGGGCTCCCGCGCCCGTCGGAGACATCGGCCGGATGAAGAAGTTCACACTGGATGAGCTGCGCCGCTGCGACGGCACAAACGGACGGCCGGCCTTGATCGCCTACAAGGGCAAGGTCTACGACGTGACCGGCAGCTTCCTGTGGCAGGAAGGCCGGCACCAGGTCCTGCACTCGGCCGGTGCGGACCTGACCGACGCGATGGCGGATGCGCCCCACGGCGACGACCTGATGGAGCGCGTCCCGGTGGTTGGCGCTCTCATCGACGACTGATAGCGACAGCGAGCAAACAGCACGGCAAAGTGGAGGGAGAGAACAGATGGCGACGGAAAGACTGCAGGTCTACAAGTGCGAGGTGTGCGGGAACATCGTCGAGGTGGTCCACAACGGTGTGGGCGAGCTCGTCTGCTGCAAGCAGCCGATGGTGCTCCAGAAAGAGAACACGGTCGACGCAGCCAAAGAGAAGCACGTCCCCGTGATCGAAAAGGTCGAGGGCGGCTACAAGGTCAAGGTCGGCAGCGTCGCGCACCCGATGACCGATGAGCACTACATCGAGTGGATCGAGCTGCTCGCCGACGGCAAGGCGTACCGCCAGTTCCTCAACCCGGGCGACACGCCCGAGGCCACGTTCCACATCGGGGCCACGTCGGTCGCCGCGCGCGAGTACTGCAACCTGCACGGCCTGTGGAAAGCGCAGTAAGAAGCCACAGATGCTTATGAGCTTTAGGCTCATCCTGGTGCCGTCAGGGCGGCGTGGCACATCTACTCTGGAAAACGGTTTTCTTTGGCCCCTTCGACGTCAAGCGTGCGCTCGACCAGTTGCCGTTCGAGTTCCGGATGGCCACGATCCTGTGCGATGTCGAGGGGCTGAGCTACCAGGAGATCGCCGACGTCATGGACTGCCCGATCGGCACGGTCCGCTCGCGCCTCTCGCGCGCGAGGCGATTCCTGCAGCACACGCTTCGTTCGTATGCCCGTGAGCGGGGGATCGGCTCGTGAGCGCCCCGCCGGGGTTCACATTGTGGCTGACCGATCACGACCATTGACTCACGTTCCGGCATGAAGGGAGACACGGCATGTTTTGCTTCCAGTGCGAGCAGACGGCGAAGGGCACCGGGTGCACGGTGCGCGGCGTATGCGGCAAGGACGCGGAGACGGCCGCGCTGCAGGACGTGTTGATGCACGTCACGAAGGGCATCTCGATGTATGCGCACCGGGCGCGTGCGCTCGGCGCGCGCGAGCGCGACGTTGACCTGTTCGTGATCGAAGCGCTCTTCACGACGGTGACGAACGTCAACTTCGACCCCGAGCGGATCGCGGATTTGATCCGGCGCGGCGTCGACGTGCGCGACCGTGCGCAGCGCCTGTACGAGGACGCGTGCGCCACGGCGAAGCGGGAACCAGAAGCCCTCCGCGGGCCCGCGGTGTGGCAGCCGGCACCGATGCTCGACGAGCTTGTCGTGCAGGCGGCTGCCGTTGGCGTCGAGCAGCGTCGCGAGCGGCTCGGCGAGGACGTCGCCGGATTGCAGGAGCTTATTCTGTACGGGCTCAAAGGCATGGCGGCGTACGCCGACCACGCGCAGATCCTCGGCCAGGAAGACGACACCGTCTACGCGTTCTTCCACGAGGCACTCGACTTCCTTGCCGGCGAGCCGGCGGATGTGGACGCGCTTGTCGCCATGGTTCTGCGCGTCGGCGAGGTGAACCTGCGCGTGATGGAGCTGCTCGACGCGGCGAACACGGGTGCGTACGGCGACCCGGTGCCGACGGCCGTGCGCATCGAGCCGCTCAAGGGCAAGGCGATCCTCGTCTCGGGCCACGACCTCAAGGATCTCGACGAGCTGCTCAAGCAGACCGAAGGCACGGGCATCAACGTCTACACGCACGGCGAGATGCTGCCCGCGCACGGCTACCCCGGCCTGAAGAAGCACGCGCACCTCGTCGGCAACTACGGCGGCGCGTGGCAGGACCAGCGCACCGAGTTCGACGCGTTTCCCGGCGCGATTCTCATGACGACGAACTGCATCCAGCAGCCGAAGGACTCCTACAAGGCGCGCGTCTTCACGAGCGGCCTCGTCGCGTGGCCGGGCGTGACGCATATCGCCGACCGCGACTTCTCGCCCGTGATCGAGGCGGCGCAAGCGGCCGACGGGTTTGCCGACGACGGCCCCGACCGGACGATCACGGTCGGCTTCGGCCACGAAGCGGTGATGGGCGTGGCGGGCGCCGTCGTCGACGCGGTGAAGTCGGGCGCCATCAAGCACTTCTTCCTCATCGGCGGCTGCGACGGCGCGAAGCCGGGCCGCAACTACTACACCGAGCTCGCCGAGGCCGTGCCCGACGATTGCGTGATCCTGACGCTCGCGTGCGGCAAGTATCGGTTCAACAAGCTCGAGTTCGGCGACATCGGTGGGATTCCCCGTCTGCTCGATGTGGGCCAGTGCAACGACGCGTACTCGGCGATCCAGATCGCGCTCGCGCTCGCGAAGGCGTTCGGCTGCGGCGTCAACGAGCTGCCGCTGTCGCTGATCTTGTCGTGGTACGAGCAGAAGGCGGTCTGCATCCTGCTGACGCTCCTGCACCTGGGCATCAAGAACATGCGGCTCGGGCCGACGCTGCCGGCGTTCGTCACGCCGCCCGTCCTCGACGTGCTCGTGAAGCAGTTCTACATCCAGCCGATCTCGACGCCCGAAGCGGACCTCGCCGCCATCCTCGCATAGCCCAGTAAGGTTGCGAACGGCGGGCGTGCCGCGCCTAGCCCGCATTTCTCACAACGCATGCACGTGGTGTCGTTCCGTGTGAGCCGCGGAGCGGCGATTGGCAGTAGCCTCGGGCGGTAGCCCGTGGAATGAAGGCCCGCCAGACGAACGGAGCCCCGTCAGGGGCGATTGAGGACGCGTCTGGGCCGGGCTCAATCGCCCCTGACGGGGCTCGGGCTGTGCCTTGGTTCCGCTTCCCACGGGCTGGCGCCCGAGGCTACTCCCACTCGCTCCTGCGGAGCTCTGGAGTTCGCCCTGCTGTGCTTCCCTCCAGTGGGCTGCTGAGAAAACGAATGTGGCTCGAATGATTGTAGACCTGGAGCCGTTGGCCCTTGACCTACACAAGCGGGGTCAAACGCCTTTTTCGGCACCCTGCTAGTCGACCGGCTGCGGCGCGAGTTGGCGCGGGCGCGAGTAGTAGATCACCAGGAAGATGCCGGCGAGCAGGATTGCGCCGCCGAGCGTTTTTGTGCGGTTCGGGACTTCGTGCAGGAAGAGGGCCGCGAGCGCGATGGCGATGACGGGCTCACCGAGGTTGACGACCGAGATCACGTACGACTGGAAGTGGCGCAGCGCCCAGTTGTAGGAGCCGTGGCCGAAAACCGACGGCACGAGGGCGAGCAGGACGAACAGCATCCAGGTGTTCGGCGCGTAGCCGGTCACGGGCGCGCGCAACGCGAACACAGCGACGAGGGTGATCGCCGCGCTGACCGTATACGTGGCCCCGACGTACGAGAGGATGTGGAGCTTCGGACGCAGCGTGCGGCCGATCAGCAGGTAGACGGTCACGAGCAGCGACGCGGCCAGGGCGAACGCGTCGCCTTGCAGGCGCGTGAGCTCGTGGACGTCGACGCCGACGATGATGACGCCGCCGCAGACGGTGATCGTGATTGCGACCCAGACCGGCCAGGCGACGCGTTCGCGTAGGACGAACTGGCTGCCGAGCGCGACGAAGATCGGCGTGATCGCCACGAAGAACATCGTCGAGGCGACCGTCGTGTAGTCGAGCGAGACGATGTACGCAGCCAGGTGCAGTCCGAGCGCCAGGCCGGAGACGACCAGCAGCAGCCGCTCGCGCCGCGTGAGCGCCGCGATGTCGCGCATCCCCCGGCCCAGGGCGAACGGCAGGACGATGCCGGCTGCGAACACGTTGCGCCACATCGCGGTGATAATCCCCGGGGCGTCGGCCAGCCTCACGAGCAGGGCCGAGACCGAGGTGGACAGCACCGCCACCAGCAGCACGCCGTATTTGCCGGTGCTCCGTGAGATAGGCGGTCCCCTTTCCTGCTGAGTGCGAATCGGTTGAATCCTAGGCCGGGGGCGGCGTCTGATCAAGCGGATCGGTTCCTCGGGGCGTCGTTGGCGCTTGCCATTGCAGGCGGATGGGCCGCGCGCTAGAGTAGACGCGGCGCACGCCGGAGCCAGACCGCGCAAGCCGGCACAGCACAGGAGATCAGCACAATGAGAACGCCGGTTGCCTTGATCGCCGTCCCCCTCATTCTGCTCACAGTCATCCCGGTCGCTTCCGCCGCGACGACGACCGAGTACTACCGCGCGCTCTGCACGGCGGCGGACGGCTCCCCGATCGGCCTTGCCAAGGTGGCCGAGGAAGACCTCGGCAACGGGAGCGGCTACAGGTTCGTGCACGAGGACGGCGCGCTTGTGCGCATCGACACGCTGCGTGACGGCACGCGCGTGTCGTCGAGCCGGGCCTATGAAGACGGTCGTCTCGTGCGCGAGGCGGGGCTCGGCAAGGATGGGCCGACGCACGAGAGGACGTACGGGTACGACGAGAGCGGCCGGCTGGCGCGCGAAACCTACACGCGCACCGAGAAAGGCAAGGACAGCCTCCTGTGGACGAAGGAGTACTTGTACGACGAGGCCGGCACGCTCACGACCATCGTCGATCACAACGAGACGAGCGGCAGCCGGTTCGAGACGCGCTATCAGGACGGCGTCGAGGTGGAACGCTGCACCTACGACAAGCAGAACCGGCTGACCCACACGAGACGCTACCTCTACGGGCCGCGCGTTCGGGGGGTCTGGGAGGAAGAACAGGAGCTCAACCGAGACGGCCGCCTTGTTCGGACAAAACGAAACGCAATGCTCGAGGCCGGCGCCAAGGTCGAGCGGCGGCCGGCCCAGGTGCAGAAGACCGACGGCGACGAGGAGATCAAGCTCACGGAAGTCGAGATCACCAACCCCTTCTTCTCGCCGACGAACTCGCCGCACCGCAAGGACGACACGCGAATCAGCGCCTGCATATGGGGCACGCGACCCCTCGTGCTCGAGGTCTACGCCGAGGACGTGCCGGAGCCGCCCATGTTTGTCGACCGCCGGCCACAAGCGGGTGGGCGTGGCTTCTTCCACTTCCACTGGGCCGGCGTCAGCGGCGTGGGCGATATGGTCGTCGACGGGCGGTACCCGTTCATCGTCCGGACACCCATTGTGCGCGCGTGGGCCGTCCGGCTCTGGGCCAAGCGGCGTTACACGCAGGAGCCGCTCCTGTGTGTCTCGTCAGAGAAGGCATACGTCTACGACGGCGTGCAGGGCAAGGTGCTCGTTTTCACCGCCGACGGCGAGCTCGACCGCGAGATCGAGCTGGCCAGCTACCCGGGCTGGGGCACTCAGAGCTTCTACCCGTCGAGCATGGACGTCACGCTCGACGGGCGGATCTTGCTGAGCCGGGGCAACACCCTGTACGTCTACGACGATCACGGCAACTTCCTGCACCAGATCGACGTGCAGCTCGAAGGCCTCCTGCGTGCCGTGGGCTGGGGCGTCGACGAGCAGGGCGGCGTCTGCTGCGTCGCGGCCAACTCGCGCCGGATCACCCGGGCCGGCAAGACGACCTACTACGACGACTACGCGGTCCTCAAGCTCGACGAGACGGGCCGGACCGAGCGCGTCGTCGTCGACGGCTCCGGCTTCTTTCCGGACGCGAAGCCGTTCATCCGCGGCGGCACGTTGTACGTGAACTTCTGGCACCACGCCGAGACGCAGTTCCAGCGGTATCTGGGCATCGTTGACCTCGCGACGGGCGACATGAAGCTGCTGCCGCGCACGGGCGTCGTCAACGACGTCATGCAGACGACGGCCGGCGAGATCTACGTCGAGGACGGCGCGATGTTCCGCGATCCGGCCAGGCGGCTTGTCCGCGGCTTCGACTGCGGATCCGGCTGCTCGGTCCTGAGCGGCGACCGCCTGTACGCGACGGGCCAGATCGGGACCGAACTGCGCTGCTACGAGCTGGCGTCCGACCGGGTGCTGCTCGAGGACGTGCTCGTCGTCGACAACACGACGCCCACGGCCGAGATCACCTACCCGGGCTCGCAAGGCCTGGTCGCCGGCAGTCCCGACCGGGTCGACATCACAGGCACGGCGACCGACCTGAACTTCGAGAAGTATGAGGTGTATTGGCGGTTCGCCACGGTTCGCCACGCGCGCTGGCGCCTGCTCAAGGAGTCCGATGCGCCGTGTGACGGCGGCGCGCTCGCCGTGTGGGACACGACGACGAGCCGGTACGGCAACATCAAGGAGCGCGACATCGAGCTCAAGCTGATCGTCACCGACAAAGCGGGCAACACGATCGAGGAGCCGTTCTCCGTCCGCTACGATGCCGACGACGACGGCTTCTCGAACGAGTTCGAGAACAGCAACAAGGAGCTCGACCGCAACACGAAAACCGAACGGTGCACGGCCGAGGTGCTGCCCGACATCATCACGCTGCTCACCCGGCAGTTCCCGATCAACGGACAGGGCCGAATCGGCGTGCAGCTCGTGGACGCTGAGACGCGCGAATACCTCGACGAGGGGCTGCTCGAGTTCAGAGTGAACGCCGGGACGATCCAACGCCGGGCGCGTATCTCGAGATCGACCGCGACGGCCCATGCGACGTGGCAGACGCCCGACGGCATGGTGGCGCCGGCGACGCTGCACGTCGAGCTGCCGCCGCAGGGCATCAACAACGTCTGGTACACGGCTGAACCGATGGAGATGGACTTCGTACTCGTCGTCGATTCCGATTTCGACGGGCTGACCGACGACGAGGAGAACAGCATCGCGTACCCGGACGGCCTCAAGACGAGCCCGACGAACGCCGACACCGACGGCGACGGGGTGGACGACTACCGCGACCTGTCGCCCACGGACGCGCCGGCCGTGCAGTTCAGCGAGGAGTACGCGCCGGGCGAGCTGCGCTTCACGCAGACCTACCGCATCCTGGCCCTCGCCGGCAGCCAGGCGACGGTGATCAAGAACGATCGCAATATGGGCCGCGACGCGATCATGGACAAGGAGATCACCGACGAGACGGTGAAGGAGTTCTTCAACGACAAGGTCTTCAAGGTCGACAGCGACAACGAGGACGAGCGCAGCCCGCTCCACGTCGAGACCGCGACGAACACGAAGACCTTCATCGAGGAGCACCTGCACGACTTCGGCTACACGGCCGCGGCCGGTTGGCCCCACTACGATTTCAAGTACTACCTTGAGCAATACCTGTATGAACTCACGGTGACGAACCGGGAAGCGACGAGCTTCCCGCTCGGCTACGGGCCCAAGTACGGGACGATCAAGCTCGACGTGGCCTGGCGCTCGTGGGGCGACAACGCGATCGTCGTCCAGTTCCTGCTCAACAGCGGCAACCGGTGGCGCGACAAGGACGAGACCGGCAACTCGACAAAGATGTTCCTCAAATACGAGCTGTATGGGCGCGACAAGGTGGCCGAGGAATTGCCGCACCACACCGGGCTCGCCGCCGTCGATCGGGTCGAAGGCAACCTCTTCCAGTGCATTATCAGGGTCCCGTTCCGCGAGGCGTGCCCGATGAACACGGCCATCGGCACAGACCAGACGGTCGTGCTGACGCCGCTCTGGGTGCGCCACAAGGGCGGCAACCTCAAGTGCATGTACAAGAACCATCCGGACATCACGCCCGACCGCGAGGAATGCTTGTTCTGCGGCTACCGCCCGGTGCGCGACGAGTTCATCCCGGTCTCGACGAGGAATATCACGCTCTCGGCCTGGGCGCACCAGTACAACCATTACTCGTACTGCGTCATCGGTCGCCGGACGGCGCGCGCCGGCGGGCCGCCGATCGATCCGAACACGGACTACGACACGCTGACGGCGATCTTCGACCAGTTCCATCCTGCCAGACGGGACGGCCCGCACCCGGCCAACGGGATCGTGCCGATGAACATCGGCGGCCGCAGCTACAGCATCCTGTTCTGCGAGAACTGCGTGACGCCGGGCGTCTGGCACGACTTCGACCCGGCGCAGTTCATCTACGATAACATGCCGAACGCCGACGCCGTCGTGCTCCGGTCGAATTCCTCGATGCAGATCGACTTCTGGCTCGGCCGACTGCAGGACATGCTCCGGTACGACGGTCCGGTCTGGAACACCGAGTGGATCCTGATTCCCGAAGGGGCGACGCCGCCGCAGCTTGCCACTGCCGGCACCGTGACCGACGAGGGGGCAGCCGACGCCCAAGCCGACAGCGCGCTCGACAAGATCCAAACGGTCGGCGCCCGGCTCAAGACGATCCGCGAGACGGCCGAGTTCTTCGTCGATTGCTCAAACATGCCGCTCGTGGCCCGCGCCGACCAGCTCGCCGGGCAGACGACGCTCGGCACGATGCAGGTGGGCAACAGCATCTACAACGTTGTGGCCGAGAAGCTCGGCGAGGACACGTTCGAGGTCCAGCTCCAGCATACGACAGCGGCCGTCGGCAACAAGGTCCGGGGCCGCACGACGCTCGTGCGCAAGGAACAGGTGGACGACATCACCGACTCGAAGATCGCCACCCAGTACGGCGTCGTCAACAAGCTCCCGACCGCGCTGCTCGCCACGGCCAAGATCGGCACGGCGCTCATGACGGACGGCGTCGACTGCTACCAGGCGTTCCGGACCGGCGACTACTTTGAGGCGGGCTACCACGGCGTGCGCTGCGGCTCGCGCGTGACGCTTGCCGTGGTCTCCGTGGCCTGGAAGAATAGCCCGCTGCTCAAGACGATCCAGATCACCAAGTTTGCCAAGTTCAACGTGACCGAGGCGGTGGTCTCCGGCATCGAGGTCGCCTACCACGTGATCAACGCGGTCCGGGCCGACTCATGGCTCGAACGGTCGCAAGCCGTCGAGAAAGCCGTCGCGGCCGCCATTGACGGGGCCATCGGCTGCGTCGAGCCGTACGGTGCGGCGATCACGCTGAGCTGGGACGCCAGCGTCTGGGCGACCAACAAGATCTGTGATAAGTTCGGCATTGGCGAGTCGACCGAGCTGTCGCAGTCGGCGACGAGCAGCATCGGGAGCGCCGCGGTCTTCCTGTTCAAGGATCTGTCGCCGTTCACGATCCCGACCCAGCACGCCAACAACGCGTACACGCGCGCCAAGAAGATCGTCGAGAAGAAAGTGAGCACGAACAACAGCTTCTTCGATGAGCGGAACCGCGACGACCCGCGCTGGGTGTTCGTC
>Ga0307430_1001913_pt1 | contig 14455 bp, 8 predicted proteins | sample SalMarWE160130MG_FD_202159 | JGI IMG/M metagenome (GOLD analysis project Ga0307430, IMG submission 202159) | Salt marsh sediment microbial communities from the Plum Island Ecosystem LTER, Massachusetts, United States - WE1603-130 | ecosystem: Environmental > Aquatic > Marine > Intertidal zone >... | reverse complement strand
ATGTCCCGAGACGGAAGACACTAACGCATGTGAAAACAACTCAACCAGAACAAGGTTGTGAGAATAGTCAATCCAACCACCAGTTATGCTGTTGAAGTATGCCATAGCGTTTCTTGTGTGAGTCCACAAACCCCGCTGAAGAGCGTTGGCGGCAGCATCACCATACCGTACTTCACAAATGTAATCCCCCTGTTCGTCGTAGAAACGGTAAACGGGGTGTTTCCGCCCTCGGCCCTTTTCTTCTCGCTTGATGACGTGAGTGCTTTGCTTAGCCAATGCATAGTCAAATACCATTATATTGCAGCGCTTTCTTCTCTCATCATAGATGAGAGGAAGAACGTTAATGTCATTGAATTTAGCAAATGCGGGGTCATTGAATATCTCTTCGATTTGCTCTTGCCTGGTTATGTATTCTCCTTCCCTCTCGAGGCGAGGGAACATCCTAAAGTCCCTGTCGGTTGATAGTTGAAGTGGTCCGACACCATATGCCTTCAGACTTATCGAAAACTCGGCATCTGTTATCTCATTGAATACAGCGATGTCTTCCTCATGGGATTTTGCACGATATAGCTCCTTTCCGACATGGGTGGATCGGAAATCGTACATGTACTGATTGACAAACTCTGCAATCGCTATTTCAGCAAGATCGCCGTGTGTCTTGTTGCCAATCAACCGCATGGTAAAGATGTTGCTGAGGGTCATTATAATGAGATCTGGGCGCTTGCTTACCAACAGCTTCAGTCTTTGCAAAAAGTCTCGATAATCATCTCTTGTACTCATCATTATACCTTACTTTAGCACCCGCTCATCCCCCACGCGCTTTGTCACTCCAATCTCATCCAAATGCTCCAGCAGCCCCTGTGCGTACTTGCGGCTGGTCTGGAACATGTCGCGCACCTGGGCCAGGGTGATGCTGCCCTCCTGCGTGATGTGGGCGCGCACGCGGGCGACCATCTCCTCGTGAGTCTCGGGCAGGAACAGCACCTCCGGCGAGACCTGCACCAGGTCACCCCGGGTGGCCAGCACGCCCAGTACTTCCTCCCCCACAGCGGCGACGCTTTCCTTGTACGAAGGGGTGGTGTAGGGCTGGCGGCGGAACTCGGCCAGAAGCGCGTCGACGCGGCGCTGCTGATCGGGGGTGAGCTGCACCTCGTGGGATGGCAGCCGGACGGTGGCCCCCTCCTCTACGACGAGACCTTCGGCAGCGGCGCGTGCCATCGCGGCGTTAAACACCTTGGCGTCCAGCTTGAGGCCGCTGCGCAGGGCCTCGCGTCCCATCCCGGCTCGCAGAGGGAATTTCTCGTGATGAGCTGCGAGTTCACGGGAGATGTGATCTGTCAGGCCGCTCCACCAAGAGTGAGAGACGATCAAGTGGCTGCTGTGTGCCCAATCTTGCTCCTTGCTTGCTGCCTCCCGCCCGTTTAGCACAATAGCTTGTCCCTCGTCCAAGAGTTGGGTCAGTGCCTCCGCTGCGGCATCGCCCAATCCGCTCGATGAAAGCAGATCGCGGGCGACGGTTGGCCCACGCCGTTCGAGGGCCTGCAGCAGGATTTCGGCGGGGCTGCCCTGAGCCAGCGTCTCCAGGCGGGCGATCACCTCGGGGCGGAAGCGGCGGTGCCTGCGGCCTGGATGGGCATCCACGATGATGCCTCCGCCCACAGTCGTGGGGGGTGAGGGGAGGCGGACGATGAAGCGATCCCCCTTGACCAGCGCCACCGGGTTCTTGAGGCGCAACTGTGCCCACCCTGTCTCCCCCGGCCGTAGCTGGTCTTGGCCCAGGAGCCGTACGTGCGTCATCGCCTCGGCTGCCCCGCAGAAGAATTTGAGCTGCGCGTTGTGCCGCAGAGGGCGGGGTGCGGCAGGCAGATAGCGCAGTTGCACGTCTACCAACACGGTATCGCGCAGCCAGCCGGGCGTCGTGACGACGTCTCCGCGCGCAAGTTCCGCCTTGCTGACGCCGCTGAGGTTCATCGCCACGCGGCTGCCCGGCACGGCCCTCTCGACCTTTTCCTTGTGCGTCTGCAGACCACGGACGCGCGCCTTTAGCCCCTTGGGTTGGATCTCGACCTCCTGGCCTGTCTCAAAGCTTCCGTCGGCCAGGGTGCCGGTGACGACGGTGCCGAATCCGCTAATGGTAAAGACGCGATCGATGGGCAGCCGGGGGCGTCCGCGGTCGCGGCGGGGTTTGACCTGGGTGAGCATCTCCTCCAGCGCCGTCGTCAACTCGTCGAGGCCCTGCCTGGTGCGGGCTGAGACGGGGATGATGGGCGCGCCCTCCAGAACCGTGTCCTCCAGCGTCTCCGATACGTCGGCAGAGACCAGTTCGACCCACCCTGCGCTCTCAGCTATGTCCGTCTTGGTCAGCGCGACGACGCCCTTGTCGACTCCCAACAGGTCGAGGATGGCCAGGTGTTCGCGGGTCTGGGGCATCACACCCTCGTCGGCGGCGACGACAAAGAGGGCGGCGTCGATGCCGCCCACGCCGGCCAGCATATTCTCGATAAAATCCCGGTGGCCGGGCACGTCCACGATGCCCACCGGTTCGCCGTTGGGGAGCGTGAGCCAGGCAAAGCCCAGGTCGATGGTCATCTCCCGCTCCTTCTCCTCGCGCAACCGGTCGGGGTCGATGCCCGTGAGGGCCAGGACGAGGGTGGACTTGCCGTGGTCTACGTGGCCGGCTGTGCCGATGACGTGCATCTATGTGCCGCTCCCTATGATTCTTTACGCAGGGCTTGACGTGCCTGGGTGAACGCCTGCTCATCTCGCTCGACCTCTCCTTGTACGGCTTCGAGCTTGCGGTGGGCGTCCATGCGGCGGGAGTCGAACAGGGCTTCGAGGTGACTCTGCTGGACTTTGGTCTGGGCTTCAAGCGGCTCGATTCGTCCGATGAGTCCCTGATTGGTGTTTTCCTGGGCTCGCCACTGCTCGTCCAGGACGAGTTGGCGCTTTTTCTGTTCCTTCTCCTGAGTGTTCTGCCACTCTTCCCATTGCCGCTTGACCCGATCCTCGGCCAGCCGTTGCATCTCGGCCACCTCGTTCTGGCGCTTCTCGATTCGCGCCTGGAAGGTCTCTGATTTGTCGAGCACGCGTTTGACTGCCTGCTCCTGCTCGATGAACCCTTGGGTTTGCTGCACGAGACGCGCCATCTCTTTAGCCACTTTTTCGCCCTGGTCGAGGTATTGCTTCATCTTCTGCTCACGTTGAAAGTCGGATATGCGCAGTTCCTCGATGGGTTTCTCGTACTTTTTCGTCTCTTGGATGGCTTCGTCGATGCGTGACTTTTGCTTCTGGAGCGTGTCTTCCAAGAGTAGTAGCTTGGCTGCCTGAGCTTCGACTTTCTTGCGCATCTCGGTCGTGTCGTGCTCCAGCTCGGCGATGCGGCGGTTGTCGGCGCGGCGCTGCTCCTCCAGGTAGGTGACGGATTGTACGCGGTCATCGGAGCGCTTCTCCAGGTCTTTGATGGAGACCTCCAAGCGCTGGGCGGCCTCGCTCAGGCGTTGGTCCTCGGCTTTTTGGGCGTTCAGTCGCTCATTGTAGCGGGGCAGTGCCTGCGCTTGCTTGTCCAACTGGCCCAGGTGGTCGACGATGGCTTCGTGCTCGATCTTGCGCAGCCGCTCGGCCTCAGCACGTTCCTTCTTCTGAGCTTCCTCCCTTCGTCCGAGCTCGAAGAGCACCTCGTTCTTATAGTTCGAGACAGTCTCCTCGAAATCGGTCACCTGTGAGATGAGGTTTTGAAAGCTGGTCGTCTTGGCCTGCAGGTCCTGTATCTGGGCCGATTGTTGGGATAGTTGCTCTTCCTGGCTCCGCGCTTGCTCCTGTAGCGTGGCGATGAGGGCCTTGTCATTGCGGCGCTCCTCCTCCAACCACTGGAGCATCTGCGTCACCTGGGTCATTTCCATCGGTTGGATCGTTTTCTTGGTCATCCTCACTCCCCCTTTATCTTGGCGTGATTATATCACCTTTCCCCCCCTCAGGCAACGGGTGCACTTCGTGCGCCTAGGCAATCGCGGTACAGCCGCGATTGCCCTTTTATATGTAGCGGTTCGGTTGACAGGCTATCGAGCGCTTATATAATGACCTTGGGATTGGATATGCGCATCGGCATCGACGTTCGCATCACCTACTACACCCGGGGCGGGATCAGCAACTACGCGCTGCGTCTGCTCCGGGCGCTGGCTGCCTTCGATGAGGAGACAGACTACTGCGTCCTGCACAGCCGCAAGGACGGGCGTCCGCCGCTGCCGGGACCCAACTTCCGCCCCGTTGCCTGTTGGACGCCCGCGCATCACCGATGGGAGCGATGGGCGCTGGGGATGGAGGTGGCACGGCTGGGGCTCGACCTGCTCCACAGCCCTGATTTCATCCCGCCTGCCTTTGGCTACCGCCGCTCGGTGATCACCGTCCACGACCTGAATTTCCTCTACTATCCCCAGTTTCTCACCGCGCAAAGCCTGCATTACTACAACGGCCAGATCTCGTGGGCGGTGAGTCGCGCCGATCACATCCTGGCCGATTCGCACGCTACCAAGGCGGACTTGGTCTCGATGCTCAACGTGGAGCCGGAAAAAGTCACCGTCGTGCATCTTGCTGCGGACCCCACCTACCGCCCGCTCGCCGAGGCCGAGGCGAGAAAGGTCGTTGCGAAATACGGCCTGGAGCCGGGATACCTGCTTTTCGTGGGGACGCTGGAGCCGCGCAAGAACCTGCCAGGGCTGATCCAGGCCTATCGTCTGCTACGCGATGCGCGGACGACGGACGAACCGCTGGTATTGGTCGGCGGCAAGGGGTGGCTGTACGACGAGATTTTCGAGCGCGTCGAGGCGCTGCATCTGGCCGAGCACGTGCGCTTCCTCCACGGCGTGCCGGACGAGGATTTACCCGGGCTGTACAGCGCCGCGGGTGTGTTGACGAGCCCGTCGTTCTACGAGGGGTTCGGCCTGCCGGCCTTGGAGGCGATGACGTTTGGCACCCCCGTCGTCGTCTCCGACCGGGCCTCGTTGCCCGAGGTGGTGGGGGAGGCGGGGCTGCTGGTGAACCCGGATGACCCTCAGGACATCGCCCGGGCGCTGGGCCGCACCTTGAACGATGGGGCGCTGCGTGCCCAGATGCGCGAGCGAGGGCTGGCGCAGGCGGCGCGCTTCACCTGGGAAAGGGCCGCCCGCGAGACGCTGGAAGTCTATCAAATGGTGCTCAAGTAGCCACGACGAGCAATCACTCCTCCCTGTCAGGGAGGGGCGGGGGGAGGGTGCGGTGCGGTTTCAAACCGAGCTTAACCCAGCGACTTTTTGCTGCGCGTCCGCTGCAACTCGTTATCCGGCAGCCGGCGCTTCAGCAGGGTCAGCGAGAGGTCGATCACCTCTTGGGCTTCATCCGCCGTGGTCGTGCCGACGACGACCATGTCCTGGTCGCGGATCGTGTTCCACACGAACGCGAGCCCTACCACCGGCAGCAGCTTTCCCGCTGCCAGCGGCTTGATCGCCATCACCGGCTTTTTGGCATTGCTGATGATGCGCATCACCCAATCGGCCTCGACCTGCATGAGGAACCCCGCTGCGTTATAGAGCTGGATGTAGGTCTCGACGTCGGCCTCCGTCTTGTCGGCAATGACGACCGTCTCCGGCATGTGGGTCGAGAGACCGGGGACCATCTCCCGCTCCCGGATCATCGTCGTGTATTTATCGATGTCGCGGATCACGCCGTGCATGCGGTCGACCAGCGCGTCCGTCACGCACTGGTGCGGCAGGCAGAAGGTCGCGCCGAGCGCCTTGGCTTGATCGAACATCGCCTCAGGGCTGTTTTCAGGATCGCCATCGGGCAGGGGGTCGAAAATGGGTGTCAGGATGCGGATCATCTTCCGCCCCGCCTTGTCCTCCGCCTCGCGGATCGCCTCCTCCATATCCTGGGAGGGAGGTGTCATCACCGCATCGATGCCGTGCTCCAGAAAGACGGCCAGAACGTCCGCGATGCGCTCGCGTGTTTGCAGCGCCTTGATGAAATTGTCCTTGGCCAGGCTCGTGTGCGAGTAGCCGAGAAACCAGTTGCTGCCGATAATCATCCGTGGCAGGCTCATGCCGCCGACGGTAGTTCTGGGGAATTCGTCCATTGTTGTTTTCTCATGGTGTTTGCTTGCTCTGTCAACGCAGATCGAGTAAAATCATCCTCGCTCGAAAGCCAGTATACAACCGCCGCACAAAAAGGCAACCATGAAAATCCTATTTCTCACCCCTCAACTCCCCTACCCGCCGCAGAAGGGCACGGCGATGCGCAACTGGGGCCTTATCTCCGACCTCGCGCTGCGTCACGAGGTGGCGGTGCTCTCCTTCGCTTCCCCCCCCTCTATCCCCCTCCAACGGGGGGGGAGGAAAGGGGGGGGGCGTGTCGAGGTCGTGGAGCCTCCGGTGCGTTCGCTCTTCACTCGCCTGCGCGACATGCTCACTACTTCCAAGCCCGATATGGCGCTGCGACTGGCTTCGGATGCGTATGCCCGGCGGTTGGCCGATTGGCTGGCGCAGGAGGTCGTTGACGTCGTGCACGTCGAGGGGATCGAGATGGCACCGTATCTCGATGTCGTCGAGACGGTTTTTCCCTCCCCTTCCTCCACCCCAAGTGGGGGGAAACACGCTCCTACCTCCCCCTCACTTTTGGGGGGACAGAGGGGGGGCAAGTCACTGCGTCCCCTCGTCGTCTTTGACGATCACAACTGCGAGTACCTGCTCCAGAAGCGGGCGTTTCTCACCGACGTGCGCATCCCAACCCGCTGGCTCGGCGCGGTCTACTCCTTCGTCCAGTGGCGGCGGCTGCTCCGTTACGAGGCTTTAGTTTGCCGCCGCGCCGACCGCGTGCTGGCCGTCTCCGAGGCGGACGCGGCGGCGCTGCGCAAGCTTGCTCCTGATGCCAATATAACCGTCGTCCCGAACGGCATCGATACGCGGGCCTACGTTCCTACACGCACACACGCCGATACCCCCACACTCGTTTTCACCGGCACGATGGATTTCCGTCCCAACGTCGACGCCGTGCTGTGGTTCACCCGCGAGGTGCTGCCGCGCATACGGAATCGAGTGCCAGACGTGCGCTTTCTCGCCGTCGGGCAGCGGCCCCACCGGCGGCTGGACGTGCTGCAGGGCGATCCGGCGGTGACGCTGACGGGCTTTGTGGAGGACCCGCGCCCCTACATCGCCGGCGCGGCGGTGTACGTCGTGCCGCTGCGCATGGGCGGCGGGACGCGGTTCAAGGTCCTGGAGGCGCTGGCGATGGGCAAACCGGTGGTCTCCACGACCCTGGGGGCGGAGGGATTCCCGGTGACGCACGGCAGAGAGTTGCTGCTGGCAGACGAGCCGGAGGAGTTCGCCCAGGCGGTGGTTGCGCTGCTGAATGAGCCGGGGAGAGGGGCCGAGTTGGGGCAGGCCGGACGGGCTTTCGTCGAGGAGCGGTACGACTGGCGTGTCATCGTGCCGCTGGTCGAGGCGGTCTACGAACCTTCAACTCCCTGATCGCCTAGCGGCAACTCGACCGCTATCCACGCCGCCTCCGGACATCACGCGGGGACCGGCTCTTCCGCAGGCTCCTCTTCTTCAGACGCTTCTTCCGCCTGGCTCAGCACGATCTCGCCGTCCTCAGCGCCCACCACGACCGCCGAGTCGCTTTCGAACCGGCACTCCAGGATCGCGTCAGAGAGGGCATCTTCGACCTGGTTTTGGATGACGCGCTTCAGGGGCCGAGCACCATACTCGTCGCTGTAACCCTCCTCGGCCAGCAAATCCTTGGCTGCATCCGTCGCCTCTAGCGAGATTTCGCATTCCAGCAATCGCTCGCGCACCTTGTCCAGCTCCAGGTCCACGATCTGGGCGATGTCCTCCCGACTGAGGGCGTGGAAGACGATGACGCTATCCACCCGATTGAGAAATTCGGGCCGGAAAACGCGCTTGAGCTCATTGAGCAGCTTTTCGCGCATCTCCTCGTAATCGCGCTCGGCATCCTCTTCCTCGGTGCGGGGGATGGCGAATCCCAGGCCCGTCTGCCGCTTGATCAGCTCTGCCCCGATGTTGGAGGTCATGATGAGGATCGTGTTACGAAAGTCCACCTTCCGCCCGCGGGCGTCGGAGAGATTACCTTCCTCCATAATCTGCAGCAGCATGTTGAAGGCCTCGGGGTGCGCTTTCTCGACCTCGTCGAAGACGACGATGGAAAAGGGGTGGCGGCGAACGGTCTCGGTGAGCTGCCCCGCATCATCGTAACCTATGTAGCCCGGCGGCGCGCCGACCAGACGCGCCACGCTGTGGCGCTCCATGAACTCGGACATATCCAGTTGGATCAGCGCGTCCTCACTGCCGAACAGGAACTCGGCCAGCGCCTTGGCCAACTCTGTCTTGCCCACGCCGGTGGGGCCGAGGAAGATGAAAGAGCCGATGGGGCGGCGCGGGTCTTTGAGCCCGGCTCGCGCGCGGCGCACCGCTTTAGCTATCGCCGTGATGGCCTCATCCTGGCCTACGATGCGTCTGTGGAGTTCCTCCTCCATGTGCAACAGCCGTTCAGACTCGGTGCTGTGCAACTGGGTCAGCGGGATGCCCGTCCACATCGAGACGACCTCCGCCACATCTTCGGGAGTGACGACGACGGCGTTTTCTTCGTCCCACTCGGTGCGCAGGGCCTGCAGCCGCTCCTTCAGTTCGATCTCCTTGTCGCGCAGCGCTGCGGCGTCCTCGTAGCGGTGTTCCTCGATGGTCTCATCTTTGGCCTGCTGTGTGGCCTTCAGTTCGGCAAACAGACTCCGCAGGCTCTTGGCCTGAGGAGATTTGTACATCCGCACGCGAGAGGCGGTCTCGTCGATCACGTCGATCGCCTTGTCCGGGAGATAACGGTCGGAGATGTAACGGGCCGCCAGCCGCGCCGCGGCTTCCAGAGCCTCGTCGCCGATGCGCAGCCTGTGATGTTGCTCGTAAGCGGAACGAATTCCGTGCAGGATCTCGATCGTTTCCTCGATCGTCGGCTCGTCGACCATCACCGGCTGGAAGCGCCGCTCCAGCGCCGCGTCCGACTCGATGTGCTTCCGATATTCCTCCAGCGTGGTGGCGCCGATGCACTGCAGTTCGCCCCGGGCGAGGGCGGGCTTGAGCAGGTTGGCCGCATCCACCGTGGAGCCTGCCGACCCGGCCCCGACGAGCATGTGAACCTCGTCGATGAAGAGGATGTTGTCGCCGTCCTGGAGTTCAGCGATGACCTTCTTGAGGCGTTCCTCGAACTGCCCGCGGTACATCGTTCCGGCGACTAGAGAGCCGACGTCCAATTGGAGCACGCGCTTGTCCAGCAGCGGGTCGGGCGTCTCGCCGGCGATGATACGCTGGGCCAGCCCTTCGACGATGGCCGTCTTGCCCACGCCGGGGTCGCCGATGAGGGCCGGGTTGTTCTTCGTCCGGCGGGCCAAGATTTGGATCACGCGCTCGATCTCCTGCTGGCGGCCGATGACGGGGTCCAACTTGCTCTCTTCGGCCAGCGCGGTCAAGTCAATCGCCAGTTGATCTATCAGCAGCGGTTTGGCAGACCTGGTCGCTCTCCTGTGCCTCCCAACTGTGACCGGCTGCTGCTGCAACAGCCGATCGGTGTAGCGTCGGACCTGTTCGCCTGTGACGCCCAGGTGGTTGAGCACCTCCAGCGCGGTACCATCACCCTGGCGGACCATACCCAACAGGATGTGATGTGTGTCTATGCGAGGATCGCCCCGGCGTCGAGCCTCCTCCTTGGCCAGCTCGAGTACCCGCTTAGTGCGAGGGGTGAGATCGATGTCGGCAGCGGGGAAAGAGGAGCCCGACCGTGTGGTGCTGAGCCTTTCGACCATATGCTGCACATCGCCAGATTGCAATCCCAGCTCACGCAGCACGCGGCTGGCGACCCCTTCTTTCTCGCGCAGGAGCCCCAGCAGGAGGTGTTCTGTGCCGAGACGGGCGTGGTTCATCCGACTGGCCTCGCGCTGGGCCCATTTGAGTGCGCGTCGGGCTTCTTCGGTAAAAAATCTCGTTAACTTGTCCATAGCTTCACCGTCCACCATGTGTTACATACCACAGCATCCTTCATCAGTTGGTGTTCGGAAGCCCCTCCTCTGAAGAATCGATGACGTCAGAAAGTGCAACGGATAGAGAACTTGTAGGCTCGGGTTGATCTGCCGCGAGTGCTGTCCTCCAATCCGCATCGCGGAATTCCCCTTCGTCGACCTGCTTCAAGCTCAGCGAGAGGCGGTGATGCTCTACATCCAGGCCGATGATGCGCAGCGTGACGACCTGATCGGGCTTGATCACCTCGCGGGGGTGAACCACCGGGTTGTCGGTCAGTTCCGATATGTGGATCAATCCCTCAATGGCCTCGTCGTCAACGATGCAGGAAAAGGCCCCCCATTTGGTGAGGCGCGTGATGACACCTTCGACCAACTGACCTTCGTGGTATCGCTCTTCCACAGAGAGCCACGGGTCGGGCTGCAACCGCTTGAGGCTGAGGCCCACCCGCTGGCGCTCCCTATCCACTTTCAATACGTAGACGTCGACCTCCTGTCCCACCTCAACGGCCTCTCGCGGGTGAGTCACCCGCTTCCAGGAGAGTTCAGACAGGTGAACCAGGCCATCTATGCCGCCCAGGTCGACGAACGCACCAAAATCGGCCAGGTTGATGACTTTGCCCTTGCGTACGTCTCCCTCGGTCAGCTTATCCAGCATCTCCTTGCGCTGGCTCTTGCGCCGGTCGCGCGTGGCAGCTCTCTCGGAGAGAATCAACCGATTGCGCTTCTGATCGACTTCGATGACCTTGAGCTGGAGAGTCTCTCCGATCAGCGCTGCCCAACGGGATTCGCTGTCCGAACCGGTAGCCATCTGGTCAGCGACGCGTGAAGTGGCCAGTTGCGAGCCTGGCACGAATCCGCGTATTTTCCCCAACAAGATGATGACGCCGCCCTTGTTGCAGCTAGCAACCGGCAACTCGATGATCTCCTGACTTTTGAAAAGCTCCAGTGCTCTGCGCCAGTCGCGTGCAATTTGGGCCCGGGAAAGGGAGAGGATGATGTTGCCGTTGGCGTCCTCTGGGTTGATGACGAATGCCATTATCTCGTCACCTACCCGGATGGCTGCGCGGTCGGCGGGCGAGAGTCTCGCTAAATCGTGCTCCTGCACGATGCCCTCGCACTTGGCGCCGACGTCTAAGATGACCCCATTGGAACTCGCTCGGACGACGATCCCTGGAACGAGTTGTCCATGCTCCAGTTCCTGGTGGCAGAGGTAGCGATCGAGCATCTCTGCCATTGGGTTCTTCTCGCTGGTGGTGGTTTCTCCTAAAGAATCGAGTCGTTCAGCCGGCATTTGTCCAAAACCTTCTCCTTACCCTGGTGTCCTTAATTATAGGACTTTTGGCCCCAAACCGCAAGCGATTGCTGGTTTCTTTCGAGTGTGGCTAAAATCTGTGGGGGTGGGGGGTGCGGGCGGGCGTAATCCTTCGGCTCCGCCCCTCGACTCGCTCGGGGGGCGCCTCAGGGCAGGCGCGCCCGCCAGCACCCCCAAAAAACCACCCTCACCACCCTTCACGATTTTTGGCCAGACTCGTTTCTTTTCCGACGGGGCAATGTGCGGTATAATTCGGTCGGGTAAGATACGGGCTTATTGAATGATCTATAGTGGTGATAGGTAAAGCTTACTACTCTGCGACTTGCCGAGATAACAAACGTAATAACGGCACAAATTGGAGTTTTGAACCATGATGAGATTAGACCGTTTCACCGAGCGCGCACAGGACGCCGCACAACGGGCGGTCGAGGTTATGACGCGCTATGGGCACACACAGGTTGATACCGAGCACATCCTGCTGGCCCTGCTGGAGCAGCCGGAGGGAGTGATCCCACACATTCTGGAGCGGCTGAGCGTGGAGGTCGAGGAGATGCAGCAGCGCCTGGACGACTTGCTCAGGGCCAGCCCCAAGGCCGGCATCTATGGCGGCGGCGGTGTGGGCCAGGTCTTTATCACGCCGCGCGTGCGGCGCGTGCTGGACCAGGCCAACGACGAGGCGAACAAGCTCAAGGATAATTACATTTCGACGGAACATCTCTTCCTGTCCATCGCCAGCGAGCGCAACACGCCGGTAGCTCGCCTCCTGCGCGATCTTGGCGTGACCAAGGAGCGCATCTACGACTCCGTCAAGGACGTGCGCGGCGGGCAGCGTGTGACCGACCGGCGGGCCGAGACGCGCTACCGCACCCTGGAAAAGTACAGCCGCGATCTGACGGAGATGGCGCGCGAGGCCAAGCTCGACCCGGTCATCGGGCGGGACGACGAGATTTTGCGCGTGATCCAGGTTCTCAGCCGCCGCACGAAGAACAACCCCGTTCTCATCGGTGAGGCCGGGGTGGGCAAGACGGCCATCGTCGAGGGGCTGGCGCAAAACATCGTCACCGACGACGTGCCCGAGATCCTGCTGAACAAGCGGGTGATACAGCTCGACCTGGCGGCGATGGTCGCCGGCTCGCGGTTCCGGGGCGAGTTCGAGGAGCGATTGAAGGGGGCCATCGAGGAGGTCCAGCGCTCCGAAGGTGAGATCATCCTTTTCATCGACGAGCTGCACAACGTCGTCGGCGCAGGGGCCGGCACCGGGGCGCTCGATGCCTCCAATATGATGAAGCCTGCCCTGGCGCGGGGCGAGTTGCAGTGCATCGGCGCGACGACGCTGGACGAATATCGCCAGTACATCGAGCGCGACGACGCGCTGGAACGACGCTTTGCGCCGATCTTTGTCGAGGAGCCGTCGGTCGAGGAGACCATCGAGATGCTGCGGGGCCTCCGCGACCGGTACGAGGCGCATCACAAGGTACACATCACCGAGGAGGCCATCGTGGCCGCGTCGCGTCTCTCACACCGCTACGTCACCGACCGGCACCTGCCCGACAAGGCCATCGACCTGATGGACGAGGCGGCGGCCAAGCGGCGGGTGGCGCTGCACACCCTTCCGCCAGAACTGAAGGAACTCCGCGCAGAACTTCAGCGCCTGCAGACCGAGATTGAGGCTTCCAGCACTGTGGAGGATTACAAGCGGGCTGCCGAGCTAAAGACGGAGCGCATCAACGCCCAGGCCGAGTTCAACCTCCAGCGCGAGATGTGGCAGCAGGAGTACCAGCTCGACGAGACGATCGGGGAGGAGGACATCGCCGAGGTGGTGGCGAGCTGGACGGGCATCCCGGTGGCGCAGATGCTGGAGACGGAGGCCGAGAAGCTGCTGCGCATGGAGGAAGCGCTGCACCAGCGCATCGTCGGCCAGGAGGAGGCTGTGAGCGCCGTCGCCGACGCCATTCGCCGCGGGCGATCGGGGCTCAAGGATCCGCGCCGCCCCATCGGCAGTTTCATCTTCGTGGGGTCTTCCGGCGTGGGCAAGACGGAGCTGGCCAAGACGCTGGCCTGGTTTCTCTTCGACGACGAGGACGCCCTGCTGCGCATCGACATGAGCGAGTATCACGAGCATCACACCGTCAGCCGTCTGTTCGGCGCGCCGCCCGGCTACATCGGCTACGAGCAGGGCGGGCAGTTGACCGAGGCGGTGCGGCGGCGTCCCTACCGTGTCATCCTGTTCGACGACATCGAGAAGGCCCACCCGGACGTGTGGAACGCGCTGCTGCAAATTCTGGACGACGGTCGGTTGACCGACGGCCAAGGGCGGCTGGTGGATTTCCGCAACTCGGTGATCATCATGACGTCGAACCTGGGCACCGAGTTCGTGCACAAGAGCGGCACGCTGGGCTTTATGCGGGCCGGCGAGGATGGCCGCGATGAGGACGAAAGCCACCGCGAGATCGAGAAGGCGCTCAAGGACACCTTCCGGCCCGAGTTCCTCAACCGCGTCGACGAGATCATCATTTTCAGGGACCTCGCGGTTGAGGACGTGGAGCGGATCGTGAACCTGCAGATGAAAGAGATCGCCGACCGCCTGGCGGAGCAGGGGCTGGCGGTTGAATTGACCGGCGGCGCTCGCGCGTGGCTGGCCCGCCAGGGATTTGACCCCCAGTTCGGCGCCCGACCGCTGCGGCGCGCGCTGCAGCGGCACGTCGAAAGCCCGCTCAGCGTCCAATTGCTGCGCAGTGAGTTTGAGAAGGGCGACCTGGTCGTGGTCGATGCTGGCGAGGAAGGTCTGGTCTTTGAGCGCAAGCCCGGAGCGGGCAGCGTGCTTGCTGTGAAGCCCGCATCTGAGAAGGTGGCGACCGATCTGGGCTCATCGGGTTAGCCAGAGAGGCTAGACCGAAAAGAAGCTCACCCCCACCGTTCCCGGCCCGGAGTGGACGGCGAGCACGGGGGTGAGGTCGGTGACGATCGTCTCCACGCACTCAAAGCGCTCGGCAACCATCCCCCGCAGTGTCTCCAACTGCTCAATCGCTGCCACGTGGGTGAACGCGACCTTGATGCGCGCGCCTTCTCCCACTCTCTGCTGCATCAGTGCGACC
>Ga0307430_1001910_pt1 | contig 14481 bp, 10 predicted proteins | sample SalMarWE160130MG_FD_202159 | JGI IMG/M metagenome (GOLD analysis project Ga0307430, IMG submission 202159) | Salt marsh sediment microbial communities from the Plum Island Ecosystem LTER, Massachusetts, United States - WE1603-130 | ecosystem: Environmental > Aquatic > Marine > Intertidal zone >... | reverse complement strand
ATCCAGCGGACTCCCATCTCATTTCACTTGCCCCAACTATAGCCCAACTGCTGCAGATTTCAAGTCACACATCAAAACGGGAATTGCTGCAAACAGCTCGTCGGCGGTGGACGTGTCCAGGTTGCCCGTCGGCTCGTCGGCGACGATGAGCGGCGGATCATTGGCCAGCGCGCGGGCGATGGCCGCCCGCTGCTGCTCCCCGCCGCTGAGCGCGCAGGGCAGCTTATGCGCGTGGTCGGCGATGCCCACCTGCTCCAGCAGGTACATCGCCCGCTGCTTGCGCTCGCGCCGCCGGTAGACGTTGCAAAAGTCCATCGGCAGCATCACGTTCTCCAAGATGGTCAGCGTGGGCAGCAGTTGGAAGAACTGGAAGACGACGCCGACGTTCCGTCCGCGCCAGCGGGCCAACCGGTTCTCGCTCAGCGTGTGGACGGCCTCGCCGCCGACGAACACCTCGCCGCTGGTGGGCCGGTCTATGCCGGTGATCATGTTCAGCAGCGTGGACTTGCCCGAGCCCGAAGGTCCTACCACGCCGACGAACTCGCCGGGTCGCATTTGTAGAGTGATGTCTCTGAGGACGGTCACGCCCCCTGCGCCGGTCTCGTAGGTTTTGACCACGTCGCGCAGGTCAATCAACGCCTGATTGGTGCTACTCTCCACCGCACTCTACCTCCTTCCAGGCCGCCTCCGCGCGGCCTTCCCTACCATTTGACCGCCTGGAGCTCAAAAAGTTTCACGCCGGGGCATGGAAATGCATACATTTTCCAAACGCACAAAGAGCCACCGGATTGCAACCAGCCTGTTCCGGCGCGCCATCCCCACCAGTGCAGAAGCATTAAGGCCGGCATCGTCAAGCAATGGCTGTTGTACTTGATTCACGGTATCCTCTGCTTCTCTGAGGATAGATGTCTATCCCAGGCCGTCAAAGCCTGAAGTGCCGTGGCCGTGGTGAAGAAGCGATTCCGGTCCGCAACACAGACACCGGTCACTCCCTGCTCGGCCCATCTCGTCCTGTTCCAAGGAGTGTGGTCTGAGTGTTCGGGGATTTGCAAAAAAGGGTTAGATTTCCAACTACCATCTGAACGTTGTTGTTGAAGAAGCCAATCAACGCCGCGCCGGATGCTTGAAAGAGCAGACGATGAAACGTCTAATAACGCACGGATCGCCAACGCCGTATCAACCGCTCGTCCGGCCTGACGGCTGATTCCATCACTCCAACTGCCATCGTCCAGTTGGGTATTTTGAAGCCACTTCCTCGCGCGAGCGAGGCAGGGTGCATCGGCAGCGTCGCCCCGGCCTGCGTCGCGTCGGAGCCCGGCGCGACTGGCAGTCAGGTGGATGCCATCGAGTCGAGCGCTATGAATTCTCCTCCGCGATTTCGCCGTCTCGCAGGTGAATGACTCTATCGGCGCCGGCCAGCATCTCCGGGTCGTGAGTGACGACGATGAGGCTGCCCTTCTCTCGATAAGGAATCAAGACGTCCATCACCTGGTGACCGGTGGCGTGATCGAGCAGACCGGTGGGCTCGTCGGCGAAGATGACCCTGGGGTCGTTGATCATCGCCCGGGCCACGGCTACCCGCTGCCGTTCGCCGCCGGAGAGTTGGTAGGGAAAACGGTGCGTCTTGTCCCCCAACCCCAGGTTGGCCAACAGCTCGGTGGCCCGCTCGACGCTGGCCTTGCTCTGATCGGGGGCCGCCGCGAGAACGTTTTCCAGGGCAGTGAGGTAGTTGATCAAGAAGTGCTGCTGGAAGACGAAGCCAAACTTCCGTCGCCGGAGAGCCACACGCTCTCTTTCCTTCATATCATCATAGCAGCGATCCTCAAAGTAGATGCACCCTTTGGTAGCCGGCCGCAACCCGCTCAAGAGATAGAGCAGTGAACTCTTGCCCGACCCGGAAGGACCGAGAACCCCCACGAACTGTTGATCCTCCACGGTGAGCGTGACGTCGTGCACCGCATCGACCGTGGATTCGCCGTCCTGATACGTCAAGAACAGATTTTCTCCCCGTAGCATACTGCCTCCCTCAGTCCTCGTTAAGAATCCTGACCCTGGCCGTCATCCCCCATCTCAGGTCGAGGTCTGTCTCTTCCAGTTCAATCGTCACAGTGTACGTGGTGTCGCCGTGTTGCACGATAGCAGTGGGGGAGATGGCAACCACCGTACCCGTAAGCTCTTCGCCGAGAAAGGCGTTGACGGTGACGCGCGCTTCCTGGCCTATCCTTACCCTGCCGATCTCCAGTTCGCCCACGTTGTTGGTCTCGACCCGCCAGCGGCCCGTGTCGGCCAGTTCGAGCACCGGCATCCCCGCCGAGGCTGTCTCTCCCTCGTGGACCATCAGAGCCGTGACCGTGCCCGCGAAAGGGGCCACCAGGTCGGCATTTGCCAGGTCTGCCTGGGCCTGTTCCAGCGTCAACTGCGCCTGGTCAACCCTCGCCTGGGCCACTGCAATCTCCTCGGCGGTGGCGCCGGCCATCACGCTGTCCCGTTGTGCCTCTGCCTGCTCGACCTGTGCCTGGGCCGCCTGCATCTGCGCCTGGGCCGCGCTGTAGTTGGCCTGGGCCACGTCGAGGTTCTCCTGGGCCCTGGTCACTTCGCGTTGGGCCGCGTCGCGCACTTCCTGCGGCTCCCACGGACGGTCCAGTGCGCGCTGGTAGGCACCCTCGGCATCACCGAGCCTGCGGTTGGCTTCCGCCAGCGCTGCCTGTGCTGCAGTCCGGTCCGCCTGCGCGGCCACCAGGCCGGCCTCTGCAGCGGCGACGCTGCTTTCGGCGGCTGTGACCGCTCCCTCGCCCGGTTCGGCCTGGACCTGCGTCAGTTGCGTCTGAGCCAGCGCCAGGGCGGCCTCAGCCTGCGCCACGGCCCGCTCCAGCGCGGTCGTATTCAGCCGGGCGAGCCGTTGCTCTGCCTGGACAGTATCCCCCACTTCCACTGCTAGCTCATCCACCACTCCGCTCACCTGGAAACTCAGACCGACCTGCCCGGCGGGCACGACGATGCCGTTGGCGGTGATCGTGCCTGGGGCGTCCTGAACAACTGTGGGCGACTCAACCTGGACAGTGGGGGTGGCATCCTGTCCAGCGCTTGTGTTGCCTTCACACGCGGTCACCAGAATCAAAAGCAGCAAGAAGGAGCCCGTTACGATCAATTTCCTCAAGGCTTTTATCTCCTCTCTATGATGGATACGGGATCGAGTTTGGAGAGCACCCAGGCAATCGTGCCAGCGCTGACAGCGACTACCGCCAGGGGAATCGGAAGTGTGAACAACCACGGCCCGGCGCTGAAGAAGTTCAGGCTCAGCCCCTTGGGAGCATAAATGCTAGCCTGGGACAGAATCAGGCCGGCCACGCACACCACAGCGCCGATCAGCCAGGCCAGGGCCACTGCGCTCACGGTTTCCCCCACAGTGCGCAGAACGAGCCACGGGCGGCCATGCCCTATTGCGTGCAGGATACCGAACTCCTCTCGTCGTTGGGCGAAGAAGATGTAATTCAGAGCAGCCAGAGCAGTGGCCGCTACAACGGCGACGATGCCCTCGACCATGGCAAACACCAGGAGCATGCCTCGTGTCCTTCGCTGCATCTCCCGGTATCGCGCGTCGTAGGTTTCTACGGTCGTTTGTGGAGAGGCTATGTTCTTCTCCAACCAGGCATCCAGTTCGGCCTTGCGCCCTTCGACCGGGACGATGAGCAGATAGACCGGCCAGGACGAGTAGCGTTCGTGGCTCTCCAGGTACTCGGAAGAAGTGAATCCCAGATATACGTCGCTGGAGGGGAGGACCTGACCTGACCCCCTTGTCACCGCTCGGGATGAACTATGTTGAAGGAAGCCGACGATCACCATCTCGGTCGGGATACTCTCGTCTCGCTCGTAGACCGGACGGCCAACCATGTCGCCCACGTGCAGGCCGCGATTCACAGCCAGTGCTTCGGACAGAGCAATCTCATTAGACCTGGCGTGAGGCAGGCGGCCTTCCTTCAAATCCATCCCGTATAGACCCGCGAGATACAGCAGGTCGTCCTCAGAGACACCGTAGATCGTGGTTCCAGTCTCGCTGAGAGGCGGTATGCTGACCGCCAGCCGCAATGGCATAGCGGGGATGACACGCGCGACGGCCGGATGGGCCCTGATCTGCGCCGTCACGCCTGGATCGACGGTGTGGCCCACATCTGACGAGACCCTACTGACGAAGCGTAGGTAGTTGAGGAAGAAGGGCCTTTGCACGTCAACCATCGGCGAGAAGAAGAAGACTGGAAAGGCCACGCCCAGGATCATCAAGGCCATGGCTGCAATCAATATCAATCCCCGACGGCGATGGCGTAGATAGAAGGTCCAGGCTGATAGCGGTCTGGTCGACGAGCGTTTCACCGCTCGTTGGTCTCTCGCTTCCATGCTAAGTTTACCACGCTCAATGATAGTCACGGCATCGAGGCGGGCAAATACCCGCGCGATGCTAAAAGTCGCGAAGGCGATCACCGCCAGTGGAATCGGGACGGCGAACCAGAGCGGGGCAAGATTCACCAGATTCAGTTCCACCCCCTTGGGCTCGTAGAGGTTGGCCTTTAGCCAGGCGAGAATCAGCCACGAAGGCGCCAGACCAGCGATCCACCCCCCTCCTGCCACGATGGTCGTTTCCAGCGTCAGCCGGCGGACGAGTCGACTCTTGTGATGGCCAATGGCGTGCAGCAGGCCGAAGTCCGCCAGTCGCTGTGTCAGGGCAATCTGGTTAATTATTCCGACGACCAGCGCGACGACGACTGCGACCAGGCAGTCCACGATGCCAAAGATGAGATAGGCCATCTGGCGGGCACGTGCCAGGAACCCGGCCTCTCGTTGGTAAGTCTTTACGTATGTATACGGCGAAAGGATAGTGGTTTCCAGGAAGTCATCTACTATTGTCTTACGACCCTCTTGAGCGACGACGAGCAGGTTGGTCGACCGAGGTGCGTACAGTTCGTGGCCATCAAGGTACTCGTAAGAAACAAAGCCCACGAGGACATCCTGGCTCGAATCTACCGAAGGATTGCCTTCCAGGACACCCACCAGCACCAAGGGTGCCGGAATGGCCCAGTAGTATTCTCTGTTGATCGAACGGCTGATCTGATCACCAAGCCGCAACCCTAATGCATTGACAATCTTTTCCGAGAGCATAATCTCATTTGTGCGGGGTTTGAGTAGCCGCCCTTCTTTCAAGCGCACATCGCAAGCATCCATCAGTACCTGCAGGTCGGTCTCCGGTATTCCCAGCACGCGAAAGGAGTTAGAACCGACCAGCGACGGCACGTTAATGTACAAACCGTTCTCTGGGATAGCGTGCGCCACGTCCGGATGCGCTCTAATTTGTGATGTGACAGTTGGCTCAAGCGATAGGCCGGTAGCAGGATATACCAGGCTGAATCGGGTCAGTTGGCGTACAGTGATGTAGGTGTGCTCCACGAAGGGGTCCAGCACGCCAACCATGACGTAAAGCCCCATCGTCACCAGTGTAATGAGACTCACCAGCAGCAGCGCGCGCCGTTTATGGCGGCGGTAGTAGGTGAAAGGTGATAGCGGGTTCATGTGTTCTCCTTGACGTTTAGCCGTAGAAATCGGCATGTCGATGCAAAAGTCTTGCTGGCATGACGCGTAGCGCGGAGCCCAGCGGCATACTTCCACCGATCAAGCAAGTCACCACGCTTAACGAGAAGCCCACGACAATCAGCCCCGGGGAGAAGACAAACGGCACGTCGAAGTAAGACTGCGACACCCACTTTATGAGTACGGCCAAGAGGCCATAGCCCACCCCCGCTGCCAGCAGTCCACCGATCAGCCCCACGAGGATTTGCTCGCCCAACAAAATCGCTGCAACCTGTCTTCGAGTCCCGCCCAAAGCGCTCAAGACTGCAATCTCATTGCGCCGCTCCAACGTCCGTATCGCTGTCACATCCACCAGGCTAATGATTACCACCAACAATAGCAGTACCAGAACCACGGAAATAAAGATGTTCGCCAGCGTAAGTTGACTCACGTTCGTCTCCAGCCAGTATTGCCAGGTGTACAGTGCCCCTGAACCGCCATACTGTTCCTTGAGCACCTGAGTGATCTGTGGAAACATGCCGCTGCGAACCTTGATCAGGGCGCACGAAATCAGCCCCTCGTTGCCAGTGAGAGTCTGCGCCAGCGGCAGCGGCACGTACACCACTATTCCCATGTTATCAACACTGACCACGATGCCCTTGACTCTCACCCTGACCGCGTGGTTGGGATTGGCAATCGTTATCTCGTCGCCGACGCTTAACCCCAACTCATGCGCCACGCGGGTGGATACCAGAGCTTCGGCGGGCGACGATTCACCAGCCGAGAAGTGCTCGCCAGCGCGATAGTTAAATGCTCTCATCTGCGAACCGAACGGAACCCCGACCACTTTTATCTTCAGCGTCTTCGGGCTGCTCGCCGCACGCACCTCCTGGTCATAGACACTCACCTTTGGCTCAATGTAGACCACGCCCTCGATTGATTCAAGCGCCTCCACGACCGTCTGCGGCATAGGCTCGTGGAACTCTATCTGGAGATCGTAATCGAGGAGGTTCTGTTGCGAGACGAGCAACTCTTCCAGCCCAGTGAACAACCCACGCAGGCCAATGAACGCGCCGACGACCAGCACAATGCCCGCAGTAACGATGAATGTGCCTGCCTTGCGACGACCCAGGCTGCGCGTGATATAACGCCACAGCGCGCGACCGCTTGCCACCGACGCACACGGTGCCGATGACGCAACGATGTTGGGGAAGGGGTTAAGGAGAGAGGTGAGGTCAACGCGACGTTTGAACCGCGACGCCAGGATCGCGATGATGATCGGTAATCCAAGGCCGATGAACACGCTGAGGACAAGCGCCGTCACCGAGATCACCGTTACCAACTGTGTCACCTGAATAATCCGGGCATACAGGGACACTAACAGACTGGTGAGCAGCACACCGAGCGGCACGCCAATGCCCGTGCCGATGCCGCCATAGAGCACGGCAGGAGTGATCGTCAGTGCTGTCAATTGCCGATCAAGCGCGCCCATCGCTTTCATCAGCGCCAACTCATTGTGGCTTTCTACCAACACACGGCCCAGGGTGTTAACAACAGTCAGGGTCGTGATGCCCAGCATCAACGCCGCGATGACAACCGAGAAGAAGGTTCCAAATTGCACCACCTCCTGCGCTACGTAACTGGTACGATCACGGACGGTGGAGCTTACCACGAAGACACCTTGCTCCCTAAGAAAGTCTTGCACACCCTGAGCAATGGCGTCGCGATCCTCGGCCTGCTTGCCGATGAGGTAAACCTGGCTGACTTTGCCCTCCACATCGAACAATCGTTGCAGTGTGCCCAGAGGCATCCACAACGTAGGTTTACCCAGCCCCAGCGCAGCGACTTGCGGATCGCGCGCGATGCCGACCACAGCAAGTGTTGCCGCACCAGATCGGGCAGAAACAACGATTGAATCGCCCACCTTGGCCTCGGTGGTCTCGGCCAGTGACTGCTCAAGTACGACTTCGCCCGCATTCGCGTCGCTGAACCAGCGGCCGTCCACCAGGAGCGGTTTGTTGATCTGCGGCTGACCCGCCAGCCCGAACAGGTTGGTGTTCTGGCTACTCGAGCCAATCGTGGTGCCGGCGTGGATGAGCAAGCGAAACTCGATCTCACTGATGCGTGGGTCGGCGGATGGCAATTGTGCCAGCGTGTCAACGGGCGTTTGTTTAATGACAACTGTCACATCGGCAGCACGAGCCTCGTCCAGCGAAATCAGCACCGATTGAGACACTGACTCCGACGCGCTCGCACCGCCCATGATGCTGGCTACACCGACGGCGACCGTCAGGACGACAATGAAACTGCGCACCTTGCGCTTGGTGATACCGCGCAAGATGTACTTGTTCAGCGTGTTACTGGGCATAACCGCCATTTTATACCAACCGGCCGTCAAGGAGACGCAGCGATCGTTCAGCCGCGGCGGCTATCTCGGGATTATGAGAGGCAACAATGAGCGCGATGTCGTCCTTGCGGCTCACGCGCTTGAGCAGGCCGACGATTTCATGACTTGTGGCTGTGGTGAGATTGCCGGTCGGTTCATCGGCCAGCAGCAGTCGGGGCCAGTTCGCCAACGCACGGGCGATAGCAACACGCTGTCGCTCGCCGCCCGACAGTTGACCGGGGAACTTGTGCATCATTCCCCCAAGACTAACCGCTTCGAACACCTCGACCGTGCGGCGCAGCGGGTCTTTGTGACCGGCCAGTTCCATCACCAACCTCACATTCTCGGCGGCGGTGAGGATCGGAATCAACTGGAAATCCTGGAAAATAAAACCGATCTGGCGCCGGGCAATGGCACGCTGGTCTTCGCTCATGGCACTAGATTCTTGACCAGCGATGATGATGCGCCCTTTGCTTGGTCGATTGAGCAAGCCAATTAACGAGAGCAATGTAGATTTGCCCGATCCCGACGGCCCAGCGATTGCAATGAACTCGCCTGCTTCAACCGCCAGCGAAACGTCCAATAGGGCGCGTGTCTGCGCGCCACCGTTGCCGTCATATATCTTCGCGACATTGTCAACTTGAACTAGCATTGCCTGTTATTATACACCAGCACTTGAAAAAGTCTATGTGGAAGGGCTCTCTTGAGCCCGATCGCGGCCTCTGGTACCGCGAGTCCAGTTGATGATCCGCGCGATCAACTCCAACGTCAGCGACAGCCCCATCGTGGCGAACACCGGTACAGTTACCCACAATACGCCTGAGCTTGCGATCCAACCACGGATCGAGTGGTTCAACACCAGATAGAATGGCGTGAGCACGGAGAACACGGAGAATGCCAGCGCCAACAAGCCATAGATCAGATAGACGCGCTCACGGCGGTTTAGCAGTGTGCGTGAGCGCAGCCGGGGGAGCAGTTGGTGAGCGATGAAACGGAAGGACTTGCGGCGCAGAAACGGTACCTCCAGCCAGTCAACGAGCATATAGTAGCCATCGAACTCCATAATTGGATTGAGCGGGAACAGCGATGCCAGGAAACACCACGCTGCCGCCTGAAATAGCACCTGGTTGGCCGCCGGGAAAGGCAAGATAAAAGCCAGGACGGAAGCCAGCGACCCCAGAACCCAACTTGAGATAGGGCCCGCTGCCGAGGTAAGCACGCGTTTACTTTTATCGCACATCCAGACGTCGCTAGTATCAACAAAGGTGCATAGGCTTCCATAATAAAGCGCAAGTCCAACCCGTGGTACCTCACACCCGAAACGCCGGCAGGTGAAAGCATGGGCACTCTCGTGGGCGATGACTACTACCGGGCGAATCGCCATCATGATGACAGCGTGCAACGTACCAACAGAGCCGGTGGCCGTGGCGTGAGGGTTGCACAGCATGGCGGCAACGAAACACAGTGGCCCCAGGATCGACAATGTGCCCAACGCAACGATCACGGGGCGGGCGTAAAACAGCCACCCAACGTGGCGGTACAGCCAATCGACCAAGCCGCCGACCTCAATCGCCCACTCGCGATATACCAATGCCTTGCCAAGCAGCCTCAGTGATGAAACAGCGCTTGTCTGATCATCGGTGTTCTCCCCTGAGAGCTGGAGCATGGCTTTGCTTTCGAGCAGATCGAGAAACGTTGCGAGTTTCTCGATGGAGATTGGCTGACCAACCCGAGTGCATTCATTCAGAATTGCGGCGATGTCGCGCGTGCCATCCATCATGTCCCATAATATACGGCCTTTCTCGGTGAGACGCAGGTAAATATAACGCTCAGTATTCTTCAACGTGTACAGTTTCTGTCCTGCCCGTTCCGTGACAAGCCGCATCTCGAAGCGGGCAATCCGCCTAGGCTGGTACGACATAAACCTGTCGCGCTTCACTTGTTCCATTGATTCACGCCCCGCGGTGGACAACGACGCTTTGGTATAGCTTCCGGACTAGCTTATTCTTGAGCAGACAGTTTTCTTCGATGAGATGATCGAGCAAGCTGTCCCAATAACACGAGCTCAGATGTGCCACACAATGTTTGGCCTCGGTCAGATAGACACGGCTTTTCTCCAGCGCTGCATTGATGTGTTGCCACGTGAGACTGCTGTCTTGACCAGACGATGCCAACCGCAACACGGTATTGAAACACGGCCCGCGCTGGCCGTCTCGCTGCCAGTCTTGGATGTCATCCAAGACGTTGAAGCCAGCATGAAAGCAATTGATAGCGCGCACGAGTGCTGGGCTCTCATCGCGCCTGCTCGCCAGGGCCAGTGTATAGCCGCAGACCTGGAACATTGCCCCGCGCAACATCAGTAGTATTTCTGGGTCGGCGAACTCGTCTTCGACCATATAGCGCCCTTTCTCCCACAGGATGCCCTGGCTGTGTTGAGTCATTGCCTCGCGTACGTGTGCCCACCAACAGTCTATCGCGCCATCCGGTATCACCGCAAGGTAACATTGGATGCTTTGCGTGTGAAACAGACCAGCGAGCAGCAGCCACTCGCTGACCAGTCCTTCATCGGCATCAATGATCCAATCCAGAATGATGTAGTACAACAGGCCGTAAACGTTGCCACACGCGATGGCCCGGCACGTCTCCGGGCTTAATCCCATCCCGTCCATGAACCAAAACGGGAATAACAGATGCATACGATTCATTGACCTCGCTGAAAGTCGCTCCTCCGACGCGGCCAGTATTTGCAGCGAGCGCGGCAGCGAGGCGATGAAAGCATCATAGTGCCGGTAGACATTGTCCAGCTCGGGTAGAAAGTCGTCAATGGGGTGATCGGCCATTGAGCGCACTCTCCTGTTCTGAAACGGCGCTGACTGCCGCTTTGCTCAAGTAGAAATCCACCGGGTAGCGCCGGAGTTTCTGGTCTAGTTGTGGCTCACGTTCACGCCAGACAGCGGTAGCGTAGATCGCCAGTTCCATCACGCGTTGGGCGAGTGTGCAATTGCCCCGGCACACACTCTCGGCCGCGATTGCGTCTTGCACGTCATGGGCGAAGCAGTTGGCTCCGCCAGCACATAGATAGCGTCCCCAGCAATCTTGGCAACCAGAACGCTGTTCCACGTTCGTGGTCCGGCATATGTCCTTGAGCAGTTCGAAGTGGAGCGGACCGTCCAGCACATTGCCCATGCGATAAGCATCGTCTTTCACACCGATCACCCCGTAGCACGGGTACACATCGCCAGTGGCCGAGACACTGATGAGGTAGCGCCCCACCCCACAATTGCAGGTCCGTCTCTTGCGGCTTGCCAGAAATCTCACGAACTGGCGAAACCCAAAGAGGTTGGGGGAACGCCGGTTTGAACTCGGCTTGCGCGACGAGGTCGTACACGTACTCGCGGCACTCTTCCTGCAACTCGGCTATGTCTCGCGTGGTCAGGGCTATCTCGGACAGGACACCCTGCATCTCTTCTGGCAATACGCACAGTTTGATGCCGCTCCCGCCGAAGCCCAGCGACTCGAAGTGGGCTACCATTCCCTTCAGGGGAGAGTGGTGGTGGGTAAGTGTGGCGTTGGCCGCAACGGGCCAGCGCGACTTTTCACACAACATGCGTGCGCCGGCAGCGACTTGCACATGCGATCCGCGTCCGTCGCCGAACACCCGGCAGCGATCGTGGAACTTGGCCGGGCCGTCAATGCTGATCTCCACGCGGACGCGCTGGTGAACGAGGTAGTCAACATTCTGCGGCGTGAGCAGCGTACCGTTTGTGATCAAACTGAAGTGCACTGACTTGCCGTACACCTTGGCCTGTTCGCGGGCATACTCAATGATGTACGAGAGGGTGTCCATGTTCAGCAACGGCTCGCCGCCGAAGAAGAGTATACTGCAATGCTTTTCCTCGCCCGAGTACCGCATCAGCATGTCCACCGATGCGCACGCTACCTTCCGACTCATCATCGCTGTCTGACCGTAAGTGCCAGCATCAGCGAAGCAATACCTGCAGCGCAGGTTGCACACCTGTGCCAGATTGAGTGTCATGAATGTCGGGACGTCGGGGCAGTCTTCCTTGATAAAAACTGGCTGCGGTTCGTGGTCAAGCAGCACGTCACGCGCACGCCACGTTTCGATTGCTGCCTGCACTTCGCCAGCCGGGTAGCACTTGCACAACCTCTCAACGATTGTGCTCTCTGATACTCGCCCATCGATCGCCAGCAGCACGTCACGCTCAACGCTGCTCATCAACCACGTATTCAGATCAACCACATCGAACGCGACAGACTGGCCATGCTCGGCAAATGTGTGCATTTCTTTTTTCCAAAGCACTCCCGCTCCTGCCATGTTGCTCTCCTTAAAACTGGTCACAAAAGAGGAACTCGGAAAGGATTGGCCCTCACCGGTAAATCCGGCATGGAAATCACAGCTAGCCAGAGAAGGCGGTCAAACTCCGAAGACGACACCCCGATCTTTATCTGAACACTTATAGTGACGACAAGGACGACGCCACCACATACTATGTCGAGATGTCCTATGAGGCCATATCCTTATCGAAATCACGCAACGTTTGGGCGTCTGGGTTACAAGACTAGCAAGACTCCAGGTTTATGGGTTTGAGAACTCATACCGCTGCCTCGCTAGACTTGTCCTACCCTTAGATCAACCCACCATAGATGCCCGTGTCGCAAAGCTTGGAGATACGCTCATCCAACTCGGCGGCCAGATCCTCGATCTCTTCCTCCGAGAGAGTGCGCAGTGTCTCCAATTGTTCCTTGGTCAGTTTGATGTCCATCAATATCACCTCCTTTCCTTCTAGGATGGAGCCTCCCCTGGCTAGCCAGCCTCATAGCAATTTGGTTACGTGTCGGGTCAAGCCCAAAAGCTCAACTTGAACTTGGTTGCCTCAGATACGTTCCGACCAGCGCTCGTCTTACGTGCACCGTGCCTCGCTATTGAGTAAGTTAGCTTGGTAAATCAGGCACGCGGCGAGCGGTGGGGCCAATGTCATAGGACGCGATGTGTACGAGAAAGCGGCTGTCCAGTTATATTGCTCGGGCCAGTATCCCTGTTGGTTTTGTGTATTAATCAACGCCTCCACTCCACGCTCAATCGCATCTCGGTACTCATGCCAGTTTGAAAGGATGAGCAGCGCGTGGAGCGCCATGCCGGTTTCCTCGGCTGTGGCCCACAAACCATCATTCCCCTGGGACTGGAACAGAAAACTAACACCAGCACAAAAGAATGGCTCGTCTTGGTAGCGACCAGCCAATGCCATCAATGCCCGTGTCGTGCCATAGACCTTCGACACATTCCACTTTGCGTTCCAGGCACCACCCTCGGACTGCCTTAGCCGTAAGTACTCAGCGGCCTTCTGCAGGATTGACTCGTCGCTGCCCAGCGCGCTCAGCCCCAGGTAAGCGTGCGCCGTCAAGTCAACCGCCGATGGCTGGCCAGGCCAAGTGGGGAATCCACCGTCACGGTTTTGCGCCTGCTCAATGAACACACGGGCGGCGCGCAACTGTGATGTGTTCGGATCTTCCCTGAGCCCGTTGACTAACCAGCAGACCGCACACGCCGTATCGTCAATGTCACCGCCGGTCGGCCACTGGCGCGAAGTGCTCCACGATCCGTCTGGATTCTGCGACTGATACAGCCATTCCTGCATATTGCCCAACCACTCGGGCATAGTAACGCCAGTGCGCCAGCATACATCACTGACGTAGAATCCTACATAGATGGAATTGGTCAGCTCGGCAGGCGCGAACTCCGGGAATCCGCCATCGGCATTTTGCGACCGACGTATGTAGTCGCACCCGGCGCTTAGAACCCCCTCGCTACCATGTTGCTTCGCGATTGTCAGCAATGCCAGTGGTGTTAGATCGAGTTGGATATTCCATGATCCATTCTCTAGTTGTCGCGATTGCAGTTCGCGCAGCCGAATGGGGTCGGGCCGACGGGCCAGGTCAACGACCTTGGTGATGCTCTCGTACAGATTGGCCTTTGAAGAGTGAACCGCTGACCTCCGCGTTTCGTGATGGGCATATATCTCATCAATGCGATCTTCCAGCGGACGGGGCAAAAGCGGGATATTATGAGTCTGGGCTAACCAGTGCGCGGCGACCATGCCAGCCAGATAGGACCGCACATTAATATCGAAGGTTTGCAGGAAGTTAAGCGCCCGATCGAGATAGGCCCGTGCCTTATGAATGGATTCGATCAACGCCTCGTCACCGGACTTTCCAAAGCGTTGACTGTAGATTGACAGAGCAGTGTAGCAAAGCGCTGTGATCGGCAGTTGTTCGCCTGGCACTACACCCAATGCCCAGGCGCCATTCTGCCTCTGCGTTGTGACCAAGTATCTGACGGCTTTCTCGCGCACCGCCGGATCGAATCGTTCATCCAGATCAATCATCACCGCTAGCGCCAAAGCAGTGGCATAGGGACTTGAACTCACACCATCCCAGTATCCGGCATTGCACCGCTCGTCGAGTAGAGCCTTGATGGCCAGTGTAATGCAACTTTCGATCTCGGACATTCGGACAGTTCG
>Ga0307430_1001909_pt1 | contig 14481 bp, 13 predicted proteins | sample SalMarWE160130MG_FD_202159 | JGI IMG/M metagenome (GOLD analysis project Ga0307430, IMG submission 202159) | Salt marsh sediment microbial communities from the Plum Island Ecosystem LTER, Massachusetts, United States - WE1603-130 | ecosystem: Environmental > Aquatic > Marine > Intertidal zone >... | reverse complement strand
ACAGTGGGCTACTCTGTGGCGTTTGCCACAGCCGAATTGCCCTGAGTATTCGGTTGTAAAACTACAGGTGAGAGTACAGGTGGCTCTGTCACCAAATGTCAAGACTACTTGACACTATCAAAGATTTAGCCATTCTGGCCGATACGCTGGTAGGCGGCACCCTCGTCCAGTTGGGAAGCCACCCGCTGGTCGAACTCCTAACCTCGCCCCCCGAGGGGCTGTGGCACGAGGTGAGCGCAGAGGGGCAAACCTTTCAGGTCATCGCCCGTCCTGTAAGCGAAGCGGCCGAGACCGGCCCCACCCCCGGTGGATGGGTGCTCGTCATCCACGACGTGACCCAGCAGCACGAGATCGAACGACGCATCCAGCAGCAGGAACGCCTGGCCGCCGTGGGACAACTGGCCGTCGGTATCGCTCACGACTTTAACAACATCATGGCCGTCATCACCCTCTACGCCGGCATGTCGCTGCGCACCTCCGACCTGCCGCCCAAGGTGTGCGAGCGGCTGGAGATCATCGACCAACAGGCGCGACGGGCCAGCGGCTTGATCCAGCAGATCATGGACTTTAGCCGGCGTGCAGTGCTCGAACGCGGCCCCGTAGATATGTTGGTGTTCCTGAAGGAACAGATCAAGCTGCTGCAGCGCACCCTCCCAGAGAATATCAAGGTGGAAATGACCTATGGCCAGAACGAGCACACGGTACACGCCGACCCCACACGTATCCAACAGGCAGTCATGAACCTGGCCACCAACGCCCGAGATGCGATGCCACAAGGCGGTCAACTGCACATCGCCTTGGATAGGGTACAGATCAAAGAGAGCGATACCCCTCCACTGCCTGGGATGAAGCCTGGAGACTGGGTGTGCGTGCACGTAGCAGATACCGGCACTGGCATCCCCGACGACGTGCTACCCCACATCTATGATCCCTTCTTCACAACCAAAGAGCCCGGTAAAGGCACCGGTCTGGGACTGGCTCAAGTGTACGGCATCATCAAGCAGCACGAAGGCTACATCGACGTGCGTACAAAGGTGGGAGAGGGGACGACCTTCATCCTCTACCTGCCGGCCCTGGCGCTGGAACAGCCGGAGACGCCACAGGCAAGCAAGGAACACCTGATCTTGGGAGAGGGTCAGGTCATCCTGGTGGTAGAGGACGACGCCGCCACGCGCTCAGCCGTGGTGAGCAGCCTGGAGCTGCTGGGCTACCAGGTGCTGGAGGCGACCAATGGCCGGGAGGCCTTGACTGTCTTTGAAGCACACGCCGGCCAGATCGCCCTGGTGCTGAGCGACATGATCATGCCGGAGATGGGCGGACAGGCCCTGTTCCACGCACTCAGACAACGAGACCCTGCGGTAAAGATGCTGTTGCTGACCGGCCACCCGTTGGAAGAAGAAGGGCTGGAATCACTGCAAGCGCAGGGGCTGAGAGGTTGGCTGCTAAAGCCTCCCAGCCTGGAGAAACTGGCCGAGGTGGTAGCACGGACGCTCAGAGTCGAGGAATCCCCTGCATCCGAACGGTGAGATTCTTCGACTCGGAGTGCTTTGCACTCCTCGCTCAGAATGACCGGTTGACTAATAAACTTCCCCGCAGCAAGCTGCGGGGTATTAGCCGCAGCGGGTAAACCCGCGCTTAAGAGCGCGGCAAGCCACGAGGAATCAGACCCGCAGAGATTGAAGACAACACCGACAACGCCAAGATAGCGATGTGCGCCCTCAAGCCGCTCGGCTACCGCCTGCTGCACGCACCCGACGGCGAAAGCGGCTTGGTGATGGCAGGAGAAGAGAAACCCGACCTGATCCTCCTAGACCTGGGCCTGCCCGATCTGGAGGGCCAGACGCTGGCCGCCCTCATCCGGAGTTCGCCAGAAATCGGGCGCGTGCCCCTCGTCGCCGTGACCGCCTGGCCCCCCGATACGGCAGCCCAAATGGCCAAGGCCTACGGCTGCGATGGCACCATCTCCAAGCCCATCAGCCCGCGCCAGTTTCCGTCCCAGGTCGCCGCCTACCTCGCAGAAGAGCGTGATGATGACGCCAAGTGATCCTTCACCCTCCATCATCAACATCCACGATCTTTCGGCCTCCTCCCACAGACGGGAGAATAGCAAGGGCTGGGTCATCTGTCCGCGCCCGGACGCCCCTTCCATCAAATTGCTGCCCACCGTCCAGTTCACCTACGACGAGTTGGTCGCCGCCTACAACCAGACCCGTGTGGACTATACCGTGCCGATGCCGATGAACGCCGCCCGGCTGCGAGATTACGTCCACACCTACGACGTCGACCTAGAGCTATCGTGCGTGGCTATGGAGGACGAGCACGTATTGGGCCTGGCCATGCTAGGAGTGCGCCCAGGACACACGTGGGTCACACGATTGGGCGTCCTGCCGGTCAAGCGCAGGCGCGGCACCGGCCAATTACTGATGGAGTGCCTCATCGAGCAATCCCGCAACCTGGAGGTCGATTACGTCACCCTGGACGTCATCAAGCACAACGACCCGGCCCTGCGGCTTTTCCTAAAGCTGGGCTTTCGCGAGATGCGGGAGCTGATGGTCGTTCGACGCCCGCCCGGCCCGCCCGCCAACGGCATCGGCCCCTACACGGTGCGTCCCTTCGGCCGCCACGAGGCCATCGAGCTGCTGCACCAGCGCCGGAGTGTCCCCTCCTGGCTAGACGAGAGGGAGTCGCTGATCAACGCCGGCAGCCTGGCAGCCCTGCGCGTCGAGTTGCCGACCGGCGATTGGGGCTGGCTGGTGTACCAGAAGACGGTCTTTCAACTGGCGCGGCTGGTTTTGCAGACGGAGGCCGGCGATCCGCACCGGGTCGGGCTGACGCTCATCCACGCGCTGCACGCACTCCACCCGGCCCTCGACAGCCCCTACTGGCCCGCCATGCAGGAGATAGGATACGTCGAGTCCTTCCGCCGCATCGAGATGCGGCTAGATCTTGCTTGACAACTTTTCATTCCCTGCTATAATTGCATATAACATCGAAAGAACCTAAAGGCTAAGAAGAGGAAGAGTACGCGCTGAACCGGTGGTTCAGAGAGTGGGGGAAAGGTGAGAGCCCCGCCCACACGATAGCGCCGAATGGGCCTCGGAGCTGTGGGAACGAAAGGTTTTGCAACCGACTAGTTCTCGCCGGAGTTGCCACCGTTACCAGGGCAAAGGGTATCGTCCTCAATAAGGGCCGTACCTGAAAAGAGTGAGGCTGGCTCACACACCCCGTCGCATCGCTGACGGGTTTTTTATTGGATGAAGAGCAAGCCTAACTAGGGTGGCACCACGGGACCCCCTCCCGTCCCTAAGGACGAGAGGGGGTTTTGCATTCCAGACGGAGGTGCACAATGTTACAAGAAATGACAGCCGAATCCCTAGAGGTCCAAACGCCCAACCTGATTCCGGTCGTGCGCGAACTGCCCGCCGATTTGGAGACGCCGATCTCGGCCTACCTCAAGCTGGCCGGGACCGGGCCTTCCTTCCTGCTGGAGAGCGTCACCGGCGGCGAGCAGGTGGCACGCTACTCCTTCATCGGCGTGGACGCCAGCGAGGCCTACGTGATTCGCGGACGCAGCCTGGAACGTCACACAGCCGATGGCGTCGTCACCAGCACGTTCCCCGACAACACCGGCGACCTGCTGGACGCGCTACGCGACGAGCTGACCCAGTATCGCCCGCTGCCCGTACACGGCCTGCCGCGCTTTAACGGTGGCTTGGTAGGCTATGTGGGCTACGACGCGGTGCGCGCCTTTGAGCCCACGCTGAAGCTATCCCCCCATCCAGAACTGCCCGACGCGATCTTTTTGCTGGCCGATACGCTGGTGGCGTTCGACCACGCCTTTGGCAAGATGATCCTCATTGCCAACGCGCACGTGAACGGGAATACCGAGGCGGAAGCCCGCGCCGACGCCGAGGCGCGATTGGACGCGCTGCAAAAGCGGCTTTCGGCTCCGCTTCCCCCACTCCCCACCTGCGACGACGCCGTTGCCCCAACCGAGCTGCGCTCTAATATGGCATGCGAGCACTTTACCGATGCCGTGCGGGTCGCCAAGGAGTACATCACCGCAGGCGACATCTTCCAGGTGGTGCTCTCCCAGCGCCTCTCCCGCGAGACGCCCGCCGCGCCCTTTAGCATCTACCGCGCACTGCGACGGCTAAACCCCTCGCCGTACATGTTCTTCTTCGACTTTGACAGCCTGGCGGACGAGAAGCCCTTCTACCTGATCGGCGCATCGCCGGAGGTGCACGTGCGCCTGGAAGGACGAAGGGCCGCGCTACGCCCCATCGCCGGGACGCGCCACCGGGGCCAGTCGCCCGAGGAGGACACCGCGCTGGAGAAGGAACTGCTGGCCGATCCGAAAGAACGCGCCGAGCACGTCATGCTGGTCGACCTGGCCCGCAACGACCTGGGCCGCGTGTGCGAGTACGGCACGGTGCACGTGCCCGAGCAGATGGTGATCGAGCGCTACTCCCACGTGATGCACATCGTCTCCCAGACCGAAGGGCAGCTGCACGCCAGCCACGACGCCTTCGACCTGCTGCGCGCCACCTTCCCGGCGGGCACCGTCAGCGGCGCGCCAAAGATCAGGGCCATGGAGATCATCGACGAACTGGAAGGCGAGCCGCGCGGCCCCTACGCCGGTGTGGTGGGCTACTTTTCCTACGACGGCTCGATGGACACCTGCATCGCCATCCGCACGATGATGATGCGCGGGCAGAAGGTGAGCGTCCAGGCGGGCGCGGGCATCGTCGCCGATTCTGACCCCGATCGCGAGTACGAAGAGACGATGAACAAGGCCGAGGCACTGGCCGTGGCCGTGGAAATGGCCGAAAACGAAACCCGGTTTTTGGGGAAAAACCGGGTTTCTCCCGAGGAGGAAAAACAATGATCGCCGTAATAGACAATTACGACTCGTTCACCTACAACCTGGTGCAATACCTGGGCGAGTTGGGCGCGGAGCTAGAGGTCTTTCGCAACGACACAATCACCGTCGAGGAACTGGACGCACTAGCCCCGACGCACATCGTCATCTCCCCTGGCCCCGGCACGCCAGACGACGGCGGCATCTCCAAGGAAGTGATTCGCCAACTGGGGCCGCGCCTGCCGATCCTGGGCGTCTGCCTGGGGCACCAGTGCATCGGCGAGGTCTTTGGCGGGCGCGTGGTACGCGCGCCACGCCTGATGCACGGCAAGACGTCCCTCATCCAACACTATGGCACTGGGCTGTTCCTGGGCCTACCCAAACCCTTCGAGGCCACCCGCTACCACTCACTGATCGTGGAAGAGCCACTGCCCGGCGTGCTCAAGGCCACCGCCTTTACCAAGGAGGGCGAGCTGATGGGGCTGCAACATCGCGCCTATCCCATCTTTGGCGTGCAGTTTCACCCCGAGTCGATTCTCACTGCACACGGCAAGCAACTCCTGAGCAACTTTCTCGCCGTACCCAGCATCGCCATCGCACAGGCGACGGTCGAGGATGCCGAAGAGATCCTGACGCTGCAAAAGCGCGCCTTTAGGATCGAGGCGGAAAGATACGACGACTACACGCTGCCGCCCCTGACCCAAACACTGGAGGAGATCAAGGTCGATTTCGAGCGGCAGCACGTGCTCAAGGCCACGCTCAGAGACGAGATCATTGGCTCGGTGCGCGGACGTAAGGAGGACGGCATCTGTCACGTGGCCCGGCTCGTCGTCCATCCCGATTACCAGGGGCGAGGCATCGGCACCCGGCTGATGCACGTCCTCGAGAGTGCTTTTGAGGATGTGCAGCGGTTTGAGATCTTTACCGGCGACAGGAGCGATCCCGCGCTCCATCTCTACCGTAAGCTGGGGTACGAGGAGTTCAAGCGCAGGGAAATGGACACGCATAACCTGGTATACCTGGAGAAACACGTCTAGTGGCAATGAACTACGTCATCAGAGAAGCCACGACAGTGGACTATGAGGCATTGTGCGATCTTTTCGATGAAATCGACACGCTGCACAGGGACAACCTGCCTCACAGATTCCAGAAACCGTCAGGGCCAGATCGTCGGCTTGACTTGTGCTCATATCCGGGAGTCGTCGCCTGTGCCTATCTTGGTGCCACGGCGTCACGCATTCGTCGATAGTCTTGTAGTGACGAAACGTTACCGGCGCAAAGGCATCGGCCGCGCATTGATGGGCAAGGTGTATGAGTGGGCGCTGTCGAAGAAGGCCGAGTCTGTCGAGTTAAACGTTTGGACGTTCAATGAGGGCGCAACCGTGTTCTATCACCGACTTGGCTACGAGACAGCCAGTCAAAGGATGATCAAACAGATGAGGTGACAAATATGAAATCTACCAGTCGAAAACCGCGTGTATTTTCGGGCATCCAGCCCTCCGGCGCGCTGACCATCGGCAACTACCTGGGCGCGATCAAACAGTGGGTCGCCGGGCAGGAGGAGAAGGTGACCTTCTTCTGCGTGGTGGATATGCACGCCATCACCGTGCCGCAGGACCCTGAGCAACTGCTGCGCCTGACGCGCGATACGGCAGCGCTGCTCTTTGCCTGCGGGCTCGATCCTGAGAAAAGCACCATCTTTATCCAGAGCCACGTGCGCGCCCACGCCGAGGGCTGCTGGCTCCTCAACTGCGTCACACCGGTCGGTTGGCTAGAGAGAATGACACAATACAAGATGAAATCGCAACAGCAGGAAAGCGTCGGCATGGGGTTGCTGGACTATCCAGTGCTCCAGGCTGCCGACATCCTGCTCTACGACACGGACGAGGTGCCCGTGGGGGAGGATCAGAAGCAGCACGTCGAGCTGACGCGGGATATCGCCCAGCGCTTCAACTACATCTACGGCGAGACCTTTGTCATTCCCGAACCCGTCATCCCCGAGAGCGGCGCGCGCATCCGGGCGTTCGACGATCCAACGGCCAAGATGAGCAAGAGCAAAGCAATGGAGGTTCGCGGCCACGCCGTCAAGCTCGCCGACGAGCCGGACGAGATTCGCTACGTCATCAAGCGCGCTGTCACCGACACCGGGCGCGAGATCGTGTTCAGCGACGCAGAGGAAAAGGCGGGGATCAACAACCTGCTGGAAATTTACGCGCTGCTGACGGACGAGAGCCAGGAGACCATCGAGGCCCATTTTGAGGGCAAAGGGTATGGCGATCTCAAGAAAGAGGTGGCCGAGGTCGTCGTCGAGGCACTGCGCCCCATCCGCGAGCGGTATCACGCGCTGATGTCCGATCCGGCCGAGCTCGACCGCATCCTGGCCGTGGGCGCCGAGCGCGCGCGAGCCGTGGCCGAGCCGAAGGTCCAAGAGGTCAAACGCAAAGTGGGGTTCATCATTCCCTAGACAGCGAGTAACGCTTATGCAAGACCCGCGCATCCACCAGATCAACCTATCCAACGGCGGCGTGCCCAAGCTGCCGGTACGCGAGGCCAAGGTCACCCCGCTGGGACTGGCGGGAGATCGCCAGGCCAATACCAAACATCACGGCGGGCCTGAGCAGGCGCTGTGCCTGTACGCCCTGGAGCGCATCACCGCGCTGCAGGGCGAGGGACATCCCATCTTTCCCGGCTCCATCGGCGAGAACCTGACGCTGACCGGGCTGGACTGGGCACAGGTGATCCCGGGGACGCGCTTGCTGCTGGGGAATGAGGTGGTCGTCGAGATCACCAAATACACCCTGCCTTGCGCCAAGATCGCAGGTTCGTTCGCCGACGGCGCAACCGACCGCATTGCACAGGAGCAACACCCTGCCTGGGCGCGTGTTTATGCAAAGGTGCTAATGCCGGGTCCCGTGCAGACTGGAGATAACGTCTACATTCTCGGAGACTGAACAAAGGAGGCTAAAGATGCTAAAACCCTATATCGCAAAAGTGATCAACGGCCAAGACCTAAGCGCCACCGAGGCCAAGGAGGCCATGGACATCATCATGACCGGCCAGGCGACGCAGGCACAGATCGGCGGCTACCTGGTCGCCCTGCGCATGAAGGGCGAGACGGTGGAAGAGATCACCGGCAGCGCCCGCACCATGCGCGAGCAGGTCGCCCGCGTCCCGGTGACGCTGGACGACGGCGAGCCGCTGCTCGATACCGCCGGCACCGGCGGCGATGGCTCCCACTCCTTCAACATCTCCACTGCCGCCGCTTTCGTCATCGCCGGGGCAGGCCGCAAGGTGGCCAAGCATGGCAACCGTGGCGTTTCCTCGGCCTGCGGCAGCGCCGACGTGCTGATGGCCCTGGGGGTCAGTATGGAACTCACCCCCGAGCAGGTGGGACAGTGCATCGACGAGGTGGGCATCGGCTTCATGTTCGCCCCAAAGTTCCACCCGGCGATGAAGCACGCCATCGGCCCGCGCCGCGAGCTGGGCCAGCGCACCATCTTTAACGTGCTCGGACCGCTCACCAACCCCGCCGGGGCGACCCACCAGCTCATCGGTGTGTACGACCCCGCCCTCACCGAGTCGCTGGCTGAGGTGTTGGGTGAGCTGGGCAGTGATGGCGCGTTCGTCGTCCACAGCCACGACAGGATGGACGAACTGACGACCGGTGGGCCCAACAAGGTGAGCCACCTCAAGGACGGCAGCGTCTCCACCTACGAGCTGAACGCCGCTAACTATAACCTGCGCCCCGCCACCGCCGACGACCTGTGTGGCGGCGATCCGGACGACAACGCCCAGAGGATGCGCGAGGTGTTAAACAACGAGGACCGAGGTCCCTGTCGCGACGTGGTGCTGTTCAACGCGGCTGCGGCTCTTTCGCTGGTCACCGGCGACTTTGACGCTGCGCTGGGCGAGGCCACCCAGTCCCTGGAGAGCGGCGCGGCGCTGCAAAAGCTGGATGCGATGGTGGCGATGAGCCAGAGCCTGGTGAATGGCTAGAACGCAGATGCTTAACGCTGATTCACGCAGATTGAGAAGAAAAATCTGTGTTTATCTGCGCCAAGCATCTGCATCCTATAAAACAGCCGCAATAAAAAAGCCAATGACAATTCTAGACGACATCTTTGCCTACAAACGCACCGAGCTGGTTAAGCGTAAACAGGCGCGGCCCCTGACCGACGTTCAGGCCGAGGCCGCACGGGCCGCGCCACCTCGCGATTTCGTGGCCGCCTTGCGAGAAAGCTCTTCGCGCCCGGCCCTGATCGCCGAGGTGAAGCGCGCCTCGCCCTCGCGTGGGCTGCTGGTGGAGGATTTCGATCCGCTGCGCCTGGCGCGCACGTATCAGAAGAACGGCGCTGCCGCCATCAGCGTGCTGACCGACGAGCACTTTTTCCAGGGCCACCTCGATGACCTGCGGGCCATTCGGGAAGAAGTGGACCTGCCCCTCTTGCGCAAGGATTTTGTTTTCGATCCGTACCAGGTCTACGAGGCGCGCGCCGCCGGAGTGGATGCGGTGCTGCTGATCGTGGCCATGCTGAGCGACGAGGAACTGCACACGCTCCACCGCCTCGCACGCGAGCTGGGGATGATGGCCCTGATCGAGGTGCACGACGAGGCCGAGCTGCGACGCGCGTTGGCGCTCCGGCCGCGCCTGATCGGCGTCAACAACCGCGACCTAGGCACCTTCGCCGTCGACTTGGCGACGACTGAGCGGCTGCGCCCCTTCGTGCCGCCGGACGTCACGCTGGTGGCCGAGAGCGGCATCCACACCGCCGCCGACGTCGACCGCCTGGTCCGCATCGGGGCCGATGCCATGCTCGTCGGCGAGTCGCTCGTCGTGGCTGAGGATACCGGCGCCAAAGTGCGCCAGCTCGTGCGGCCTTACATGCGCATCAAGCTCTGCGGCATCACCACGCGGCAGGATGGACTGGCCGCGGTCGATGCCGGGGCCGACATGCTGGGCTTTAACTTTTACCCACGGAGCAAGCGCTACATCCCACCGGAAAAATGCGTGCGCATCGTCTCGGCTCTGGCGCAATACACGGCGCGCGTCCAACTGGTGGGTGTCTTTGTCAACGCGACCCGGGCCGAAATCGAGGCCATCGCCGACGACTGCCATCTCGACCTCGTGCAGCTCAGCGGCGACGAGCCGCCCGAGTTCCTGCAGGCCCTCGGCCCGCCAACGCTCAAGGGCATCCGGCCTGCCTCACTTGAGGAGGCGCAGGCTGACGCCGCCCGCTTTGCACGTCCCGCATCCCCGGCCCTGCTGGTGGACGCCTACCGTCCCGGCGAGTACGGCGGCACCGGCCACACCAGCGACTGGGCACTGGCGCAGAAACTGGCCGAGCAGTATCCAATTCTGCTGGCCGGCGGGCTGAATCCCGATAACGTCGCCGCCGCCGTGGCCCAGGTGCACCCCTGGGGCGTCGACGTGGCCTCGGGCGTGGAGTCGAGCCCCGGCCGAAAAGACGCGGCCAAGATGAAAGCCTTTGTGCAAGCAGCGCGTACCTAACCCCCACACTCCCATACTCAGACAACCGTGAGGAATCGCTTATGCAAAACACAAAAACCCACCTCCCCCACAAATTCGGCCCCTACGGCGGCCAGTTCGTGCCCGATACGCTGATGAGTGCATTGGACGAACTGGAGAACGCCTACCTGGCCCTGCAAGACGACGCCGAGTTCCAGGCAGAGCTGGATGACCTGCTGCGCACCTACGTGGGCCGTCCCACGCCGCTCACCCATGCCCGACGGCTGACCGCGCACCTGGGTGGGGCGCAGATTTACCTCAAGCGGGAGGACCTGGCCCACTCCGGCGCGCACAAGATCAACAACGCCCTGGGGCAGGCGCTGCTGGCACGACGACTGGGCAAGCGGCGCATCGTCGCCGAGACCGGCGCGGGGCAGCACGGCGTGGCCACTGCCACCGCCGCTGCCCTGCTGGGGATGGAATGCGTGGTCTACATGGGCACCGTCGATATCGCCCGTCAGCAGCCCAACGTGCTGCGCATGAAGCTACTGGGGGCCGAGATGCACCCGGTGGAAAGCGGCAGCAAGACGCTCAAGGACGCCATCAACGAGGCCATCCGCGACTGGGTGACCAACGTCGAGACCACCCACTACCTGCTCGGCTCGGCCCTCGGCCCGCATCCCTATCCCACGATAGTGCGCGACTTTCAGGCGGTGATCGGGCGCGAGGCACGGGAGCAAATGCTGGCGCAGGTCAGGCGGCTGCCCGACGTGTGCATCGCCTGCGTGGGCGGCGGCTCCAACGCCATCGGCATCTTTAGCGGCTTCCGTGACGACGCGGAGGTCAAGCTGGTCGGCGTCGAGGCCGGAGGCGAGGGGATCGCATCGGGCAAGCACGCCGCCCGCTTCGCCGACCCCAGCCTGGGGCGACCCGGCGTGCTGCACGGCACCTACACCTACGTCCTGCAGGATGCCAACGGGCAGATACTCAACACCCACTCCATCTCTGCCGGTTTGGATTACGCCGCCATCGGGCCAGAGCACGCCCACCTGCGCGAGCTGGGCCGCGCCGAGTACACCTACGCGAACGACGACGAAGCGCTGGAGGGATTCCAACTTCTGACGCGCACCGAGGGCATCATCCCGGCCCTCGAATCGGCCCACGCCGTGGCCGAGGCGGTCAAGCGCGCGCCGCAGATGAAACCGGACGAAAGCATCCTCATTAACCTCTCTGGAAGAGGGGACAAAGACCTAGACACAGCCGTCAAGGCGCTGGGAATGGAGGAGGCACAATGAGTGGGGGAATGAACGGACTGGACCACATCGCAGCAGCCTTTGCCGCCGCAAAGGGCGAAAAACGCGCGGCGCTGATGCCCTATTTCACCCTGGGCTATCCCGATCCCGCCACCTCACTAGATGTCGTCGAGGCGATCGCGGGGGCAGGTGCGGACCTGATCGAGCTGGGCGTCCCCTTCTCCGATCCCCTGGCCGACGGCCCCACCATCCAGCACTCGACGCAGGTGGCGCTGGAACAGGGCGTCAACGCGGCGCAGTGCATCGAGATGGTGGCCGAGCTGCGCGCCCGCGGCGTGACGCAGCCCTTCATGCTGATGGGCTACGTCAACCCCATCCTGGCCTTTGGCGCGGAGCGCTTCGTGACTGTGGCCACCGCCGCCGGAGCCGACGGGCTCATCGTGCCCGATCTGCCACCGGAGGAGGCCGTCGAGATCGAGATTGTCTGCGAGGCACGCGGGCGAGCGTTGGTCTACCTGCTGGCCCCCACCTCCCCGCCGGAGCGCATCGAGCTTTTGGCCGGCCGCACGACCGGCTTTTTATACCTGGTCTCCCTCGCCGGCGTGACCGGCGCGCGCGACGCACTCCCGCCGCACCTGGCCGACTTTGTTCAGCGCGTGCGCGCCGTGGCCTGTACCCCTCTGGCGGTGGGGTTCGGCATCTCCACGCCGGAGCAGGCCCGCGCCGTGGGCCAGTTGGCCGACGGCGTGATCGTCGGCTCGGCGCTGATCAAGGCCGCCGGGCAGGGTGACGATCCTGCCCAGGCAGCGACAAACTTTGTGCACGACCTCCGAATGGGCTTGGAGCAGCAAATCGGTTAGCGGTTACAGGTTTCAGGTTAGAAGTCCAGCTTGAAACCCACGCCCAAACCCCAGAGGCTTGACAGCCCCCTGCACCCATGCCATAATGCTTGCACCGTTAACCAGCAGGATCGAGTCACGCATCTCCCCGGAGACACAATCGATGACCAGAAGGCCTCAACACTGGGTAATAGGCGGATTCATCCTCCTCGCCATCTTGGCGAGCGCCTTGATAGCTGCCAACCTGCTGTTCTCCCAGGGGTTCGGGCTGCCGACGACCTTTCAAATCCTTCCCGGCGAAGTCACCCTACACCCAGGCCAGGGCTGGCAGTTCCGGGCCGTCGCGGATAATAGGCTAATGCCCGGGGTAAAGTGGACGGCCGCAGGCGGCATTATCGGGGCGAAGGGGTTCTACACCGCCCCCGATACCCCCGGCGATTACCAGGTGATCGCCCAGCATCCAAACTCAGACTACCGCACGGCCGCCACAGTGCACGTCGTAACTGGAGAAAACGCTACGACGGAGCCAAATCTCGTAGAACCCGCAGAGCCTGCCCAGCCAACAATGGCACCCACGGCGCTATCCCCCTCCCTGACGCCGATGCCTACCTCCCCTATGCCGGTGCCAACCCAGCTACCCACATTCGCCCCGCCGGCCTACATCGACGACTCTGGAGATATGGTAGATTTCGACACCCTCGCACCGATCGAATTTGTTCCGCCCGGCTCCGATATCAGGCTGGCATGCTTCGACGAAGCGCGCCAGCTTGTGCAGACGATCCCGGCAGAACTCGCGGCAGAAGTCAGCGACTGGGACACGGAGGAAAGTCTGATCCTCTGGATCGCGTTTTACGAGCCGGTGCCAACAGTGCCGGATATGGAGCGCTACTGGCTCTTTGCCCTGGACACCGACCGCAACATTGCGACCGGCCGTCCCATGGACGATGGCAAAGTCAACCCAGACATCGGCGTAGAGGTCACGATCGGGGTGCATTCAAACCCTGCCGCCGGCATCGAGCTTGCCCCCTACATGTTCGTTTGGAATGCGCGCCTCAAAAACTCCGAGCCCAGAAAGATGGACATAGAAGCCCGCCTCAGCACAACGCGGGACGCACTGTTCATCCGCGTCCCCACAGAACAACTGGCCGATACCATCAGGACGCTCTCGGAGGTCGAACCCAACTGGGATCAGACGGTCGGTCGAGCGTTGGCGATGGCGACGACCAGTGAAGGAACAATCGCGGACTTTGCCCCGGAACGGCCATAAAACCAGCGCATGCTTGACAGTCCTCCACTCTTATGGCATAATGCAGACAACTTTGGGCAAGCCCAAAGTTGCCTGGCAGTTTTCCCGTCGCTCTGCTCCGGCAAAACTGCGATCAAGCTGAACACCATAAAGGCGTTGATAGAGACGAGTAGGCACGGGGTACCGGCCCAGAGAGCCCGGGATAGGTGAGAGCCGGGTGCGGCAGCCACGCCGAAAATCCCTCCGGAGCTGCTGACCGAAAGGTTGGCGACGCCAACCCAGTAGGCTCAGACGGACCCGTCCCCCGTTACCCGGACGCGGCGATGTTGGTCGCTGACTGAGCGGTTCTGCCAGGAGAGGATAAGCCTGGCTGGCGGGGCAAGAAGGGTGGTACCGCGGAAGTATTGGGCTTCCGTCCCTTTGGGGCGGAGGCTTTTGTTTTCTAGGGGGAACGCAATGGATTTCACGGTCCGGCCCGCAACTGAAGAGGATTTACCGGCTATGATGCGCCTGTGGCGTGAAAATATGGACTTTCACGCCCGCGTCGAGCCGCGGCTGCAGGTACTGCCCCCACCTGAGGGCGAGCAGGCCTGGGAAGCCCACGTGCGGCGAGACGTCCTGGGACACAAGGGCTGGTGCACGTTCGTGGCCGAGATGGATGGCCGGGCCGTGGGCATGATCATGGGCACCCTGTGCGATCCATACCCTGTGTTCCGGCCTCAGACCTATGGCGAGGTGATGAACATTGTCGTCGACCCGGCCGCGCGACGAAACGGCGCTGGATGGGCACTGTTCGAAGCGCTCAAGGGCTGGTT
>Ga0307430_1001907_pt1 | contig 14489 bp, 10 predicted proteins | sample SalMarWE160130MG_FD_202159 | JGI IMG/M metagenome (GOLD analysis project Ga0307430, IMG submission 202159) | Salt marsh sediment microbial communities from the Plum Island Ecosystem LTER, Massachusetts, United States - WE1603-130 | ecosystem: Environmental > Aquatic > Marine > Intertidal zone >... | reverse complement strand
CGGGAGCACGCACTATTGCCCATGAAATACGAGAAGTTGGAATGGAGACTCAATGGGTTGTGCCAAGGAGCTGGGATGTCGCTGAGCAAATCGCTGTGATGGAACAGCTCATTGCTAAAAAAGTAGACGGAATCGCTTTGGCTCCGGTTGATCCGGATGTTTTAAGTAACGTAATTGACAAAGCTGTAGATAGTGGGATCCCTGTGGTAACTTTTAACACAGATGCCCCGGAAAGTCGGAGGATGTGTTTCGTTGGACAGGACTCATTAACGGCTGGCAGAGTAGCAGGAGCGCTAATGGGTGAGTTCTTGAATAGAAAAGGGAAGGTGGCTATCATTACTGGTTTTTACAGAACTCTGGGACATCGAGAACGACTTGAAGGTTTTAAAGAACAGATCCAAAAGTATTTTCCTAATATAGAGATTATAGGAATATACGAAAACCACGATAAACCTAAGGAGGCGTATAACATAGGCCAAAAGGTGTTAAAATCTTGCTCTGACCTTGGAGGCATCTATGTTACCGCTGGCGGCCCTTTTGGGGCAGGATATGCAGTGAAGGATGCCGGAAAAGGGGGGATCGTAAAGCTGGTTTGCTTTGATCTCCCTAAAGAGACCGTTCAGCTTATTCGGGAAGGAATAGTGCAGGCGAGTATCCAACAGGATCCCTTTTTCCAGGGCTATGAGTCTGTCAGGATATTACACAACTATCTTTTAATAAATCGTAAGCCTTCAGAGGAGTTTGTGTTTACTAATCTCACCATTGCCTGCCAGGGAAACATTGAAATGCTAGCAAGACAACATATCAAAAATGCAGATATTGTAACTAGTCAAGTTCTAGAAAAAGTGTCTTATATTTAAGAGGGCGCTGAGGAGTTAATTGTCTTCCGTAGCAAGGGTAATCTTTCTTCTTCCTAAGTTGATTTTTATGAATTCGGGTGTGGACGTCCAGTTTTTTCTTTAGGTTTTAGTCGAGTGAGTTCTTTTAAAAATCCTGGCAGGGAAGAATCTATACATAAGTTTGTTGGCAAAAGATTTTTTTGTTATTAGCACTGATGAACCTAGATGTTCTGCAAGAAAAGAGCCAAAAATAGGGCCAGAGGGAGGTGAAAGAGTAAGTATGGCCACTGGCTGGGAAATAGAAGAGGGCTTTCGAGAAAGAGAAGTGCGACAACTTTTCTCTTTCTGAGAGCTTTCAGGAAAAATGAATCATGCCAAAAATGGCCAAGATGATAAAAAATGGAGACAAAAATGAAAAAAAAGAAAATTATCGTTTCATTGATCATTGGTGTAGTTACAGGTATTGTGGGTGTATCTCTCGCACTTGCCAAACCTGTCAAAGCTGCTGAGGTACCAACAAAGTTCACTATCTACTACATTGTTCATGGTGGTATAGCCCATCCAGCTTGGATGGCTAATCATAAAGGAGTAGAAGATGCTGATGCTCTGCTTCCTGAAGTAAAAGTGATTTATACTGGTCCGGAAACGTATGATCTCGAAGAATTTCTAACATATATAGAAACTGCTGTAGCAGCTAATCCAGATGCTTTGGTCTGTACAATGACTGCGCCTGAGGCTATGGAACCAATACTTATGGATGCGGCAAAGAAAGGAATTGTAATAACCGAGGTCAATACGGGCATGGCGGCCCCTAAAACAATACCTACGCTAGCTTACATTGGTTACAGGCCTTATGAAACAGGGCGAGCAGCAGCAGAAAAAATGATGAAGATGGCTAAAGAGAGAAATGTAACTATCACTCGGACAGTATATGCCAATCATCACCCTGGTGCCGTGCACATCGAAGAATGGGGCAGAGGGTTCGTAGATGTTTGCAAAGAGACGGGTATAACTTCTGAACAGTTAGATGTTACTACAGATGAATTCAAAGGGGCAGAAGTCCTACTTGCTTATGTCAAAGCTAACCCGGATGTTGATTTTATTTACCATCCTTCTATTGCGCACTGTGAAGCAGCGCAGAAAATGTTCGAAGAAGAAGGGATAACAGTACCAATGGGCACATTCGACTTTACCCCCGAAACGATGGACCTCATTAGCGAAGGAAAAGTATGGTTCACGCAGGACCAGCAAATGTACCTTCAGGGTTTTCATGGAGTCATGTTTACCTATCTGTATTTGAAATACAAATTCATCACTCCATCGATAATCACTACCATAGGATTTGTTACACCTGACAATGCATTGGAATTTAAGCATTATGCAGAGATAGGAGTAAGGTGAACCGGAATTTGGCAAATCTTGAAATTATGCGTTAAACCGCGAAGAGATATTCTGTCCAGCCGCAAGGGACGGGGCTTTTGTTTTCTGGCGAATTTTGTAGCTCTGAAGAAGAATCTCTGCGAGGCCAGGCCTACTTTGGCAAAACGTAAGCAACAATTGGTTCTGTCACTTGTAGATACTGTAAGAGAACAGTCCGGGGATTCTTAAGCCATCTCCGAAAACGAAGAGACCTACGATCCCTTGCGGCTTTGGTCAGGTGTCCGAGGATATTTGAACTCACATAGTTAAAATACTCGCTGAAAGGTCCTTTCAGAGTGTCCATCTTCAACAAGATATACAACAACATATGAACCAAGGAGACAAGATAACAATGCGTCTTGATTACTTTAGGGATTTCGCTTTTCCTTCGTCTTTTGTGCTAAAGGATGTCCTTCCATACAATAGTGCTTTTTATTGTAAGGGAGGACTAATTATCGAGAATTAAGGAACCCTAGTGTTCAGATCTATAAGTGAAGCTAGGTCGAGGTTAGTTTTTGGCAAACGATAGGAAGGTGGGGGATGGAGAAATTTTTTTTAAAGATAAGAGAGAGACCAGAATTTGGATCCCTTATAGGCTTCCTAACTTTTTTTATAATATTTTCAATCCTAGGAAGAGCATTTTTCACTTTGAGCAATCTCTCGGTGATTTTTACAGTAGCCGCCGAGCTAGGGATTATTTGCACTGGAGTAGCTTTTTTGATGATATCCGGCGAATTCGATCTTTCAGTGGGTTCGCTTTATGCATTTTCTGGCATTTTTTTTATGAGATTGGCTGGTATACTACCTAGTGTATGCGCTTTTTTATTAATTTTAGCCTTTGCTAATTTTATTGGATTCGTTAATGGCATGATTACCACTAAACAACGCATTCCCTCATTTATAACGACTCTCAGTATGATGATGTTGTTACGAGGAATTATATATATGACGACACGTGGAAAAATAACTACTTACAAAGGCGACCCATTAATTCCAACTCTTTTTGGTTTGAAATTTAGTGGTGCCCTGAGTTATTTCCGACCATCACACTTTTGGTATTTAGCATTTATAATATTTTTCACGATTTTGCTTTTTCGTATGCCTTACGGGAATCATACACTTTCTACTGGTGGAAATCTAGAAACTGCGAGAATGCTAGGAATAAACACAGATAGGGTAAAAACAGTTAATTTTATGATTTGTTCAACCATGGCAGCTCTCTCGGGTATTATTGCCGTCACCCGGTTTGGAATGGCATCTACTACATTAGGTACAGGAACCGAGCTTGAGGCTATAGCTGCAGTCGTTATTGGAGGTACCTCTCTTTTTGGTGGATCAGGAACAATCATAGGATCATTTTTTGGTGTACTTTTGATATCTATGATAAGAAACGGTCTTCTTATGCTTGGTGCTCCTCCGTATTGGTATAGCGGATTCGTTGGGATCATCTTACTAATAGCTACTTTGATCAACGTTAAAATGAGATCATGAACGGCACCCGTGCGATCGAACTGATTAGATTAGAGCAATCTCAGAAGATAAAGTTGATTTTTGATTTCCGTGAGTAGCTACTCAAACTTATTTGGCGGATAATAGCCCAGCGATGAGTGTTATCGCATTTCATTGTAGAGATCTTTGATAAAATGGAAATTATTGTTTCAGCATCCTCTATGGTTTTGTATACCAAGCGATAGACCTTTTCTGGGTTTAGTGTTTTTGGAAGTTCTTGCAGGTGGCGTTGTCATAGGGATTGCCTCTGTTAGACATGCTAATCTGGAAATCATGCATTTTTAGCTCATTTAACGTACACAGATGAGGCATAGTGAACGCCTCGATCAGAGTGGTGGATACATGCCAAAGCTTGATTTCTATCCGCTATGGCCATCCGCAAGGCTGAAAGAGTTAGCTTCGTATCTATTGTCTCTGTTAGTAATCTCGGGGGAGCTCGATTTATCAGCGGGGTCGGTTCTTGCATTTTGCCCTATATCCTCACTACGATGGTTGCTTCGAGGTAGAAGGCCTGACTGACTATTATTTAACGTAGTAGGTAAGTTTTTCTACGAAATATCGGAGGATCTCCCGATTAACCTACCTCGCGAAATAAGCATTTTGGTCTCCAGATGAAACGAAGATAAGAGCACGGAGCATAAGGCGATGAAAAGGGAAGAATCTTTCCCGGTAAAGATGATCAATATTCATAAATGCTTTGGGGGAGTCTATGCTCTCAAAGGGGTTGACTTTTTGGTTAGGCCTAATGAGACGGTAGGCCTAATTGGAGATAATGGCGCAGGTAAATCCACCCTCATAAAAATCCTCTCAGGGGTCTATCCTCCTGATGAGGGGAAGATCTATCTGGAAGGCGAGGAGGTACGTTTTTCTTCCCCCAAGGATGCTATTCGAATGGGAATCGAGACTATCTATCAGGATACTGCAGTAGTAAATCAATTGAGCATTATGAGAAATGTCTTCATGGGAAGAGAACCGACAAAGCATTATCTGGGCCTAATAAGGCTACTTGACATTAAGAGAATGGCAAGAGAATCTACGAAAGCTTTAGCGGGAGTGGATCTTCGTCTAAGATCCCCCACCACTCCGGTGGAAGATCTCTCTGGGGGAGAGAGGCAAGGTGTTGCCATAGCTCGAGCTATGTACTTCAAAACCAAGATTCTCATCTTGGATGAGCCCACCAATAACTTATCAGTTAAGGAGTCACAGAAGGTTCTCCAGTTTGTGGAAGGATTGAAGAATGAAGGTATATCAAGTGTCTTTATAACTCATAATCTTTACCACGTCTACCCTGTGGCGGACAGATTGGTGGTCATGAATCGGGGCAAGAAAATAGGCGACTTTAAGAGAAAAGAAACATCAATAGAAGAGTTAACTAAGCTAATGACGTTGAGTTAGGCGTAGCCAATCTTACTCTTTGTCTTTTGGACAATACCAACGTAAGAAACTTGCTCAAGTTTGTGGCAAATTTTTTTGCTATTTTCCTTAATGCAGTGTGATACACCTGATTTTATAAAAATGCGCTCAGAGGTAAGATTAAGTATGTGAAGCTTCCCAAGGTTGAGGAAACTTCACTGTCCAGACCAACCTATGGATTCAAGCATCTTTTGGAAGATGACAATATACGTGTTCTTAGCTTGAATTTATTGGAACTTTTCTCTTTAGTTGTTGAAGAAAACTAAAAATTGATAAAAAAAGGTGGAAGGAAATACATATTCTGTTATCTAATACGTAGTTTTTTGCACAAAAGCTACGTATTGATATGATTGAAAAAGGAGCGAATATGCTCATTGGGCTAAACGGGGCCACTACTATGAAGAATGCAGACCTCCTCACTGACATTCATCTTGCCGAGAAAGCTAAATACGACCTATTAGAAATTTGGAAAGCTAAATTAAATGACTATGTAAGCCAGAAAGATTTAACCAGTTTAGTAAATTTATTTACTAGAGCAAAAATCAAACCCTACGCCATCAATTCTATAGAAAATATCACTTTTAGAAACAAAGAGGACTTTAGCCAAATTAAAGATGAGACTTTACGTTTAAGTGAAATTGCTCATAGAATTAAATGTAAATACTTGGTGGTGGTATCCACTCATAAACCCCCCGGCATAACGAAAAGAGAGATTATAGAGGAGTCGGTGGAAAGTCTGCGGCAATTATCCAAAATAGCACTGGATTACGACATAGCTATAGCATTCGAGTTTATCGGAAGAGAAGATTTTTCAGTAAACAACTTAGCTACCTGCTGGGATATAGTTGAAACTGTAGATCTTGACAATGTGGGTCTGGTTATCGACACTTTTCATTTCTATCTTGGCAATTCAAGCTTGGAGTCTTTACAAAAAGTAGATCCTGAAAAAATTTTCATCTTCCATATTAACGATTCTGAAGATTTACCAAGAAATGAGCTTGAGGATAAAAATCGTTTGCTTCCCGGGAAAGGAATCATTCCCTTACGGGAAATCGCTAAAGGACTACAAGGAATCGGATACAATAAAATGGTCTCTGTCGAACTTTTTAGACCAGAATATTGGGAATGGGATCCAGAAAAGTTAACCAGAGAAGCGCGACAAACAACAATCGCTGTACTTAAAGGACTATTTTTCTAATTTTCTGCAAAATACGAATGACATATTCTCGATAGAAGAAGGAGAAAACATGACATCCCGCGAAAGAGTAAAACTTGCTATTAATCACAAGGAAGCCGATAGAATTCCTCTTGATTTAGGAAGTACACTTGTAACAGGAATACAGGTAAGTATCTACCTTGAACTCAAGGATGCTCTGGGCATCTCAAAGGGATTGGTTAAGGTGTACGATCCCTATCAGATGCTCGCAGAAGTGGAAGACGAGCTCAAGCAACTGCTGGGAGTAGATACATATGGTATTCAACTGCCTGTAACAATATTTGGATACAGGAATGAGGATTGGAAAACATTCAAAATGTTTGATGGCACAAAGGTTTTAATCTCAGGAAATTTTGAGCACGATGTACTTGAAAACGGAGATATTGTTCAGTATCCAAAGGGAGACAGAAATGCTCCTCCCTCTGGAAAAATGCCCAAAGGAGGATACTATTTTGACACAATAGTAAGACAAGAGCCAATCGATGAGAGCAAACTCAATCCCAAAGAATGGGTTGAGCAGACATATTCCTTATATACAGAAGAAGACCTAGAATATCTGGAAAAGACTTCCAGATGGTATTATGAGAATACCAATTACTCCCTGCTGGGCAATTTCTGGGGAGCGGGATTTGGAGATATAGCATTTGTTCCCGGCCCTCATATCCCGCATCCAAAGGGGATTAGGGATCCAGAAGAGTGGTTTATGTCAATGATAACAAGAAAACAGTATATAAAAGAGATATTTCAATATCAATTTGAGCTTCAAATGAAAAATCTCAAGCTATACAGGGAGGCAGTTCAGGATCGAATTGACATAATTGTGATGAGCGGTACAGATTTTGGATCCCAGAACGGCCCTTTTATCTCCCCCTCTCTATACAGAGAGCTTTTTAAACCATTTCATAAAGCGATGAATGATTGGATTCATGAAAACACGAATTGGAAAACTTTTTATCATAGCTGCGGATCTGACGTAGATTTTTTAGACGATTTTGTAAGTGCTGGGATTGATATATTAAACCCTGTTCAGATATCGGCATCTGGTATGGATCCTAATTTTTTGAAAAAGAACTATGGAGATAAACTTGTATTTTGGGGTGGAGGTGTTGATACGCAAAAGACCCTCCCTTTTGGAACTCCTGAAGAGGTAAAAAAGGAAGTCGAAAATAATATGCTCATATTCGGCAAAGATGGAGGATTTGTATTCAACACTGTACATAACATCCAGGCTACTGTTCCTGTAGATAATCTTATAGTAATGTTTAAAACTGTGCGCAAAAAAGGTAGTTATGATTACTTAAAAAGAAAGGGAATCGTCCATAAAAACCTATTAAGATAATAGGAACTCAGAATCTTTATTTTCGGAGACCAGAAAGAGTCACAAATAAGTCTTACCTTATTCTGATTCTTACGGCCAGAACATCACCTTATTCCTGCCAGGGAGTTTTTTTCACCTTTAGTTTTCAGGCACTCAAAGCCATGTACCCATTGGTAACAAAGATATTTTTGATGAGCTCTTTGTGGGCTAGCCTGGATGTGTCATAAGCAAACTCAAAGAAGATAGTAGGCTCTGTATAGGTATAAGCGATGCTCTTACATCCAGATCTTTTAGCTTGTGAGACGATAGACTCAGGGGTATAATCCTTTCCTTCAATTTCTCCCCTCTCTCTGGGAAGCTGAGAAATACTGTAGTTTTGGCAATTCACACACCTCAGATTACATCCCACCGTAGCCAACGAAAAAGCATCTGAGCCAGGGTAAAAATGATAGAGAGGCTTTTTTTCTATGGGGTCTATGGCTGACGATACTACCTTTCCATAAACCAAGCTGTAGAGTTTTCCTTCCCGGTTTTCCCTGACTCCACAGATTCCTCTTTTGCCTCCCCCTATCAGGCAGTAATGAGGGCAGAGCTGGCAGATTACTTTTCCATCTTCCAACTTCTCATAAAACATAGCCTCATGCATTTAGCTCATCTTCCTACTGAAAGAGTGGACATTCATACCGTAAGTATTCAGTGAAGGACGTTCCATGTTGTTGACTGCCAACAGTAGAGCGGATAGCCGCACCCTTTAGGGTGCGTATAAACGCAGGCTAAAGCCTACGACTACCGAGATTGCTTCGGGACTTCGTCCCTTGCACTGATACGGGGTTTACCGAGCATTTACTTCATACCCTATAATAGGGTAGGGGACTTTCTTTGTCAAGTTCGCTAACTCTATACTCTCGAAAAATATGATATACTTTAAGGATAGCTATTTACGCTGGATTCTGCGCTAAGAGGGGGCTCTGCAGGACCGAGGGTTGACAAAGTATATTTTTAATATAAAATAGTACACGTGCACAAAAACCAAAAGAATAAAAATGTAAAAGGAGATTGATATACAAGTTAGTTCAAGGCAGGCTTTTCAAGAGGTGCAGTCAATAGTCATCCCTGTAATTCTTGGATCATCGAATATAGATAGTTAAGGGAGATGAAAATTGTGCATTATGCTATAAGAGGGCAAAAAGTGGTAATTCAGGGTTGCGTGCACGTGTTCTCAATTTGTTAGGCGAGGGAGTATCGAAGTGAGAGTAACAGTACATGATATTGCTAGAGCTACTAATGTTTCACGAGGCACCGTTCATAGAGCCTTGTACGATCGTCCTGGGGTCAGTGAAGATACCAGGCGGAGAGTTCTTTTAATGGCTAGACACCTTGACTATAAGCCGTATCTTCCAGCTAGAGTTTTAGCCACCCAAAGAAAGTTGTTGATTCCCATCGTTGTGCCTGTGGATGAGAATGAGGACCCTCTTTGGTATCAGGTTAAAGCGGGAACACACGCTATCGCCCATGAAATACGAGAAGTTGGAATGGAGACTCAATGGGTTGTGCCAAGGAGCTGGGATGTCGCTGAGCAAATCGCCGTGATGGAAGAACTTATTGCTAAAAAAGTAGACGGAATCGCTCTGGCTCCGGTTGATCCAGATGTTTTAAGTAACGTAATTGACAAAGCTGTTGATAGTGGGATTCCTGTGGTAACTTTCAACACGGATGCCCCGGAAAGTCGAAGGATGTGTTTCGTTGGGCAAGACTCATTAACGGCTGGTAGAGTAGCAGGAGCGCTAATGGGTGAGTTCTTGAATAGAGAAGGGAAGGTGGCTATCATTACTGGTTTTCACAGAACTCTAGGACATCAACAACGACTTCAAGGCTTTAAAGGACAAATCCAAAAGTATTTTCCCAATATGGAGATTATAGGAATATACGAAAACCACGATAAACCTGAAAAAGCGTATAGCATAAGCCAAAAGGTGCTAAAATCCTGTCCCGAGCTTAGAGGTATTTATGTGACTGCAGGCGGTCCTTTTGGAGCAGGATATGCAGTAAAGGATGCTGGAAAAGGGGGGATCGTAAAGCTGGTTTGTTTTGATCTCCTTGAAGAGACCGTTCAGCTTATTCGGGAGGGAATAGTACAGGCGAGTATCCAGCAGGATCCCTTTTTCCAGGGCTATGAGCCGGTCAGGATATTGCACAACTATCTTTTAATGCATCGTAAGCCTTCAGAGGAGTTTGTGTTTACCAATCTCACCATTGCTTGCCAGGGAAATATTGAAATGCTAGCAAGACAGCACATTAAAAATGCAGATGCTGTAACTAGTCAAGTTCTAGAAAAAGTCTCTTATGTTGGGAGGATTATGAGAAGTTAATTCGCTGGTGTGGTACCTCGCAGTAATAACAAAAAGGTTCGGATAATCGAAGGTCGGTAAGATTTTTATTAGCAAGGACGTAAAAGCTGGAAATTAAAGGCACGAAGGGAGGTGAGAAGTAGGTAGGCCGTTAGCTGGAGATAAAGGAAGATTTTCCAATAAGAGAAGTGTCGAAAGATTAGTTTCTCTTTTTGGGTTTCTACAGAAAAAAAGTCAAGTCTATTAAAATATCAAGGGAGGGTTATACGATGAAACGAATTTTTGTCTTTGCTGTTGTTATTTTATTGATGATTTCAGGTGTTTTTATGTTTGCAGGTGAAAAGAAGGGAGAAGCGAAGAAAATCACTTTACTTTACTGGACATTCGAGGATCCCTGCCTAACATTACTTGAAGAAGGATTTATCCAAGAATTTCAGAAGAAATATCCGGATGTTACTATTAAACGGAGTACCTATCCATCAGCAAAAATTCAGGAAAAGGTACTTATTGCTTTTGCTGTAGAGGAGGGCCCGGATATAACCAACTTGCAAATAAGAGACTCGTTTTCGTATGTCACCTATGGGCGTGTTGCACCGATTGACCCAGAAGCTGTTGGTTACAAAAGCCAAGAGGAGATATACAATGATTATCTTGAAGGAACCCTTAATGCAGCTACTCACGAAGGGAAACTCTACGGGTTACCAGAGCAACTTGGCAGCTACAATCTACTTCTCAACAAAAAGTATTTTCGTGAGGCCGGTCTAGATCCAGAGAAAGACTACCCGAGGACCTGGAAAGAAATGCTTGAGGTGGCTAAGAAAATAACGATAAGGGAAGGCGAGATTATTAAACGACGTGCCTTTGACTTTCGTTATCCACAATACATTATATCTTGGCTGCCCATGGTTCAGCAGTTGGGTGGCTCTTTTTTGAGCAAGGACGCTAGCCGTTGCGTAATTAACTCAGAAGCAGGACTCCGGGTCATGCAATACATGGCCGAATGGGGACCTAATGGTCGCAATTTTGGTTCCCCCACCTATCGTAACGCTCGTAAGAATTTTAATAAGGATGATGGATCGATTGCCATGTGTCTGACCGGTCTTTACCAAATTGCTCGGCTTGAGGTCGAGAATCCTGCGTTTTATGAAAGTAGGGAATGGATGTTTGTACCTTATCCCAGGTTTGCAGATGCTGTTTCTGACAACGGATGTAACTACTATAGCCATTTCTTTATGGTGAATGCCCAGAAACCAGATTATAACCGGAAGAGTGCCTGGCGTTTTATCGGCTACATGACAAAACATTCAGAAGAGTATATGGCAGAGGCTGCTCTGATCCAGCCCAGAAAATCACTAATGGAATCAGATGTCTTTAAGAAATATCCTTACGCCGATCTATTCATTCAGGAGATGGCCAAATCGTACCCTACTATACATCATAGGAATGCCCTAAAGTTTAACGAACTAATTAAAGAAGCGGTTGAATCTGTAATGCTCACTGGTGTAGATCCAAAAGAGGCGCTTCAGCGGTTAGAGCAAAAAGCTAATGAGGTAATCCTGAGGGGTTAAAACTGGAACATTTCACCGAGGAACCTAGGTATTAAACTATACCTGGGTTCCTCTTTCATAAAGGAGCACCTGATACGAAATATAATTTTCGGAGGGGTAGTCTTGGGAAATACAAAGCTATCTGGGGCTGGATATTTATAGTCCCGGCTTTATTCTATTTTGCTCTTTTCAGTTTCTATCCCATTATCAATGCTTTTTATACGAGCACATTACAACAAGACATCCTCTCGCTAGAGCCACCGAAATTTATTGGCTTAGAGAATTATACTTATCTTTTTCATTCAGAAGATTTTTGGAAATCAGCAGAAGCAACAACTGTTTTTACCTTAGGCTGTTTTATCCCCCTGGCTAGTGTTAGCCTATTGCTTGCGGTTTTTATTTACTCTCGAAGTAAACCGTTTCAGAATTTCCTGCAAATGGCTTATTTTTCCCCAGCAGTCCTTTCCACCGTTGCCGCCGCAGTGGTCTGGCTATTGATCTTTGACCCTCGCGGGCTGGCCAATCAATGGCTCAATTTTATCGCCCATACCCCAGGGATTGATTATAAGTGGCTAGCACTATCGAATATGGTTCGCTTCTCAACGATCATTGTCTATTTTTGGAAATATATTGGTTATTTTACCATTATTTACTTTGCTGGTCTATCAAACATCCCAAGAATCTATTATGAAGCGGCAAAGATCGATGGAGCCAGTCCCTGGGCCCAATTCTGGTCTATTACCCTCCCTTTACTTAAGCCAACGATAGTTCTCGTGTCCATTATAGCAATGATTCAATGTATGAGAACCTTTAGTACTCAGTATTTATTCACCGAATCAGGAGCTCCAACAGAACCGATCAATGTGATTACCCTTAATATCTACAAGACGGGGATACGTGACCATTATATTGGCCGGGCTTCAGCAATGAGCATTGTTCTCTTTTTTATTATATTAATTTTTAGCTGGTTCCAGCTTAAAGTTTCGAAAACTGAAAAGATAAGCTACATTTAATGCAGTGAATAAAATAAGGATGATTCAACCAACTAGAAAAATCGGTAAAAAGAAACAAGCTTATCATGGAGTTGGTTGGCGATTTTCATACCCGGGTAATTTTCTGATTTGGGGGATCCTCATCCTAACCATGGGATTAGTATTAACCCCGTTGGCCTTTATGCTGGTATCCTCAGTTATGCCTTATCATGAAGTGATGCGGATGCCCTTTCGCTGGATTCCTAATAGCTTCCACTGGCAGAATTTCTGGCAAGCGATTCGTGGCAACGACGGTAGTTTCATTTATTTACGCAATATTTTCAATTCGTTCTTTGTCGCCTCTATGGTGACCCTAACCACAGTTTTTATCTCAGCCATGGCTGGATATGGACTTGCCAAATTTCCGTTCCGCGGAAGAAACTTAGTTTTTATGATAATTATGGCCACTATGATGATTCCCTTCGAAGCGATTATGATACCCCTCTATTTGACTGTAACTAAATTCGGCTGGCAGGATAGCTATATAGGACTGATTATTCCTTTAATGGTCAATGCCTTTGGTATCTTTCTCATGCGACAGTTCCTGATTACCTTTCCGGATGAAGTTATTGATGCTGCTCGGATTGAGGGCGCCAGTGAGTTTCGGATATTTTGGAACATTATCCTCCCTAATGCGGCCCCGGCAGCAGCCGCCTTGGGAATTCTTACTTTTCGCCAGCAATGGGATAATCTGATCTGGCCGCTATTAATAACCCAAAGTGAGGAGATGAAGACTATTCCACTTTATATTGTCCGGTTCAATTCAGAAAAATACACCAATGAAGGGGCCCTGATGGCTGTAGCGATGATTGCCTCTTTGCCTATTATTATTCTCTTTTTTTCTATGGCAAGATATTTTACTGGTGGCTTAACTATTTCTGGGATGAAGGATTGAATTTAATGATGGTATTAAGAGAAAAATTGTGAATAGAACAAAACTTTGTATATTTGATATGGGGGGTGTTCTACTCCAAGGCAGATTTGATGTCATAATTGATATATCAAGAATTTTGAAATTGCAGCCCGATAAATTCTTATCCATAGCCGGAGAGAATCTACATCTTCTATATAGTGGAGAAATTAATTCTCATCAATTTTGGGAAAGGTTTTCCAAGAATTCCGGTCTTGAAATTCAAGATGATCTGTGGTCAAGGTTCTTCCAACCTACCTCAAATGAAAGAGTTGTAAATTTAGTATTAAAATTGAAGAAATTTGTAAAAGTTGTGGCAGGGACAAATACTACAGAATCTCATTATTGGCATGTTAAGGAAAAAGGATATTTTGATATTTTTGATGCTGTGCATGCATCATACAAAATAGGTTTTGCGAAACCTGAATCAAAGTTTTTTAATTATATTATGGAGTCCGAAGATTGCCAGCCTATGGAAACCATATTTATCGATGATCAAAAAGAAAATGTTAAAGCTGCGGAAGAATTAGGCATAAATGCAATTCTTTTCAGAACAGTTGAAATTTTAAAAAAAGATTTATCAAAATTTTTTCCGGTCCCGAAAGAACCAATTTCTTAAAATTTACTCAAGTTTGTGACAAAAAAGCTTAAGCTTGGATTCAGCGATTTAAACAAGACTTTTGCAAAAAGTTAAGCAAAAATTGGCTCTTTCACTTGTGGATACTGACAAGACTTTGATGTAGGTAAGATAAGTTTTGAGTTAGTCAATGATAGGCCCCGGTTTGAAAACCAGATTAAATGTCCTAACTGTGGGCCATTGACCTTAGATGAAGTAGAACTGACAGAGATTGGTCAAGCAGAGCTTACTGAAATTTATCTATAAGATGTGGAGTTAGAAGATTCGGAAGAGGAAGATTAAATAAGATGAGAGTTTCCTTA
>Ga0307430_1001906_pt1 | contig 14495 bp, 11 predicted proteins | sample SalMarWE160130MG_FD_202159 | JGI IMG/M metagenome (GOLD analysis project Ga0307430, IMG submission 202159) | Salt marsh sediment microbial communities from the Plum Island Ecosystem LTER, Massachusetts, United States - WE1603-130 | ecosystem: Environmental > Aquatic > Marine > Intertidal zone >... | reverse complement strand
TTCCCTTCCACGCCATCGACCACGATGAGGAACTGGTCGTCCACGCCGGCCACGTGGGCCATCTTCCGGCTGTCGGCGCTGAAAACGACGCCTCCGACCACGCGGTAGTGCTTGCCCTCCTCGCCGTTGACGACGAGAAACTGCTCGTCGCCCACCACGGCCCCGTAGACGAGTGTCTTGCCGTCGGGACTGAACTTGAAGCCGGGAATGCCGTCGTACGGCTTCCCTTCCACGCCGTCGACGACCATGAGCTGCTTGCCGCCCACCTTGGCGCCGTGCACCAGGCGTGTGCCATCAGGGCTGAAGTCCAGGCCGGCCACGATCCCGTCGTAGGCCTTGCCCTCCTGGCCATCGACAACAACGAACCACTTGTCGCCCGTCGAGGCCACGTAACCGACCCGCTTGTCGTCGGCGCTGAACATGAGGCCACCGGCACTGTCGTAGTGCTTGCCTTCCTCGCCATCCAGGACAACGAACCACTCGTCGCCCGTCGAGGCCGCGTAGCCGACCCGCTTGCCGTCGGCACTGAGGATCGCGCCCTCCGGCCCGATACGGTCGTACTCCGGGCCCGCCTCGCCATCGACGACGACGCACTGCTGGCCGCCCAGGTCGGCCACGCACGCAATCCTGGCCCCGTCGGCGCTGACGACGAGGCTCTCGGCAATCCAGGACAGCTCCATCTCGGTGATGAGCGTCTCCGTGGTCCCGGCATCCTGATCGGCTCCCGACGCTGCCACGCTCAGGCAGATCAGCACGAGAGAAACACCGTAGAAAGAGGCTTTCCGAAACACTGTTGTTCTCCTCCGAAGTGAAGTCCGAGCGCTGATTGTCGCGGCAACAGGAAAACATCCTCCTGCCACCCCGTCACACTACTCAAGCGACACAGACGCCGTCAAGCAACCCCCACCCGCTCCAGAATCGGCGGCTACGCGGTCTTTCCTGTCGAGAGGCCGTTCACCCACGAGGTGGTGCCCGCATGCATGCGTAGTGAACGGCCCAACGAGCGCCAGCGCCGTAGGCGCGCCAGGTGGTAGCCTGGGCCGTCAGGCCCAGGTGACGGGCCGCCCGCAACGCAAAGAGCCCCGTAGGGGCGACAGATCCTCGTCGAGAACAGAGCGCCGGCGTGCTCGTGCCAGCCCTGCCGCGCCGATGGCGCTCATCGCGCTCTGTTGTGTCTCCGAGTTCCTGGGCCTCACGGCCCAGGCTACCCCCTGTCGCCGCTCCGCGGCTGGGAGCGAACACAGCGAAGCACTATCCGTCGATTTGGGGGCGGCTCCAGACCACACCGGAACCGCCTGTCCAGCCGGCCGTGCTCCCGGCCCTCCTTGGTGAAGCTGGGTGTTCCCCGCCCGTCATGCTTGTGCTATGGTGTATGTGCCCGTTGACGTGAACCTGAACGATCCCGCCCGGAGTTCCCCGGACTCGATCGAACGAGGTAATGCTGTTCCCATGGCAACGATGAGACAGATAGAGGCCGCCCAGAAAGGCCAACCGACCGACGCGATGCGCGCGGCCGCCCAGCACGACGGGGTCGCCGTCGAGCAGATCATCGAGGGAGTGGCGAACGGCACGATCGTGGTAGCGAAGAACGCCGACCGCGGCTTCGGCCGCGTCATCGGCATCGGCGCAGGCCTCTCGACGAAGACGAACGCCAACATCGGCACCTCGCCCGACGTGTGCGACCTCGACGTCGAGCTCCGTAAGCTCGAGATCGCCACGAAGGCCGGCGTCGATGCGGTCATGGACCTCTCGACCGGCGGGGAGCTCAAGGCAATCCGCCGCGCGATGCTCGACGCGTGCGACATGCCGCTCGGCACCGTGCCCATCTACCAGGCCGCCGTCGAGATCGTCGCCCAGGGCCGCGAGATCAGCTCGATGACGCCCGACGAGCTCTTCGGGGCGATCGAGGCCCACTGCGCCGAGGGCGTCGACTTCATCACCGTGCACTGCGGCGTGACCCGCGCCAGCGTCGACGCGCTCCAGCGCGAGGGCCGCCTGCTCGACGTGGTGAGCCGCGGCGGCGCGTTCCTCACCGACTGGATCCTGACGAACGACGCCGAGAGCCCGCTCTACGCCGAGTTCGACCGCCTGCTCGAGATCGCCCGCCGCCACGACGTGACCCTTAGCCTCGGCGACGGGATGCGGCCCGGCTGCGTCGCCGACGCGACCGACCGCGCACAGGTTACCGAGCTCGTCACGCTCGGCGAGCTCCAGCAGCGCGCCCTCGAGGCCGGCGTGCAGGCCATGATCGAGGGCCCGGGCCACATCCCGCTCAACGAGGTGGCCGAAAACGTCCGGCTCGAGAAGGAGCTGTGCCACGGCGCGCCGTTCTACGTGCTCGGGCCGATCGTCACCGACGTCGCGCCCGGCTACGACCACATCACGTCGGCCATCGGCGGCGCGATCGCCGCGGCCGCCGGCGCCGATTTTCTGTGCTACGTCACGCCGGCCGAGCACCTGAGGCTGCCCGAGCTCGATGACGTGCGCGAGGGCGTCATCGCCGCCCGCATCGCCGCCCACGCCGGCGACGTGGCGAAAGGCATCGCCGGCGCACGCGACTGGGACGACGAGATCGCCCGCTGGCGCAAGAAGCGCAACTGGTCGAAGCAGATCGAGCTTGCCCTCGACCCCGAGCGCGCCCGCGACTTCCACGCCGCCAGCGTCTCGCGTTTCAATGACGTGTGCACGATGTGCAGCGAGTTCTGCTCGATCCGCCTCCTCGACAAACACCGCTAGCAGCCGGCAGCGAATGGATGGCAACGGGAATCCCAAGCCCGCGCAGCGGGCGACATGATGTAGCCACGGGCGTGAGCCCGTGGGAACGTGAACAAGAAAAGAATCGAGCCCCCGCAGGGGGCGACAGATGCAGGAACGACCCACATGCCGCCCCCTGCGGGGGCTTGTCTCGACGAGACACCGTGTTCCACGGTCTTGCGACCGTGGCTACACGATGCCGCCCCCTGCGCGGGCTCGGGCCGAAACGAGCTGCACGAGAATCGGACTCCTGCCAGGGGCTGCTCGTGCAGGTTCGCCTGATGCGTCGGAACGAAACGCGCGCCAGTGTCGTTACAGTGTGAGGGCGATATGATGCGTTATTGTCTCCTGGGCATGTCAGCAGCGCTTCTTCTGCTGACAAGCGCCGCCAACGGGATAGAGGACTTCTTCGGCACCGACACGTCGGAACAACCTTTCCTCGAGTTCCGCGTCGTCGCCTCGCACACGGCCGTCACGCCCGGCGACGCGCTCCTCGTGGCGATCTCAACCACGATCCCCGAGGGCTACCACCTCCAGGACCTGATGAAGCTCGATGTCGACCCCGACGGGACGTTCGCGCTCGGCCGGTCGTGGCACTCGCAGCTCCAGAAGCGGACGATCGGCACGCTGACCTACGACGAGTTCGTCGGCGACTTCGTCGTTGTCTACGAGCTGCGCATCCGCCCCAACGCGCCCGAGGGCGAACACCGTGCGCGCCTGGTCTTCACGTACTACCCGTGCAGCGAGCAGGTGTGCTTCGAGCAAGGCACGCTCGAACGCGAGCTCCGCGTCGTCGTCGGCGCAGCGACCACGGCGAACGCCGAGTTCGAGCCGTTCCGCGACATGCTGCCGACGCTCCAGGTCGGTGAGGTACCGGCCGAGGACGGCGACAGCAAGCAACAGCCCGACGCCAGGGGCCCGTCCGGCAAGGTCTACGTGGACAAGTACAACCTCGTCGGCAGGCCGAACATCCTGTTCTTCGACGCCGACGGCAACGAGCTGAAGCGGGTCGTCGGTTACCTGGGAGAGGACGCGTTTTACGATGAGGTCCGCGAGGTCGCCGGCGGCGAGGTCGAGGCGCCCAAGGAGCGCTCGCTGCCGCTGTGGCTCGGGTTGGCGCTGCTCGGGGGACTGCTCGCCGCGTTCTCACCGTGCGTCTACCCGATGATCCCGATCACGATGGGGTACCTGGCCGACCAGGCCGGTCAGAGCTTCCGCCGCAACCTCGCGCTCGTGCTGGCGCTCGGCGTGGGCGTCGTGCTGCCGTTCGTCGTGATCGGCGCGTTCATCGGCGGGCTCAAGGACACGCTCTACGGCCTCACCAGCAACGCGGCCTACATCCTCATCCTCGACGCGGTGCTCATCGTGCTCATGGCCTCGATGCTCGGCGCGTTCGAGATCCAGCTCCCAGCCGCGCTCCGGAACAAGGCCGCGGCCGGGCGGAGCGCAGTCGGCATCGTCGGCGCGTTTGTCATCGGGCTCGTCGTGGTGCCGCTCGCGTTCGCCTGCACGGCGCCCGCGCTCGGCCTGATCATCCCGTTCATCATCGGCAAGCAGCTCGGCATCGCGGTCCTCATCATGGTGCTGTTCGGCCTGGGGCTCGCCTCGCCGTTCCTGGTCGTCGGCATCTTCGCCGGCGCCCTGAGTGCGATGCCGCGCTCGGGCGCGTGGATGCTCGGCATCAAGAAGATCTTCGCCCTGCTGCTCGTCGGCGTGATCTTCTACATCTCGCGCCCGCTGACCGAGACGTTCCCCCACGCGACCGGCATGCTCGCCGGCGCCGCGCTCGTCTGCCTTGCCATCGCACTCGGCGTGTTTCGGAAGGACCTCAAGTCGGTGTTCAACCGGGCCGTCGGCGTCGTGGCCCTCGTGCTGGGCCTCAACTTCGCCGTCGGGTCGGCGCTCGTCGAGTCCGGCTCCGTCACGGCGTACCCGCTGGCGGGCATCGTGCGCTATCCCGACGTGAGCGAGTCGGCCATCGACTGGCGCCACGACCTCGACGCCGCGTTCGACGAGGCGAAGCGCGACGGCAAGCTCGTGATGGCCTACTTCTGGGGCTACAACTGCGTGGCGTGCACCGAGTACGCCGTGCGGATCTGGGCCAAGCCCGAGGCCGCCGACACGCTGAGCGGCTTCGTGCCCGTCAAGATCAACGTGGACGAATAGCGCCCGCCCCTGTACCCTTGCCACCCTTGCAGGAGCACAACGCGGAGGAACGTCCATGCCTGACTGCGACGTCGTCGTGATCGGTTCCGGGCCGGCCGGCTACGCGGCCGCGTTCCGCGCGGCGCAGCTTGGCGGCCGCGTCGCCATGGTGGAGCGAGACACAGTCGGCGGCGTCTGCCTCAACCGCGGGTGCATCCCGACCAAGTCGCTGCTCGAGGCGGCGGCCCTCTTGGAACAGATGCAGCGCGCCGACACCTTCGGCCTCGCCTGCGACAGCCCGCGCGCGGACATGGCGAAGCTGATCGAGCGCAAGAACCGCCACGTCGCGCAGCTTCGCGGCGGCGTCGAGCAGCTCGCCAAGGGCCACGGCATCGACGTTATCGTCGGCACCGCCGCGATCGCCGCGAGGAACAAGGTCCGCGTCGAGACCGCCGACGGTGAACGCACGCTCACGACGAGGGCGATCATCATCGCCACCGGCTCCGAGCCGCAGGAGCTCGCCGCGCTGCCGTTCGATCACGACGCGGTGCTCTCGAGCACCGACCTGCTCGAGCTCGAGACGCTCCCGGCGTCGCTGCTCATCGTCGGCGGCGGCTATATCGGCTGCGAGTTCGCCACCATCTTCGCCGGACTCGGCTCGAAGGTCACCATCGTCGAGATGCTCGGCCAGCTCGTGCCGGGCCAGGAAGCGCGCATCGCCCACACGATCCAGACGAGCTTCAAGAAGCGCGGCGTCACGCTCCACCTCAATACGAAGGTCGAGAAGCTCGACGTGGCCAAAGGGAAGGCGACCGCCACGCTCAGCTCGGGCGAGATGGTGACGGCCGACAAAGTGCTCGTCAGCGTCGGTCGCCGGCTCAACTCGGACGGGATCGGCCTCGAAACCCTGGGCGTCAAGACAGACAGCGGGCGTATCGTGGTCGACGAGTATCTCGAAACGAACGTCTCGGGCATCTACGCCGTGGGCGACGTGATCGGCGGCTGGCTGCTCGCCCACGTCGGCCATCACGAAGGCATCCTCGCCGCCGAGAACGCGATCGGCTCCGGCGCGACGCACACGATGGACTACCGCGCCGTGCCGGCCGGCATTTACACGCACCCGGAGATCGCCACCGTCGGCCTCGCCCAGACCCAGGCCAAAGAGGCCGGCCGCGACGTGATCACCGGCCGCTTCCCGTTCTCGGCCACGCCGAAAGCCGTGGTCGCCGACGAAACCGCCGGCTTTGTCCAGGTCGTCGCCGATGCCGCCACGCGCCAACTGCTCGGCGTGCAGATCGTCGGGCCGCACGCGACCGACCTGATCGCCGAGGCGGCCGTGCTCGTGCAGATGGAGGCGCGACTCGACGAGCTCGGCGGGACGATCCATCCGCATCCGACCCTGAGCGAAGCGCTCATGGAGGCGGCGCTCGATGCGCTCGGCCGCCCCCTGCACACGATATCGAGGAAGAAGTGAGCCACAGATTGCACGGATCGGCACAGATTCGGCGGCGGCCTCTGGTCGCCCACCGGATAAGCCGCTCTCCGCGTGCTCTGCGCCCTCTGCGGTGAGATCCATGTCCGGAAGACAACGGTTGCCAGAATGGCTTAGAAAGCGGCTGCCGAGCGGCCCGGAGGCGGCTCGAACGCGGCGGCTTATCGAGGAGCTCGAGCTGGCCACCGTCTGCCGCAGCGCGCGCTGCCCGAACATCTGGGAATGCTACAGCCGCGGCATCGCCACGTTCATGCTCATGGGCGACACGTGCTCGCGCGCGTGCCGGTTCTGCGGCGTCAAGAGCGGCACCCCGCGCCCACTCGACGGCGACGAGCCGCGCCGCGTCGCCGAGGCGGTCGAACGGCTCGGCCTCCGGCACGCGGTCGTCACGTCGGTGACGCGCGACGACCTGCCCGACGGCGGCGCCGCGCACTTCGTCGCCACGATCGAGGCGATCCGCACGCGCACGCCCGGGGTGACGATCGAGGTGCTCACCCCCGACTTCCTCGGCGACCACGACGCCGTCCGCCGCGTGATTGACGCCGCGCCCGACGTGTTCAATCACAACGTCGAGACCGTGCCCAGGCTCTACCCGGCCGTCCGGCCCGAAGCTGATTACGCGCGCTCTCTCGCTGTGCTCCGCACAGCCGACGTCTTGGGTACGGCGAAGTCGCTGCGGCCCGCGATGCTCACCAAGTCGGGCCTCATGGTCGGCCTCGGCGAGACGCGCACGGAAGTTGAAGCGGTCCTCAGAGACCTTCGCGACGCCGGCGTGGACGCGGTCACCATCGGCCAATACCTCCAGCCGACGACCAACCACCTGCCGGTCGCCGAGTTCGTCACGCCGGAGGCGTTCGACGAGCTCGAGGCGCTCGCGGAGGGGCTCGGGTTCCCGGCCGCCCTGTGCGGCCCGTTCGTGCGCAGCTCGTACGGCGCGGCCGAGCTGCTCGCCCAGAGCCGCCAAGCCCGTGGGCCGAAACGGGTTGAATCAGGCGCCAGATAACCCCTTGACAGCGCTCTGGACGGCGGGTAAGACGGCTCGCACTTCGACGTGACAACTGCTCCGGACCCACGTGGGCCGGGTGAGAGCGGTCGGATAGGCACGAACCTTGCATCCGGGGGGTTCCGTACTGTGAGACAGGTGATCTTTGAGTACGCGGGCGATGATGTTTCCACGGCCACGGTCGACTACTGGCACGTCGACGAGGGCGACGCCGTCGAGGAGGGCGATGACCTGGTCGAACTCCGCACCGAAGAAGGTGATCTGCTCGTCCTGCCCGCCCCGACGGGGGGCGTCCTGCGCGAGCGCTTCTTCGAGCAGGGCGACACGGTCGAGCTCGGCGATGTGATCGCCACCATCGACAACGGGCTCGAGAAGCTCGATCAGGAGGACGAGGAGGAAGCCAAGGGCAAAGAGGAGCGCAAGGAAGACGACACCGAGAGCTTCGCGGATGACGACGAGCTCTAGCAGGCTGCTGAAAAAGGCGTTTGACCCGACTTGTGCAGGTCAAGGGCCGAAGGCCCGACCGAGCCTAGCCCGGGGCGTAAGCCCCGGGTTCTCGACGACAAAACAAACGTCAGAGCCCCGAAGGGGCGACAGAAGCATTCCGCGACAGATGGAGATTCTCTGGCGCCGGCAGGGTTTTTCAGCAGCCTGCTAGCTCCCGAGACGTCTCTGCGCCGGCCTCTCAAGCCTGACATCAATGCGAGCCGAGCCCATGCACCCGCGCGTCAACTCCACAGAGAGCATTGTCGGCGACACGACCGGCGTCTTCCACGAGGCGAACCGCCTCAAGCGGCTGCCGCCGTACCTGTTCACGATCATCGACGAGCTCAAGCGCAAGGTGCGCGAACGAGGCGCCGACCTGATCGACCTCGGCATGGGCAACCCCGACCTGCTCAGCCCACCGCACGTGGCCGAGGCGCTCACGCGCGCCACCCAGGACGATCCCGAGTACCACCGCTACTCGAAGCGCGACGGCGACGTCGAGCGCCGCTTCCGCCAGGCGATCGCCGACTGGTACTTCGACCGCTTCGGCGTCACGCTCAACCCGAACACCGAGGTTCTGCCGCTCATCGGCTCGAAGGAGGGGGTCGCACACCTCTCGCTCGCGTTCCTGAACAACGACGACATCGCCCTCGTGCCGTCGCCCGCCTATCCCGTGCACTTCAACGGCGTCATCATGGCGGGCGGCATCCTGTACAACCTGCCGCTCAAGCCCGAGAACGACTACCTGCCCGAGTTCGAGAACCTCGACAGCCACGTCGTGAGCCGCTCGAAGATGATGTTCATCAGCTACCCCCACAACCCGACCACCGCGGTGGCCGACCTCGACTTCTACGAGCGGGTCGCCCGCTGGGCGCGCACGCATAACATCCTCGTCGCCAGCGATAACGCCTACAGCGACATCGTCTACGACGGCTTCAAGGCGCCGAGCTTCCTGCAGACCACCTACGGGCGCGACGTCGGCATCGAGTTCCACACGCTGTCGAAGTCGTTCTCGATGGCCGGCTGGCGCGTCGGCTACGCGGTCGGCAACGCCGGCATCCTCGCCGCGCTCGAGAAGACCAAGAGCTACACCGACTTCGGCATCTTCCGCGCCGTGCAGCACGCGGCGATCGCCGCGCTGAGCGGCCCGCAGGACTACGTCAGGGAAACCGTCGAGACCTACCGGCGCCGGCTCGAGGTCTTCGTCGGCGGCCTGGCCGAGGCGGCCTGGGAAGTGCCGATGCCCAAGGCAACCTTCTACGTCTGGGCCCACATCCCCCTGAAATACAGCGCCCTGAGCTCGCTCGAGTTCAGCAAATTGATGATCGACGAGATCGGCGTCGCCTCCGCGCCCGGCACCGGGTTCGGCGAGTACGGCGAGGGCTTCGTCCGCTTCGCCATGGTCGAACCCGAAGACCGCCTCACCGAAGCCGCCCGCCGCATCAAGACGTTCCTCAACATCAAGATCTAACGGCGGTAGCTCGCCGGCGCCAACCTGGATCTTGGTTGGAGCTTCGTGGCGCGTAGGGCCGTAGGCCCGACAGAGCATAACCTGGCGCGTAAGGGCCTGTTGAAAAACCCCAGGCACCGCCGGCACGGTGCTTGCCCCAAAGGGGCTTCATAGAACAGCCCAGGGTTCCGGCGCCTCCAAAGAGGCGCACAAACACCCTGGGTCGCGCGCCACAAAAACGAGAGAGAGCCTGGAAGGCTTCCATAGAACGCCTTTTTTCAACAGGCCCGTAAGCCCCAGGTTGGCGCCCAAGAAAAGAATGGTCCGAGCCCCGTAGGGGCGACAGAAACGCGTTCCGCGAGAACAGCGACCGTCACCTGTCTTGCGGAGCAGGACGGGCAACCAAATGACCGACGAGCAGACAGCCCTCGATCTCCAGGCCGCCGAGCTGGCGCGGCGCGAGATCGCCTCGCCCACCCTGAGCGCCACCAAGGAGATCCTCGCCGTCCACACGCCCGTGCTCGCCGACGGCCAGCCGCTCATCGCCCGCGCCGACCTCACGCGCGAGAAAGGCGCCTTCTACTTCTACTTCCGGCTCGAGCACGAGCCGTACTACCTCGTCCTCGCCGTCGGGCCCGACGACCAGAAGAAGCTCGCCGTCACCTCTGCCTGCATCGAGGCCGCCGTCCGCGTCTTCCTGCTCGTGAAATCCGAGAAACACACACCCGACGAGATCACGCAGCGCCTCGGCCTCACGCCGACGGCCGCCTACGCCAAGGGTGACCGGCTCCATCCCGAGCTGCCGCCGCTTCCGTACACGAAGTGGCGGCTCGAGCCGCACAAGAGCCTGCCCGAGGACCTCGGCCGCAAGCTCGACCTGCTCCTCGACCAGCTCGAGCCCGCCGCCGCCCGCATCGCCGAGCTCGCCGCCGACTGCGACGTCTCCGTCAACGTCTGCTACGAGGGGTACAAGGAATGGCTCGGCGGCTGGAACGCCCCAAAAGAAACCCTCCAGCGCCTCGCCACCCTCGGCGCCCGCTTCCACCTCGACCTCTACGCCTCCGGCCCCGACCTGCCCCGACCCGACTTCCCCGAAAAATTAGGGACAGGCACTAATTTCTGAAATTAGTGCCTGTCCCTAATTTTCGATCTGCGCGGCCGGCCCACGGGCGCGGATCGGAAGCGCAAGCCCAGCGTCGTCTCGATCTTGCTGATGAAGGAGTCGTCGGCCAAGGGGCGTCCCGTTCGCGTGCTCCGCCGGAAGTGCTTGGCCCATTCTTCACCTCCAGGACGTCGCAGAACGTTACGCCACTGCGCCGGCGTCCACATTCTCGACCACGTCGCGATATCGAGCCAGTCCCCATCTCCCGACCGCTCCCCGCAGTGAACGGCCACGCTGGACCAGACGTATTCCCAAGCCGTAGACACGAGCCCTGCGCGGACTGGATTCTGCTCGACGTAGCACAGTGCAGTCCACGTGTGAGATTCGTCCATGGGGCACGAATAGTAGCGGCTTTGCCACAGGTGCCCCGTGCGGCCATGGAGGCGGTTGATGTACTGCGCATACAGAAAGCTCGTTCGCCCCATCACCCGCGCGAGTGTCTCAGCCTCAGACGGAATCCCAATCACGTGGACGTGGTTGGTCATCAGGCAATAACCGATGACCCTTAGGCCGCACTGTGCCGACCAGCGCCGCAGAAGCCCGAGGTAGGCTCGCCGGTCGGCGTTCGTGAAAAACACGTCCTGCGCGTTGTTGCCCCGCTGAGTGATGTGGTGCGGGAATCCAGGCATAACGACTCTGGCAATCCGAGCCATACGCCAAGCATACCGAGAAAATTAGGGACAGGCACTAATTTTTCAAAATTAGTGCCTGTCCCTAATTTTCCGTTTCTACCATCGGCCTGGCTGGATTTGAGTTGACCCGTCGCATCGGCTTCCGCTAGAGGTAATGCTCTGTTTCGAGCTCAGGCTGATTGGAAACACGATGAAGCTGCTGGTGACAGGCGGGGCCGGGTATATCGGGAGCGCGACAGCGCAGTTGTTGCTCGAGGCCGGGCACGAGGTGATCGTGCTCGACAACCTGAGCATGGGCCACCCCGAGGCGGTGCCAGACGGCGCCGACTTCGTCGAGGCCGACCTGCTCGACGCGCCGGCCGTCGGCGACGTGTTCCGCACGCACAAGCCCGACGGCGTGCTGCATTTCGCCGCGTCGAGCCTGGTGCACGAGTCGATGCGCGACCCTGCAAAATACTTCCGCAACAACGTCGGCGGCGCCGTCAATCTGCTCGAGGCGATGCGCGAGGCGGGCACGCGCGCCATCGTCTTCTCTTCGACGGCGGCCACGTACGGCGTGCCGGCGACGGTCCCGATCACGGAAGCGATGCCGACCGTGCCCGTGAACCCGTACGGCGAGTCGAAGCTCATGATCGAAAAGATCCTGCGCTGGTTCTACGAGATCCACCGGATCCGGTGGGTGGCGCTCCGGTACTTCAACGCGTGCGGCGCGCTCGACGAGCTCGGCGAGGACCACGACCCGGAGACGCACGTGATCCCGCTCGTGCTGCTCACGGCGCTCGGCAAGCTCGAGACGTTCACGATCTTCGGCGACGACTACCCGACGCCCGACGGCACGTGCGTGCGCGACTACATCCACATCCGCGATCTGGCGCGCGCGCACGTCGTGGCGCTCGACGAGAAAGCGACCGGTGCCTACAACCTCGGCACCCGGACGGGCAACTCGGTCAAGGAAGTGCTCGAGACGGCCGAGAAGGTTGTCGGCCGGCCCATCCCGCATGAAATCGGCCCACGCCGGCCGGGCGATCCGCCGTCGCTCGTGGCCGACCACGAGCGGATCACGCGCGAGCTCGGCTGGCGGCCGGAGTGCTCGACGCTCGACGAGATCATCGAGTCGGCCTGGGCATGGCACTCGGCCCACCCGGACGGCTACGGCAGCGGCTGACAAGAGGAAAGCGCAATGCCCAACTTGCTCGACGTGCTCAAGGAACGAGTCCTCGTCGGCGACGGCGCGATGGGGACGCAGCTCCTTGCCGCCGGGCTCGAGCCGGGCGCGTGCTCGGAGGAGTGGAACGTGAGCCACGCCGACGCCGTCCAGCGCATCCAGCGCGCCTACGTCGAGGCGGGCTCGGACCTCCTCATCACGAACACGTTCGGCGGCAACCGGATCGCGCTCGGTCGGCACGGGCTCGACGACCGGCTCGACGAGTTCAACGCCGCCGGCGTCGAGAACGCCCGGGCCGCCGCCGGTCCGGAGACGCTCATCCTCGGCGACATCGGCCCGACGGGCGCGCTGCCCGAATCGGCCGGCGGCTGCGGCGAGGACGAGTTCTTTGACGTGTTGCTCGAGCAGGCAGAAGTGCTCGCCGCTGCGGGCGTCGACGCGCTCATCATCGAGACGATCACGGCCATCGAGGAGATGCGGGCCGCGGGCCGCGCGGCACGAAAGGCAGCCAAGCTTCCCGTCATCGCCAGCGCGTCCTACGACCCAACTCCCGAAGGGAGCACGTTCCGTACGATGATGGGCGCGAGCGTCGAGGAGATGGTGCAGGCCGCGCTCGACTGCGACGCCGACGTCGTCGGCGCCAACTGCGGCAGCGTCAACATGCGCGACATGGTCGCCATCGCCGGCACGATCCGCGCGCTCACCGCGAAGCCGATCATCATCCAGGCCAACGCCGGCCGCCCGGAGCTTGTCGAGGGGCAGACCGTCTACCCCGAGACGCCCGAGCAGTTTGCCGAGCACGTCGGCGAGCTCGTCAAGCTCGGCGTCCGCATCGTCGGCGGCTGCTGCGGCACCACCCCGGCCCACATCGCCGCCGTGGCGCAAGCCGTCAAGGATCGCTAATCAAGGTTGTCCAGCACTTGTCATCAGGCTGCGCCGATGCGAGTCGGTGCATGCATGTTCTTCCCTTGTGGGCAAACCGCCTGTATCATTGTGGCAGTCGTGTGCACGGAGAGGCCACAGCGCTCCTTGGGAGCTAGCGTACTTGCATTAACCCAAAAGGTTAATGTAATCTCTTGACATCCTGCGCCGATGGAAGTAGTATTCAAAGACAGTGCGCTGCAGAAGCTCTGCTGTTCTGAGAAGAAGTGTCTGAAAGAATGGGGCACTGACAACGGGCGAAAGGTCATGCAGCGCCTCAACGAGCTGAGGGCAGCGGACACACTTGCCCTCTACATAAGGCTGCCGTTCGGGCGGCCGCACGCGCTAACGGGTGACCGGAAAGGACAGTTCGCTGTCGCCGTGAAGCATCCTCGCAGGCTGATCTTTGAACCGGCGAACGACCCCATCCCGAAGAGGGAGGATGGGAGTATAGAGCTGGATCGTGTCACGAAAGTGCGGATCATCGAGGTTGTCGATTACCATGGCTAGGGAACAGGACGCAGCGTACGAGCCAGACTACGCCATTCCACCTGGCGAAACGCTGAGGGAGACGCTCGAGGCGCTCGGGATGAGCCAGAGCGATCTTGCCCTCCGCACGGGCCGGCCCACGAAGACAATCAACGAGATTGCCAAAGGGAAGGCCACTATCACGCCCGAGACCGCCCTTCAGTTCGAACACGTTCTTGGGATTCCAGCCAGCTTCTGGAACAACCTGCAGCGCAACTACGAGGCCGACCTAGCGCAGCTCGCTGAGCGGCGTGAGCTCGAGAGATGCCTAGAACGGCTCAAGAGGCGCACGGTACGCGAAATCATCAAGCGAGGGTGGGTGCGCTCTTACGAGGACCAAGTCCAGCAGCTCCGTGAAGTGCTGGCGTTCCTTGGAGTGGCGTCACCCGGGCGATGGGAGGAGCACCTTCGGAGCATGAGGGCCTCATTCAGGATGTCAGCAGCGCGAGAAGCAGATCCTGAGGCGCTTGTGTTCTGGCTCCGCAAAGGAGAAATCGAGGCAAGGCGAATCGAGTGCGCTGACTACGACGCGACGCGTTTCCGTGAAGCGCTCGACACAATCCGCGGGCTGACGCGTTCTGAGCCCAGTGAGTCTTGGTGCGCGCTCAAAGCCGCGTGCACCAACGTGGGAGTCGCCGTCGTGCTTGTCGGAGAGCTGCCGAAGACGCGTGTCAGTGGGGCGACCCGCTGGATCAAGAACCGACCCCTGATCCAGCTCAGTCTTCGCTACAAGAGGGATGACCAGATGTGGTTCTCT
>Ga0307430_1001903_pt1 | contig 14504 bp, 12 predicted proteins | sample SalMarWE160130MG_FD_202159 | JGI IMG/M metagenome (GOLD analysis project Ga0307430, IMG submission 202159) | Salt marsh sediment microbial communities from the Plum Island Ecosystem LTER, Massachusetts, United States - WE1603-130 | ecosystem: Environmental > Aquatic > Marine > Intertidal zone >... | reverse complement strand
GGGTGCGTTCGCCTCCCTGGGCCGAGTTGACGGAACCGTTTCGACAGCCAAACCGATACCACAGTCAGCCCTTCTGAGTGAAGGAACTTATGAGACGCACCACTAGCGCATTCTCAGGAACATCACCACGCCCGCCGTGCCGTAGCTCAGATTCGGCAGCCACACGAGCGGCGGGAACCCGACCCACTTGCGCACGACGGCCACCAAGGCCGTATAGAACACGAAGTAGCCGAAACACACCACCAGGCTCGCACCCAGCGCCGCGACAGCGCGGCGTCCACCGGCGCCCGGCTTTGCCACGAGCGGGAAGCAGACCGGGACCATCAGCATCGTGAGCACCGGCAGCACGACCCTGACGTGTCGCTCGAGCCTGTATTCGCGCGCGCGCTCGGGCTGCGTCTGCTCGTCGCGCCGAATGGCGCGGTTCAGCTCGCCGAGCGTCATGGCGGGCGGCTCCTTCTCGCCCGTGATGTAATCGGGCGACAGCTCCCACTCATACATGATCCGCTTGGCGCGCCGAGGTGAGCTCTCCTCGTTGCCATGCCGGTCGATGCGCGTCACCTTGACGTCGAACAGCCACCACTGCCCGCCGAGCCACTCGGCCCGCTCGCCCGAGACGTGGAGCCGGGGCGAGTCGGCCGTTGCCGGGCGCCCCCAACTGACCCCCTCCATCACCTTGTCGCCGACGCGGTAGCGCTCGAAGTGCAGCTTGCCCTGCTTGTCGTCGGTGTAGAAGAACTGCGACGGGAGCACCTCCTTCGCCGGCTTGCGGTAGAGCATCTTGTGCTCCTCGAGGATGTACTCGTGCGTGCGCGTCGCCACCCGCTCGTTGAGCACGAACACCACGCACGCCAGCGCGGCGCAGCCGATCAGGAGCGGCGCGGCGATCCGGGCCGGGCTGAGGCCCGTCGCGCGCATCGCCATGATCTCGTTGTTGCGCGCGAGCCGCCCGATGCTCCACGCCAAGGACAGCGTCACCACGACGGGCACGAGCAGCACGGCCAGCTCGGGCACGTAGTAGAGGTAGAACTGGAGCACTCGCAGCAGCGTGAAACCCCTCTGCACGAACCGAGCCGCACGCAGCGAGAAGTCGAACAGCACGAACAGCACGACAGACACGAGCGCCACGATGCCGAACGCCGCGGCAAACCGCGCCAGCACGTACCTGTCGAGCCGCCGGATCATCGTCCGCGATTCACCCGTACCATCAGCAGCACCCCGAGCACAAGAAAGCCGACGCACGGCACCCACACGAGGATGCTCGGCACGACGCCGCCCACTGTGATCCCCTGTTCGATCCCGATAATCACCAAGAAATACGTGATCGCCACCAACACGGCCATCGCCGAGCCGAGGCTGCGCTCGCCGCGATGCACGCGCACGCCGAGCGGCACGCCGATGAACGCGAACACCAGCGGCGTCAGCGAGAACACGAGCCGCTTATTGAACTCGAACGCGTACGCGCCGGCAAGCGCCAGATCGCCCTGGCGCCGCACGACGACGCGGCGCGCGAGCAGCTCGCGCACGTTCAGGTCGTCCTTGTCCGCGAGCCGACCGGCGCGCGACTTGATATCCTCGAAGTCGAACACGACCTGGTACAGCTTGGCCCGCTCGCGCACAAGCTGCGTGGTGTCTTCAGGTGCCTCGCTCGGTCCAGCCTCGCCCTCGGGGCCGCTCTCGGCTGGAGCGTCGTCCGCAGGCGTGTCCCCGTCCGAGGCGACCTCTTCTGCGGAGGGGGTCCCTCCTGCGGCGGGGGGTGATTTGTCCTTGACGAAGAGCTCGACCTCGCACAGGTCGAGCTGCACCTTGCCCTCGCTGCGGCGATCGATGATCTCGCCCCACTCGGCCTCGATCGTCGTGGTGCGCCCGCCGGGTGAGCCCTGGACGATCGTGACGCGCTCGAGCAGCCCCTTGTTCCGGGCGCCGACGTGGATGCTGTAGTTTTTCAGGTGGATGGTCCGGCCGGGGGTGAAGAACGCATCGAGGCTGAACGCATCGAACCGCAGCTTCGCCAGCGCTTCGTGGCTGCGCGGCGCCACCCAGCCGTTGAGCCACAGCATCCCGAGCGACAGCACCAGGCCCAGCCCGAGCGCGGTCGAGAACGTGCGGACCGGCGCAACGCCGGTGGCCCGCAGGGCGATAAGCTCGTTGTCGGCCGAGAGCCGCCCGAACACCAGCAGGCACGCGATGAGCATCGAGATCGGGACCGAGTAGATCGACAAGAACACGTTGTAGTGCACCAGCAGCCTGAGCACGAGCAGCGGCGGAATGCCCAGCGTGCGGTCCTTGCCGAGCCGGACGATCGAGAGCACGGCGAGCGCCAGCGAGCACACCAGCGCGCTCACCACGAGCGCAAGGGCCACCTTGCGCAAGATGTAGCTGTGGTATAGTTTCATTGGGTAGGCGCCCCGGCCGTGTGCCGCTGCGCCTTGAAGCGGCATTGCATTATACCGAAACCAACCAGAGGCGCTCGGCGTTCAACTATAGGCGTCGGCCGCCCGGGCGGACAAGCGCTTTCTCCCCGGACGCACGGGGCAGGTGCACGACTCTGGAGCGCGAAGCAATGAGAAGAACGGATCTTGCCTCCGTCTGTTCGGCCCGCATGTGGCTGATTGCAGCCGTGGCCGCTGCGATGACGGCCGGGGCGACGGGCACGGAGCCGGCCACGGAGTCGGCCAGTGCCGGGCCGACCGAGCCGCTCGAGCTCGCGCTCGACGATTGCATCGATCTCGGCATGCAGAAGAGCTTCGAGTTCCTCAACGAGGAGGAGAGCTTCATCCTCCAGGAGTTGGCCACCTCGCTCCAGCGACACGGCTACGGCCGGCTCTGGACGAGCACGGTCTCGACCGAGACCGACTCGGACGAGATCACCGCCGAGTCCGGCTCCATCGAGATGGCCAAACGCCTGCTCACGGGCGCCGAGCTCCGGCTGAGCGCCGGCAGCTCAGGCTCGCACGCAACGGGAGCCGACGACGAGTACGGCTCCTCGGTGAGCGTGTCGATCGAGCAGCCGCTGCTGCGCGGCGCCGGCCGGCTCGTCGCGCGCGAGGACCTCACCCAGGCCGAGCGCGACCTGGTCTACGCCGGCCGCGACCTGATCCTGTTCGAGCAGCAGTTCCTCATCGATATCGTGTCGCAGTACTACCGGCTCGTGCAGCAGCAGCTCCAGATCCAGAACCAGCAGGAGAAGGTCGACCGCGCGCTCGACCTGGTGAGGCGCACGGTGGCGGCCTGGTCGACGGGCAGCGCCACGCCCATCGACAAGCTGCGCGCCACGCTCGACCTGTCGCGAGCGCGCAACGACCTGAGCGACTCCCAGCGGCGATACGAACTGCAGCTCGACAGCTTCAAGCTCAGCCTCGGCCTGCCGATGGAGCGGCGCGTCGAGCTCGTCGCCTCTACGCGCGGCGACCTGCCGTACGAGCCGGTGCTGGAGCTCCGACTGAGCGTGCCCAGGGAGCTCGAGCTCGACGACGAGCTCGAGTCGGCCCGGGAAGGTGCCTCGCCCGAGGAGCTCGTATTGCTCGAGGGGCTTCGAATCGAGGACGACGAGCTGGCCCAGTCGGGCCGACCGGTCGCGGAAGTGCTCGACGAGCACGTCGCCGCGTCGCTCGCCAACCGGCTTGACCTGAGAACGGCCGGCGACGAGGCCGAGGACGCTCGCCGCGCCCTGCGGATCGCCCGCAACAACCTGCGCGGCGATCTGGCGCTCGCGGCACGCGTCGGCTACTCGACCGAATCGGCCACCTCGTTCGACGACCAGGAACTCGGGGCGCCCGAGTGGTCGGTCGGTCTTGCCTACGAGATCCCGCTCGATCGCGTCGCCGAGCGGACCACGTACCGGCGGCAATTGCTTGCCTACGGCCGCTCGCAGCGTCGAGCGAGCCGGGTGCGCGATCAGGTGCTTCTCGACGTGCGCAGCACCATCAGCGAGCTGCACCGGGCCGAGATCACCGTCCTGATTCAGAAGCTCAACGTCCTGACGGCCACCAAGCGACTGAGGCGGGCGGACGCCGAGTACGAGCGGGGCACGATCTCGAACCGCGACGTGGTCGAGGCGTCGAACGAGCTGCTCGACGCCAAGAACGCGCACGACCGGGCGCAGATCGACCACATCATCGCGACCCTTCAACTGAGGAAGGACGCCGGCCTGCTCGATCCGGACCGGTGGCGGGAGGAAACAAGATGAGCAGCCGTGGCTCGAAGCAGCTTCTCGGCGCGAACGGGCGCCGCGTGCTGTTGTTCTTCTCGGTCGGCGGCGCCCTCGTGCTCGCGCTGATCGTCACGATGATACTCGTGTATCGCGCCAAGCGCGTGGCAGCCGGCGGGCTCTACACGGTCAAGAAAGGCACGCTGCGCATCGTGATCACCGAGGACGGCGAGCTCGCCGCCAAGGAGAGCGAGAAGGTCGTCGCCGACATCGACGCGCAGGCGAAGATCGTCTGGATCATCGACGAGGGCACCTTCGTCAGGAAGGGCACAAAGCTCGTCGAGCTCGACAAGACCCAGCTCGAGACGTTCCTCGAATCGCTTGAGCTCGACCTCATCACGCTCAAGGCCAACTACCAGAACGCCGAGGGCCAGCTCAAGGTCCTCAAGGCCGACGGGCCGCAACAGCTCAAGAAGCTCGAGTTCGAGGTTGAGAAGGCGCGCGCCCGTTACGAGAAGGCCCTCGCCCTGCGGCCGCGTGAGGAATACAAGGACGTCTACAGCGAAAGCGAGCTGCGGGACGCGCAGATCGCCGTCGCCGAAGCGGAGATGAACCACGACACGGCCAAACTCGCGCGCCAGCTGTACGAGGAGTACATTTACCCGCAGAACCTGGCCGACGCCGACGCCGACCTCGAGAGGGCCAAGCGCCTCTACGAGAGTCAGGTCGAGAAAGAAAAGGAAGTCACGGAGCAGCTCGCCAAGATGGAGCTTATCGCCCCGTCCGACGGCCTCGTCATCTACGGCGAGGGCAGCGCTGGACGCCGGCGGTGGGGGAACGAAGAGGCCGAGATCAGCGTCGGCTCCAACGTCTACAAAGGCCAGGTCGTGATCACGCTGCCGAACGTGACCAAGATGCAGGTCGCGATCCGGGTCCACGAGTCCGACTTCCCGAAGATCAGGAAGGGCCTGCCGGCCACCATCCGCGTTCTCGATAAGGACTACACGGGCGCAGTGGCCAGTATCGGCGCGCTCGCACGCGAACGCGATGGGTGGCGAAGCGAGGGCGTCAAAGTCTTCGACGTCGCCGTCGACATCGAAGGCACCTACATCGATCTCCGCCCCGGCGTGTCGGCTCGCGTCGATGTTCTCGTCAACGAGATTCCCGGCGTGCTGTTGGTCCCGATCGAGGCCGTGCGTATCGAGCCGGGCAAGCCCGACGAGCGGTTCTGCTACGTGCGCACCGCGTCGGGCTACGAGAAGCGCCAGGTCACGCTCGGAGCATCGAACAACAGCTTCGTCGTTGTCGAGACGGGGCTGAACGAGGACGACCAAGTCTACCAGTACGACCCGACGGCACGAATGGACTAGCGCACGGCACCATGAACGACGCGAACCCGCTCGTCAATCCCGACTACGACGGCCCCGTCGTCGAGGCGCGCAACCTGCACCGCGTCTTCACGATGGGCGAGAGCGAGGTGCGCGCGCTCGACGGGCTCGATCTGCGCATCGAGCGCGGCGAGATGCTCGGCATCATGGGCGCCTCGGGCTCGGGCAAGTCGACGCTGCTCTATCTGCTCGGCTGTCTCGACCGGCCCACGGCCGGCGACTACCTGCTCATGGGCCAGAACGTGGCCGAGCTCAACGACGACGAGCTGAGCGCCATCCGCAACAGCATGATCGGCTTCGTGTTCCAGACCTTCCACCTGATCCCCCAGCTCACCGTGCTCGAGAACACCGAGGTGCCGCTCTTCTACGGCGGCACGCACCCGCACAACCGGCGCGCCCGCTGCATCGAGCTGCTCGAGCAGGTCGGCCTCGGCGACCGGCTGCACCACCGCCCGAACGAGCTGAGCGGCGGCCAGATGCAGCGCGTCGCCATCGCCCGCGCGCTGGTCAACGACCCCGTGCTCCTGCTCGCCGACGAGCCGACCGGCAACCTCGACAGCCACTCGGGCGACGAGATCCTCGCCGTCGTCAGCCAGCTCCACGAGGCGGGCCGCACGATCGTGTTGATCACGCACGACGAGCGCATCGCCGAGCGCTGCCAGCGCATCATCCACCTGCTCGACGGCAAGGTGCTCCAGGAAACCGCTGGTTCGTGATGCCCGCCGCGTGGCCGGCCGCGGCCGCCGTTACACACCGACGACGTTGACGCGCCGCCCGCACGAGGTGCACGCGCCGTCGCTCACGCCGCGCACGACGGTGCGATACCCGAGCCGCTCGATGAGCAGCGCGCCGCAGCCCGGGCAGACCGTGTTCGCGCCCGTGTCGGAATAGACGTTGCCGAGGTAGACGTGCTCGAGCTTCTCGAGCGCGATCTCGCGCGCCCTCACCAGCAGCGCCTCGTCCGTCGGCGGCAGATCGAGCTTGTGGTGCGGGAAGTAGCGCGAGAAGTGCAGGGGCGTGTCGGCCCCGAGCTCGCCGGCCACCCAGTCGCGCATCCGGCGCACGTCGTCGAGGAGCTCCGCGTCCGCCTTGAACGGCACGATGAGGTGGGTCAGCTCGACGTGCCAGTGCGGCCGCACACGGGCCACGGTGCGCAGCACGGGCTCGAGCTCGCCGTGGCAGTAGCGCCGGTAGAACTCGGGGTCGAACGATTTGACGTCGATGTTGGCCGCGTCGACGTGCGGGATGAGCTCGTCGAGCGGCTCGGGATTGATGAACCCGTTGGTCACGAGCACGTTCTTGAGGCCATGCTGGTGCGCCAGCACGGCGGTGTCGAGTACGTACTCGAACCAGACGAGCGGCTCGGTGTACGTGTAGGCGATCCCGAACGAGCCGTGCCGCAGCGCGAGCCCCACCGCGGCCTCAGGCATCAGGCGCTCCGACGGCGCATCGACCCGCTGGGCGATCTGCCAGTTCTGGCAGAAGACGCAGCCGAAGTTGCACCCCTTCGTGCCGAGGCTCAGGATCTCTTTGCTCGGGTAGTAGTGGTAGAGGGGCTTCTTCTCGATCGGGTCGACGTGACAGCCAGTCACCTCGGCGTAGATGATAGTGACGAGCCGGCCGCCCTCGTTCGTGCGCGTCTTGCAGAACCCGAACTGCCCGTCCTTGAGTGTGCAGTCCTTCGGACAGAGCCGGCACTGGATCCGCCCGTCCTCGAGCACCACCCCGTATTTCGCCTCGTGCTTCATGGTCGACCTCGACACGAACCGACTGTCAGGCGCCGGCGCCACGATGTCAAGCACCTCTGGAGACCGCCGCACAAAGAGGCGGGCAGCGTCTCAGCTCGACCCGCCCTCCCTGTCAATTCGGCACGTTGGAGTGCTCAGATCAGCCAGCGCACGAATCGTGTTGTGGAACATCTGTCGGATTCGCGAATCGAACCCACTGTGCAATGCGTTGCGCCAAGCAGGCTCGTTTACACAAGGAGTCCAACAATGATTACACGGCAATTCCGAAGGGCGTCTCTCGCAGCCGCAGTGCTGCTCCTCAGCGTCGGCTTCGCGGACGCCAGGATCAAGATGGCGGCGCTTCCGGAGCGAGCGGCCACGATCGTCCGGCTCGACAACCGCCAGGCCACGCTCGTCGAGGAGGAACGCGTCCTGACGCTCCAGAAGGGCCTCAACAAGGTCGATTTCTCGTGGAACGGTGTCGGCATCGACATCGACTCGATCCGCCTCCAGGTGCTCGACCACCCCGAGGACGTGACGTTGCTCAACGTGAGCTATCCGCCCAACGAAGCGGCGCTCGTGTGGGAGATCGCCTGCACGGACGCCGTCGAGGAGAGCGTTCGCATCAGCTATCTGCTCGGCAACATCGATCGGCTCATCACCTACAAGGCTGTCGCCGACAAGGACGAAACTCAGGTCGCGCTGAGAAGCTTCATCGTGCTGCGCAATTTCTCCGGCGAGGACTTCGACTCGGCGCGCGTGTTGCTCGACTACGGGGAAGCGTTCGAGCGCGGCCTGCGCCATGAGGAGACGAGGCAACTGCTCTTCCTCAAACGCGCCGAGGTGCCGATCACGAAGGTCTGGACGTTCGACGCGCGCACGCTGCCGTGGGACCCGGAGGAACTCGAGAACCGAAACGTCGGCATCCCCGTCACGTATCGCATCCACAACACCGCCGAGAGCACGCTGGGCGAGTTCGCCCTGTGGGGCGGCAAGGCGCGCGTCTTCCAGCACGACGGCCACGGGAGCACGATCATGCTCGGCGAGGACGTCAGTCCCCTCGTGCCGGTTGGCGAGGCCATGGAGCTCTACGTCGGCGACAGCCGCGACATCGTCGTGACGCAGCGCAAGATGCGCGAGCAGATGGTCAACATCCGACGCTCGGTCTACGGCGACATCGTCCTGCACGACATGGACGAGGCGATCACCGCGAAGATCGAGAACTTCAAAGACACGCCGGCTGTGCTCACGCTGATCGAGGAGATTCCCGGCCAGTGGCGGATGGTTAAGTGCAACCTCGACTACGTTCGCGAGGATGCCTTCACGATCAAGTTCGAGATCGCACTGCCGGCACGCGACGAGAACGGCCCGAGCACAGTCACACTCGACATGCAGTACACGCGGCTGAACCTGCGGCAGGTGCCACGTGCCAGCAACCAATAGAAGGAGAAGAACCATGAAACACCTCGTGGTTACGATACTGCTGCTGTGGATGCTCGCATCGCCGGCGGCGGCAAAGGTAGACCTCGTAACGTTGCCGACACGCGACACGGTCCAACTGACGATCTACAACTCGGCCGACCTGACACTGGCCCGCGAAACGCGCGCACTTACGCTGAGACGGGGCGTCAACAGGCTTCAGTTTTCCTGGACGAACACGCTGATTGACCCGACCAGCCTGGAGATGCTGCCGACGGCGCATGCAGACAAGATCGACGTCTTCGACCTGACGTACTCGGCGTGTGGAACATCTCGAGCGACATGAGCGGCGAGGTTCCCGTCGAGATCACGTACCTGACCAGCGGCCTGTCCTGGCGCGCGTTCTACATGGGCACGTTGACCCACGACGAGAAGACAATGCGCCTGCAGGGCTACGTGGTGGTCACCAACAACAGCGGCGAGGACTACGAGAACGCGCAGGTTCGTCTCATCGTCGGCAAGGTGCACATTCTCGACCAGATCGCCTTCCTCGCACGTCTGCAGTATCCGTTCGGCCGGCCCGGACAGGAAGTCGGCTTCTGGGGAGCAAAGGCCCCTTCCGCAGCGCGCGCCACGCTGGAGAGGGAAATCAAGGACGCTGCGAAATACGATTACGGCTTGAGGAAAGAGATCAGGAAAGAGGGCCTCAGTGAGTACTTCCTCTACACGATCGAGGGCACGGAGACGATCCCACACGGCTGGTCGAAACGCCTGCCGAGCTTCGACGTCGCCGAAGTCCCCGTCGTGAATCTCTACAAGTACGAGGAAGAGCGCTACGAAAACCAGGTTGTCCGCTTCCTGAGCTTCAAGAACGATGAGGAACACAATCTCGGCGAGACGCCCATCCCGGGCGGCCGGCTGAAGGCCTACCGAACGGTGGATGCCGACGGACACCTTTCCTACACGAGCCAGTCGGCGTTCAAATACATCCCCGTCTGTGAGGACGTCGAGCTGAACCTGGGCCTGGTCGAGAACGTGATCGTCGAGGCCACGCTCATGGAGTACTCGACCACGAACTACATGTTCTCAAACAAAGGTACGATCAGGGGCTGGGACGAGATACGGCGCTACAAGATCGTCGCCAAGAATACGCGCGACATCGCCGTGGAAGTCGAGATCAAGCGGAACTTCGGCACCCAGTACTGGACCATCGAGAAGAGCGGCGCATTCGACCAGTTCGAGACCGTTGACAAAGACACTGTCAAGTTCACTGTCCAGCTTCCGCCGCGTTCGGCCAAGGAGTTCTGGTACGTGGTGACAACGCTGCACGGTGACCGGCAAGACGCGTGGTCGCCGACGTTCTAGACCGTCCGTCGCCGAATGGGGCATCAGCTCAAAGCGCAGACCGACGCAGGCCGGGCGCCCGCTACCGGGCGGGCGTCGTGTGGACCGCCGCGTAGCCCGTCGTGCCGGGCGGCACCGTGACAACGGGATCGGTCGAGATGAGGGTCGCGTAGAAGCTGTCCCCATCGACGTCGCCGAAGAAGACGGCGCTCGTGATCGTACCACTCGTCTCGGCCGAGGCGTCCACAGTCAAGGACACGACCACGTATCCCGGCACGGCCCGCGTCAGCAGCCCCGCCCCGTCGGTCAGGTCAACGGCGACGCGGTTGTCGTCGCTGATCGCGATCTCACCCACGTCGGTCGGCTCGATCGCGTCGGGGCCCCGGAACTCGAGCCGGCGACGCGCGTCGGCGACGCCGCCGGCGAAGGTGAGCTTGTTGCGCGTGGCGTGGTTGATGCCCACCACCGCGAACAGCCGGGGCCGATACTGCCGCCGGTCGTCGTTGTAGTACACCTCGGGATACGGCGCGTTGTCGTAGGACGGGTCGCGCCCGGGCCACGAGTCGTCGTAGTAGCCGAACTGGCCTTCGAGCAACATCGTGTAAGCCAGCCAGAAGAAGCCCTTGGTGCCGCGCTCGGTGCTGTTGTGCCAGCCCCAGTCGGCTCCCTCGCTGTTGACGACGAGGAACGCGCCGCGATGCGTTTCCCCATCGCGGTGGTCCGTATACGAGCGGTTGTCGTCGTAGCCGACGATGCACAGCGAGTGGCGGAACCGCGGGCCGTTCTCGCGCGAGTACCAGACTCGGTTGTCGATCCCCGGCTGCTCGTCGTCAGGGTACGGGGGGAAGTTGCTCGCCACCACGGCGCGGCTGACCGCGCAGTTGCCGTTGGCGATGTGCTGCTTGATCAGCTCGAGGCCGGCGGGGCTGTCGGCCCGGATCGTGTGCGTCGTCCCCGTGCGGTTCTGCAGCGCGCCGACCCAGGCCGTCTCGGTGGGCCACTCGCGGTAGTCCTTCTCGACGGGGTGCAACGTAAGGGTGGCGCATCCGAAGTCGGCGAGCCGGTTCATCGCGTGCTCGGTGCACTCGGCGCCGAAGTGGCCCTTGCTGATCAGGCAGAACAAAAACCGCGGGCTGCAGATCACGTCGGGGTCGTTGCTCGCGGCATTGAGTCCCTCGTCGCGCGCCTGCGTGTAGGTGTTGTAGTAGTAGGCCGACGACCAGGACGTGCAGTCGCCGATCTGCTGCTTGCGCACCGGCGGGAAGTACATGAACGTACTGTTGTCGGCCAGCGAGGGACGGCGCCCAGGCACCGCCGGCGGCGGGCCGGTCGCCGCCGCTTCCGACAACGCACGCGCCCGCGACAGCGCGTTCGGCTTCACCGTCCGGGTTTCGACCGACCTCGACTGCCAGATCCCGGGCCCTGACGGGTCGATCACCGGGCCTTTCTCCGGCTGCGCCGGCTCGGACCCGGCGTCACGCGGGGCCGAGGCTGTGGCCGCAGCGACGACGAGCACCAAGGCCGCGCGCCGGCAGACGCCGCCTGGCAGAGCACTCGTCCGATAGCTCTTTCCTGCACGCAACGGGCTCATTGCCCTCGTGTCTCCCGGAACTGATCGGCCCGACGCCGTGCGGCCACAGTCCCGGTGCGTCCTTCATCTCAGCGTATTACAGCGCTGTCGTCGTCTCAAGGGCCGTGCGCACGAGGACGGCCGCTGCCAAAGCGCGCACCGCTCGTCCCGGCGGGGGAAACGCTCACGAGCGCTCGTCGAACAGGTCGCCGCTGCGGCGCCGGATGGCGTCGTCGCGGCGGACGGTTTCGACCCGCTTCGCCTCGTCGACGAACTCGTCGACGTCCTCGAACGCGCGGTACACGGACGCGAACCGGACGTAGGCGACCTCGTCGAGCTTGCGCAGCTCGCGCATGACGAGCTGTCCGAGCTGCTTCGAGTCGATCTCGCGGCCGAAGGTATCGGCAACTTCGTTTTCGATCAGCGCGACGGCGCTCTCGATCGCGTCGGTCGGCACGGGCCGTTTGCGGCAGGCGATCTCGATCGAGCGCCGCAGCTTACCGCGGTCGAAGTCCTCGCGCCGGTCGTCGCGCTTGAGCACGCGCAGCGGTGCGTGCTCGACGCGCTCATACGTGGTGAACCGCGCGCGGCACCCATTGCATTCGCGCCGCCGCCGGATCACGAACCCGTCGCTCGAGCCGCGCGAGTCGATGACCTTCGAGTCAGGCGCCTTGCAGAAGGGGCATTTCATCGCGAGGCCTCCTGCGCTCTGTTCGACGCGTCGAGCTCGACGATGAGCGCCGTCTCGTCGCACTCGGGGAACTTGGGGCAGCGGATGCAGTCGTTCCAGACCTTGCGCGGCAGCTCGTCCTTCGAGCACTCGCCGAAGCCGAACCGCGCAAAATAGCCCGGCCGGTACGTGAGCGCGAAGACGCGCGCGATGCCCAGCTCGCGCGCCTCGGCAAGGCAGGTGCCCACAAGGGCCGAGCCGATGCCGCGCCCCTGCTCGCCCGGATCGACGGCGAGCGATCGTAGCTCGGCCAGGTCGCGCCAATCGACGTGCAGGGCGGCGGTGCCGAGCACGCGGCCGTTCTCTTCCCACACCGCGAAATCGCGCAGGAAGTCGTAGATCTCCGAGAGCGGCCGCAGGAGCATCTCGTCCCGCTTGCCCCAGTAATTGATCAGCTCCCGGATCCGCTCGGCGTCGCCGACGCGCGCCTTGCGCACCTGTCCACCCTGTGTAGTCATCTCAGCGTCAGTCCCGCTCGCTCTGCTCGCGTGCGCACGCCGCACGCAGCGTTCTGGAAGGATACAACGGCGGCGCCTGCTGCACAACCCGCGGCGCCCGCCGCACAACCCGCGGCGCCCGCCGCACAACCCGCGGCGCCCGCCGCACAACCCGCGGCGCCCGCCGCGCAACCGGCGCCGCGCTAGGCTCTCCGCAGCGATTCCCAGCGGGCGCGAAGCGCCTCGACCCGCTCGTACGGCAGCCGCACCTGACCCATCCGGAGCCCGTCGGCCGACTGGTGGCAGTCCGAGCCTCCGGTCACGAGCAGGCCGGCCTCCTCGGCCATCTGCACATAGCGCTTGGTCGTGCCGACGCGGCAGTAGGAGTAGTACGCCTCGATGCCCATGACGCCGTCATCGACAATGGATGCGACAAGCGCGTCGTCTCTGAGCAGCATCGGGTGCGCGAGCACGGGCACGCCGCCGATCCGGCGGATCAGGGCGCACGCCTCCGACGGGGTCATCTTCCACTTGGGCGCATAGCCGGGCCGGCCCGGCGTCAGGTACCGGGCGAACGCCTCGTCGATGCTGCCGACGCGGCCGGTCTCGACCAGCACACGTGCCAGGTGGGGCCGGCCGATCGCGCCGTCGCCGGCAAGCTCCTGCACGCGCTCGATGTCGACGGGCACGCCGATCTCGGCAAGCTTCTCGACCATGGTGCACATGCGGTGCTGGCGGTAGGTGCGGCACGCCTCGAGCACCTCGTGCAGGGCCGGCGCATCACAGTCGATGTAGTAGCCCAGGATGTGCACCTCGCGCTCGCCGACGGCCGTGCGACGCGAGCGTCGCCCAGGCTGTTTTCGCGGAACCGCCGTGCGACCGTCAGGTCGCTTAAGCGGTTCCTCCGGAACCGCCGTGCTGAGCTCGACGGCGGGCACGACCTCGACGCCGCACGCGCGCCCTGCCTCCAGCGCCTCGGGGATGCCGCTTACCTCGTCGTGATCGGTGATGGCGACCGCGGCGAACCCGAGGTCGGCTATCGCCCGGACCACCTTGCCGGGCGACCAGCAGCCGTCGGAGGCCGTCGTGTGCAGATGCAGATCGGCGACTCGGCCCGAGCCGTGAGTGTGCTGCGGCATGGTGTGGTGAGCCATTGGGCTACGCTATTGGGCAAGGATGCGCCTGGCCTCGTCGAGGAAGATCCCCTGCATGTTCATCTTGAGCGCTTCGGAGTTCGACGAGTACTCAAGCGCCGCCTCGCGCGTAATCAGCTTCTCGTTAAACAGCTTCAGCAGCGCCTGGTTGAACGTTTGCATCCCTTCATCGACGCCCGTTTCGATCGCCGCCGGCAGCCGGTCGAGCTTGTTCTCGTAGATCATCTTCTGCACGGTGAGCGTGCCGATCATGATCTCGACCGCCGGGATCACGCCCGTGCCGGAGGCCCGAGGCACCAGCCGCTGGCAAACGATCGAACGCAGGTTGGTCGAGAGCTGCAACCGTACCTGCTCGCGCTCGTGCTCCTGGAAGAAATCGAGGATGCGTCCGACCGCCTGTGAGGCGTTCGTGGTGTGGAGCGTCGAGAAGACTAGGTGGCCGGTGTCGGACGCGGCGAGTGCGGCCATGAAGCTCTGTGCGTCGCGCATCTCGCCAATGACGATCACGTCCGGATCCTGGCGCATCACGTGCTTGAGCGCCCGGTGGAACGACTGGGTGTCGATGCCCACCTCGCGCTGATTGAT
>Ga0307430_1001899_pt1 | contig 14520 bp, 7 predicted proteins | sample SalMarWE160130MG_FD_202159 | JGI IMG/M metagenome (GOLD analysis project Ga0307430, IMG submission 202159) | Salt marsh sediment microbial communities from the Plum Island Ecosystem LTER, Massachusetts, United States - WE1603-130 | ecosystem: Environmental > Aquatic > Marine > Intertidal zone >... | reverse complement strand
AAGCGCGCCGGCGCCAGGAGGCGAACCAGGCCTTCCGCCGCTACATCGAGCTGGAGCCCAACGGCGACATGGCGCCGCAGGTCCGGCAAGCGCTCGAGGCCGGTAGTTGGCCCGAGGAAGAGCGCCGGTCGCCCGAGATCGTGCAGCAGGCGCGCCAGGTTCACGACCGCGCCCGCCAACTCTCCGACGCCGGCGAGTTTGAGCAGGCGGCCGAGGCCTACCTGGAGGGTTACCGCCAGTTCAGCCAGGTCCACGAACTGCTGCTCAACGCGGGCCTCTGCTACACGTGGGCCCGCAGGAACGAGCAGGCGATCGAGGCGTTCACCCAATACCTCCAAACGCCGGGCGCCGATCCGGCAGCGATCGCCCATCTGGCCGAGTGCCACATGGCCGAGGGCGACTTGCCGGTGGCGCGCGACACCTACCAGCGCTACCTGCAACAGGACCCCGACGGCGAGCTGGCGCAGCAAGCCCGGCAGGTCATACGGTTCATCAGCCGCCTCAATCCGATGCCGACAAGGGCGAACCTGGAGGAAGCAAAGGAGCACATTACGCGCGCCAACGAGCACGCGGAGGCGGGTCGCTACCGCCGCGCGCAGCGCGAGCTCGAAGCCGCCTACGAGATCATCCCGGTGCCTTCGGTCCGCTACAACATCGGCGCGTGCTACTTCAGCAGAGGAGAGTACGAGGAGGCGCTTCCCTACTTCCTGCAGTACATCCAACAGGTGGGCGACGAGGGGGTTTACGCCTCGACCCACGTCGATGCCGCGGCGTGCCTTGCCGAGCTCAATCGTAATGAGGAGGCAATGGAGCATATCCGCGCGTACCGCGCCCGGGCCGATGCGGCCGAGCTGCCCCGGGAGCAGTACCACAGGGACAGGGCCACGGCGATCGAAAACCAGTGCAAGGAAGACTAGCTCTCGGGATGACCTGAGAGGAGAAGCTATGAAGCAGCACGTGTTGTGTCTGTTCCTGATCGCCGCGCTCGCCATGTGTGCGCCAGGCACCGCCGTCGCCGGCGAGGAGGAAGAAGCCCAAACCGGCGCCACCGACGAGCAGCACGAAGGCGGTACACCGTCGACTGGCGGCACAGCGCCGACTGCGACGGTCGAAGGCGACATGAACGCCGCGAGGCGCCTTTTCGAGCAGGCCGAGCAGGCCTATCGCGACGGCCAATATGTGCAGGCCGCTACTTTCTTCCAGCAAGCGTACGAGACGGCGCGCCACCCAGCCTTCCTCTACAACACAGGCCAGTCGCTCTTCATGGCCGGCCGCTGGCAAGACGCACTCAACACCCTCCGGCAGTACGTTTCGGCCTATGAGGGCTCCGGCCCGCACGTGGGCCAGCTTGACTCGCTCGTGCACATCCGCATCGCCGAGTGCCTTCACCGCCTCGACCGCCGCGACGAGGCAACCCGCGCGTTGCGCGGCTACCTTCAGGCGGACCCGCAGGGCGACCTCGCGCAGGCCGTCCGCGAGTGCATCGACGGCGGCCAGCCGCCGAGCTCGATCGGCGCTCGTGACCCGTCCACCGTGGAGGCCGCGCGCCGCATCCACGACGAGGCCGCGGCGCTGCACCAGCGAGGCAACAACCGGCAAGCAGCCGAGCGCTTCCTGGAAGGCTACCGGCAGTACAACGACATCACCGAGTTCCTTTACAGCGCGGCGAGCTGCTACCGCTCGGCCCGGATGTGGGACGACGCGATCCGCGAGTACGAACGCTACGTGATGACCGCGTGCCCGGCCGCCGACGCCTTCGTCGAGCTCGCGCAGTGCTATCACGAGCGCGCCGACTACGAGCGCGCCATCGACGCGTATCGGCGCTACCTGCAGCGCGAGCCGCGCGGCACGTTTGCCGCCGACGCGCGCGAGTACGTTCAGTCCATGACGACCGTGCTCGAGATGAGCCGTCAGCGGCCGCCGAGCGAAACCATCAGCCAGGCGTCGCAGCATTTCGACCGCGGCCGGACCCACTACGGGGCCGGACGATACCGGCAGGCGCTCCAGGAGTTCTCGCAAGCGCACGACCTCGCACCGACGCGCGAGACCCAGTACAACATGGGTATGTGCTACTACTGCATGCGCGACTGGATGCACACGCTCACCACGTTCGAGAACTACCTGCGCGACGGCGACGACGCCGCGCACGCCATAGCCCACCTCTACGCGGCCCACGCCGAAATCGAGCTCGAGCGACCGGGCAATGCGCAGCGCCACATTCAGGACTACCTGACCCGCGCCAATGCCCAGGAGCTCCCGAACGAGGAACGAGATCGGCGGTTCGCACAGGAGCTCCAGGAGCGCGTGCGCCGTGCGCTCGCGCCGTTCACCGGGGGCTCATAACGAGACGAGAAACCAGAACCGGCAACACGTTGAAGGATTGATACGGGAGGAGCGATCATGAAACGACACACGCTGACACTGATCGTTCTCGTCGGGCTCGCGCTCTACGCGGCCGGCATCGCCGCGCAGGAGATCCTGCTCGACGAGAACGTCAAGGCGGGCAAGCTGCTGTGCTTCCGCGACTTCGGCGACCCGAAGAAGTACTACTACCTGGCCGACCAGCCGCACGTCGCGCTCAAGGACAAAGGCCAGCCCGAGTTCGCCTTCATCAAGTACGTCAAGAACGTGCCGCGCGAAGGCGAAGGCGGCATCGAAGAAGGCGAGGGCGGCGGCGTGGTCACCTGCCTCATGAGCTACGAGGTCGACGAGGACGACCGCCGTGAGGCCGAGCGCGTCCTGCAGCAGATGGTGCCCGGCGCCAAGCTTGCCGGCCCCGTCATCTACCGCGCGGGCAGCTACGCGGTGACCACCCCGCTCGCGAGCGGCGAGGACGAAGGCGCCGACGTGATGAAGTTCATCCACCAGATCTTCGCCACGGGCAAGGCGCCGGTGCTCGAGGGGCACAAGTGCGCCGTGGCGATGCGGCTCACCAAGGAGGGCGCCACGCTCCTGTGGGAAAGTTTCAAGATGGGCACCTCCCAGGTGAGCGTCGTCTACGAGATGGAGGTCAAGGGGTACCGCAACCCGTTCGAGGCGACCATCATCGCCGACTGGTCCAAAGTGACCAAGCACCGCCAGCTCCAGGCCGGCGTCAAAGCCAAGTGGTTCGGCGCCGACCTTGACATGCTCTGGCAGGACCTGAGGCAAACGGGCGCGGTCCAGATCATCCAGAAGGGCGAAGATGCAAACATGGAGAAGATCCTCGCCGAGGCGCAGCGCATCATTATGGCGCGCATCTTCGACCGCGAGGAGATGCCCAGCCTCGGCACCCTGGCAAGCCAGGCCGGCGGCCAGAACGCCTACTCGAACCTCGACCGCGCCGTCAGCTACATGCGCGACGAGGAGACCCGGCGCCGCAACCGCCCAAGCGGTAGCCGCGAAGGCCGAACGACCTCGAGCAAGCTGTACATCGACTGGCCCGGCCCGGAATCCGAATACGCGCGCGACACGGGCTACTGGGTCGTCGTCGCTTCGGAGGACGGCGACAGCGACCACGAGCAGGAGGAGGTATCGGAGACCGACACCGAGACGACCACGGAAGGCGGCGGCGGGACCGGCGCCGGAACTGAAACCGGCGGCACCGAGGGCGAAGAGGGCTCACGGCGCGGCGAGCTGCGTGAATCGCCTTTGCTCGGCGGCACCGGGAGCGCCGAATCGAGGCGCTCGAGGCTGCGCCGGCCGGGCGAGCGGTCGCCGGCGGCCGAACAGCGCGACGCGCTCCGCTCGCCCTACCGCGAGGATGAGGGCGGCGACGGCGCCGCGGCCGATCGCGCCGACGAGCGGGCCGAGGGCCGCGACCGCGAACGCGAGGAGGAGCGCACGTCGGGCATCTCGATGCTGGTCTCCTACAAGATGCGCAAGATCAAGGTGTCGGGCCGCCAGGAGATCACGCTGAAGAAGTATACGCTCGACACGCAGCCGTTCGTCTTCACGGCGAACATCAATGGCATGCGCCGCTACATGAACGACCCGGGCGTCTTCAAGGCCGTCAACCTCGACGACCCGGTCTTCAAGCAGCGCGAGGTGCTCGTCTCGCTCGACGGCCAGGACGCGGCCGACTTCGACAAGTTCATCAACTACGTCACCGTCCAACTGCGCAAGGAGCACCAGAACGGCCAGACCACCTACCAGGAGATCAAGATCGACAAGACCAACTTCCAGGAGAACGCCAACTACTTCCGCATGGTCTACGGCTGGAAGGGCGATACCGATCGCACCAAGTGGATCAGCTTCAAGTACAAGGTCGTCTGGAGCTTCTTCGGCGGCGCCGTCTACGAACAGCCGTGGACGACGACCGACGACTTCATGATCAGCGTCAGCCCGCCGACCAAGTACCGCACGATCCGCTTCGAGGCCGACCCCGAGATGCTGCGCGACGAGAACGTGCGCCACGTCGATGCGACGATCCGCTACACGCTCTTCGGCACGCCGTGGTCCAAGCGCGTCATCTTGCGGTCGCGCGACGAGGCGCCGGAGAAGGAGGTCGAGTACGTCCACCTCGACGGCGACTACGACTACGAGTACGAGCTCTCGTGGCGGCTGCGCGGCAACAAGAAGGTCGAGACCGGCCCGCTCGCCGGCGACGACACGATCATCTACTGCGACGAGCTGCCTGAGAAACCGACCAACTAAGCGTTAGGCGAGACAGTCCACATGTCTCTGCAACAACAGGGCGGGGCATGGCCCGATCGCCATGCCCCGCCCGTTCAGCCCCTGCAGACCGCAAGCAGGCGGCCGAGGAAGCCGCGTCCCTGGCTCGTCGTGCTCATCGTCGCCGCCGTGGTGGCCGCGGCCAGTGTGCACAGAGAACGTACGGACAACTGGGAACGGCATCACGAGAAGGCGGAAAGGCTGTACGAGGCGGGCCGCTACCAGAAAGCCGGCGACGAGGCCGAGAAGGCCCTCGCGAAAGCCGAACGCCGCTTGGGGCCGAAAGACCCACACGTCGGGTCGTGCCTCTGCACGCTGGGCCGCATCCGCCTGGCGCAGGCAAGGTACGGTGAAGCCGAGCACTGCCTCAAGCGCAGTCTGCGAATCTACGAGTCGGCGCTCCCAGCCGATCCACGCTTCATCGCAATCGTCGCTGGGGACCTGGCGGAGCTCTACTTCCGGTCGGAGAGGTTCGACGAGGCCAAGCCTTTCGCCGAGCGAGCCCTTGAGATCGCAAGGGGCCATTTCGAGCCCATGGACCCCGAACTGGCTAAAGCATGCCGGGGCATGGGCAACCTGCATCGGGTCCATGGACAATACGACGAGGCCGAGCAGCTTCTTCGAGAGGCCTTGGCAGTCGATACGCGCGCCAAGGGCGAGCACGACATCGCGGTGGGCATCGACCTCAATGATCTCGGCGTGCTGCTGACGGCGCAGGGCCGGTATGATGAATCTGAGACTGCCCTGGAGCAAGCCCTCGAGATCAGCCGAAACACCAGGGGCGCTCGCGATCCGGAGGTGGCGACCAACCTCAGTAATCTCGCCGACATGTACGCCGCCCAGGGGCGCCTCGACGAGGCCGAGAGCGCCTACGAACAGGCGCTCTCCATCATCGAGGAAGCGTACGGCCCCGAGCACCTGTCAGCCACGTACCAGCTGGCTGGGCTCGCCCGTGTGCGGGGCGCCCAGGGGCAGTTCGCCGAGGCCGAGGAGCTGCGCGCACGCATCCTGGCAATCGACCAAACAGTACTTGGGTCCCACCACCCCAGAGTAGTGGCTGATCTTCTCGATCTCGGCTGGTTCTGCGAGTCCCAAGGAAAGGCTGAGGAAGCTGAAAAGCACTACCGGCGCGCACTCGAGATCGCCGAGCACGAACGAGGCGAGAACATCCTCGGCGCCGCCACGGCCCGCTTGGCCCTTGGGGCTCTGTACGCCAAGCTGGCTCGACTCGACGAGGCCGAGCCACTTCTTGCGCAATCCCTCGCGACGAGAATCGAGGCGCTCGGGGGCGACAACATCGAGACCGCCGGTGCGCGCTACTGGCTCGGTTACGTCTACAAGGAAACCGAGCAATACGAGAAGGCCCGCGAGCAATTCGAACAGGCCCTGCCGGTCTTCGAGCGCTTTTACGGGCCGGACAATCGCGACACAGCCTACGTCTGCGGGTACCTGGGTGGGACGTACCTCAACCTTGACCGGATCGAGGAGGCGGAGGCCTCCTACGCGAGAGCCCTGGAGGTCCTCGAACCGGCCGTCGGCGATGATCCCATCATCATCATGCGCTGCTACAACGGCTTGTCAGACATCGCATGCAAGCGCGGCGACATCGAGACCGCGTACGCCCGGGCGCGGCGACGGATCGAGATCGCCGAACAGTACTTGCCCGAAGACCACGCCTGGCGTGTGAGCGCGTCGATACCGTTGGCGAACGTGTACGCGACCGACGGCAAGCTCGCCGAAGCCGAGGCCGTTTACGACAAGATCATCGAGGAATATGAAGCGCTCTTGGGACCGGACCTACCCAAGATGGCGTTGGTGTTCGACTCGATGAAGGAGGCGTGCGAGGACGCGGGGCTGGCCCACAAAGCCGAGGAGTACGCTGAGCGCGCCGCCGCGATCCGGGCCAAGGCCGATGAGGCATCGGGCGACGAGACGCCGGGCGACGAGACCGAGCCGGGCCCTGAGGACAGCGAGGCCGCGTCAGAGGACTAGGATGTCCTCGCGCTGGACGGTCCGGCCGCCGAACTCGACGTCGAGCATCGGCCAGTCGGGCGAGAGCGTGAGCCATTCGATCCCGGCGTCGGTCACCAGGATCGTGTCCTCGGACTTCGTGCCCGTGATCGACGGGTTCCACGCAAACGCTTGATTCGCCAGGACCGCTTGCGTTCCGCCCGGCCTCGCCACGATGTCGCGTGGCGCGTAGCCGATCGAGCCGCCCTGGTGATGCAAACGCCACTCGTCGGGGAAACCGGCCTCGGCGTACGCCTTCTGCCCGGCGGCGAAGATGTCGCCGAGCGTCGCGCCGACCGTCGTGCTGAGATTCAACGCGGCATCAACGCGGACGACGGCGTTGTGCTTGCGCCGCAGCTCGGCCGGCACCGGCCCGAAGTGCACGTGCCGCGTGCATGCGACGATGAGCCCCTGGCGCCGCGCGCAAACGATCATCATCACCGTGCGCTCGACCTTCTTGTCCGTGTTGATCGGGTGGCGGTACTGCTCGATCCGCTCATCGGCGGCGACGAGCATCACCACCGGCATGATGCCCCGCGCGACCATCGCCCCAGAAAACCGGCCGGCGATCTCGTTCTCGCTCAGTCCCGGCGTGAGCCCCTTGGCCACGCCGCGCATGCACTCCTCGACATGCGCGCCGAGCGAGCGGTACTTGTCGATCTCCTCGGGTGTGAGCGCGTAGCGCAGCGCGGCGATCCGGCGCGCCTCGAGCGTCGAGCCGGCGATGCCCGTATCGGACGCCACGACGAGCTTCCGTGTTAGCCGCTCGATCTCGCCCGCGACGCCGTCGAGGTCGGACCACTCGACCGTGCGCAGCTCGTAGCCGGGCGCGGCGATCTCCTCGGCCATGATGCGGTCGGCCTCGTTGGCCGGCGTGACGACGTACTTCGCGTCACCCGCGATCACGACCGAGGCGACGCCGGTCTCGGTCGCAACGTTGATGTGATTGTCGCCGCCGCCCGTGATCCACGCGAAGTTCGCGTGCGTCGTCAGGACGAGTGCGTCGTACCCCGCCTCGTTGAGAAACGCCCGAACCCGCGCTTCCTTCGCGGCCACTTCCTGCTCAACGCCCATTGCTGTTCTCCGCCTCCTTGTCCCACTCGCCCACGAACAGATGCTTCCTGAGCCGCGTCAGCGGCGACTGGCAGTAGCCTCGGGCGCTCGTCCTGCGAAGCGTCAGCGAAGCAGGACAAGCCCGTGGTACGCTACGCGCCCGAACACGACCCCGAGCCCCTTCAGGGGCGATTGAAGAACCCGGCGGTTACCTCAGTCGCCCCTGAAGGGGCTCTGCTCGTCTTCGCTCCAGATTCCACGGGCTCGCGCCCGAGGCTACTCCCAGACGCCCCTACGGGGCTTGGACGGCTACACACACCATTGGCACTCGACGAGAATCGTTCTGCCCCTGCAACCTCAGCGCTGGACGGCGATGCGTGCGAAACGGCGCTTGCCAACCTGCAACACGGCACCATCGACGGGCGCCCACTGGAGGTCAACGCTCCCGATCTGCTCGCTGTCGAGCCGCACGCCGCCGCCCTCGATCAAGCGCCGTGCCTCGCCGTTCGTCTTCGCCATGCCCGCGGCGACGATCAACCGCACGATCCAGATCCGCCCCTCGTCGAGGTTTCTTGGCCCGATCACCACCTCCGGAATGTCGTCGGGCAGCTCCTTCTGTTTGAACACCCGCTCGAACTCGGCGCCGGCGGCTCGGGCCGCGTCGCCGCCGTGGAAGCGCGCGACGATCCGGCGCGCGAGCTCGAACTTGAGGTCGCGCGGATTGGCCGACTTGGTCTCGAGCGTGCGCTGCACGTCGGCGAGCTCCTCGAGCGAGCAATCGGTCAGGAACTCGTAGTAGTTGGCAATGATCTCGTCGGGGATCGACATCACCTTGCCGAACTTCTCGTTTGCCGGGTCATCGATGGCGATCGTGTTGCCGAGGCTCTTGCTCATCTTGTTTGCGCCGTCGGTGCCGATCAGGATCGGGTTGAGTACGGCGACCTGCGGTTCCTGCCCGACGAGGCGCTGGAGGTCGCGGCCGCACAGGATGTTGAACTTCTGCTCGGTCGCGCCCAGCTCGACGTCGGCGCGGACGGCCACCGAGTCGTACGCCTGGAGCACGGGGTACATCAGCTCGTGGAGCGACAGCGGCAGGCCTTGCTCGTAGCGGCGGCGGAAGGTGTCGTGCGCCATCATCTGCGCGAACGTGAACTTGGCCATGACTTCGATCATGTTCTGGAGCGTCATCTCGCCGAACCACTCGGTCTGGTAATGCACCTCGAGGTGCGACTCGTCGAGCTTGAGGACCGCGCCGAGCTGCTCGACGTAGCGCTCGGCATTGGCGCGCACCTGGTCACCCGTGAGCGCCGCGCGCGACTCGTCGAGCCCGGTCGGGTCGCCGATCTGCGCCGTGTAGTCGCCGATGATGAGCACGCCGACGTGGCCCATGTCCTGGAACGTGCGCATCTTCTGCAGGGGCACCAGATGGCCCAGATGCACGTCGGGCGCTGTCGGGTCGATGCCGTACTTGATGCGCAGCGGCCTGTCTGTCTTGGCCGAGGTGCGGAGCTTGCGCTCCATCTCGTCGAGCGGGATCACCTCGTCGGCGCCGCGCTTGATCATCTCGAGTTGCCGCGCGATATTGGCCATAGTTGCATCCACACGTCGTCATGCGTGATCGAAACCGGGGCGCATTATACGCAGGGCGCGGGCAGGGCCGAAGCGATTTTCGCCGGGGAGCGGTCGAGAAGGCTACTCGTCGAGGAACCGGCCGCTGGAAAACATATCGCGCAGCTCGACGATCCGGTCCATGAGCCGCTCACGCACCCCGAGCAGCTCGCGCCGGAACCGTGTCGCCGCAGCGCGAGGAAGGGCATCGGAGCGCTCAGCCTCGTCGAGCGCGGACATCGTGAGAAGCGTGTGGCTCATAGCGCGCTTGTGGTTGGCGATGTTGCCGCCGAGCGCGTCACGCGAAAAACCCATGCTGCGCCCGCCGGCGATCTTCGCGGCGATCATGGCCACCTGCGTCAGCAGCTCCGGCGCCTCGGTGGCACCGTCGGTCGCCACGCGAAGATGCCGATGAAGCCGAACGGCCACGGCATGGGCGCGGCGCCACAGCGGATCGGCCTCGTACGAGGACGGCGCCGGCTCGCTCGCGTCGTCGAGCTGCTCGTCGGAACGCCACTCACCGGTCGGGGAGGCATCGGATTCGGCATCAGCCACGTCGGGATCGAACGCGACCGGCAGTTCCCAGCCCATCTCGCGGGCGATCAGCTCCTCGGCGTCGGGCAAGCCGCGGTACTGCTGCTCGAGCTCGATGTACCGCTCGGTCTCGCGGTCCTGTTCCTGGAGGAACGCCTCCCACTCGTACTCGTCCCACGCTCGGTCGTCCGACCAGGCCTCGAACGCGCCGTCGTCCACCATCACGCTGTCCCCCTTGAGACCCAGATATGCTACAAGGTCAGTCCGTCGCGATCAAGCCTTTCTCTTGCGGCCCGCCCGCTAGCCAAGCACGTCGTCGGGACCGGGCGGCCGGTCAGAACAGCCGTTCCTGCGGCGCCTGCGTCGTCGAGATCCCCTTGAGCTCGGGGAACGCGTCGTGCATCGCGAGCGGCGTCGGCACGCAGTCGCCGCCGATGAGGAACCCGAGCTGGAGCGCGTTCGCCACCGCCTGGCCTTGGTAGTGGTTGTTGGTGATCACGTAGGTTTCTTTCGCTTGCGCGGCGACGGCCCGGATGCGCTCGACCCACGGCGCAAGCTCGTCCATCGAGTAGTAGTAGTTGTAGCGCTCGTGCGACGGCGCGTCCTCCTTGAACCAGCTCTCGAGGTTCTGCCCGTGGAGGCGCACGTAGCCGACGGGGCTTGTCGCGAGCTGCGTCGGCCGGAGCTGGCCGCGGAACACCGGCTGGTCGATGTTGCAGAACCCGACGCCGCGCTCGGCGAGCAGCTCGTAGACGAGCTCGCTGTCCCACGTCGCGTTGCGCACCTCGAGCACGAGCGGGTAGTCGGTGAACCGCTCGATGAGCCGCTTGAGGTAAAGCGAGTTGTCCGGGAAGTACTTGAACGACCACGGGAACTGCATCAGGATGCAGCCGAGCTTGCCTGCCTCGGCGATCGGCTCGATGCCCGCGCGGAACGCCTCCTCGTCCTCGGCCGTGATGCCGCGCCGCTCGTGGGTGAACTTCTGGTAGAGCTTCAGCGTGAACTTGAATCGAGGATTCGCCGCCGTGCGGCGCACCCAGCTCGCCGCCGCGCGCGCCGCCGGCGGGCGGTAGAACGTGCTGTTGATCTCGATCACGTCGAAGTACTGGGCGAGATAGGCGAGCGGATCGAAGCCCTTCGGCTTCTTGGCCGGGTAGACGATCCCCTCCCAGTCGTCGTAGGACCATCCGGCCGGCCCGATGCGGACGTTGACCGCCTCGTCGGCCATCGCTCCATCCTCCCCGACGCGTGCACCAGCGCAGAGGTCGACCGACAGTGTACGGCGCCGTGCGCCCAAAGGCAACCGCGCCGTTCGAGACCCAACCCCTGTTTCTCACAGAGGACCGGCACATGGTCGCCCAGCGTGGCGCTGCTAACGATCTCTCGACCAGTTGTGAGGCTGCCGTGCGCGGCCTTATCGAAGCACGCTGTCGCACACAGCTCGCGCGCTCCCGCCTGCCGGGCCCGTATCCGACTGGGCTCGAGCTCGGACCGGTGCGCGGATCCAAGCCCCGCCAGGGGCGTTTGGCAGTAGCCTCGGGCGCAAGCCCGTGGGAAGCGCCATGAAGAAAAGGGCCGAGCCCCGTCAGGGGCGATTGAGGACACAAGCGGCCCGAGATCAATCGCCCCTGAAGGGGCTCAGTTGTTACGTTTGCCGCTTACCTACCACGGGCTGGCGCCCGAGGCTACTGCCAAACGCCCCTCGAGGGGCTCGGACTTATCGGCCGAGCTGAGCTCGAATCCTCATCCGACCGCATCCGCCAGCCCGGCTCAGCGCCAAAGCCACAGGCAATAGTGAACCGGCGGCGGTTAGAACTCGGAGAGGACCTTGTAGTAGTACTCGACGAGGGCCTGGTACTCGGGCGGGCAGGTTTCGTCCTTGGGCAGCAGGATCCTGCGCGCCTCGACGAGCGCGTCGATCTCGCGCACGACCTCGCCGAGCGCCTGGTGAATTTGCTCCTCGGCGTGCGCGATCCGCTCGCGGTCGTCCATGGGCGGCTTGTCGCCCTGCGGCTCCTCGCCCTGCAGCGCGTTGGCCGCTGCCTTGGCGTGCTCGGCCGCCGTGGCCGTCCGGGCCGTGTCCCCGAGCTTGTCGGCTTCCTCGTCGAGCGCCTCGACGAGCTGCGCGGTTTCCTCGTCGCTCGGCTCGCCCTCGCGCAGCTTCTCGACCTCTTTGGCGAGCTCGCCCAGGTTCTCCGCCGACTCCCACAGCCGCTCAAGGTCGGACGTTGTCAGGATCGTGTAGGCGCGCTCCAGGTCGCCGCGTACGCGTTGGAACGCGTCGATTGCACGGGCCTGCTTCTCGCCCGCCTCGTCGGGACGTCCTTCCTCGATGTCCTCACGGCTCGCCTCAAGGTCCGACTGAAGCTCATCAGAGCCGAGTGTCGCGCGGGCGTTCTCGATCCGCTTGCCCGCGTCGCTCTCGGCGGTTCGCGACTGCTCGACGAGCTCGGCCACCTCTTTTTCGAGTTCGGCCGCGTCGTCGGCCACCCATTTCTGCTTGAGCGCGGTCTTGGCACGCTCCGCGTCTGCGTGCTCGTCGTCCGACTCCGCGTCGGCGCCCGTTTCGGCCGTCTCGTCGCGCACGCGTTCCTGGTCGCGCACGAGGCGGTCGGCGTCGCGAACCGCCTGCGCCACATCGTCGAGCAGGACGTTCCCATAGAGCTTCTCGAGCTCATCGAGCCCCTTGGCAAGCCGCTCGGCGGCAAGCTGGCCCGTGGCCGACGCCGCCGCGGGCGACCCCGCGTCGAGGCTGCGCTGGGCGGCGTCCATCTCGCGTCGCGCCTCGCGGAAGTGCCTCGTGTCGGGCTGGTACTCCTCGCCTCTCGCCAGGTCCTCGAGCGCGTCCACGAGTTCCTGCGCGAGCCGGCTCGCATCCGCCTGCTTGTCGGCGAGCTCCTGGGATTTCGCCTTTCTCTCGGATGAGCCGAGGCCCGGATCCGCCGCGGTCGCCTCGGCCTCGCGGTTGATGCCGCGCTGCTGCGTCAGCGCCTCCTTCGCTTTCGCGATCGAGGAGAGCAGCTTCTCCTTGTCGGTCTGCGACATCGCGCGCAGCGCGTCGCTCGCGAGGTTCGACGCCTCGCGCAGGCCTTCGCGCGCTTCCCCCTGGCTCGCCGCTGCGGCCGAGCCGTCGCCCGACGCCATCTTCCCGGCGGCGTGTTCCATGGCGTCCTGGATCTCGCCTGACGAGAGCTTCTCCGACGCCTCGCCGACCTTCTCGCCGGCGGCAGGATCCTCCTGTTTGACGCGCGGCGCCAGGGCTTCGGCGTCCTCGGCGAGGTCGTCGACTTCTTCCTTGAGTTGGTCTTGCCGTTCGCTGGTTCGCTCGAGCTCGTCGCGATCGCCCTCCGCGTCGGTCGCGCGTCGCTCGAGATCGCCCTGCTCGCGCGCGGCGGCGTCGAGGTCGCGTGCCAGCCGCTCGAGCGACCTTGCAAGGTTCCGCTCCTTGGCGCGCTGGAGCTCATCGATGGCCTTGTCGAGGAGCTCCTCGGCCTCGCGACCCTTCTCGAGCGCGTCTTGAGCCTCGGCCTCATCGAGGTGTTCGGCCGCCTCCTGCATCTTCTCGGCTGCCTTCTCGGCGTTCGTCGAGGCCTTCTTGCTCAGGCTCGGGTCCTCCCGGGCCATCTCGTCGAGATTGCCCGCCTCGGCCTTCGTCTCCTCGCCGAGCTGCTTCTGGCGCGACGCGGCGGCCTGGCCTTCGGCTGTGCCTTCCTGCTGTACGCTGGCCTGGTCGGACGCAGGTTCGGTGCTCGACTCCTCGCCTTGCGCCTGGTCGGCCATCTCCTTGTTGAGCTCTTGCTGGCGCTTCTTGAGCTCGTCGAGCTTGCTCTCCTGCTGCTTCAGCTTCTCCTCGCGTTCCTGCTGCCGCTGCTCGGCACGCTCGGCGGCCTTCTTGCGCGCGAGCTCGAGCGCCTGGCGGATCTGCTCCTGCTCCTCAGATTTCTGGCGGGCCTCGGGCGAGACCAAGTGCTCCAGATCGCTGAGCGCCTTGTAAAGCGCGGCGAGCGCCTGCTGCTCGGGCGCCGTGGCGGCGCGCGGCTCGATCGCCTCGAGCAAGTCGACCGCGTTCCGCATAGAGCTCGCCGCGTTCTCGATGCTCTTGACCTTATAGACCTCGTGCTCAAGCCCGCGTTCGAGAAGCTCCTGCTCGAACGTGACGGCGAAGTCGTCGGCCAGCTCCGCGTTCTCGAGCTGGAGCGAAGCGATCTCCAGCACGCGCTCTGCGACGTCGGGCTCGACGGGCTCGGTCATCTCGTTCAGCACGCTGAACGTCCGCTGGATGATCTCCTTCTGCATCCGTATCAGCTCGACGAGGATCCTGAGCTCGAGCGTCGTCGGCATCTCCTCGCCGCCCTCGCCGAGCCGGTACTTCTCCTCGTACGGCACGATCTCGATGAAGTAGACGTTCGAGAACCCCTGCTTCGGGCCGCTTACCGTGTCGTTGTCGATCGCGTAGACGTAGTAGCTGACGATGTCGTGCGCCTCCAGCGGGAACTGCTCGAGCATGATGAGCGCTTCGCCGCGCGTGCGCAGCGCGCGCGTGTCGAACGTCTTGACGATCTCGCGCTGCTCGCCTTCCATCTTGATGTTGAGCGCGAGGCCGACCTCGACGATGCCGAAGTCGTCGGCCGCCTCGAACTCGACGGGGATCTCGGCCGTCTT
>Ga0307430_1001890_pt1 | contig 14552 bp, 17 predicted proteins | sample SalMarWE160130MG_FD_202159 | JGI IMG/M metagenome (GOLD analysis project Ga0307430, IMG submission 202159) | Salt marsh sediment microbial communities from the Plum Island Ecosystem LTER, Massachusetts, United States - WE1603-130 | ecosystem: Environmental > Aquatic > Marine > Intertidal zone >... | reverse complement strand
TCAGAGGAGCGGGGATATTCACCAGTATAATTTTCCTTCCCTTACTAATATCATTGGTTGCTATAGCTATGGTCTGGACCTGGATGTATGACCCAAGTTTTGGCATAATAAACAAGGTTCTTGAGAAATTAGGACTAACCATACTTGCTCGAGAGTGGTTAGGTGATATGAGTACAGCCTTATTTTCAGTTATAGTGACTATTAACTGGATATACATTGGTCTATATGTAGTCATCCTCATGGCGGGCTTAAAAAGCATTCCCAAAAGCATATTTGATGCAGCAAGAGTAGATGGCTTATCTGAACTACAAACTGCCTGCCGTATAACTATCCCCTTACTAAAAGAGGTCATCGCTGTGGTCATAATTATGTGTATAACCGGCTCCTTTAAGTCCTTTGACTTAATTTGGATTATGACCTACGCTGGTCCGGCTCATGCTACTGAAGTAGTCTCTACACACTTATACAGGATGGGCTTTCGGAGATTAGAAGCCGGGTATGCGTCTGCTATAGGAGTTATTATATTTTTTATCTGTTTAATCACAATAGTGATTCAATTGAGAATTATGCGGATAAAGATTGCAAAATAAATATATGTTGGAAGTAGAAAGTGAATGTAAAACGGAGGAAGAAGCTTAAGCAACTGACTATATACATTTTTTTGATAGTATATTCTATCATAATTTTATATCCTATTCTTTGGTCTGCCAGCAATTCACTGAAGACAAATAGAGAAATATATGCCAGTCCCTGGAGTCTTCCCACGCAGCCTCGATGGCAAAATTATGCCGAGGCCTGGAGTGGCGGGAAGATAGGTAATTGCTTTAAAAATAGCGTTATAGTAACCCTCCTTTCTATAGCGATTATAGCCATTATTGCCCCTATGGCCGCTTATTCTCTGGCAAGATTAGAGTTTAAAGGTAAAAGGCTAATTTTTTACCTATTTTTGGGAGGAATGTTCATAGCTCCCATTGCAGCCTTAGTTCCCTTACTAATTCTCCTTAGAGACCTGCATCTAGTTGATACTTATTTTGCCTTGATTTTTCCTTATATTGCTTATGGGCTATCACTTTCTATTCTTATACTTAGATCCTTCTTTGTGACCTTACCCCGTTCCTTAGAGGATGCAGCCAGAGTGGATGGTTTATCACCCCTTAAGATTTATTGGAAGATAATGTTACCTTTGGCTTTGCCAGCTTTGTACACGGTCATAATTTTACAAACCATATTCGTCTGGAATGAATTTCTCTTCGCTCTGGTTTTTATCAGATCTTTGGATATGTTTACCTTACCCAGGGGGCTTATGGCCTTTAGAGGAACCTATGTTACTATGTATGGGCCATTAAACGCGGGAATAATAATCGCTGCTCTACCCCCTATTATCCTTTATATTATTTTTTCAGATCGTATAAGAAAGGGAATGGTTATAGGTTTGCAAAAAGGCTGAGATACAGTTGAATACGACTTAAATCATTTAAGAAGGATGTAAGGTAGGAATCTAAAGCGAAAGGGATGAATTTGAATACAGATTTCCTAAGGGTGAAAGGTAAAAACATCGTAAATGGCCGCGGTGAGTCCGTGCGATTACGTGGTGTTTGCTTTGGTGGATGGCTTAATATGGAAAACTTTATCACTGGTTACCCGGCCAGTGAATCGGACTTCCGAGCGGCCATAACTAAGGTATTAGGTGAGGGTAAAGCCAAGTTCTTTTTTGACCGTTTCCTGGACTACTTTATTACAGAAGATGACATCCGGTTTCTTAAGGAGTTAGGTACAACAGTGGTACGTATTCCCCTGAACTTTCGTCACTTCGAGAGCGATGATAAACCTTTTGAATACAAAAATGAAGGCTTTAAGATTTTGGATAAGGTTATTAGCTGGTGTCGTAAACATCAGATTTACGTTATCCTGGACTTGCATGCTGCTCCAGGCTGGCAGAACCCTGATTGGCACTGTGACAATCCAGGAATGATGACACCGCTATGGAATCATAAACACTACCAAGACCGTGTAACTGCCCTCTGGAAAGAGTTTGCCCGACGTTATCGCAAAGAGATAATAGTAGCAGGATATAATATACTTAATGAGCCAGTGGTCGATGATATCCGAAAACTCAACATCCTTTATCGCCAGGTTACTTCGGCCATCCGTAAGATTGATTCCGACCATATCTTATTCCTTGAGGGAAATACGTTTTCTAGGCAGTTTGATCAACTGGAGTCGCCGTTTGATAATAATACCGTTTACAGCAGTCACAACTATGTAGTGCCTGGATTTGCAAATGGGAAATACCCAGGAGAGTTCGAAGGAAAGCGGTACGACCGAAAACGGTTGGAGAGAGAGTTTTGTGAAAGCGAAGGTTACACTTTCATGCAGCGCCATGGTGTGCCCATCTGGGTTGGCGAATTTGGCTCGATATATGGGGGAAGAAAAGACACTGCATCTCGTCTTAAGATAGTAGATGACATGATTAGTATTTTTGAACAATATGGGCATCACTGGACTATCTGGACCTATAAAGACATTGGAATGATGGGTTTAATATATACTCACCCAGAGTCAGAATGGATGCGACGTACACTTCCGGTGAGAGAGAAGAAGAAAAAGTTACGCTGTGACTTTCTTTCTGCTGTGGACGGTGGTGAAGTAGGACTCCTCACCAATCAGCTGATTAATATAGTGAGAGGCGTGTGTCAAAATGACCATCTTGATTACAGTCAATTTCAGTGGAGACTTAATCGAGCGATACATGACATATTGCTTTCTGAATTTCTTCTTCCACTCTGTGCAGAGCAGTTTCGCGGTATGAATGAGAAGGAAATTGATAGTATGATGCAGTCCTTTGGCCTTAAGGATTGTATACAGCGGGTAGGCTTGGTGGATATTCTGAAGAAACACTGTTAGCTAAAATTTAAAATTTCACTAAATTAAGGTCTGAATTACTGATTTGATAAGCATCGGTAAGTATGTCCTTGTACCAAACTCTAATTTCTGCCGTGTCTGTTTCTTCATCGGGGACAATGCGAAGCTCAACTTCTCCTCGAAGAGGAGCTTTATGCACCCGGAATTTAAGGTTATGTAGAGAGATTTTGTGATAGAGACCCACCACTCTTTTCGCTCTTAGACAAAAAATATCCTTTACTGACTTGCAAGGAGAAGGAATCGTGAATTCTCTGAACATGGAGTTCAGGAAAACCAGCCTCTTAATCAGGCCAAAGATCTCTTACTTCGTGTTTCTTGAAGTTGTATTTTCGCAGAGCGACGCCCCAGGTAATCCCTGGAAATATCGATGACCTCTTTGGCTTCATCAGGGGTAGTAGTACCAATGGTGACCATATCTTTATCGCGGATTGTGTTCCACACAAAGGCTAAACCAACAGGCGGTGTGATACGCCCGGCAGCCAAGGGTTTAATGACCATAACCGGTTTCTTTGCTTCCTGTATAATTCTCATTATCCAGTCTGCTTCCACCTGCATGAGGAATCCTGAAGAATTGTAAATCTGAGTATAGGACTCCACATCTAATCCAGTATTGTCTGCATAAACAATTGTTTCCGGCATGTGCGTAGAAAGTCCGGGAATCATCCCTCGCTCCCGAATCATCGCTGCGTAGTGGTTCATATACCTGATAGTACGCGTCATTCTATCTACCAGGACATCGGTTACACATTGATGGGGAAAGCAGAAGGTGGCTCCCAGATTTGCCGCTTCATCAAACACCTTTTCCCCCTGCGTCCATTTAGTTTTTATGGTATATAACAGTTATGAGAGGCAAATTGTATATCTTCCCTAGCCGAGAATTCAGTCTTTCTCAAGAAAGCTGACCTGGCCGGCAAGTTGCTAAGAGCTCTCTAAGAAACTGAGATGAGCACCTCCTTGTTGCCCGGACTTCCCCTGGACAAAATATCCAGGGCGACCAGGTAGGGTACTTTTCAAAGCACAGTGACTGTCCGGACAGCGGACACCATGCTTAAACCATTATCATTACTGACTTTACGGCCATGAAATAAAACAACACAAAAAAGTTTATAGGTCAACAAAAGGAGCACTGGCTATATGTCTTAATGGTTGCTGATAAATAGGGACAGCGTCTATTATTATTGATAGATTGAGTCGCTGCATGTAAGCTTTTGGCATGCCACGCATATCAAGAGTTGTAACAATAGGTTTTCCTCGTCATCCTACTTAAAGGGAAAATTATCAGGAATGTGTTTCTAAAGACAAAGATGGTTTAAGGCAACCTCTGGGGTGTCCTGGGAATTACACTGGAAGAAACTTCTTGAAAATATGGGTATATTGTCCCATAAGTAAGAATCAATAAATGGGCGCTGTCCCTATTTACATCCAGGCTTCTGAATATGCCAGAAAGATCAAGACCTGATTCCAGGCGCGACATTTCCAGATCAAAATTTGACAAATGGCGATTTCTCGCCTATAATCCAGGAAAATTGGAGTTACAAGTTACCGTTTGGCGTGAATCGGAGCAACAGTAGGAAGAATAAGAAATGAAACTTAACCGAGAAGAAACAGAAGTTCTTGAAGAATTTAAGCGAAGAGTGCAAGAGCAATTTCCTGGAGAGCTTGTCAACATGCTGGTTTTTGGGTCAAAAGCCAGAGGAGATGCTGCTCAGGAATCAGATATTGACGTAATCGTCATTACTCACTCCGACGATAAGAAACTTGCCAAGAATATTCGTTATACTGGCTATGACCTGGAAATAGAGCACGGTATTATTCTCTCGATTCAAGTATATTCACAGAGACATATTAATTATCTGAGAAATATACCTACTCAATTTATACAGAATATTGATCGGGAGGCGATATCATGTCACTCATACCAGCCTTTCAAATAGGCCTGTGGAATGCCTGGATTTTCATGCTTTTATGTCTCTTACCTGTTCCCCTGGTGGCTTTATTTCATAAAGGCGTATTTAAGAAAACAGATTCTATTCATGCTTCTATTCTTACTGGGACGGAGAATAAGATTCTTGTTTTCTCAAAGGTAGTTATGTTCTCCCTCTTTATCTACTCTATTTTCCTACCATTACAATTAGGGACGATATGGTTTTACATAGGCCTGCCTATTTGTTTATTGGGATTAATTTTGCAGACGGGTGCTTGGGTAAATGTTGCTACCAGCCCAGTTGATAAACCCATTACCAAAGGACTGTATCGTTATTCAAGGCATCCTATGTATGTTACTCTACCCTTAATATTTATAGGTACAGGTATAGCTTCAGCCTCATGGCTTTTTTTATTGCTTTCCATCATACTTACAATTACGCATTTCTATAATGCAATTCCGGAAGAACGCGTATGCCTTGAGGTATATAGTAATGCATATCGTGAATATATGAAAAGGACCCCGAGATGGATAGGGATGCCGAAATCAGAGAAAAAGGTAAAAGAGTAGAGAATAAAAGAAGGTTAAGATTACGATACAATAATTCAAAAATCAAGACCTGACCCCATATACGCAGTACATAACAAATTTTGAAAAATGGGAGGGCCCTTGAAAGAAAGAGGAGGTGATTTGAAATGGCAAGAATAGAGAGAATTAATACTATTAATGCCCCTGTGGAGAAAGTGTTTACCTATCTTAGTGATCCGATGAACGAGCTGGAATGGTTCCCGGGTATGATGGAAGTGAAGGATGTGACCGGAAAGGGAGTAGGCGGCCGTTATCGTTTTGTCTACAGATTGATTGGCCTGAGCCGAGAAGGCGAGAGCACATGCACGGAGTATATCCCTAACGAGCGGATAGTAACTCAGAGTAAAGGTGGTATTGTGAGCACCTTTACTTGGACCTTCAAGTCCCAGAATGGGGGAACCGAGCTCTCCGTTGTAATAGATTACACTATTCCCATACCCGTACTGGGCAAAGTAGTTGAAGCCGTGGCACTGAAGTGGCTTGAGCGAGAGGCGGACATGGCTGGAGACAACATCAAGGCAAGAATGGAGGCCTAGAGCAACAAGTAGAAAGATGGTGAGAAGTGGAGCTGCTTTGCCTTTCTGGTGTCGGGTATCATAGTCTGGGGTAGCAATGTGGCTTATTACATTACTCTGGCATCTTTGATGAACACAGTATTAATGTTAATTGGCCTGGTGCTTCTTGTTATTGGACTAGTGATTCCCGCCAAGGCCATTTTGGGTGGAGAAGCTGACAAGAAATAAGAGATTTAGGTTCTTTGCCATGAACATGCCCTTCCCTCATAACGGACATCTTTAATGAGGGGAGGGTCTCTTTTGAGCATCCTGCCAAGAAAAGTGAGAGGAAATCTCAGCTCTTGTCAATCTGGTCGAGGGAAAAGAGCCTTACCCTGGTTCCAACTCACCAGGCAAAGCGAAGTGTCCGGACAGCGGACACCATGCCCAAGCCCTTACCACTGCACTCTTCCCGACCAGGAAGTGAACAAAAAGAATTTGATTCATTTGTAATAATTGTTTGCAGGTAGAAAAATCCAATATAATTGGAGGTGTTAAATTGAAAGCCTTAATAATCTATGACTCCAAGTTTGGTAACACAGAGAAAATAGCCAGGGCTATTGGCGAAGCTGTTACTCCATTGGGTGAGGCAAAGGTAGTCCAGGCGGGCGAGGCCAATCCCTCACAACTATCATCTATTGACTTTCTCATGATCGGCTCACCCACTCATGCAGGTGGAGCAACGCGGGCCATTAAAGAGTTCCTCAGGAAAATTCCGGCAAATGCCCTTAAAAATGTCCGAGTAGCCTCATTTGATACCAGGTTCTCAGCCAAAGATAAAGGTATTGGAGCACGTATAGTGCTCGGAATCTTCCGTTATACCGCCGGGCGTATCGCTACTATATTAGAATACAAAGGAGGTTATCTGGCGATGGTGCCGGAGGGCTTCATAATAGAGAATAGTGAAGGACCACTGAAAAAAGGAGAATTGGAGCGAGCTGCCATCTGGACTAAGGGAATTCCAGAGAGCAAGGGGTAATCTTCCGGGCAATGATCCCCTCCAAAGAAGGAACTCTTCCTGGCAAATAATAGGAAAAGAAATAGTAAAGAAGATGAAAAGACTTCCTGAAACCCGACCAGAGATAACGGAATTATACCCTTGACAATCCCAAAACAGTGTACTTTACAAAAAAATGGTTCTTGACAAAATATTAACAGTATGATAAAAGTAGCAAAAAAAGTAAACCCTTTCTATAACAGCATCCGGAGCAGAGGGGGTTGATAAAGTTTCACCCTTTACTATTATATAATATAATATACTATAATTATAATTTCAATAATTGAAATTATGAAATGGCTTAATATAAAAAGGAGATGCCGGGATGGTTACTATAAAGTTTCCAAATAAGAAATACACAGAGAAAGGATTAAGGACTATTGTTACCTCTGGACCGGTTGAATATACCGCTACAAGAGGAGTATATCGTATTCCAAACTACATTGCGGACATCTTAGATGAGGAAAGAATCCGTTTTACTCGTGTCGATGGCAAAGCGAGAAAGTAGCTTCTTGGATGAAAAGACGAGAGAAAAATCGTCTGATATCTGCCGTCTTTACTCGGTTCAAAATCTTCTTACCGGTAACGTATACTGACCCAAACACACAAAGAACAAGGTACGTTATAGCGAGAAAGTACAAGGAATGTGGGGGATATAGTATTTCCAATCCTTCTGCACCACCACCGATAGCGGGAAGCTATAAAGACAGTCCCGAAGAACGTAGTTACTGGGCTATGATATTGGTTCCAGAAAGTAGACTCAATGAAGTTCTAGTTACGATAAAAAGGAAAGTAGGAGAATTACAGTCAAAGTATAATCAAAAAGAGATTTTATTATATTACTATCAAGTAATTAGACTAATGCCTGGATAGAAGAAATAACCGTTCTTTAAAGAATGCTTGAGCCGAATTTATAAATCCTTATACTTATGGCCGGAATCTGGAAAAGTGGAGGGTGAGTAAATGAGCTTTAAGATAGGTGATGAGGTGTTTTTGCTGAAGAGGTCTTGACGCCTGATTTGGGTACTCCCCGAGCAAGAGTGGTATGAGACGATTTTAATAAAAAGAGGGCCAAAGCTCCCTTAGTTTTTTCAGGAAGAATATATATAGCAGTTTGAGAAGCTTCAAATAGAGCTTGAAGAGATAACAAAGGCAGTTATTAGTAAGTGAAATACATAGCATGAACCAGATGTTGTGAGGTCACACCGTGGCAAAAAAACCGAGACATACGCTGCCTATTATTCACTCCATGCTAATATGTGAGAGAGTAATTGTGGAGGAGGGCAATAAGAAAAAGACGTTAGTTGGAATATTTGATAGGATCAATTGCAAGAAAACCCCTATGGTCTGGCCGGAACTAGGGGTTTATATTGCTCTCTCAGATGTAGAACAACGTTACAACATGAAGCTGGAACTAGTGTATCTGGAGGATAACCGTCAGTTATTCCAAGTCAAAGGCATCTTAGAGCCAAGGAAATCCCTGAACTGGGAGCTTATATGGACACTTAGGGGAATACGTTTTGAAAAATGGGGAGAACACGCATTTAGGTTTTGGGTTGATGATGACATAATCGGCGAAAAATATCTGCGTTTAAGGAGTGTGTAATCATGGAAGTGGCAGAAAAAGAGCTAGAATTTGCTGATAGTATCGACATATTAAGGAAAAGAACGCAAAGACTATCCAGGCAATTTCGAACGGTGGGAAGTGCAGACTATAAGCCTATTAAAGTTGGTACTTATATTGTGAAGTGGGCCAAACCGATACTCCAAAAAGCTGTGCATGTGTATAGATTGAAAGAACTTAAATCTGATAAATACGTTTTGCGCAAAGCCCTGTTTGTTCAGATCGAAAAAACTCAAGATGGAGAAACATTCATTGCTAAGATTCCCTGGTTAGATGTCTATGGCTTGGGGGAAACGGAAGAACAAGCAGTAGAGGATTTTCAATTGAGTCTTATAGAAGATTACGAGCTTATGAAAGAGGAAGAGTACAGGCTAAGTGATTATCTTCACGAACATCTTGCCGATTTAACTACTGTCCTGCGGGAAATATAATGTCCTTGAAAGCTATGGATGTGGACAGGGTATTTAAAAAATTCGAGATGGAAATCAAAACTGGCAATGATATATATGCCCGGCTTTATTACGGCGGAAAGTTTATTCTACGCACAAGAAGGTTTTTGGGCAAACGTAAAATTGAGGACAAGGTTAGATACCTAATCAGGCAGCAATTGCAGTTAAACGAGGAGGAATTTGCACAGGCAATTGGCTGTCCTTTGAACAGAGAAGGATATATACAGATTCTAAAGAGAAAAAAGTTCATCACGACAACAAAATAATCTCTTTCTTAAGGTCTCTAGGTTATCGCCATAATACAATATGTTCTTCATACCAGCACCGCCTGACCCAGCATCAAATCAAACATATCACCATTATCTCGATATATTTACCGTATGTCAAGGGGTAATTCCCAAAAAATAGGGACAGCGCCTATTATTATTAACGAATTGAGTCGCTGTATGTAAACTTCTGGCATGCCAGGTGTATTAAGACCTGGAACAATAGGTTTTCCCATCATCCTGCCTAAAGGCGAAATTATCAGGAATGTGTTTCTGAAGATGAAGATAGTTCAAGGCAATATCTACAACGGCTCAAAAGTTATACTCAAAGAGATTTTTTTAAGATACGGGTATATTGTCCCATAAGTAAAAATCAATAAATGGGTGCTGTCCCTATTTAGTGCGTTTTGAGGCCGGCTCACACGGCTTTTGGCGGCTTTTCAAGGCACGGTAACCTTAAAAGCAATCGCACAATTAGGAGGTATGAAACCATGATGCAGCAAAAATATTTGCCATTCACCGAACAACAATTGTTATCCCATTTTGCTAATGTTAGACGAAATGGTAAATGTATTAGGAATGCTAAGCATCTCAAGTACTACAACGTTAGTATTAGAAGATACAACGAATATCTTGCCAAGAACCCTAATAGGCGCGGAAATCCTCTCCAGAAGACGAGAGCGCCTTGCCAAATAGAAAAAGATGAAAGATTCTGGATTGCCGCATGTATGATGATCATCTTCTATAGTCAAAATAGAATAGAGCAGTATATTTCTCTATTTAAGGAGGCCTACGGTAATGAACCTCCAGTTGAAGGGATAAACAGTTGGCAGGACTGCTTTGAGGGCAAGTTATGTCTATTTTTTGAAGCAAATTTGCCATCACCTCATTTATATAAAGAGTGGTTATTAAACAACATTGCTAAAAGGCAATTTATCCCATATGTTTTGGATAGTGCGTACAACAAAAAGAATCTTGAAGGCGCCACCAACGTCGATGCCCTACTTTTGAACCCAGGAAATGGATTTGCGGTGATAATCGAAGCAAAAGTACTGTCGGATATATCTTATCAAATTACCTATGATGTTATGCGTAATCAGATTGCCCGCAGCATCGATGTCATGCTTCAGAAAAATAATACCCTTTGTGACCCATTAGATAAGCGAGACCCAGAAAGAACCTTGTTCTTAATGATTACTGCGAAACTTTTTAAGGATAATTCTACAAGCCGCTTATATGGGTACAAATTCAAAGAATATAAGAACAACCCAAGCTCTTTAGCTCAGGATCTACCACATAGAAAAGATTGTAATTGGCAAAATATAGCCAAGAGGTTGGGTTGGCTGAGCTGGAAAGACTTTAGCAATGTGAATAAAGATTGTTGCCAGTGGTTGGAATAACCCCGTGTGCGCCAATGTTTATCGAAGTGTATCAGGCTCTGCTGGACTTCAGGTACACTAGAGTCCTTATGCGCCATTGGTCTAGACGATGAGAAATCTGAAGATAGAGTTACCGGAATGGTTCGATGTCTTCAGCCTGGTTTGTGCTCGCGGCAAAGAAGCCCTTCAATGGGACCTCCCCGAGGCATGGGTGCACGCTGAACTTTACGCCGAACTCAAGAGACGAGTAAGCCCGCCATCAGCGCACTTGTCCACGGATTAGCGTAGCAAAATTAGTGCAGCCCTTTACCGGAAACCGCTCACTATTAGTTTGTACGTGGTCTCTAGGTTCTGAGGATATGAGTAACGACCCATAAGAGGTACTTTTTGGGTCAATTCATTTGCCTAATTGCCCCGTTCTTGGCAAAAGGCGAAAACCCTAATCTCACCATATAAAAACGATTGTCCGGACATCGGACACGGGAGCTAAAGCGTTATTATTACTGCTCATTCGACAAGGCGATGAAAAGAATATAAGAGAGTTTTATAAGTAAACAAATAGGAGCACGGGTTATGTGTCTAATAGTACTTGACAAGATTTCACCCTTTACTATGATATACTCAAATCGTAATTTCAATTATTGAAATTACGAAACGGCTTAAGGAGGCATTGAAATGCCCGCTATACGGAAAAAGAAGGAAATCGGTGCACGCTTTAATGTGCTCGGGTATAAAGAGGAAGACCGGTACATTGCTCACTGCTTGGAGATTGACTTAGTAGCTGAGGGTAAAACGCCTGAAGAAGCAAGAAATAATTTGGCTGACCTGATTTTTTCCTATTTACGTTTCGGGATGGAGCGAGATATAGAACAGTTTATTCCTCACCCAGCACCCAAGATATACTGGGACAAATTCAAAGAGATACAGAGGAAGAAGACCTTAAAGGCTCACCCTATAGACCCCTCTCTTCTGAAGACTCCCAGGAACCGCATAATAGATTTGATGCGAGAAGTAAAGGCAGAGAAAGCCCCTAGCCATGTCTAATCCTTCCCAGGATAAACCTCTTAGATATCGGGAACTACGTAGAAAGTTAGGAAATTTTGGAGTTACGGAACACAGAGATAGAGGGAAAGGTAGTAACAGGGGATTATACCACCCAAACATCAATGGTAAGCCAGTATGGTATTACATAAAATGCCGCGGAGAAGGAGACGAATTATCTAAGCCCGTAGTGCGAGCTGCCCGGGAAAGATTTAATATCCCTATAGAAGAATTCTATTAAAGTTCATAATTGTCTATTAAAAACATTACTTTCTCAAACCTACAATTGTTACGTTTCTCCAATTCCTAAATCCTGTTGGTAAATCCTAAACGGAACCATACCCTTACATACGGTAATACTTTCATCAAAAAGCCCCGAGCCGAGGGGGATCGGGGGCGAATATACCCTGAACATTCTTGAACGCCAACCTTACCAAAAAAGAGAAAATGATCGTAGAATCATATGACAATTTCAAGGAAGTTTTCAATGAAGAGTTGCTTCCTCAAAGTAGTGAGGATTATTATGTGAGCTATCAGCTAATCAGAAATATTCTGGCTGCCTACGAGCGCAACTTATCATTCCTTCTTTTGTGTGATGCAAGAAGACCTGACCTGGTAAAAGAGTTCTATTTAACCGCACGATGCGTGAGAGATGACCGCCTAAGAGTTAAGTGCAACATCGTATTCTGGCAAGAAATTGCCCAGAGCGTTGGAAAAGAACTACGAGATTTCCTGGTCGAAAAATACGGTTTTTAGGCTGCCTAACGATACCTACATCCAGCAAAGATGACGCCCGGACCATTCTTTTATCTGGAGAGCATTATTTTCGTCAACATTCCCCAAAAGAAGACCGAAACGATATCTTTATAGCCTCAACAGCTGATTGAAAGGGGTCCATTAAGGAGGTTTACTGATGAGTAAAAGCACAAGCTTTCTCTATCAACTTGCTAGAACGGCAAACGATATCGAAAAGCTCGCCAGCGGTGATCCGAAAAGGATAACAAGAAGGGCAAAGAATAAATACATTGGGAGAAAACTGATAAGAAAAGCCTGGAAATTTCCCTTTTGAGAGGAGCAAGATGAAAAAAGAATTATTGTCACAGAGCAAGATTGGAGATTTTCTCTCCATTGGAGTAGAAATAGACCAGGATGAAATAGGTCTTTACGTTGCTTCTGCGGATGTCTCAGCAAGCTGCGCCTTCAAGTTCGATGAGTGGAAGAAATTTGTTCAGGGAATAAACAAAGCTGATGAGGAGTTCAAAAGGATAGTGCCTGATTGAAATAGAAGGTCTTATTCAAATCTCATATGACAAACAGAAAAAGAGAGACAGCGACCACTATTATCGATAGATTGGCTAGATGTATATAAACTTCTGACATGCCACGCATATTAAGAGTTGTAGCAGTAGGTTTTCCTCATCATGTCACTCAGAGGGGAAATTATCAGGAATGTGTTTCTGAAGACACAGATAGTTTAGGCCACCGTGTGATGAAGAATGAGATTGCTTCGCTTACGCTCGCAATGACGTGGTTCAGCGAATATTCATATGGTCCCACAAGTGAAAATTAATGAATGAGCGCTGTCCCTATTTAATTAAACAGATTTACTTCTTGTAGGATTCACGAATGCAAAAATCATTACTGATTATTCAAAAGCTGAACATTGGTTAGTTTTGCCTGTTTCTATTGAAAAAGAAGTGGATGTTTTTTACCTTTACCCAACTGCATGGCAAAAGATTAATAAAGAAGAGACATCGAACAACTACTTCAACTCGACAACGCTATTGTCACGGTTTTTTACTGTCGCTGCGCTGGGTAAAAACCGCGCCAAGATTATGTGCTGGCAGCTTGAAATGAATTTGTTACGAGTTGTCTATTGACAGATATCGGCACAAATCGTCTTGAAAATGAAGGAGCAACTCTATAAAATGGAAGCACCTGCGTAGATAAACACGGTGACTCTGTTGTAATGAGTGATAAATCTGAATAAAGGAGTATCTCCACGAAGAACAGAAGTATGCGGTTTTTTCTCCAAAACATTATTTTGACATTGTGCGTGTTACTGCTTGTATCGTCCTCTTCTCATCTCCCACAGACACAGGCCATGTCGCCCACGGAGCTTCGACGGACCTATTCGCAGGCGATCAAAGATGCGGAAGTTGCTGAATCCCATGAAATCTATAGAAATCTCGTGGCGATCGTCCCGTCAAATGATGCACTGAGGTGGCAGGAAGACACTGGCGATGTTTTGGTCGTCACCTGGACGTCATGGGACGGATATGATGATCTTGTGGGTAATTTTATTGAGTTGTCGCGTGAGGTATGGGTCACGGTTGTTCCGGAAGTAAAAACGTTTTGTCGTGAGCATGGTATCACGCCAACACAGGTTTCTTTACGGCTTGAACAACTTTTAGGGCTACCTCCAGGGAACGGAAAAACGAAATTTGTGGAAATGTGGGTTTCGCCAAAGCATCTGTTCCGTCCATCTCCTGACCCTGAAGTGAGCGACCATGAGGCAGAATTAGACTTCCCTCAGTCTAATGAGTTTGTCACGGTCAGCGAGGAATATCGGCAGTGGTTTCATAACTTGAAACAGGAGTCATATGGTGCAGATGGCTATCCATGGACCAGACTGGGATATACATATGATTGGGGAAATCCGAACAATGAGGTTGGAGTAAGTGAGTTTGTGATTCAAGCGGGAGCAAAGGTTATGATTCACGCTATCTCAGACACCATGGACTATTGCCAGTAGGGAGATTGCTTTGTATTCCGAACAGCAAAACCGAGATTGCCACGCTCCTTGAC